>ODAJ011813491.1_pt1 | contig 35702 bp, 65 predicted proteins | sample 1539241 | NCBI WGS metagenome assembly ODAJ01 (sample SAMN02144231, study PRJEB22623) | gut metagenome | biome: sheep rumen | host: Ovis aries | place: New Zealand
TATTTTCAAATACTTAACTTCTTTATCCTGCATTGTTATGAATCTTCCAATATAATTTGGGTTTTTTAATCCTTCTTCTAAAAATTCGACATCCGCTTTAAAATAATCTACTGCTTTCTTTTCTTCATCTGTCATTGTTTGTCCTCCTCAATATTTTCTATTTTTATTCCTAATAATAATTTCCACATTAATTTATGAAACCAATTAAAATGTTTAGTATTATTAATTACTAAATTTCCTATAATTAGGTTTGATTTATATTTGATTGGTTGCCTATTTATATTTACAAAAATATAATTTTCATTTTTAATTTTTGTTGGTTTATCTGGAGTCGGTTCTGTTTCTTGAAATGAATTTCCTAATATTTTCATATATCTACTCCTTTTCTAAAAGTGATTGTAAAACTATTTTAGCATCAAAAGTTCCATCTTTTACTTCTTCTATTTTTGCTTTTATTTTTTCTTTCCACTTCTTATTACATAAATTGTGTGCTATGTTTGTTCCATCTATATAAGCCTTTTTCTCCTTTTGTTCTGATTCTTCTTTACTAACAAAATATTGTTGTTGAAGATACAAGTCTAATAATTTTTCAATAATTACTAAATCTTTTTCATTAAATACCATATATGGCTTTAAATCTTCTGAATATACCTCTTTATCTTTAGTTTCAACAAGAAATATTTTAACTTCATTTATTTTATTTTTCATATATCCGATTTCTTCATCTGTCATTGTTTGTCCTCCTCTCTTAGTTTTCGACCACACATTGGACAGTAATTTATATCAAATCTTGGCATATATATTTTTTTAAATAAGCTAAATTTTTCTTTATCACCCTTTACTTCTAAAATTGTCATTTCTTTACTTATACTTATTCTCATTTGTGCACTTCCTGCAAAATTACAACTTCGATGTGTTTTATCTTTTTCACAATATTCACACATATATCTTGTCCCTCCTATATTTTTTCTACACTCAATATTTTTAATATATAATATTCTTTGTTTGGCTCCGCTCCCCATTTTGGTTTTCCTATTCCTTTTGTTAACAAGCAATGGCATTTTATCGTTGGACTATCTTTCTTATAACCATTTCTAAATAATATCCATATAGGAATATCAGATTCTTTTCTTAATTCATTCATAAATCTTGTAGTGTAATATGGTTTAATCTCTCTGTATTCTTCTTTCTTTTCTCCTGATAAAATCATATCAAACCATTTCTTTTTTATTGGTAGTATTAACATCTTACTTATTCTCCTTTATTTAATATTTCTTGTAAATCATCAATTTCATTCGTTATAGCATTATAAGTCGAATATGACAAAACAAATCTTGTTTTCATCTCTTCTCCTCTTATTTGTTTTAATGTTTCAATCTTTTCTTCCACTACTGCTTTTGGTATGCTTTCTTCTTTGATATAGGTTAATACTGTTTCAAGTGCTCGTCTTTCACTTTCTTTAAGAATTGGATACCAACCAGTAGAAAATAAGGCTACATTTTCTTTTAAATCATTCAATATTTTTACAGCTTCTTCTAATTCCATCTATTCTTCCTCCACCTCTATAATTTCAATATTATAAAATTGGTAACCAAAATCACTTAACAATTTTTCCATAGTTGTTTTTAAATTTATTCTTCCATCAATTAATTTTGCATCTTTTTTCTCTAAACTTGTAATTATAATATCTGTTGGTGGGATTGCTGATAATCCTGTGAAATTTCCGTTAGAATAACTACCTTTACCACTTTCGTTATTTGTTTCTTTAAAATCGACTAAATATCTTTTATTTATCAATATATTGTATTTTCTTGTTCCTATTTCTTGACATTCTTTAATTTCATTTCCATTAATGTCTTCCATCTATTCTTCCTCCAATAATTCTTTTAACATATCTATTCTTCCATATAATTCATCTAATCCTTTGTTTTGTATATACCAAATTTCTTGTCCTTCTAATTCTTTTATTGTTTCTCTTATTTTATCTTTGCTAACATAGTCTGTTTTTAAATATCCCATAAAATTTGATTTCAATGCTATTACATAATCTATTTCAGATGATAAATTTTTTTCTCTAAATATTTTAATGTGTTCACCAAATTCCTCTAATTCTTTATTCTTTTCTTTTTCTTTATTGTATAAGTCTAATAAACCTTGTATTGCTTCAAAACATTCCGTTCCAACCCAACTATGATAAAGTACATATTGATTACTATTTTCTAATCTATCTTCTAATACTTTTATTATTTCTTCTTCACTCATCTTATCTGTTTCTGACATATTTATTCCTCCAATTTATACAAAGTCACATCATAATCATTAAATACTTCTTCTATTATTTTATAAACTATACTCCAATCTCCATTGGCAATCCCACAGCCGTATTCCATAAGGTATCGCCACTGATAATTTATCATCTGTTGCTTTTTTCTTTACCCAATTTAATGCTCTTTCTAACATTTCGTAATCTGTATCAAAATTTGGCTTTTGACTAAATAAATTTGCTATGTATTTGTCATCAAATTTCTTCACATATGCTAGCCCCTTTAATTCTTCGTAATCAAATTTATCTTCTTCACATACTATTCTATAATCTTCTTCTAATCCTTTATACTTATCTGCTAATTGTCTTGCTAAACCTCCACCGCATTACACCTTGTACATTTACTTGATGTACGATTATATCTTCTTTACAGTCTAATATATTTCCATTCACTAATTTAATCATTAGCCTATTTTTGCTCCTTTCATAATCTTTCTAAATTTTGCTCTATTAAAGTTTGGCATTGCTCTTATTGTTTCTTTCTCTTCATCATCTAAATTAGCCCACCATTTTTCTGCTTCTTCTTTTAAATCTAACTCTCTCATAAATCCACCTGTTATCTTTGCTTTTGGATTTTGTTGTTGTTCCTCTTCTGTCATATCTTCCCAATCTATCCATACACTTTTAGGTATTCTCCTTAATATATAATATGCTCGACTATCTCTCCATTGCTCCCATGTCATGTCTGATTTTTTATCAAAAAATTTCATTGGTTGTTTTTCAGTACAAAAACAACCTGTTGCTCTGTCTGTTGTGTTCCAGTCTCCTGTGTTCAAGTTTCCTGTGTTCCTGTCTCCTGTGTTCCTGTCTCCTGTGTTCAAGTTTCCTGTGTTCAAGTATCCTGTGTTCCTGTATCCTGTGTTCCAGTCTCCTGTGTTCAAGTTTCCTGTGTTCCTGTATCCTGTGTTACTGTCTCCTGTGTTCCTGTCTCCTGTGTTCCTGTCTCCTGTGTTACTGTCTCCTGTGTTACTGTCTCCTGTGTTCCTGTCTCCTGTGTTCAAGTTTCCTGTGTTCCTGTATCCTGTGTTACTGTATCCTGTGTTACTGTCTCCTGTGTTCCTGTCTCCTGTGTTACTGTCTCCTGTGTTCCTGTTTCCTGTGTTCCAGTTTCCTGTGTTCCTGTATCCTGTGTTCCCAACACCTGTATTTCCTTCACCTACATTTTTTAATTCTTCAATTTCTTCTTTGCTTAATTCTCTGACTATTTTAATTGTATCTGTAACACATTTGTCATCTCCTTCTATAATATTTCCACTTGCTAATATTTCACAAACTCTTGTATTTTCATCTTTCAAATCATAATAACCGTGAATGTCCATTAATCTTTTACAAAAATGAAATCCTTCACTGCATAATTCTATTTCTCCATCATGTTTATACTCTTTTCCTACTTCATATTGAAAATCTCTACATTTTAAATCTTTATCAAATCCTTTATATCCTTTTATTTCCATATTATTTCTCCCTCTTATAAATTCCATCTTTCTTTTTAAAAACTCTGTTTTTGTCATAGTATCTAACTGCTATATAATCTCTTTTAATTCCATTTTCTATATAAATTTCAGCAACTTCTTCACAATCTTTTATACTTAATAAAAAATTCATAACATCACTTTTTTTCATCTTGCTCCTCCATCTTCGCAAATTTATAAGAATCTTTGTCTTTTTCTTCTAGTCTTGTTACTGTTCCATGTACTTTTGTATATCTATCACATACTATTTTTGAGTTTGCTTTACCACAGCTGAATTTATATAAACAATCAATACATCTTTTCATTTTCCTCGTCCTTTACCAAAACAAATTTATCAAAATTTACTTTTTCTCCATATCTATTTTTTCCTTTTTGATGCTCATTTTTAATTATATAACCATCAGCTCTTAATTGCCTTATGTATTCACTTAATCTTGTATTTCCTAGTTCTTGTATTGCCTCTAATGTTGTTATACTTCCATTTTTTTCTAAATAATCTAATAATCTTTGTTTGTGTCCTACCATATTTTACCTCCTAATTATCATATAAATCATCCCAATCATTTGTAACTTTTTCTATTTCTAATTTATCTTCTTCTTTTTTACATTTTTTATTTCTTTCTTTTTGAATATCTGCTAATGTTTTATAGTTTTTTCTTACCCAATCTTTTAATATGCCTTCTATGTAATATGCTGTTGTAGTGCCTCTCCTTACTGCTACTTTTATTGCTTCAATTATCATTTCTGCTGTTAAATCATCTAAATAACTAAAGATAATTTCTGCTGTTGCTGGTTGAAGCATACCTATATTTTCTTCATAACATTTTACAATTGCAGAAATGTTTTTTGCATCTTTCTCTTTCTCTAACTCTATATCTATCTCTATCTCTGGTGTACTTTTGTCGTTCAAAAGTTGTACATTTGTACACCCTAATTCTTCAACTTTTATTTTTTGCCTATAATTCCTTATTCTATCAGCCTCTGTACTACTTTTTCCTATGAAATTTTGAATATCTAACATATAAATTGTTCCATTGTCTAATATTTCAACCAATCCTAATTTTTGAAATATATCCAAAGCTTTTTCAACTGTTCCTACTTGATGTCTAACTACTTGTGCTAAAACTTGAGGTGTATAAGGAATTACATCTTTAAACATCAACTTTCCATTTGTTTTTAAGCTTCTCAAATATAGTTTCAGTAAAATATCACTGTATAAATAACCATCTTGCATATTTTGTAAAATTATCATTTCCTCACTATCATAGAAATTATCTTTTAATTTTAAGTAATAGTATTTTTTATTATCTGACATATTTTTTCTCCTGTTTTAAAAAATAAGCAGATACACCACAATTCGATAAAAGATGTATCTGCTTTTTATATAAAATGCCACAAGTGACATATTTATAACATATTTAAGTAAAATCGAATTGTTTACATTGTAAATATATAATATAATTCAAATAAAATCAATAGTTTTTTTTAATTTTTAAAATTTCTTTTATTTTGCTTTTTAAGACCTTTTTGTTCTTAATCAACAAATTATATTATAAACTTATAAAATCATCTCAAAATTAATCTTCATTGCTTTCAGCACCATTAAAACATTTATATCTAATATAACTTGAAACTTTAAGATGTTTTTCATTTGCTAATTTTTTTAATTCTTCTTTTTCTTTTTCTGTCACTTTAAAAATTATTACTTCTGTTCTTTTTTCCATTAGTTCTCCTTTCTACAAATAACTTTTACCTATTAATGTAATAAATTCTTGTCTTGTATGTGTTTTTTCATATTCTTTTTGATATAGTTTTTTTAGTTTTAGATCTTTTCCCCTGTTATAATGCACTGAATTATTTGTCATATTATGATGATTATTGCATAAACCAACACAAAAACCATTTTTAATTGATATTTTTCTATTAGCTGTGCCATAAAAAACCTCATGAATACATTCTGCTTTTTTACCACAAAAATAACATTTATCTAAATTATTCAATATACTAAATCTATTCATCTAAATTCCTTCTATCATTTTTGTTTGTCTTTCTTCTTCTACTGCTAATCTATACCAACTCCTGCAAGTGATATGCAGTTCTTGTAATTGTCTGTATTTCTGATAAGCCCAATTGCTAAAATCAGTTTTATTTATTCCATATTCTTGTCCTATTTTACTTGCCATACTTTGTATTTCACTCCATCTACTTGCTAATGTCCAACTTTCTATTGTTAGCTCGTTAAGTTCTACTGGGTTTGCCATATTAACCTTTTGAAATCTTTTAGCTAAATCTCTATATTGTTTAAAATCTTCTCTTACAATTTCTTCATAATCACTTTTTATTTTCATTCTTCCTCCTAAAACGGCATTTCATCATCTGGAAAATTATAATTACTTTCGTTTTGTATTGCTTCTCTTTCTTCTGCTATGTATTTTTCTTCTGTTTCAAATTCCATTACAATAAATTTTATTTTTGGCAAACCTTCTTTTGTAGGATACCAACTAATAAATCCTTTTGTTATATTTATGTCTGTTTTATCTTGCAATTCAATATCTTTTGGTAATTGCACTTGCACATACATATTTTCATAATTTCCATCTTGATTTTTTCTTCCTATTGATGTACTATATACTGATTTCCCATCAAAATCTTTTCTGTAAATTTTTGTTTTTCCTAATATATCCATTTAATTTTCCTCCAATTCTTTTATTTTATCCTTATATTCTTGGATTTTTGCTTCTAATTTTGCTATTCTTTCATCTTTATCAAAAGGATCTTGATATTCTATAATATTATCTTTTATTAAAATATAAACAATTTTTTGAATTTCCTCACTATAAAAAGTTCTATCCCAATTAAATGAATTATTACGCATATAATAACTTAAAAGTGTAATTAGATCTCCTTTTTTTTCATATTTAGTATTTCTTTTTCTTTTTGTCATTAATTTATAGCCAATAACTGTACCGTCATTTGCTTTCCATTCTTCAAAACCATATTTTAATAAAACCTCTGCTTTTTTATCATTACATAAAACTAACATTTTTTTACCTCCTATTTTAATTGTTTACTCACATTTATTTTTATTTTACTATATTTTTTATTAATAGCCAAATTATAATTTTCTATTTCATTTATTTCATACAACAAACTGTTTTCTTCTGCTATCGTATTCAATCTTTTTTCTATTTTTTCTATTTCTTTTACTAAACTATCCATTTTTTACTTCTTTCTATGGTTCTCCATCAAATCTATGTTTATCATTTGGGTCAAGTTCTTCTAATATTTCTTTTTGTTTTTTTGATTCTGATATTATTTTTAAAGCATTTTTAATAATTATGTCTGTTTTTTCATTTTTATAAAGCCAATTACAGTATTCAGGATCATCACAAGTTATATCACCTAATGTTGAACCTTTATATTTTCCAAACTTCAATATAAAATTTTCTGCTTGTTTTAATGTTGTAATTTCTTGTTCTGCTTGTTTTTGCGTTAAACTTTGAGCATCATCATCTTCTGTTGCTAATCCAAAAGCCATTAATAAACTATATCTTCTTGCATAAGTTAAAGCACTTCCTTGTTCTTGAGCCGGATTTTTAATACCATTTAATACTGCATCTACTACTTTTGAACCTTGCAACCATTCATCTTCCCAAATACCATTAAAACATCTTTTAGTCATTACATAATCGTCATTGTCTATTCTCTTTATTTGCTGTATATAATTTGCATCTATACTTTCTAAATAATTATGAATTTGTGCTAAATCTGTGTATTTATATCCATATCCTTCTTTATTTTTACTTAAATTAGTCTCTGCCATAATAATCTCCTTTCATATCTAATAAATCTAAATAATCCATTAATCTGCCAACCTCCCATCTCGTAATCTATCTTGTATCTCTTTTTCCATCTGCTTTTTAATACTATAGCTGTTATCTATTTCTATTCTTAATTCTGCATATCTTCTAAAAAGTTCATTGTTTGACATTTCTTTTATTTCCATATTAATCAATCCTTTCATTTAATTCATCCAATATTGTATATGGCATATTGTAACTATCAAATAATGTGTAAGCAATTTCTAATGCATCAATTGAATTTATTTTAATAACATTATCATTTTCATCTAAAAACTCTAAATTTCCTTTTAAATCATAACGTCCACTATTTTCTTTTATTTTAATTTCCTTCATATATCCTCCTTGACTTTTCTATATTTTTTATGCTATAATATAGAAAATCGTTTATTTAAATGTTTTTAACAGTATTAATGAGTTTGGTCGCTACTTAATACTGTTTTTATTTTATTTTCTAAATTTTTAACGCTATTGTAATGTTGCGTTTGAAAAACTAATTTATACAATTCATCTTTCACTTTTTTCTCTGAAAACTTTTCTGCATTATCTCTTTGTTCTTCACGCAATTTGATTTCATTTTTTAATTGTTTATTCTTGTAAACGCTATCATCTAACTTGCATTTTAAATTGTAAATTTCCATATTAGCTTTTTCTAATGATTTGTAATAAAACACATTTATTAGAATACTTACTAATAATAAAATAATTAATACTATTTGCATTGCTCTAATCCTCCTTTCATTTTCTTTAGTGTTTTTTTCATTTTAAATAATTTAATTTTGTAAATAATTGTTTTAATCATCTTTTTTCCTCCTATAATCCTAATATTTTAAAAAATTGACTTGCTATAATTGCTGGTAATATTCCAGTAATATTTAATATTATAAATGTGTAAACTATAAATCTTGTAATTTTTTGTACTTTTGTTAATTTCATTTTTTTATACCTCCTTTCCTTAAGTTCAAAGTCATTATATATTAAAATATATACTTTGTCAATATTTTTTTTATACTTTTTTAAATTTTTTGATTTTTTTAAAAATTTATGATAAAATCAACTAAAAGGAGCTATTATGATTATTGAAATTCCTTTATTATGTCGTAGTAAAAAGAATAGTCAACAGATTATATTCAATTCGAAAACTCATAAACCTATGATTGTTCAATCAAAAATTTATAAACAATTTGAAAAAGACTGTGGTTATTTCTTAAATAAATATAAATTAAATATAGATTATTCCATTGGCTTGAAATGCACTTTTATTGTACCTGATAAGAGAAAAAGAGACTTAACTAATCTTGAAAATGCCATTGCTGATATTCTTGTTAAGTATAAAGTTATTGAAGATGATAACTATAATATAATTAATAACTGGGATGGATCTCGTATAATTTATCAAAAAGGGGTTGAAAAAACTATAATAGAAATTAAAAAAGCAGAAGTATCTAGTATAAACTAGACTTTCTGCTTTTGGTAAAAATAAAAGAACTTAATCTATATTAATTATATGTTTTTTCTTTTAAATTGTCAAATTTCTTTAAAATTTCATCATTTTGTTTTATTATTTTTTCTAAATAATAATTTGTTTGTTTTTGTATTTCTTTACTTTGCTGTTCTAATGTTTTATCCTGCTTTTGCAATTTTAAAAATATTTCATCATTACTTATTTGTTTGACATTTAAGTCAAAATCCATCATCTGCAATATACCAGTTAACAATGCCCATTTATCATTCAACTCTCCATACACTCCATATTTCTCTATTTGTGCAATCAAAAGTATCATATACTATTCCATCTTTTAAAATCGTTATATGTCCTGCCATTGTTATTAAATAAGTGCCATAAGGACAATCTTCTGCAAATTCGCCTACTGTTTCTTTTGGATATGTCATAACTCGTTCATAATTGTCATCCAAATAACTTTCGATACTTTCTACACTACTTATCATTAATCCTCTATTTCTTGCATAATCACATAATTTTTTATAGGCTTCATCCCAAGTTAAGTGTTCTGCAACTGACAATGCTCGTATACTGCAATCTGCTATATCGTGTCCAAATTCATTTGCATTATAATATTTCCACATATTACATATCCCCAATTTCTTGTGCTGTTCTTTTAATCATTCGCATTTCTTCTTCCGAGCCTGCATCTTTACTTAACATTTGCATGAATTGTTTTACAGATTTTAGCATATAATCAAGGCTTTTCATTGTGTCTTGTTCAGCTCCATAGTTTCCACGATTATACTGTTCCCTTCCTTCTCTGTATGCTCCATAGCTTTCATGCATATCTTCAAGCATTTCATCTCCATAATCGCTTCTATATCTACCTGAGCCTCTACCTCCTCTGTATCTTGAATAAGATCCAGTACCTCTCATTCCTTGTCTACCATATTCTCCACTAAAATCTCTTGAATATTCATTATCTCCATAATATCTCATATCTTCTTCCTCCTTTTTCCAATATTCTACATTTTCCAAATCTTTATATATATCTACTAATTTATAAAGATTTTCAATGTTTTCTTCATTTATATCATCTTCAGTAAATTTTTCTAAATTTTTTTTTATAATTTCTTTTAATTCTTCCATTGATGTTTTTTCTTCCATATAAAACACCTCCTATGCTATTCTAGCAATACTAAAGTTTGCATTTGCTATAATAGGAACTTGTGTTACTATTGGTGTTGTTGGATCAGTTGCTGTTGGAACTGCTGGAACTGATCTTACACTTATATTAGCATCTCCTCTGCAACATACTTTGATTTTTGCTTCTACTCCTAAATTTGCATAATCATCTGCTGCTGCTAAAGTTTCAGCCATTAAAGTGCCTGGAATTGGTTCTCCATTTTTAAACAATTGAAAAGCAATTACACCTGCTGTTGCACTCGAAGCAGTTATATTTACATCAATTTCATAATATCCACCTTCTAATATGTCATAATTAGCTGAACCTTCATCGTGATTTAGCCAACCACAACAAGTTGAACTGCGTGTCCTTATGCTATCAGTTGTAAAAGAAACACTACTATCATTTGAAGTTAAAGGTGTTACTGTATTTATTATACTTACTATCATATTTTATCATTCCTTTCATAAAAATTAAGAAGAGGCAGAACTTGCCTGCCTCAAAATATTCGTATAAAACAAATATCAATTATCGCAAGTTCTTGTATTCAAGATTATCTGTAATCAGATTTTTGCTTATTATTTAATTAAAAATTTACATTGTTTCCACATCCACAACCGTTATTTCCATTACATGTAAATATCGGAGTATTTCCGTATACCGGTTGAGCGGGGATTGGACAACTGCGAAGTTCAGATACAAGTCGATTTGCAGTAGTAGCTTGAGAAGCTCTTAAATCAGCAGTCTGTTGAACTTGGCTTGCTTGCATGTTTGCAAATTGTAATTGACTTCTTAATTGGTCATTCTCACGTTTAACTCCGTCTAATTCTAATTGACAAAGTTTATCCAAAATAGCTTGTGTATTAGATGTTGCATTTGTTATAATATCTCTTGTATTATTAGCATCAGCAAATCTAGTAGCATTTCCTTCATTTTGAATAATGTTTTGTGTTTGACAAGTTGCCAAACGATTATCGCAACAACATTGTTGTAAAGCATTATTTATGTTATTGAAACCATTTAATGTTGTAATTTCACTATTAAATGCTTGTTGCATATTAGCCATTTGTCTTGCATTAGCAGATGTTTCAGCATTAGCAAATCCTGAATTTATTGTTTGGTTTGTATTAGCAAATCCACTACATACTTGTGCAGATAAACTATCTATGCTACTATCTATTCCTGTTAATTGATTAGCAAGTTGTAATGTATTAAATCCGTCATTTGTATTTTGCATTATTTCTTTTTGTCCATTTGATAGCCATGCGTAATCATTACTTACGCCACCACCGTTGTAGCCACCACCGTAGCCACCAAACCCATTATTCCAGCCACCTAAAGCTAGTAATAACAGAATAATCCACCAGCCTGACCCTTCGCCAAAGCCATCATTGTTATTATTTCTTCCTGTAACTGCAGCGATATCTGATAAAGAATATCCTGACCCTGATTCGTTATAATTCATGATTTTTTACCTCCTTATTAAAATTTTTTATATATAAATTGTTGCAACATAATTTATATCTATTTAAAATTATTTTTGAAGTTTGCTAATTCTTTATTCAAATCAAATCCTCTTTCTTTTAGTATATTTTTAGCAAATTCTTCTACACCTTTATTATCGCCTTTTTCTGCCATATTTATTAAATTTGTAAAAATAGGGTTTTTGCCCATCATTTGCATAACAATTCCTTTTGGTGTCATTCCTTTTGTCATAAAATTTTTTATTAATTCTAAATTATTCATATTACTTCTCCTTTTTATCTTTTATTTCATCAGTAATATCTTCAATTTGCCTTTTAAGCGTTTTTATATCTTCTTTGATATCTTTTATATCTTTAGAATTTAAACCTTTTATTTGCTCTTTTAAATCGTTTTCAGTAACATATTTTGTTTCTTGTGGAACATTATCATCATTACTTGGTCTATAAATTACAATTTTACTTGTTCCATCTTGCATTAATTGTTTACTTGCAATTCCTGTTCCATCTGCTAATGGAAAATAGCTTATACTTCCATCAAGTGGTATGTCTGTTGCTTTTACAACCTCTAAATTGTCAATTATTTTGCCTTGTAATGTTTGTACTCCTCTAAAATTTTGATTTGTTGGGATTTGCTGATATTGTGGCATCTGATTTATGCCTTGATAATTGTAATTATTATAATATGGACTATTGCCATAAACTTGATTTGTATTGTACATAATAAAATAAGGAGAGTATAGGCATCTTTGTGTACTACTGCTGACTTCCACCAAATATTTACTACTTCTCCTATTCCCTCCTTTCAATAAGATTAATCTATTATCATTATAATTAAAAAAACACATCTCAAAATACACATAAAATTCACAAAAACTTTACAAACACTTTACAAAAACTGTATAAAAAAAGCACAAAAAAGAGCTGTTGATTTTACTCAACAACCCTTTATGAAAGGTAAAAATGCTAAATTACTTTTAATATTTTATTCTTAATTTTTCGTATTTCTTTGTTTACTTTGCTGTCGCTAATATTGTACTTCATAGCAATTTCAATAATTGATTTATCTTTTATTCTATCTTTTAAGATATTTTCTTGTAACTCACTAAACATACAATTTTCACAAAAATATTCAAATTCTTGCTTTGTGAAATTTATTAGCTTAAGCTTTTCTTCTCCTAGTACTTCTTTTTTTTCCATTACTACTCCTACGAACTTTTGATATTCTTTTTGTTTGTCTTGCTATCATTAATTATTCGCCTCCTGACTTATAATAGAATTTTGATTATCCGAAACTTCTTGTATTAATTCTCCATAAACATCAAACTGACTTTCATAATATAAGAAACCTACTAACCATATAATGTTTGAAATGAATAATAATACTGCTAACACTACAATTACAACAAAATCTCTTTTAGCTTTCTTTTTACTTTCGAGTATTAATTCATAAGCAAGAGAATGTTGGTCATTTTGAATGTTTTTCAATTCTTTTTCCATCTTAATCAACTCCTCTCCAAACTTCATTTTTCTACTCCTTATGATATTCTTTTTCATGAGTTTCTATTGCTTTTCGTATCTTTTCATCAACTTCATAATCATATTTATCAAATTTATCTGATAAATCCTTAATTTGTTGTGATATGTACTTAAGTTGTGTTTCTATTTGCCCCATTTTATATGAACTTTCTTCTGTACTTTTTTCATCTTTATCTTTTCTGTTATAAAAAAAGCTTAATATACCTATAACGCAACCTATTATTGCTATTACCATTGATAATTCCATATACTGTACCTCTTTTTTTAATTATAACATTTGTAATTTGAAATGTCAAATGGAGCTGGCATCAACCAACTCCATTTACCACTTGATATACACAAAACAAAAACTACTAATAGTAACTACTCTTACAATATACCACATTTATGAATGTTTGTCAATATTGACTTTTTATTTTATAATTTTTTTGTAATTTCACTTGTCTTAATCAAAAATTGGTCGTTAAATACTTGAACAGCACAAGTATCTCCTTTATCAAATACAAAAGTTGCTCTTGCAATTAATCTATCATTTTTTATTAATGATTTTGTATCACTATGTATCCAAGGCTGTTCAGTCTTGTCGTCATATAAAAATAATTCTACTTTATTAACTTTTTTAGTGGCTCCTGTAAAATAAAATGGTACATCAATTTCAACATCTTGTCCATTAACATACTTTCCAGAAGGTTTGCTTCCACCATTTACTTTATCTTGTGCCTTTGGTCTCAAAACGCCTTCAAATCCACTTTTATATGTATGCTTTATTCTTGTCATACCTTGCCCTTTTCTGCCCCAATTTTGGTCATATGAATAAAAATAAGACGTTGTTCCTGCTCCATCAGCTATAGCTATATGTCCATATTTCCCATGTTTCTTTCCCCACACAACTAAATCACCTTTTTGAGGTATAAATGAAGGTGTGTTTGCAATTCTATCAAAATTATTTTTCAAATATGGTAATTCATTATATCTATTCCAATATGCTTCTGCATTTCCAATAGCTTTCGGTTTAATTCCTAGAACTTTGTCAATATAAAGTTTTGCTAAATCCACACATTGAACACCATAAGCTTTATCATAATCAATAGCTCTACCTTTATAAGTTTGTACAAACTCATTAAAATTCATAATTATTTCTCCTCTCCAATTTTTTGAGTATCATAACCTAATGTAGCTGTTCCAGCACCACCTAATGCAACAACTATCTGTTGTATTACTGTTTCAGCTTCAAATTGATTTCCAAGTATTCTATCTGCAAGAAAAACACCTAAAAAACAACTTATTCCAACTATTATATTTTGAATTGGTATTGGTAAAGTTTCATTAAGTTTAAATTTTTTACTTACAATACCAAAAATATAAGTTAAAAGTGTTGAAATTGCATATATAATTACATTTAACATATTTATTCACCTCCTTTTTTATAAATTACTTTACCATTTTGTAACTTAATTAATCCATTTTTCCACTCGTCATAAGTTATAAAACCAATATTTGATAATTCTTCTTCTGTCATTTCATCTATTTCATCTTCTTCAAAATATGGTATTGTTGTACATCTACAATTTGGATGAAATGGCGGTAAATCAATTCCTTCTACTGCATCTGCTATATCTACTATTTTTCCTTCAAATTCACTGCAATCATCGCATCTTCTACTATCTAAAGTTTCCTTTCTATTGATTTACTAAAGTTGTTAAATCTTTCTTATATACTATACTTGCAATTGGTGCTAAATCATCTCCTGTGGTGATTATGTTTGTTACGTTTCGGTATGTTGAAGAATTGTAATAAGCTTCTAATTGAGCTATCAATGTTGTATCTGTTATTTTTGTGTATGTTGGGGTTGCTAAAACATAATATACTTCTGTATTATGAGTAGATAACCAAGTTTGTAAATCTGTTATAGTTGATACATTATCATTTCTAATTATGATTTCACTTTTACTTACTCTATTACTTATTCCTGAATTTGGAGCTGATAAGTTATATAAATTACTTTGAGCATAAGTAGTATAATAATTACTTAAAATCTTACTTTCTTGTGAAGTATCAGTTGTTTGTTTTAAATTATTTATATTTACTCTTGCTGCGAATCTTCCATCTAGCCAACCCATAGATTCATAAGTTTCACTTCCATCTAGCACAACTTTTTCTATTGCCTTATACTTATACCAAGCACCTTCAATTAAGCTACTATTATACATTACACTATTCTTTGTATTCTTAAATATCTTGTCTTGATAATCTCCTATTTTGCATAGTTCTATTGTTCCAAGAGATATTGAAAATGTTTGATGTGCGTGTGGTGTGTATGGAGATGCTGTTGAAGAAACTTCTACTTGAGCTGTACTTGTTATTGAATATTGTTCATCGTTTATCAGGCTTATTAACATGTATTTTTCTTCGCTTGTTGCAGTATGTGTATAAGGTGTTTCAATCCATCTATTACTATAAGATATAATATTGCCATCATCATCAAGAAAAAATATTTGACAAAAATTATAATTACCTTGTCGTTTATATTTTGGATAAGCTGTATATGTCACACCACTCTGAATAGGAATAAATGCTGTTATATAAATAATTGATGGTTTTATCCTATTTTCTTCTGGAGTATCGACATATCCAATTGCATATTCCCCTGTTTCTTTAAAATGTTGCAAGGCAGTTGCGATAGAACTTGTAAAAGTTGAATTAACATCTCTATCTTTATCAAACAAATTCTTACTAACTACCTCAACTTCACAATCTCCAGTTACTGTATGAATATCTTGTTTGTAGTCTGGATTAGGTGAAGATTGTCCGCCTGTGTATGGTTCAAAATCCGTTACAGTATCTGTCAACTCAAAAGACGGAGTTAATTCTACGTCAATAGCACCTTGTGAAGCCCCAACGTACACATTAAAATAATAAGCCGTTTTTTCTTCACTACTTGTTAATCCTATTATTCTATTAGTAGCACCTAGTGTTGCAAAAACATTAGTATAGTCAGTAAATCGAATACCTATTGATGTAGAATTGTAAACAGTTGTATTTCTTTCATGCAAATAAAGTGTTCCAGCAGGATAAACAAATGGAGTTTCTAAATTAAAATTATAGCTATAATTATTTATTCCATCAGTAGTTCCCTTAATCTTAACAACATTGTCTTTGACAGTAACAGTTATTCCATAATCGCTATGTTCACCATCTAATATTTTAGGCAATAAGTTCTTACCAGTAGTAGTTTCCTGACTTGTATATCCCTTAATAACACCATCTTCGATTGGTAGATTGCTACTGTCAGTTATTTGTACATTTGTTCCTTCTGCTGTTCCGTTTGGGATTTGGTCTTTTAGTAGAGCATTCTCTGTTACAAGTCCATCTATTTGTTCTTGTTTTTCTACTAGTTCATCGTATAATAGTTTAGCACTAGGATATTCTGTATCTGTGCTATTCTCATCTATTTCTGTCACTTTGTTTGATATATTTTCTTTGTCTGATACGTCTTGTACGGCTGTATCTGCTTTGTCTAATGAGGTTTGTACTGCACTTGCTAGGTCTGTTTTTGGTATTCCTCCATTTGGTTTATCATATTTAGCGTTCCAAGTTTGTTTTTCACTTGTTGTTACAAATTTATTTCCGCTATTGCTGTCATCAACTAAATCACTTGCTAATTTATTTTGGCTTGTAATTTCTGTTTGTAACCCAGCAATTAAGTCACCTACTGGTATATCTACTGTATTTCCATTTTCTAATGTTAATACTATCTTTTTGTTGGTTGCGTCATAACTTCCACCTACAACAACACTTTCTAACGGCAAGTCTATATTATCTGTGCTTATGACATTTCCATCTATGTCTTTAAGTGTTAATGTTACTACATATGTACTTTGATTGATTTCTAAATCTATTAGTGAGCCTGTCGCAGTTTTTAATGTATAATTAGTTAAATTATTTACATCTTTTGTAATAAAACCACTTACATCAGGAATAACTATCCCTAAATCGCTTGTTGTTTTATTTCCTGTTAATTCTACATTATTTATTTTAGGTTTGTTTGTTAAATTATTATAATTTGATTGTCCATTAATTATTAATGTATTTTCTTCTTGTTCTATTTCAATATTCTGTCCAGCTTTTATAGTTAATGTATTTACTCCATTTATTTTAGCATCTTTTCCATCAATACCATCTGTACCATCTTGTATTTCAACAGATGTTTCATCTCCATATCTATCAATAATTGTTATTGTTGCAACTTTATCTACTTTTTCAGCAGAAATATTTACATTTTCTGCTTCCCTCAATCCATCATTCAATGCCTGTTGATATTGCTCTAATTCACTTGCTGTTATAGGTTCGCTGTTTTGTGTTTGTTCATCAGGAATATAAGAACCACTATCAACTACTAATTTAATTGGAGAAGGTGAATATCTTAAAGACAATTTCACATTTTTTTCATAATATGTCGATAAATTTTCTGCTATAGGATTTTCAACTTCTGTATACTCATAAGGTTCTTCTTCTGTTCCGCTTCCTGTTCTTGTATAATATGTTTTGTCTTCATCTATTTCTGTATCTTCTGTTAATTTATATACATCTTCAGTAGAATAAGCATAAACTCCAAGAACAAATACACCTTCATTTGCTAAAATCTCTGATGGTATTTTACATTGATTTTGTGTTATAATTTCTTTATAATTAGTATTATTAGCACTAAACAACGCTATTTTTACCAATTCTTGTGTATATTCTTCAGAAAAAGTAAAATCTATATTATTTATATTATATTCATTTTCATTTAATTTTGACTTATCATCTAAATGAATTTGATTTTTAGTTACTTTTATTTCCATTTTTTTCTCCTTTCTATTAGACATTTGTAAAATTATACCAAGTGCCATGTAGACAATCGAAATCGATTTATTTATTCATTCTTTTAATTAATTTCATATTCTTTTTTCACTTGAATATAAATGGCTAATTTAACTTAGTCTTATTGCACTCATATTACTTTGTACTACATAGCTTGAATCTACATAGTTTTGTAATTCAATTGTACCAGTTGATGATGTAATTGAGAAAATCGCCCAAAAATTAAGGCCACCACCATTAATCATTGTTCCTCTAGATATATCTCCACCTGAAACTTTTGTTGCATTCGTAATATTAAATCTTGCAGTAAGAGCATTTGCACTAGCACTATTAGCTTCGCTGAAACCTAGCACTACATACACCCCTTTACTTAATGTTAAAGTACATGCTGTAACAAACTCGGCAGTTGAACTACTAGTGCTTGATATTCCTGTACTTGAAGTAATACTACCTTTCACATTTACTGCTTCTTCTATTCCATTCTCCATATTATTCAATCTAGTAGCATTAATTGGTGTTGCAGTATTTGGCAAATCCTGCCAATTATTTTTTTGATAACTCATAATTATTTCTCCTTATTTTTTTCTTCTTTATTTTTTTCTTCTTTATTTTTTCGAGCTTGTTCAAGTTGTTGTTGTTCTAATAAATTAAGTTGCTCAAACAAATCTTTTACAACAGGTTTCAATACAAATGCTGGTAAGTTAGACTCGTTTATAAGATTAACTAAATTTTCTTCAAATTCTCTTTTTTTTAAAATAATCTCTTCCATATTACATAATCCTTTCTTTTAATTCTTCTATTTCTTGCTGTTGTTCTTGCAATCGTTTATATAATTCTTGTATTGCTTTCATTTGCAATGCGTTAAGATTAAGTTCGTTCATTTGATATGTATCAAATTCTTCATTATAATTAACTAAAGTTTCATCAACTTTTTGTACTTCTTGTGCTACATAACCATTATTGACATGTTGTCCACCTTGTTTTAAATGCTTATCTGTTCTCCAATCAAATGACCTAATTTTTATATTATTAATTTTCTCTAAAGCATTATCTTTGCTATTTTTTATATTCTCTTTAAGTCTTTTATCAGATGCGTTTGTGGCTACTTCATAACCTTGAACATAGATTGAATTATTAACACCTGATACTTGTCTAGTACCCCACACACTTATATCAGTCCAATAATAAGTTATTGCATCTTGACTTACTGCATTTGTTTTTATCATACTCATTAACGGTTGATTGTGAAGGGCATCCTTAATACTATATCCAGGTGCATCATATAAAAATAACGAATGTGAATTAGGTGTTCCATTTACATATCCAACCCCTTCAGTAGTCCAGTGATTTCCATTTGACAAATATCTATAAATACCATTTTTATCAAACGTCATTGCATTATTTCCATTATCATATCTAACATAAAAATAACCACTCTCACCATTTACTTCGAACCATTTTGCATGAATTAAACCGCTATTAGTAATATATAAATTAGAATCAGATAATAACGATGAACCACTAGTAACATCACAGCCTGCATATAGGAAAAATGTACTATCATTTTTAGAATATAAACCACTCTGATATACAGTAGAACCTTGAGTATGATTACTATATAAATATCCATTTTGTAATGTCCAATTACCAAAAGTACCTTGTGTAGCTGTTATTTCTCCGTTTTGTGATAAATTAAAATATGTACTGTTAATAATTATTCTTCCTGCATTTAATGTTATAACATCAGCACTAGCGTTGATTTCACTTATTAAATCTTCCGTATTAACTTTTAATTCTAATGATGCGGTCAATGTTGTTTCCACAGAATCTAATGCTGTTTTTGTTGCATATGTCGCACTTACTGAACTTGTAATTTCATTAGCTTTTAGATTTATAGCACTATTCATTTGATTTGTTGTCGAGTAATTGCTTAATTTCTTGTCAACACTCAAATTAATTTGGTCAGCTTTTTGAGAAATAGCACTATTCATTTCAACTCTTGTTGCAAATTGTGTTGTATAAATATTTTTAGCCATTAATCTTGCAAATAAATATCCTACTTCATACCCTAGTAAAGTAACTTCATAATCTCCGTCAGTTAAAGAAATTGTCGGATATGGATATGTTATAATTTGCTCTTCATCTAACAAATAAGTGCTTCCATCTGCATTAATTCCTACTTTCTTATTAACAATACAAGTTTTTTCAATACCATCTCCATAATCTAATATAAATTCATCATAATTATTTTCGTCATAATAATAAAGATTAGAAGGTATTTCATAATCTACTTCTGTATTTTGATAAATAGTTCCACTTATTATATCTCCTACTTGATAATCTGTTCCCTTTATTAATAAATCATATTTATTGTTTTGACTATCATATGTATAATATTTTCTATAACTTGTATATTTAATATCTGTTGTTTGTTCATATGCACTTGTATTTGTAAATCGTAATGTTCTTGTTTTTAAATACGTATAATTACTTGGAAATAATCCAGTATAAGGATATGTATAAGAAATATGTTCTACAATTGGATGAATATTTATGCTTATTGGTTCACTTGCATTTATTTCTTCAAATATTAATTTTGCTGAATTAGTTTCATGTGAAATTGTTATATCTGCTATTTCACTTATTTTTGAATTTAGTTCATCAACTGTTTGTGTTATTCTTGATATTTTTGTGTTTTGCTCTGTTATAACACCTGCCATTGATGTAATTTCTTGTTGTGCTTTATCTACTTGTATTCTTGTATTTCTTGTGATTTCACTATCACTTGTTGGTTTGATATAATCAACTTCTGCATTTGTAATACTTGGTGCTGATAATTCAACACTATCATAATCTGTTTTTATTCTTAATATTATACTTGATACAAGTTGTCCTTGTTTGTTTTTAAATTGTACTAAATCTCCTAATTCAAAATATGGTAAAAAACTGTCTTTTACTGTAAACGCACTATATCCAAATCCTTTTACTTGATTAAATATAGCATCAATCAAATATTCCCTTTTTTGTACTGTATAAGCGAAAGGATTTCCATAAATTTTTAACCAATTTCTGCCATATTGTTCAACTAAACTACTGTCTTCTCTTACTGCATATTCGCCTTCTATATCAGGATCTATTCCAATTAATACTGACGTTATGGGATGTGTATCTCTTTTATCTTCTAATTCAACATAATCTTCTATTATTTCATTTGTTTGATTAGTAAATCTTATTTCTAGTTTTCCTTCATAATTTATAAAAGCGAAACCACCTGACATTTGTGCTACTGCACATATAACATCCCCATAAGTTGCTGTTTCTTCAAATTGGTTACTGTCTACAATAAAACTTCCATTTGTTATACTTTCATTTTTTAAAACTACATTGCAGTTAGTACAACATTCTTGTAAAACATCATATAATGTAATAGTTCCTGATCTATAATTTAAACTTGTTGTATATTTATTATTAAATTTTATTCCATCATCAAAAGCTGTAATTTGTATTTCTTCCTCGGTATCATTATCTATTACTTCTGTAACATAATAATGTCCTATTTGTTGCGTTTCACCATTTACTGTTTTATAATAAACAAAATCTTTGTTTTTGTAACTTATATTATTTTCTGTTTTAAACTTTATATAATTCAAGTTAAATGTTCCAAAAAAGGTTGTATCTCTATAAGCTGTTTGATACATTTGAGCTTTTATTTCAACTGGCACATCATCAATTACAATATACTCTTTATATGTTACTTTATCTTTTTTGCATTCATTAATAAAATTATTTGTTCCTATCATTGCACATCACTACTCTTTTCTAATAACGCCTCAAAATCATCAACTATCACTTCATTTGCACTGCTTTGTATTTTTTGTGTTGGTAATGTTACAATGAAATTAGCACTTTTCATTTGCTTATCTTTTAATGAATAATATTGATATTTTCCATCTTGCAAATTATCTAAATAATCAGCCAAGGTGTTGCCATCAAAACAACCTAAATTAACTTTAATTACTACATCTGTATATTCTGTTTGTATTTTTTTTCTTTTACCATTTGCAAATTGTTTTTTACTGATTATATTTGGCTGTTCATCTATTTCATAACCATTTAATAAAATTTTATCAAAGTCAAAATAACTATTAGATATTTCTTTTCTTAATAGTATCATCTAAACACCTCCAAACGCATATTGTAAATTTTTATTTTTTTGTATTGTTTGTTGATTTTCATAAATCTTCTCGCCATCTAATTCCATTGTATTATAATTTTCAACAACTATTTTTGAATTTGTATTTAATATTTCACTGACACTTCCTGTTATACCACTTGTTCCAGCTCTTCCTACTTCAAAATTTACTGCTTTATTCATTTTGCTTACCATTTCATCATTCATTACATCAAGTGCTTTTAACGCACTATCTGTATCTGCTTTTATTCCTACTGCTATTCCTTCAGGTATCCATTTTCCTACTTCATCTCTAAATACTGTTGATGGAGAATGTATACCAAGTGCTGATTTTATATTTTTTACTATATTTCCAGCAAATTCTTGAACTTTTTGTCCTACCCAGCTTGCCATTCCTTGTATACCATTCCATAGTCCTTCAATTAAATATTTTCCTACGTTTTTAATTTCATCCCAACCTCTTTTCAAACCATCAACTACAGTAGAAATCAATTTTGGAGCAACTTCTACTAATTTGAAAATCGAACCAATTATTCCCATAGCCAGCTTTCCTATTAGCTCACCACCTGCTTTTACAATTTTAGGAAAGTTTTTTATTATAGCATCAACTAATTTTTGAATAATTATAGGTGCTTTTTCTATTAATCTTGGTATTGCTTCAATTAAACCGATCTGCTAATGCTAATATTAATTCAATTCCGTGCATCTACTATTAAATCTATATTATCAATTAATGTTTCTACTATTGTTATTATAGCATCAACAGCAACTGGAATTAAAGTCGGCAACATTTGTGTTAACGAATTTACAAATTGAATTATAATTTGAATTGCTGTCTGTGTTAATTGACCTAGATTTTGAATAATACCATTTGTTAAAGTTGTTACTATCTGTATGCCTGAATTTAACAATTTTGGTAAAACTTCATTTATTATTATTGGTATTCTATCAACTATTTGTGGCAGTAATGTTTCAATTAATGTACCTACACCTAATAATGCTTGTTCTACTACTGGTAATAAGTTTCCTGCAAATGTGCTTACACTTTCTACTAATTGATTAATCAATTCAGCCATATTTGCATTTTTATCAGCCATTCCTACAAGTAGATTTTCCCAAGATGATTTTACCATATTAAGAGAACCTGTTATTGTTGTTTCTGCTTCTTTTGCTGTTGTTCCAGTTATACCCATTTCTGTTTGGATAATATGTATAGCCTCTGTTACATCTGCAAAACTATCAATTGATAAATCAGCCATTTCTCCGTTAGCTTCTTTAACTCTATTTGCATCTGCAATAAGTCGTTCCATTTCAGTTTTAGTACCACCATAACCAAGTTTTAGGTTATCTAACCATTTCTACCCTCGTTTTCACGATATTTTAATACTTATTTAAAAGTGGGATTAGACTATATCTTTAACTTAAATATCCAACCTTTTTTATTTCCTTTTTTATAAATTCTTCCATAAGATATTTGACTTTTATCACATTTAAAATATTGTGCTGTTTCATTTCTTGAATTAAATTCAATTTCTTTTCCATCAATATTTTTAGCAATTATTTTTTTCTTTTTATGTTCTATTCTTTCTTTATATCCATAAGCATAAGCATTTTCACTCGCACTTACCCATCTTATGTTTTCTGCTCTATTATCTTGCTTGTTTCCATTTATATGGTCAACCTGCTCTTTATTTTCTACATTAGGTATAAATGCTTTTGCTACTAATCTATGAACATACTGCGGAATTGTTTTTTTACCCATTTGCACTTGCATATATCCATTTTCTTTTTTATATTGTTTTAATATTCTTCCTGTCTTATCGTTTCTTACATTTCCTAAATTACTTATAGAATAATTTTTAAAATTTTTTATTTTTTTATAACTTTCCATACAATCACCTTATTTATATTATAACATATAAACAAAATTATTGCAAGTTAGATTTTAAGTTAGTATGCACTTCCAATATCGTACCAATAGATATTGTACTCGGTGACGAACCGATAGTCGTTTGACCTTCCTATTTCTAGGCTTGGCACTGGATAACCATATCTTATGACTTAGGCTTCCCCAGTTAGCAAGATTATCTCAATAGTCATTTCCTACTATATTTTAATCTCACACCTTTGGTAAAGTTCACATACACTTACTTAATTATCACTAATTAAGCAGACATTAAATTTATCGTATAGTTTTGTTTTGCAAATCCTTGATATGCATTTTGTATCATTTCCATAGATGTTCCCATTTTATTCGCATTATCTGACATATCAATTATTGCTCTATCTGCATATTCTGCTGATTTTTCTGTATCATTTCCAAGACTTTGTAACAAACTAGCACTAAAACTTGTTACTGTGTCCATATATTGATTTGCTGAAAGTCCTGCTGTTTTATAAGCTATATTTGCATATTCTTGTACTTTTTGACTACTTTCTTTAAATAGTGTATCTACACCACCAACTAATTGTTCATATTCTGCATATGCTTTTGTTGATGCTGTTATCAATCCTACTACTGCTGTTGTTGCAACTGTTACTCCTGTTGCTATTCCTTTAAATATTCCGCCTGATATTTTTCCTAATGCACTTATTCCTTTATTAAAGCCACTATCATCAAGTTTCGTACTATATGTCAATGTACCTGCATTTGCCAATTAAATCCCTCCTTCTATTTAGAGAGCTGATTTAACTGATTGAATATCTCACGATGTCTTTTTTCTTCATCTATTTCAAAATCTGTTTTAGGAAGTTTATATTGTTCTTTTAATTCTAGTAAGTCTTTATCTTTTCCATTATATGAACGGTATCCTCTTATTATGCTAAATTGTGAATTTTTATTTATTGAAACCCACATTGCTCTAAACTTCCACCAATGAAGCCTTGCTGTACTTAAATCTACTCTAAATTGTTCATAAAATGCACCCCATATTAAGTCACTATCGAAGTCATAATCATATATCCTAGTATTTTTATTGCTTTTTGATTTATAATTTACTTCTACATCTTTTTTTCCACATTTATAAAACCATATAAATTTATTTATTGCTTCATTTAACAGATTTTTACTTATTATTTCTAAAAAAGCAGGATAGAACTTTTTTAAAGCATTATAACAAGCCTTTCGTTTGTCCGTACCCTGCATTTCTTTTTCAAAATCAATGAATATTCTAAAATCAGTTCTAATCATATACTTCTCATTTTTTATTATTACAAAATGAGGTAATCTTTTAAACATATTCATTAATATCTCCTATTTTTTCTATATTTATTATTTCTTATATATTGTCTATTATAATTTGATACATTATTCACTGATTTATACATCTTGTCATATAAACCTTGAACATTATTAACTAATTCTTCGCAATATACTTGAAATGTAAATGCTAATACTCCAACTTTAGTTTTAATGTCCATTTCTTCGTATCCATCTTCTTTTCTTTTCTTATTAATCTTTTCTATGGCATCTTCGCCTAACATTTGTTTTAAACATTTATCTACTTTTTCTTCATCATTTTCATTTTTTTGTATTTCTTCTATTTCTTCTTTTTTTATATCATTAACTTTAAATTCTAAACCATATATATCTACTTTTACTACTTTATCGCTATCTTCATACCCAAATTTATACTTATTTTCCATAATATAACCTCATTTTATTTAATTTTATGCATTTTCTGTAAATACTTTTGTACTTGTGTTGAAAGTACCATATACGAAGTCCCCACCTTTTAGACTTCCTGTAATTTGTTTTTGAGCTCCTGCGTCTCCATTTGCTTCTTCTATTTCTACTGTTTGATTTATTTTTCTTGCTTGATATGTATTTGTTTGTCCCTCTACTGGTTCCCATAAATTAACTATAATATGATCTCTTTTTAAGTCTGTTCCAGTTGCTCTTGTATACCATAATTGGTAAAAATCATCAAATACTTCATCTCCTTGCACCATATCCATTGTAATTGGAAATTCATTATTATAACCAGTTACATTAGTTGTTGCAGATTTTTGATGTATATAATGTTTTTCACTTTCAATTGGATTTGAACTCTCTGTCATTTCAGTAATTACTCCACCCAAATAGTTTGTTACTGTTGTTGTATTACCACTTACTGTTGGAACACCAAAATAATGAGCTTCATCATATACCATTATATCTTTCATAACTAATCTTCCTTTCTTATATTAAAATATAATTGTAGTGAATATATAGAAATACTTCCATCTTCACTTTCTTGATAAGTTAGTGCATTTGCACAACTTACCTCTTTTACTTCTTTTCCATCTTCTAAAGTTGGAAAATTCTTTAATTTATTCTGTTCTGCTAACCAATCAGACAAGTCATCTAACCAGTCCAAATTAGTTAATCTTTGTTCGTCTATTTCACTTGAATTTTTTAATAATAACATATATTGATATTGCCTATACCAACCTGTGTCTGTAATATATTTTAACGGTAATTCTTCAAAACCTGTTCTTTGCAATGCTAAATTGCCTGTGGTTTCTGTTAATCTTTCACTGTGCATATCTTCCACTTCTGCTATTTGATTTATTGGTTCATAAGTCTGTAACCATTCATTTATTTTATCATCCATCATTTAACCTTTTACTATATTCTGTAACTTGTCTTAATATAGCATCTTTCTTATCAGATTTCATTCTTTCAAATGGCTGTGTTCCTCTTTTTCCTACTCTTTTCTTAATTCGTTTAGAATATGCTTGATATGATGCATAAGGAACTCCAATTGTTACATATCCACTTCCATAATTGCTTGATAAAGGTATCGAATATTCCTGTGCTCCAGTTTTTCTTGAGACATATTGCTGTAAATTAGTAGCAACTGTTTTATCCAGAAACATTTGTGTTTGATTTCCATTTTTATTAAATTTATTCACATAACTTACATTATATTCAATACTTGCTTTTCCGCCAGCTAAAATAATTTTTCCTTTTGGAAAATTAAAATCTGCCATTATTTAGCACCCACTTTTATATGTGATAAATCTAAATCTTCAAATATAAATTTTTCTACTGTATCAACACTATATATACTATCTTTACCATAAATAGCTCGTAATTCAGTCAACGGAGCCTTTACTATTTCATCATCAACTGACTTATCTACTATTACATCACCATTTTCTATGAAATATGTATTATTATAACCATCTACATCAAATATTCTAATTAATGCACTATTTACATTGCTTGAACCTGTATTGTCTTTGTTCTTTATAAAGGTATTTCTTAAACTAGCTACTAAATTGTATCTAGCCCATTCTGTACCATTTTTATGATAAACCGTTATATCTTGCAAAAGTTTATCCATTACAAACACCTCGTTAATTCTTGAGGAAGTCCACTCAATATACTATTTCTTTCTTCATTTAGTTCACTACCTGTTTTATATGTCTTACTTACTCCATCTATTGATAATGAACTTAAATTACTACTGCTAATATTGTTATTATTTAAAAATTCAACTAATTCACAAGCAACCCATTTAATTTGCTCATATTTGTCTAAATCTTCCTCTTTGATTTCTCTGTTGACATATTTGTCTATCTCTCTACTTGCTTTTCCAATCAAAGAATTAAAGAGGTCAGCAGACAAATTGCCTTTATAAATATTTGTATAAAATACAAAATCCGCATAATCTATCATACTACCTCTCCTTTTAATTATTTTTTAGAAGTTTTTTCTTTTTTTACTTCTTCTTTAATTTCTTCTATTTCTTCTTTTTTTATTTCTTTTTTTGGTTCTTCAATTAATCCTATTGTTCTCATATTTTTCACTCCTTTTCTATTCATTTTCAGTCCAAGATGCTTTTAATGCAATATGAGATGTTACAGGTTCATCAAAGTCATATTCTTCCTCATTTCTTATTCAGCTTTGTTGTGTAAGTAAATTCCTGCAACTTTGTTATCATATACATCAGCTAGTCCATATTCTCTATAGAAGATTTTCCATCCATCTGATGTTTGGTTTTCTTCTGGTCTTATAATTTTGTTTACAATATGTTTTGGATATTGTAATACAGCACCTTTTTGAATAATCATAAAGTTGATATCTTTACCAGCTGAAGCTTTTGCATATCCACCTGCTTCTTCTCCTGATGTTGTTCCATCAGCTAAGTCAATTGCTGTATAAAATCTTGATTGTGGAACTGTTACTATTGAAGCAAATCTGCTCATAATTTCTTTTGATTTGCTTGTGTCAACATTTAATATTAAATTATATAATGTTGGTGTAATAAATAAATATCTTCCTTCGCTATCTACTTCATCATCGTCCATTTTAGATATAGCTGTTACTAATGCTGTTAAAGCATCATTTCCTGTTGAAATTGTTCCAGCTGTTGCTTTTGAAATACCACTAATTCCTGCATATGTTGCAAATCTAAATGCGTCAACCTCAGGTGTCACTTTAGTCCTTAAAAATTCACTTGCTAATTTTCCAAAAGCTACTCCTGCTGTTTCTTCATTATCCATTGCATCTACTGTAAATGCTCTACCTCTATCATAATTAAAAGCAACTGTTTCATTTGTTAATGTAACATCTCCATTTACATATCCGCTATTTCTTGAATAGTCTGCCAATCCATCTAATGACATTTTAGGAACTATAATTTCATTTGCATTAGCTCCTGCTCTTACTAATGTACTGTCTCCATCTAATACAGATGTTTTTGAAGCATTTTGATATACTTCGTCTAATAAATCAATATACTTTTTGAATTTTGTTATTGAATTTGCCATTTTTTATCACTCCTTATTTTTTTGGTTCTAACCCCATAATTCTTCGAGCTTCGGCATCACTATCTGCTTGCTTTTCTGTATGCTCTCCACCTAAATCAATTGTTTTATGTGGTTCTTTATAGCTTGACAAAAATTTAGGGTTATCTTGTATAAATTGTTCTAGATTATCTTCAAAATCGCCTTTTTGTTTTGAGACTTTAAACATTACATAATCGATGTCATCTACTTTGACACCTTTTCTTAATAAAAGATTTTCTCTTTGTGAATTATCTCTTTCTTCCACGATTTTTTGATATTCTTTTTCTCTTTCAGCATTTTTTTCTGCCTCTGTTTTTTGGTTATCTTGCCATTCTTTAAAAGCTTTTAATTCTTCTTTGCTAGGTATACCTTTTGTCTTTCGACTTATTTCTTTTTGCAAAGCTTCATCAAAGTCTTTTTGTGTAAAAGTTTTTTCTTCTTTTACTTTTTCTGATTTTGTTTCTTTTACTTCTTCAGTAATTTCAGTTGTTTCAGTATCAACTGTTTGATTATTTGTTTCTTCCATAATCTTCTTCCTTTCTTTTTAACGACTTAAAGTTGGTCGTATCCATTTCTTTTAACTTGCAATGTTCAAGTTTTTTCAGGTTTATTATATCATAGGTTTTATTTCTTGTCAAAAAACTGTTTATTTATTGTATCCTGCTAAATATTCTCTTGAATAGTCTCGATCCAATCCTGTTTCATTACAATAGTTTCTTACATTTTTTTGTGCATTTAACACTTTTGTTTTATTTTCTTTGTTTGGTTCTATTTCATACTGTTGTTTTGCTTTTCTTACTTGTCTTTCATAAGCTCTTTGTTTTTGTGTTGCTTCATAGTAATTGATTTTCTCGCCTTTATAATTTACTTTTTTGTTGTTAGCTCTTTTTATTTCTGATTTACTATATATATTTTCTTCAATATCATAAATTATAGGTGTTTCATAGTGCTGACAGTTATAATCATCTAATAAGCCTTTATATTCTTGCCATTTCTTGCTATTAACTTTAAATCTTTGTCCATTTATAACTTTATGGTCATCTCTACAATTTGGACTTATATTAATTTGAACTCCATCACAATCAAGCTCTTTTCCTACACTTTGATTTATTTCCCTTACTGTATCTCTTATTCCTGTTAGCACATTCTGTCTTACACTTGCCTCTAAACTTCTTTTATATCCTCTTTTATCAATTAATATTATCCCCTCTTTTGCTAATTCATTTGTTGTTTTTCTAAAAGCTGTTTGATAATCAATACCACCTGTTACTACTTGCATATACATACTATCTACTGCCGTTACATATTGTGTTTGACTACTAAAAGCTACTGTTTTGGTCATATTTTCAAGCTCTTTATTTGTTCTTTTAGCATTTACACTTACAATTTGCAATTGTCTTTGACTTAATTCAACTTCTTTTCCTCTATAATCATATAATTTTTTATAACTTTCTACATCTTTTTGAGATATTTCTTCAAACAGATCCAATATTTCCTTTTTTCTTTGATTAGATAAACCTTTTGTTTTTAAAAGTGTTTCTTTAAATATATCTTTGCCACCTGTCTTTTTTAATTGTTTTAATTGCGATTTTGTATAAGATCTTAAATCTCCTGATTCTTTTAATTTGCTAATTATGTTTTTTGTCAAATTAATATTTAATTTTTGATACATAGCAACTACTTTATTTGTATATGCTAAATCTTTCAATGCTTCATAATCAAACATTTATTACTCCTTAAAATATTTATTTATAATATCATTGATAATCCAACTACTTTTTGCACTTAAATTACAAACATCCTCTTCATCAAATTGACTGAAATTACAATTTCCTATACTCCAAATATATGCGTGCATTAATTCGTGTCTTAATGTTAATATTTTTTCATCTTGGCACATATCTTTATTTAACCATATTTTATGATTACCATAAAAGGTTAAACCAAAACAATATTCGCCATTTGGATGATTTTTCTTATATTCTCCTAACATTTCTTTTGAACTATGTTCTGTTATTTTCCATTTATTATTATTAATTTCAATTTCCATATTATTCTCCTATATCTTCATCAATTATATCAGGCGAATTATCTTCGTTGTTTATTCTATCTAATTCAGCTACTACTTCATCATCATTTAATTTATATACTTTCTTCAAGTATGTTGTTTTGCTTATTAGTCCTGCACTTACATCTTCTAGTAGTTTTTGCCTTACTGTTTCATCATCTTGTAAAAATCCATCAACTTCTTCTATTTCAACATCTTGTTTTTCATCAACTGCTGTTCCTAACATTCTTTCGCAAGATAATAATGCTCTACATATTCCTAAAAGATATTCATTTACACATTCCCTTACTTTTCTACCATTACTTACAAAATCTTGTCTTGATAATACTGCCTCTGTTGCTGTAACTAAATTTCCGTTTTCAAAACTATAATAATGCGTTCCATAACCTAACTTGAATGAAAAATTATCTAACGCAAATTGTATTCCCTCTTTGTTATCTCCAACCCTTAAATCAGGATTATATTCATATATATAAGGTTGTGCAGACTGATCTGACATTATATCAGTTCCCATTTCTGTAAATAATTGTTTTTGCACATCTGTTGGATAAACTACTCTTGGTCTTGTTTTAATATTCCCTTCTTCATCTGTATATTCTTCTTGTTCTATTTTAACAAGCTTTTTATTTATTACCATTATTTTTTGTCCTAATTTAAAGTCCATACCAAAATTGTTATATACTAAATCAAGCATTTGTAATTGATCTTCACTATCTCCATATATTGCCATACCTAAACCGTTATTGTTATCATATATATTTACTTTTGGTAACTTGCATATACTAAACAATGGTGTATCAGATAATGTATTATAAGTTTCTACTATACCTTCTACTGTAATTTCTTGACCACTTTCTTGATTAAAAAATACATTTGTTATTTGATACCCTTTTTCTTCTAATTCGTGTAATTCTAAATAAATAACATCAATATTTTTACCATCTATTTTTCTTTTTTGTTTACTTACAAATGCACAGTTAACTATTTCATCATCTTCTACTGTCAATGGTATAATTTGATTTCCTTTTATATCAATTGTCTTAATTTTTGTTTTATCTGTCTTTTTTAAAGTTACATCATCTGTTTCAGCATTAATTATTCTTGTAACTGTTGCAACTGTTCCTGAATATCCCATTATTTCAATAGCTGTTGGCAATTTCTTTAATACTTTTGCTTTTTTTAAATCTTCTTGCAATAATTTATCGCTTTGTTTAGCTTTAATTGTGAATGGTTCACTTGTTACAATACTTGCTAAATCCTCACAACTTCTTTTTGCCATTCCTAAACTATACATAGGATATTTCTTGCCTTGTACAGTTCTAACATCAAGCCATTCAGCTTTTCCTTTCCATTCTGCTATCCAATTTTCTATGTAACTATAATAATCACTGTCTATTGAATAACCTTTTTTTTGCAAATAATTAATTACACAATTATCCATATTTATCCTCCTATTCTTAATAATTGTTTGTACCATTTTTCAATTCCGTAGTTATTAGCATCTAGTATATCTATATCACTAGTTCCGTCATCTAGGTATCTGTCATCTTCTGCATCAACATCTTGTGTTGCCTCTTGAAGTCCTCTTACAATTTCATCAGTTTCATTTTTGACAAATTTTATTCTATCTTGCATTAACAATATGCCCCATAAATGAATACGACTTGATATAGGAATTTTAATGCTTTCATATATTGGAATACTCCAACTATTTTTTATCAATACTTTTCTTAAAAACTCAATTAGTTCAGGTTCTGCACCATCACAAAATATTGCCTCTATCATTCCCCATTTTTTCTGCACTTCTTTAATATGTCTTGTAAATCCTATTTCTAACTTTGTTAGAACCTCTCCTATTCCTCTATCATCACTTACTTGCTCGCCATTTTCAGTGCAGTCCATTTCGCTACTTTTTAGTACATCTATATAATCAAAATTTCTTGATATTCTTTGACTACAAAATGCGTGTGCTGAACCGTTTTTCCCAAAGTCAACTCCCATTGTTATAAAACCACTTCGTGCTTTATCTACCATATATCTTGCTTGATTATTTGCTATTTCTCCAAATAATATTCCTGCACTTGCTATTCTGTTGCCTAAAATATCTCTTTTATACCATATACTATTCTTGTTATAAGTTGCTAATACTTGCTTTAATTTATCATCACTAATAGATAAGTTGTTGAATATATTAAAATGTCCGTAGTTATAGCCATAGTCTTGTATTTTACTCTCTTGTTCCTCGTGGAACTTTAAGAAATCTGTATAATACCAATGATTAGGTGGTTTAGGGTTTAGATCATGGAAGATTTTTCTATCATCACTTGACAATGTTCTATCCATAACCTCATTAAGAAATGATGGATGACATTCATTTGCCTCTGTTATATAAGCCATACCGTATGTATTACCCTTGATATTTACATAGTCATTTGCTTTTGCTCCACCTGCAAATATCAATACTTTTTCTTTTCCGTCACTGCAATTAACATACAAACATTCTTTGTTCTTATATTTTCCTTCGTGACATCTACCACTAAAATAATTCATTATACCATAACCATCACAGTCAATTATATTAAGTTTAGCATTAGCAATACTTGTTCCTGCAATTAAATGTAATTTATTATTATGATTTTCTAATAAAATACAGAAGGCTAAAGAGTTGATTACATTTTTCCCCCCTCTTTTTCCACCTTCTGCAACATTTAACCAACACTCTTGTGTTTTTAACAAATATTCAACTTGTTTTTTATCAAATTCTGCATATTCGTTCATTCTTTCAAATCTTCCTCTGTTCTTACTTTTTTAGGTTTATTTATTAAATCAGCTATATTCTGCAAGCCTTTATTTATTTCTTCATTGTTTCCTGTATTTCTCTTTAAGTTTATTTCTGCTACTTTTAGTTCTTTATCTAATAATATACCATAAGCTGTTGCTAAATCTTTAATATTGGTAAACATATCAATATTTTCTGACTTTTCTTCTATTGCGTTTAACAGTTTATCTAATATTCTTTTTTTAGTTTCGTGTTGTTTTTGCATATATTGTAATGTAGTTTCAGTGTTCTCTTTCTTTTTTTGTTCGGCTTTTTCTAGTATTTCAGTATCAGCTTTAACAATTCTTCTAACTGTTTTTTCATTCACTTTATTAATTCTAGCAGTTTCAGAGTAATTATTAGTTTCAACATAGTCAGCGACTATTTTCTTTTTCTGCTTATCTGTTAATTTAGCCATATAATCACTCCTTATCTTTTAAATATAATAATACATCTAATTTTCTTTTAAACTCTTCTTTTTCTTTGTTTATTGTAATTTTATAATTTTTATATATTTTTCCTTCTTTATATGTTCTTTGTTCTATATAGTACACTTTGTTATCTAATGATATTTTTTGCAATAACATATTAATCATTTTATCAATATTCAAATATAATATTCTCCGTTTTATGTTTACTTTCCTTTTATCAATATTTTCATCAATTTTATTTTTATTTTTTAAGTGTTTTCTCGGTAATTTTTGATACTTTTTTCTCTTTTTCTTGACATAATCTTTTTACTTAATTATTCTTCATCCTTTTTAGGTTTCTTTACAATACTTTCTACTACTTTTTCGCCTTTTCCTACATACTTTTGTATTTCTAATTCTCTATATCTTTCTATATCAGCTTCAAATATATCAGCTTCTTTATATTTATCAGCTGGTGCATATCTTTTTTGATTATCTTTGATATCGTTAAATGCTTTTAATACCTCTCCTCTTAATTTCATATTTTTCACCTCCCTTTTTATTATAATATCTAATTTATTAATTTAATTTTATCACATTATTGTTTTTTTTGCAAATTTAATAAAAAACCCTCTTTTAAAGAGAGGTGATTTGAAATGATTTTAAAAAAGAAAATAGAAGAGGGGTTATTTTTTAAATGCGGGAACATTCAAAAAGCCTCTTCTATAAATAGCTTATATAAGATATTTATATATATTTTACATTATAATAAGAATGATGTCAATACTTTTTATTAAAATTCTCAAAATACGTTTCAAGTTCTTTATCAAGTTGAAGTTTTTTCAATTTTTTTACCATTTTATCTAATTTATCATAAAATAGGTTAATATTCTTCTGATTTTTAGCTCTTATATGTTTATCAAAACTCATAAAATCAGTATCTTCTATTGTCTTTTGCATTTCTACGAGTTCATCAATTAATTCTTGCATATTGATTACCTCCTATCATAGGTTCTACCAACTATTTCTTTATATTTTTTCTTCCGAAGTTTCTTCCAGTATGTTTATAATACAGGAAGATTTTTTAATTTTCTTCCACTTTCTTTTCAAAATATTCTTTTATATCATTAATTGTAAAATTCATTCTATGTTCAGGGTCTAATCCTATACCACTATTTTTCATAACAAATTCTAGTCTGTCTGCCATTTCTTCTATTATTTTATCTTGTTTTTCTATTAGATTTAATATTATTTTCAAATACTTAA
>ODAJ012172770.1_pt1 | contig 35696 bp, 22 predicted proteins | sample 1539241 | NCBI WGS metagenome assembly ODAJ01 (sample SAMN02144231, study PRJEB22623) | gut metagenome | biome: sheep rumen | host: Ovis aries | place: New Zealand
GCATCTGTAGTCTTAGCCTTGCGAGAGAAGAACTCCTCATTATCTATGAAGTAAGCCTGAAGCTTGGTCTGAGGAATGCTTGCAACCTTGATGATTACTGGATGGTCTATCTCGTTGATGTTGATATTAAGACCAGAGAGGCGAATAACCTCGTGCAACTGTCCGCGACGCTCGTTGATAACTCCATAGAGAGGCATAATGATGCGCAGTTCGTTGCCTGCTTCCTGCAGTTTGTTAGGGATCATCATTCCAAGATTCGCGAGTACGTTTTCTTCTACGTAAGGAGTGGTGTCTTGATTGACAAAGAGTATTTTCTTCATTTTGCTTTATGTGGAGTGTGCATGCCCCGTTGCTGGGAGGGCATAGTTTAACTATGCAAAGTTACAAAAAAATCCGCAAACTACAGACAATAGCGCTGATAGTTTACGGATTGTTAACTATTTTTGGGGTAATTCTTACCTTACATAGGTATGCAACCATGCTTCTTAGCTGGCAGAGACTGACGTTTGTTAGCCAACTGAGCCAGAGCGCGGATGATGCGGAAACGGGTGTTGCGTGGCTCTATGACATCATCGATATAGCCATACTTAGCAGCCTGGTAAGGGTTAGCGAAGAGTTCAGAGTACTCAGCCTCTTTCTCAGCGAGGAACGCCTTAACGTCGCCTCCCTCTTCCTTTACCTGCTTAGCACCCTTAGCCTGAAGAACGGCAACGGCACCTGCTGCACCCATAACAGCTATTTCAGCAGAAGGCCAAGCGTAGTTGAGGTCGGCACGGAGCTGCTTACAACCCATCACGATGTGTGAACCACCGTATGACTTACGCAGGGTAACAGTTACCTTAGGCACAGTAGCCTCACCATAAGCATAGAGCAGCTTGGCACCATGCAGGATTACGGCATTGTACTCCTGACCAGTGCCTGGCAGGAAACCTGGCACATCAACAAGGCTGACGATAGGAATATTGAAGGCATCGCAGAAACGTACGAAGCGGGCTCCCTTACGTGAGGCATTAACATCGAGCACGCCAGCATAAGCTGATGGCTGGTTGGCAACGATACCAACACTCTGACCATTGAAACGAGCGAAGCCCACGATGATGTTCTTAGCAAACTTAGGCTGAACCTCGAAGAACTCGCCATCGTCCACAACGGCAAGGATGACCTTATACATATCGTAAGCCTGGTTAGGGTCTTCAGGTATAATCTCGTTGAGGGAATCGTCAAGACGGTCAACAGGGTCAGTACACTCCTTGCGTGGAGCCTCCTCCATATTATTGGAAGGGATGTAGGAGATGAGGGTCTTAATCATCTGGATACCCTCCTCCTCAGTCTTGGCAGTGAAGTGGGTAACACCCGACTTAGAACCATGAACGCTGGCACCACCCAGATGTTCTGCATCAACATCCTCGCCCGTCACGGTCTTGACCACTGCAGGACCAGTGAGGAACATATATGAGGTGCCCTCCATCATAAGGGTGAAATCAGTGAGGGCTGGCGAATATACCGCACCACCAGCACAAGGACCGTAAATCATAGATATCTGTGGTATGACACCAGAGGCAAGGATGTTGCGCTCGAATATCTCACCATAGCCAGCAAGGGCGTCGATGCCCTCCTGAATACGTGCACCACCTGAGTCGTTGATGCCGATACATGGAGCACCCATCTGCATAGCCATATCCATCACCTTACAGATTTTCTCGGACATGGTCTTAGAGAGTGAACCACCATTGACGGTGAAGTCCTGAGCGAAGACATATACCAGACGACCGTCGATAGTACCAGAACCTACTACCACACCATCGCCAAGGTACTGTTTCTTCTCCATACCGAAATTGGTGCAACGGTGGAGCTTAAACATATCAAACTCCTCGAAAGAGCCTTCGTCGAGCAACATATTGATGCGCTCACGAGCTGTATATTTACCGCGGTCGTGCTGCTTCTCGATGGCTTTCTCACCACCACCCAGACGAGCCTGCTCGCGCTTTTCTATCAGTTTCTTGATTTTTTCTGACTGAATTGACATTTCTAATTGATAATTGAAAATTGATAATTGAAAATTATATCAAGCTACGCTCGAACTTTTTTATTTCTTTGGCTCGCAGAGTTCGGTGAGGATGCCTGCGGTGCACTTTGGGTGAAGGAAACCTATCATCATGTTCTCTGCACCCGGGCGTGGAGCTTTGTCGATGAGACGAATCTCCTTGCCCTCACACTCAGCGAGTGCCTCAGCCACACCGTCTTCTACGGCGAAAGCTACATGGTGAACTCCCTTGCCACCCTTCTCAAGCCATTTTGCAACGGCTGACTCAGGTGATGTCGGTTCAAGGAGTTCTATCTTTACCTCGCCACACTTAAGGAAGGCGGTCTTCACCTTCTGGTCGGCAACCTCTTCTACAGCATAGCATTTAAGTCCTAATACATTTTCAAAATAAGGGAGCACTGCCTCGATGCTCTCCACACCTATTCCAAGGTGGTCAATACGTGAAATCTTCATGATCGTTTATTTAGTTTAAATTATAGTTATCGTAGGCGCTTGCACCATTTCGTGGCGAAGCGTTTCGGTTTCGTTTAGTTTGCAAGGAATCCGAGCAACGTACCTGCTGCCACGGCACTACCTATCACGCCAGCCACGTTTGGTCCCATAGCGTGCATGAGCAGGAAGTTGTGACGGTCATATTCCAGACCTAGATTATTTGATATACGTGCAGCCATAGGTACGGCACTAACGCCTGCATTGCCTATGAGCGGATTTATCTTGTTATCCTTAGAGAGGAAGAGGTTCATCACCTTTACGAAGAGCACGCCACTCGCAGTTGCCACGACGAAGGCGAAGGCTCCGATGGCAAATATCTTGATGGTGTTGATGGTGAGGAACTCGCTTGCCTGAGTAGAGCAACCTACGGTCAAACCCAGCAGCATCACTACGATATCGTTGAGTGATGAAGAGGCGGTCTTGGCAAGGCGGTCTGTCTTACCACTCTCCTTGAGCAGGTTGCCGAAGAACAGCATGCCCAGCAGTGGAAGACCAGAAGGCACGATGAAAGTGGTCATCAGGAGTCCGATGATTGGGAAGAGTATCTTCTCAGTCTTAGACACCTTTCTGCCTGGCTTCATCTTGATAAGACGCTCCTTCTTGGTGGTCAGCAGTCGCATGATGAATGGCTGTATCACTGGCACCAATGCCATATACGAGTAAGCACACACAGCCACCGCACCCATGAGGTTTGGAGCCAGTTTGCTTGACAGGAATATCGCTGTCGGACCGTCAGCACCACCTATGATGGCGATACTTGCTGCCTGACTTGGCACGAAGCCCAAGGCGAGGGACAGCATGTAGGCTCCGAAGATGCCAAACTGTGCTGCTGCTCCTATGAGTATCAGCTTGGGGTTAGCTATTAGGGCTGAGAAGTCTGTCATAGCACCAATGCCCAGAAACACCAAAGGTGGATACCATCCCTGCTTCACTCCCTGATAGAATATGTTGAGCACGGAGTTTTCCTCATACAGTCCTATTTCCAGTCCTGCATCCATCTTAAATGGTATATTGCCCACAATGATGCCTAAGCCTATCGGCACGAGCAAGAGGGGTTCAAAATCCTTCTTTATGGCGAGCCAGATAAACAGAGCTCCCACACATATCATAAGGATATTGCCCAGTTCGGTGTTGGCAAAGCCCGTATATGTTACGAACTCGTTGAAGTTGTGTGTTATAAATTCACCAATTCCCATTAGTATTCTCTTTTTCTATTTTTGTATCTTCCCTACTCTCTCGTGTTATGCTATGGTAACGAGCACACTGCCTTCCATCACGGTGTCGCCCACATTAACCATCACACTGGTAACGGTACCTGAGTTTTCAGCCTCGATGTTGTTCTGCATCTTCATAGCCTCGAGCACCACTACGGTGTCGCCTGCTGCTACGGCGTCGCCCACCTTCACTGGTATGGCTGTTATGCTACCTGGCAGTGGTGCGAGCACCTTAGTGCCATCGCCTGCCTTCACGGCTGCTGGTGCAGGCTGCTTAGCTGGTGCTTCGCCTGTCACTGGCACTGCTACCGGTTTCTTAACTACTGGTTTGACCACCTGCTTACCCATTGATATAGGGGTCTTCAGTTCTACGTCAAACTTTATTCCGTTAACTGTCACTTTTGCCTGGGTGCCTTCTACCTCTTCTATCTCTACGTCGTAGTCCACACCCTGTATTGTATATTGGAACTTTTCCATTTCTCTTGTTTTGTTAATTATTTATGTGAAAATCTTGCGTTCATGTCATTATTGAAGGTGTTATGCGCTCCCCACGCTGAGGTTCGCGGCTTGATAGTCAGCACTCCGCTCTCCACATCGTGCACATCCTCCATATACTGCTTCAGCGCCATTGCTATCACTGCTACATACACCTCTTTGTCTATACCCTTGAGCTCTACGCCCTCCTGCAAGATGTTTGATGTCATGTGGCGCACCTTGTTCAGCTTCTTGGCTGTCTTAACCACTGGTTTCACTGGTGTTGTTGTGACTATGCGACTTCTGCGGTCAGCCACCCATCCGAAGACGAGGAAGAACACATACAGTAGTGCCAGACACAGAAACACGATACCCATGCACAGCGCCGTCAGTCCGAAACCGTGAGGGTCCACCTCTTTCAGTCGCTCTGAGGCTGCTGTCTCCTCCTGTGCTATGGCTATGGTAGCCACAGTCATCAGGGTCGTCATTAGTAATATGATTCTCTTTGTTTTCATTTATTTTGGTTTTGTCTATATCGTCGTATTTTTTATGAACAGAACAGCAACACTACCAGCTGTGCCGTAAAGATTCTCAGGAACATGCTCAGCGGATATACCGTAGAATAGCCTATCGACGGAGCATCCTTCGAGCAACTGGCGTTAGCGAAGGCAAGTGCTGGAGGATCTGTAGTAGCACCTGCCAGCAGTCCCATGATGGTGAAATAATTGAAGTGGTATTTTTTTCTTGCCACTATACCTATTATAAGTATAGGCAACACGGTTATCATAAATCCTGTCAACACATATAGCAGACCGTCGCCGTTCACCACCGTGTCCACGAAGTTGGCTCCTGCCTTCACTCCCACGCTGGCAAGGAACAGCACCAGTCCTATCTCTCTCAGCATCAGGTTGGCTGAGGTGGTGGTGTATGTCACCAGGTGTATCTTATATCCGTATCTGCCTATCAGTATTGCCACTATCAGCGGACCGCCTGCCAAACCGAGTTTCAGCGGCACTGGTATCTCTGGGAAAGTGAATGGTATGCTACCCAGTATCAAACCTAATATTATGCCCACGAATATGGTGGCTATATTTGGATTATCGAGTCGCTTCACTGCATTGCCCAACACAGACGATACACGGTTGACCGACACTTGGTCGCCTACCACCATCACTCTGTCGCCCACCTGCAGAGGCAGGTCCTGACGGGCAAATATCTCCATTCCCTGACGGGTCACACGTGTGAGGTTCACGCCATAAACGCTGGCAAAATGCAGTTTGGCTGGTGTCTTGCCGTTTATCTCTGGTTTGGTAATTACTATTCTGCGGCTCACAAGTTGTTTCTGTTTCTCTTGCTCAGCAAACTCAGGCACGATTGTTTCCTTGCCTATGAATGCCTGCACAGCATCCTTATCTGCTTCTGAACATACTATAAACACCTTATCGCCCAGTTCCAGTGTGGTTGAGCTCTTAGGGAATATCAGTTCGCCGTTACGCAATATTCGCGAACATACATAGTCTCTTCTCATAAAGTCGTGCAACTCCAGTATGGTGTGTCCTGCAACAAACTGGTTTTGCACTATCAGGTGCATCAAATAAGGCACCTGTGTAAGATCGTTGTCATGGCTCTCAAGCTCTTTCTCTTCCTCGCTTATCTTCACTCCACAAATATACCTCACGGCTATCGTTGCCACTATTATACCCACCACGCCGAGTGGATAGGCACAGGCATAACCGTTGGCTATGGCTGGAGTACTACTGCCCATGATTGACATCAGAGCCTCTTGTGCTGCACCCAGTCCAGGGGTGTTGGTAACTGCACCATACAGGGTACCTATCATCATAGGCAGGTTCTCTGGATTAGTGGTATCAAAGAAGGCATAGTAGCAGCCGAACATCACCAAGATGTTAAGCAGTATCAGCGACACGGCAAGCATATTCAGCTTCAGTCCACCCTCCTTAAACGACGAGAAGAAGCCTGGTCCCACCTGTAAGCCTATCATAAAGACAAATAGTATCAGTCCGAAATCCTGCACGAATGACAGCGTTGACAGAGGTGCGGTAAATCCAAGGTGTCCAGCCAGAATGCCTGCAAACAATACGAAGGTCACTCCAAGCGATATTCCACCCACCTTCAGCTTGCCCAGATACACGCCTGTGGCTATCACTACAGCATACAGCATGGCAATGTGTGCCATACTCTCGTTATCCACAAAAAGGTTTATCAGCCAATCCATTTTTTTGAGTGAGCATTTTTATTTCGAAGCGCAAAGTTACAAAATTTTTTTCATTCACCAACCCTTTCTTCTTTTTATTTTAATAAGGTATATGAAAATATCTTAAATTCGTTTGCCGTCTCCCCCTTTTTTATTAACTTTGTGCGTTGTAAAAATTAGGACTAATTATTTTATCAAAGGAAAATACAAAAAATTATGAGTAACACCAAGGAGAAACTCTTCACCGAGTTTCAGGCGCCCACCACTCAGGAATGGCTCGACAAGATCGAGGTTGACCTGAAGGGTGCTGATTTTCAGAAACGCTTGGTATGGCGTACGCCAGAGGGCTTCAACGTGCAGCCTTTCTACCGCAAGGAGGATGTCGATAAACTTGACACTCCTAACGCTCTGCCAGGCGAGTTCCCTTTTGTTCGTGGCAACAAGAAGGACGACAACACATGGTACATCCGTCAGGAAATCACTGCCGACGATGCCAAGGCTGCCAACGCTAAGGCACTCGACATTCTCAACAAGGGCATCGACTCTCTCTCTTTCCGCATCGCAGGAAAGAATGTCAGCAAGCAGTTTGTTGAGCAGTTGCTCAACGGCATCTATTGCGACATCGTCGAGGTCAATTTCTCTACCTGCAAGCGTCACAGCGTGGAACTGGCACAGATTCTCGTTGACTATTTCAAGGAGAAGGGCTACGACCCTGAGAAGATTGTGGGTTCTATCGACTGGGACCCAATGGAGAAGATGGTCATCAAGGGCAAGGATGTGGAGGCTCTGCTCCAGTTTGGTCCTCAGCTGGTTGCGACCCTCAAGGACTACCCTCACTTCCGCTGCATAGCCGTCAATGCCGTCTCGCTCAACAATTCAGGCGCTTACATCGTGCAGGAACTGGGTTATGCCCTCGCTTGGGGTAACGAATACATGCATCAGCTTGTTAATGCTGGCATTGACCCTACCCTCGCGGCCAGGAAGATTAAGTTTAATATGGGCATCTCTGAGAACTACTTCATGGAGATAGCCAAGTTCCGTGCTGCACGTCTGTTGTGGGCACAGATAGTGAAGCAGTACGAGCCTAAGTGTGACTGCGCTTGTCAGATGTGTGTCAATGCTGTTACCTCTGAGTACAACATGACCATTTTTGATGCTCATGTCAACCTGTTGCGCTCTCAGACTGAAACTATGTCTGCTGCTTTGGGTGGTGTGCACTCTATCGTGGTAACACCATTCGACGAAGCTTATGAGACGCCTAACGACTTCTCTGAGCGCATAGCACGCAACCAGCAGCTCTTGCTCAAGGAAGAGTGTCACTTCAACACCGTTGTTGACCCAGGTGCAGGCTCTTATTACATCGAGCAGCTCACCACCTCTCTTGCTCAGGAGGCATGGAAGATATTCCTGCGCGTGGAGGACGAAGGCGGATTCCTTGCTGCCGTCAAGGCTGGCACCGTGCAGGATGACATCAACGCTACCAACGAGAAGCGTCATACCCTCGCTGCCCAGCGTCGTGAGTTCATCCTTGGCACCAACCAGTTTCCTAACTTCACCGAGACCTCTGACGGCAAACAGCCTAAGCAGCAGTGCTGCGGATGCGGTCATCAGGAAGCTACGGCTTATAAGACTATCAACGCCACCCGTCTTGCCGCCGACTTCGAGGCACTGCGCCTCACCACCGAGAAAGCTCCTAAGCAGCCTGTGGCATTTATGCTCACCATCGGCAACCTCGTGTGGCGTCAGGCTCGTGCACAGTTCTCTACCAACTTCCTTGCCTGTGCTGGTTATAAGGTCATAGACAACCTCGGCTTCCAGACCGTTGAGGAGGGTGTTGACGCAGCACTCAAGGCAGGTGCCGACATCGTGGTCATCTGTTCTTCAGACGATGAGTATGCCGAGTATGCTCCTGCTGCCTTTAAGTATCTGGGCGGCAGAGCTATGTTCGTGGTGGCTGGTGCGCCAGCCTGTGCCGACGACCTCAAGCAGGCAGGCATAGAGCACTTCATCCACGTAAAGGTGAACCAGCTCGAAACTCTCCGATTGTTTAACGAAAAATTAGGTATCAAGTAAACAGCTCTATGGCAAGAAAAGATTTCAAAAACGTAAACATCTTCTCTGGCATGGAGAAGAAAGACGGTGCCGCATGGCAGCGTGACAACGACATACAGTATGTGTGGAAGACCCCTGAGCACATTCAGGTCAAGCCAGCCTACACCCGTGAAGACCTTGAGGGTATGGAGCATCTCGACTTCGTAGCAGGCATACCGCCTTATCTGCGTGGTCCTTATTCTATGATGTACCCTTTCCGTCCTTGGACCATCCGTCAGTATGCAGGCTTCTCTACGGCAGAGGAGTCCAACGCCTTCTATCGCCGCAACCTCGCCTCTGGTCAGAAAGGTCTCTCCGTGGCATTCGACCTCCCCACCCACCGTGGTTACGACCCTGACAACCTGCGAGTAGTGGGCGATGTGGGTAAGGCTGGTGTCTCTATCTGTTCGGTCGAGAACATGAAAGTGCTCTTCGATGGCATACCTCTTAATAAGATGTCTGTCTCTATGACTATGAACGGTGCCGTACTGCCTATCATGGCGTTCTACATCGTGGCAGGTTTGGAGCAGGGAGCGAAACTCGAAGAGATGGCTGGTACTATTCAGAATGATATCCTAAAGGAGTTTATGGTGCGTAACACCTATATTTACCCACCAGCATTCTCTATGAAGATTATAGCCGACATCTTCGAATACACATCACAGAAGATGCCTAAGTTCAACTCAATCTCCATCTCAGGTTATCACATGCAGGAGGCTGGTGCTACGGCTGACATCGAGCTCGCTTACACACTTGCCGACGGATTGGAGTATCTGCGTGCAGGCGTTAATGCTGGTATCGACATCGATGCCTTCGCTCCACGTCTGTCTTTCTTCTGGGCTATAGGCACCAACCACTTCATGGAGATTGCCAAGATGCGTGCCGGCCGTCTGTTGTGGGCTAAGATTGTCAAGAGCTTCGGAGCAAAGAATCCTAAGTCTATGGCACTGCGTACCCACTCGCAAACCTCTGGATGGTCGCTCACTGAGCAAGATCCGTTCAACAACGTAGGACGTACCGCTATCGAGGCTATGGCAGCGGTATTGGGTCACACCCAGTCGCTCCACACAAACTCACTCGACGAGGCTATCGCCCTACCAACCGACTTCTCCGCACGTATCGCACGTAACACCCAAATCTATATTCAGAATGAGACTAAGGTGTGCAAGGAGATCGACCCATGGGCAGGTTCTTACTATGTGGAGTATCTCACCAACGAACTCGTACATAAGGCGTGGGCACTCATTCAGGAGATTGAGGAACTCGGAGGTATGGCTAAGGCAATCGAGACTGGTGTGCCTAAGATGCGCATCGAAGAGGCTGCAGCACGCACCCAGGCGCGTATCGACTCTGGCCAGCAGACTATCGTGGGTACTAATAAGTATCGTCTTGATCATGAAGACCCAATCGATATTCTCGAGGTAGATAACACTACAGTGCGCAAACAGCAGGAAGAGAACCTGCGCCAACTCAAGGCTAACCGTGACGAGGCAAAGGTTAAGGCCACCCTCGATGCCCTTACCAAGGTGGTTGAGACAGGCGAAGGCAACCTGCTCGCTGCAGCCGTAGAGTGTGCAAAGGTACGTTGTACCCTCGGCGAGATTAGTGATGCCTGCGAGAAAGTCGTAGGACGTTATAAAGCAGTAATTAGAACAATTTCAGGCGTGTATAAGTCAGAAGCAAACAACGATAAGGAATTCGAGCGCGCGTGTGAACTCACACAGCAGTTCGCCGACAAGTATGGTCGTCGTCCACGCATCTTCATCGCCAAGATGGGACAGGATGGTCACGACCGCGGTGCTAAGGTAGTGGCAACAGGCTATGCTGACTGCGGCTACGACGTGGATATGGGACCATTGTTCCAAACCCCAGCCGAGGCAGCACGTGAAGCAGTAGAGAACGATGTCAACATCATCGGAGTATCATCACTTGCAGCAGGTCATAAGACCCTCATCCCACAGCTATTTGAAGAACTCAAGAAACTCGGACGAGAGGATATAATGGTTATCGCTGGTGGTGTAATCCCTGCTCAGGACTACGACTTCCTCTATCAGGCAGGCGTAGCTGCGATCTTCGGTCCTGGCACTCCTGTGGCAAAATCAGCCATCGAGATGATGGAGATACTTCTCGATTCTTAGAAAGTTTCAACACTGCTTGTTTCATAGCAGTATGATTGTTTCATAGTATTAGGTTTTTGAGCGCTGGGCTGTGAAGCCTGGCGCTTGCTTTTTGTCCCTTATGTGAATTTATGATTTCTTTCAGCGATACAGGTGCTGAAAGATTGTCAACTCCTACTGACACTACGAACTCCCTTGACGCCCTTGAGTTTCTTGATAAGGGAGGCAAGGTGTGTATTATCATCGACACTGACGGTGATGGCTCCTCGGAAGAGCCCGTCGTCAGAATCTATGTTAATGGCGCGTAACAGGGTGTGTGCCTCTTTGCTTATTACGGAGGTGATAGTGTTTACCACAGCTATGTCGTCGTTGCCCACCACACGGAGGGTGATATCATATTGCCCTGAGCCTTTGTCACTCCACTGAGCCTTGACGATGCGATAACCAAACCTACGTCTGAGTTCCCCTGCATTGGGACAGTCCTTGCGATGTATCTTAATGCCCCCACTGACTGTGACGAAGCCAAAGACGTCATCTCCATAGATTGGATGGCAACACTTGGCAAGGGTGTATTCTATTCCACGAAAAACTGCCCTCTCCTCACCTAAAGAAAGGGAATCGGCTGTGCCCTGACGATGAAGGATGAAGGAAGCAGCTGAAACGGGAACGGGTTCAGAGCTATGCTCGCCTGAGCCTCTGCGAAGAACAGAAGCCGAACTTCCCTCGCCCGACGATGAGGAAGCAGTGGCAGCTTCTGGGCGCTCACCTTTAGCCTCTTCCTCCTTACGCTGAAGTTCGGAAAGAGCTTTGCGGATTTTGGAGCGAGCGTGTGATGATATAGCAATATTGAGCCACTCGCGACGTGGATGCTGGGAGTTGCTGGTCATAATCTCTACCGTATCGCCTGAGTGAAGGACCTGACGGATAGAGGCATTCTTGCCGTTGACCATGGCGCCTACGCAAGTGTTGCCGATGCGTGAGTGAATGTTGTATGCGAAGTCGAGGACTGTGGCGCCTGCGGCGAATTTCTTTATCTCACCCTTGGGGGTGAAGACAAACACCTCGTCTTCGTAGAGGTTCATACGAAACTGATCCATGACCTGCATATCATCGCCAGCCTCAAGTGCTGTGCGTATGGCACTGAGCCACTGGTCTATGCCTCCGCCTGCACTCTTGATGCCCTTGTAACGCCAGTGGGCTGCAAGACCGTGTTCGGCAATCTCATCCATGCGCTCTGTGCGTATCTGCACCTCCACCCATTTATTCTCTGGTCCAAGTACAGTGATGTGGAGCGACTCATAGCCGTTGGATTTAGGCACACTGAGCCAGTCACGCAAGCGCTTTGGGTTAGGCTGATACATATCGGTGATAATGCTGTATGCCTGCCAGCACTCCATCTTCTCGCGCTCTGGAGCGCTATCCAGGATAATGCGTATGGCAAAGAGGTCATATACACCTTCGAAGGGGCATTTCTGTTTCTTCATCTTCTGCCAGATGGAGTGTATGGACTTGGTGCGCCCCTTGATATGGAATTTCAGTCCTGCCTGCTCAAGGTGCTCCTTGACAGGGGTAATGAAGTCTTGTATGTATTTGTCGCGAGCCTCCTTGGTAGCAGAGAGTTTGTTCTTGATGTGATAGTAGGCATCGTGCTCAAGATATTTGAGCGAGAGGTCTTCGAGCTCGCTCTTGAGCTGATAGAGTCCGAGTTTGTGTGCTAAGGGGGCATAGAGATAGCTTGCCTCCTCGGCTGCGCGCTGACGTGCAGCGATATTGGCAGTGTCACGTATTTGTCGCATGAGATTGACGCGATCGGCTATCATAATAAGTATCACGCGCATATCCTCAGCAAAGGAGAGAAGCAGAGAACGAAAATTCTCAGTTTCTATGGCTGGGGTCTTTTTATAGAGCTGCTGCACACGGTGAAGTCCGTGGAGGATAGAGTCAACTCCACCCCAATCCTCCCACGGGAGGAAGTCGGACGAGTCTATCGGATAAAGAAGAGTGGCGATGATAGCGTCGCGCCCCAGTCCTATCTCGTCAACTGCGATGTAGGCAGTCTGGAGGGCACGGAGTATGGGATTGAGTCCGAAGATGTCACGCTGTATGGAGCCCTGCTCTATAGCATCAAAAAGAATACGACGCAACTTCTCTTCGTCATTGGGAAGTAGTGCCGCTACGGGATGATGCTTGAGGTCTTCGATTATCTCAAGCGCCTTCTGTTTTTCTATGTCAGTAAAGGCAAGCATAGTGCCTTGGGTGGGGGGTGTTGTGTTACTTGCTTTCGTCAGTCATGTCGCCTTCGATATAAAGGCGTACCATCTCTGGGGTGCCATTGGAACGAACTGTGATGGTCTTTTTGAAGTGACCAGGAAACTTGCCCTTGCCGTTGTAGGTAACGTTGATGGTACCCGTTTCGCCTGGTTTGATAGGCGACTTGGTGTATTTAGGTACTGTGCAGCCACATGAAGCTACAGCAGAGTTGATGACGAGCGGCTGATCGCCCGTGTTGGTGAATGTGAAGACACATTTCTGAATAGGCGACTTCTCTGAGAAAGTACCATAGTTGTGGGTAGTCTTGTCGAACGTTATCTTGGGTTCGGCAGAAGCGAGATTGATAATTGAGAATTGAAAATTGAAAATTATCAGAAGAAAAAGGAGTTTTTTCATATTGTTCAAAAGTTCAAGAGTGATAAAGGGTAGTATCTTACACTAACTCGTAGAGTTGGGATGGAGTTTTGCGTTTGAGGTCTTCGACCTGGAAATCTTTACCCATGATGATGCCGTAGGAACGAAGGATTTGTTCTACCGTTTTGAGGGCGAGAACTGGATGGTTATTCTCTTCGCTGAGGTGGCATAGCCATACGTGACGGAGAGCTGAGGTTGCATAATTGGCTATAGCCTCAGCGCAATCATGATTGGAGAGGTGTCCCATGGGACCATCAATGCGCACCTTTAAGTGCTGTGGGTAGGTGCCATTTTGCAGCATCTCCTTATCGTAGTTGGATTCAAGCACCAAATAGTTTGCCTCGCCAATGTAACGTTGCATATCTTCTGTTACATGACCCACATCTGTCATAAGACAGAACACCACACCCTCAGCCTCGATGCGGTAGCCCACATTGCCAGCGCTATCGTGAGGAACGCCGAAAGGCGTGACGAGGAAGTCTCCCAACTTGACGGGAGCATCCTTGTCGATGTATCGACGATTATCAGCTGGCACCTTCTTAGGTACGCAGTAGTTACGTTCTATGCCTCCGTGCACCTCGTGGGTTGCATACACCGGAATGTTATATTCGCCACTAAGCACTCCCACCGACTTGATATGGTCAGCATGGTCGTGAGTGATGAGTACGCGTTTTATATCATTGACGCTGATGCCGTAATCGTGCAGGTATTTCTTGATGGAGCGAATGCCCACTCCTGAGTCTATCAGCATGGCGTCGTTGGCAGTCTGAAGCAGGTAGCAGTTTCCGCTACTTCCACTGCCCAAAGACAGAAATTTCAGCATTTTTGGTTAATATTTTGGGCAAAATTAGCAAAAAAATTTGAACTTACAAAGTTTTTTTGTACCTTTGTGAGGATAATTAGCAATTATTAATCTATGACTGAACCTACACTAACCGTTTACAAGGCAAGTGCTGGAAGCGGAAAAACATTCACACTTGCCAAGGAATACATAAAACTGCTGATAGAAAACCCCGAGGCCTATAGGAACATACTTGCCGTAACCTTTACCAATAAGGCTACGGAGGAGATGAAGATGCGCATACTGTCGCAGCTGTATGGGCTATGGAAGCAGTTGCCTGACTCCGAGAGCTACATGGCGAGCTTGGAGAAAGACTTTTCACAGATGAAAAACGTAAGGGATTTCATCTCGCAACAGGCAGGGAAGGCATTACGGAGTATGTTGGACAACTACCACTTCTTCAGGGTGCAGACGATAGATGCGTTCTTTCAGACGGTACTGAGAAATTTGGCGCATGAGTTGCAGCTTAACGCCAACTTGAGGGTAGGACTGAACCAAGAACAGGTGGTTGACGAGGCTGTAGATACTCTGATAGACTCAATAGCCGACGACAACATGATGAGAAACGTGGTGATGGGCTATGTAAAGGAGAGGTTAAACAACAACGAGTCGTGGAATTTCATCAAGGGCATAAAGGAATTTGGCGCCAACATATTCAGGGATTTCTATAAGGAGCACAGAGAACAGCTGATAAAGATGACGAGCGACGAGAACTTCTTTATCAACTTTAAGACGAAGCTGAACGATGAACGCCGGAAACTGGAGAAGAAATACCAAGCTATAGGCGAGGAGGCGATGCTGACACTGGAAAACAACGGACTGACAATCACTGACTTCAAACATAAGAACGGTGGTGCGATAGGCTATTTCATCAAACTAAACAGGGGAGAGTTTGCCGAAATAGACATGGATAAGCCACGCATGAAGGATGCGCTGAACAGCGAGGATTCGTGGATAGACAAGAAATCAGCCAATTGCAGCACAGTGGCAGACGTAGTAAAGAACAATCTACTTCCGCTGATGACAACAACAGAACGATGCAGGACACTGGATGCAAGAAAATACAACTCAATAAAGAAGACACTGGAACACGTTAACGACGTACAGTTGCTGAGGTATATAGAGGATTTCTCAAAAGAACTGAACAACTCTGCACAGCGCTTTATGCTCAGCGACACCCCTACCCTGCTCAATGCTATGATAAAAGAGGAAGACTCGCCATTCATATACGAGAAGATAGGAGCACATCTGGAACACATAATGATAGACGAATTCCAAGACACGAGCACAACGCAATGGAACAACTTCAGGAAACTGCTCGAGGAATGTATGGCTCAAGGCAAAAGCAACCTGCTGGTGGGCGATGTAAAGCAGAGCATATACCGTTGGCGCTCAGGCGATTGGCGACTGCTTAACAATATAGAAACCACCTTTAAACCCGGAACCCTGAAATCCGAACCTCTTAAGACCAACTACCGTTCGTCAAAGAACGTGGTGTTATTTAATAACCTCTTTATAAGAAGGATGTCGGATATGGTGGTGAAAGAGGTTGACGGTAAGTGGCATAAGATGGCTGAAGAACTGCGTAAAGCATACGACGATGTGGAACAGCTGACGCCAGAAAACAAGGAGAAGAGAGGGATGGTGCACATAGACCTTATACCCAAGGAGCAGGAGGACGGCATGGAGGAGCGCACTCTGGAGATAATAACCACGCTGACAGCGAAGGGGGCAAAACTGAAGGATATAGCCCTATTGCTGAGAGGCAATAAAGAGGCTATAACTATGGCAACATATCTGGAGCGAGAGGGCATCAGTGTGGTATCAGCAGAGGCATTCGAACTTAAATCCTCAGCTGCCGTCCGCATCATCATAGAGGCAATGAGGCACCTTATACACCCCAAGGACACACTGACGCTGAAACTGCTGCTGAAAGATGCGGGCATGACGGCTCTGCCACAGGAGCTGGAAGAGAGACGGGAACGGCTGCTCACCATGTCACTGCACGATATGGCTGAAGAGATATTACGCATATTCAGTCTGGGCGAGAAAGAAGGGGCATACATCACCACATTCTTTGACCACCTGAGAGCTTTCTGCAACGACACCTCGACCGTGCTGGAGGATTTCCTTGAGGCATGGGACGACGAATTGCATAAAAAGACGATAGAGACACCTGACTGCGACGGCGTGCGCATACTGACCATACACAAGAGTAAGGGACTGGAGTTCAGACACGTGATACTGCCCTACTGCAACTGGAAGCTGGAGCTGAGGTCAACTCTGTGGTGCGAACCTGACGAGGCACCGTTCAACGAACTGCCCATAGTGCCGCTGAACTACACATCGGTGAAGGCTTTTGAGAACACCATATACAAAGAGGTGGTGACAGAGGAGCATGTGCAGAACATAGTGGACAACCTCAACCTGGTGTATGTGGCAATGACCAGAGCATGTGACTCACTATTCATTATAGGCATAAGAGGGGCTGCAGCCACCCACCGTTCGCAGATGATAGAGGAAACAATAAAAGACCTGCATAAGGACACCACTGAAATAGATGGCACACCATTGCACTACACCCTGCCTGATGTTGAAGACGAAGCGATAGAGCTGACATACGGTTCACTGGACGGGCTATTCAATGAAAAGGAGACGGAGGAAAGCCAGAATGCCTTCCTGAAAGAGGTGGAGCCTGTGGAGGTGAAGATAGCATCATACGAGAGGAGGGCTGAGTTCAGGCAGAGCAACAAGAGTCTTACCTTTGCCGATGATGCCATAGACGAGACCGACAGGCAGAGATACATAAGAATGGGTACGGTGATGCACCAGATATTCTCGGAGATAAAGACCACTGACGACGTGGAACCCGTACTGACGAGAATGGAGTTTGACGGCACGCTATATGATGACGGCATGACACGTGAGGGACTGGTTAGTGAACTGCAAAAGAAATTCCAAAACCCACAGGTAAAGAATTGGTTCTCAGGAGGATGGACACTATATAACGAGTGTGCCATAATAGACAGAGAGGGAGAGCAGAGACCTGACCGCGTGATGACTGACGGCAAGGAAACCATCGTGGTGGACTTCAAATTCGGCAAACCACATGATGACTACCACGCTCAGGTGGAGAGATACAAGAAACTGCTGGAGGATATGGGTATGCCAGGAGTGAAGGGCTATCTGTGGTATGTTACACTAAACAAGATTGAAGAGGTATGATGAAGAGTTTTCTATATAATGTAGCACAAGACCTGCTGAATAAGTATGGCGAAGACTTGCACAGGGTGACGGTGGTATTCCCTAACAAGAGAGCATCGCTATTCCTGAACAGAGCACTGGCAGAGATAAGCGAAAAGCCTATATGGAGTCCGCAATACACCACCATCAGCGAACTGTTTCAGCAGATGTCAACGCTGCAGGTAGCTGACAGAATAAAACTGATATGCGAGTTGCACAAGACATACTGCGAAGTGACAGGCAGAGCAGAAACGCTGGAGCAGTTTTATGGTTGGGGAGAGATAATGCTTACCGATTTTGACGACATAGACAAGCACAACGGCGACGCTAAGAAGATATTCACCCTGCTGGGCGACATTCACGAGATGGATGCCGTGGATTACCTGACAGAGGAACAGAAAAAGGTGTTGCAGAGATTCTTCAGCAACTTCACGCCCGACCACACCACGCAGTTGAAAAGAAACTTCATGGAGCTGTGGAATAAGTTTTATGACATCTACACCAACTACCGACAGAGACTACTGGCTCAAGGCATTGCTTACGAGGGAATGATGTATAGAGAGGTGATAGAGTGCAGCGCACAGTGCAATAGTTCTGAATATGTCTTTGTGGGATTTAACCTGCTGACCCCTGTGGAGCAACTGCTGATAGCGAAGGTGGAGGGAAAGATATATAACGATGACGACAGGAGTAATCCACCTAAGGAGACGACCTTCATATCATCACCCACTGACGACATGCAGGCAAGATACGTGAGCCAATGGCTGACACCTGAACGCATAAAGGCTGGCAGACGGACTGCCATAGTGCTTGCCGACGAGGGACTGCTTGAGACGGTGCTGCACTGTCTGCCTACAGAGATGAGCCTCAACATAACCACTGGCTACCCCCTGTCACAAACCTCCATAACATCGCTGATAAAGGGCGTGAGCAACCTGTTGCAAAGAAATAGCTACACCCTGCACAACATCAACGGAATATTGCGTCACCCACTGGTGAAGTATATCTCAGACAGAGCCACTGAGTTACACGAGAAACTCAACAATGACCTGATATACTACCTTACACCAGAGGAGATATCAATAGACGGGAACCTGAGCCAGCTCTTCATGCCGCTGAAGAACAAAAGCGACATGGGAGAACTGACAAAAAGGCTGATATGGGTGACAAAAACCATTGCCAAGAGAGTTCAAGAGATAAATAGTGCAAAAGTTCAAGGAGAACAAGAAAATTATCAATTCTTGCGCTCCGTAGGTGCTCAGGCGAGCAAAGCTCGGAGTTCAATTATCAATTATCAATTATCAATTATCAATTATCAATTAGAGAGCGAAGCACTCTACCGCATGTACACCTTGCTCAACAGACTAGACACACTGATAAGCGAGGAAGAGATAAGACTCGACCTTCCACTCTACACCATGCTGCTGAACCAGATAATACAAGGCACCACAATACCTTTCCACGGCGAACCGATAGAGGGCATACAGATAATGGGTGTTTTGGAAACGCGTAACCTGGACTTCGACCATGTATTGCTGCTGTCATGCAACGAGGGAACTCTGCCAGCCAAGGTGAACGACACATCATTCCTGCCCCACTCCATCCGCATGGCATATAACCTGACAACGGTAGAGAATAAGGTGGCGATATACCAGTATTATTTCGACCGTCTGATGCAGAGAACCAACGATGTGACCATCATCTACAACAACTCAACAAACGAGGGTAAGACGGGTGAGATGTCTCGCTTTATGTTGCAGATGATAGCCAAGAACGAGATAACTATCAAACGCAAGTCGTTGGAAGCCAGCGTGAGCACACATGCCAACCTGAATGGCGATATAGAGAAGACACAGGAGATGGTGGACAAATTGCTGAAGAAGAAATTTATCTCGCCATCGTCATTGGGAAGATACCTGCGTTGTCCACGCAGTTTCTACTATACCTACATCGAAGAAATAAGAGACAACGAGGAGGGCGACGAGGAGTCAATGGACAACATGACATTCGGCACAATCTTCCATGCAGCCGCCGAAATGATGTATAGAGACTTCAATGGTAAGATAGTATCACCAGGCTATATACAGCGACTTGTCAACGAAAAAGGTAATACAACGCTTCTTAGGATAGCCAAGCTGGCTTTTCGCAGAGAACTGTTCAACATAAAGGACGAAAAACGTGACACTCCGAAGCTCGGCGGACTGCAGGTAATAAACTTCGAAATGGTGGTAACATTCCTCAGGCATCTGCTGAATTACGACAGTCGGTTGACACAACTGGAGATAGCAGGACTGGAGAAGGAGGTGCAGGGCTCTATACCTGTAAAGACCAGTAAGGGCACCATCGACGTTAGGATTGGTGGAAACATAGACCGTCTTGACGTGGTGACTGACCAGGACGGAGTGCGACGCATCAGGGTGATAGACTACAAGACGGGCAGACTGAGCAGAAAACTGAACATCAGCAGCATCGACGAGATATTCATGCCTGAGAAGATGGGGTTGCACACCGACTACTTTCTGCAAGCCCTGCTCTATGCCTCAATACTCGAGGACGAGAGGGAGAAGAGCGTGGGACTGCTGTATGTGCAGAGTGCCAACAACGATGATTATGACCCGCTGTTGTGCATCGACAACAAGCCCATAAAAGATGCTGCCGTTTATCTGTCTGACTTCAGAAAGGGGTTGGCAGAACTGCTGGCCGAGATACTCAATACCGACATACCATTCAGGCAAACCCTGAGGACTGAGCAGTGTAAGGACTGCGCATTCTTCAATTTCTGCCATTAAAGACTTTTAACTATATCTTTTGACTTTCTAACTTTGAACCTTTTGAACTATTGAACTTTTTTAGTACCTTTGCACCCAAACTTTGCGCACACCTGCGCATAAGAACTGCAGAAAGCCAATGGAACCATTAGCAGAGCGCCTGAGGCCTAAGACGCTCGATGAGTACATAGGACAGAAACACCTGGTGGGCGAAGGAGCCGTATTGCGCCGAATGATTGATTCGGGGCACATAAATTCTTTCATTCTGTGGGGACCTCCAGGAGTGGGCAAGACTACACTGGCACAGATTATAGCCAACAAGCTCGACACTCCGTTCTACACCCTCTCTGCCGTTACCAGTGGCGTAAAGGATGTTCGCGATGTCATAGAGCGCGCCAAGAACAATCGTTTCTTCTCTACCGCTTCCCCAATCCTCTTTATTGACGAGATACACCGTTTCTCCAAGTCGCAGCAGGATTCTCTGCTGGGGGCTGTGGAGCGAGGCATCGTCACCCTCATTGGTGCTACCACCGAGAACCCCTCGTTTGAGGTTATCCGTCCGCTCCTGTCCCGTTGTCAGCTCTATGTGCTCAAGCCATTGGAGAAAAACGACCTGATGGAACTCCTTCAGCGCGCCATAACCACTGACTCCGAGTTGCAGAAGCTCGACATCAAGTTGAAGGAGACTGGCGCCATAATGCGATATAGCGGAGGCGATGCACGCAAGTTGCTCAACATACTGCAGATAGTGGTGGAGTCTGAGTCCAGCCAAAGCATCGAGATAACTGACGACCTGGTGGTGAGCCGTTTGCAGCAGAACCCTATGGCATACGACAAACAGGGCGAGATGCACTATGACATCATCTCAGCCTTTATCAAGTCTATACGAGGTAGCGACCCTGACGCGGCACTCTACTGGATGGCACGAATGATAGAGGGAGGCGAAGACCCCGAGTTCATAGCCCGACGTCTGGTTATCAGTGCCTCAGAGGATATCGGCCTTGCTAATCCCAACGCCCTGTTGCTTGCCAATGCCGCCTTCGACACCGTGATGAAGATAGGATGGCCTGAGGCAAGGATAGCCCTCGCCGAGGCATGCGTCTATCTCGCCACCTCGCCAAAGTCTAACTCCGCTTACTGTGGCATCAACGATGCCCTGCAACTGGTGAAGGAGACAGGCAATCTGCCCGTACCGCTGCATCTGCGCAATGCCCCCACCCAACTGATGAAGGAATTAGGATACAGCGACGGATATAAGTATCCCCACGACTACCCCGATCACTTCACTCCTCAGCAATACATGCCTGACCAGCTGAAGGACCATCGTATATGGCATGCCCAGCATCAGCCCATCGAGGAACGTCAGTATCAGCAAATGATAAAGACGTGGGGGGATAGGTTTAAGTAGGTTAATGGTTAATGGTTAATGGTTAAAGGTTAATGGCTAATGGTTAAAGGTTAAAGGTTATCAAACAGCTTCTGTCCATAGCGTTCTTTCTGATAGTCATGACATTTGTTATGGCGAGGGGAGATAACGCCCCTACCCCCGCTGTGGCTGACACACTGAAAGTGGACTCCCTCAAGCTCGACACCACAAAGCTCGACTCCCTGCAATTGGCTATTCAGGCATACAATAAGGCTGTGGATGATTCCATTGCCGCTGACTCCATCAACCGTGCCAAGAGCAACGGTCTTGATGCTCCTGTCAACTATGTTGCCAAGGATTCTATGGTCTATTACGCCAACACTAAGAGGGCTTTCCTCTATGGCAAGTCTAACGTAAAATATGAGAACATGGACCTCTCGGCTGCCAACATCGACATGTCGCTTGACAGCAGCGTGGTGCATGCCACTGGTGCTATGGACACAGTGAAGAAGCAGCGTTACGGACTACCTGTATTCCTCATGGGCGAAGACAAATACGAGACTGACACCATGGCTTTCAACTTCAAGACTAAGCGTGGTCTTATAAAGAATGCCTACACCCATCAGGATGACGGTTTCCTGCTCTCTGAGCGTTCTAAGCGCGACAGCGAGGGCAACTTCTACCTCAAGCGCGGACGCTACACCACCTGTGACGACCCAGATCCCGATTTCTACATTGCCCTCACGCGTGCCAAGGTGCGCCCTGGCAAGGATGTGGTGTTTGGTCCTGCTTACCTCGTGGTGCAGGATGTGCCCCTGCCTCTCGCCATACCTTACGGTTTCTTCCCCTTCACCAAGAGCTACTCCAGCGGCGTGATAATGCCTACCTACGGCGACGAGATGGATCGTGGCTTCTACCTGCGTGACGGCGGCTATTACTTTGCCATAAGCGACAAGATGGACCTCAAACTCCTTGGCGAGGTGTTCACCAAGGGTTCGTGGGGTGTGAGTGCAGCATCCAACTACAACGTGAGATACAAATACAACGGACAGTTCTTTGCTTCCTATCAGGATTCACGCTATGGTGATGAGGGCATAGACCAGAGGAAGGAGACCAGTTTCAAGATTCAGTGGACACACCGTCAGGATGCCAAGGCTAACCCCTACACATCACTCACGGCAAGCGTCAACTTCTCATCTACGAGTTATGAGACTAACAACCTCACCTCCATGTACAACCCTACCCTTCGTACCCAGTCCACTCGTACGTCATCAGTGTCATGGAGCACCACCATGAGCAGCATCGGACTCTCCCTCTCTTCTCAGGCAAGCCTGGCGCAGAACATGCGCGACTCAACGTTAGACATGACCCTGCCCGACCTCAATATCTACCTCACGCAGTTCTACCCCTTCAAGCGCAAACATGCTGCAGGCAAACAGCGTTGGTATGAGAAAATCAACGTAGCATATACAGGACAGATATCCAACACCATCCACACCAAGGAGAACCAGCTGTTTCACTCCAGCTTCACCCGCGACTGGCGCAACGGATGGATGCACACCATCCCCGTCAAGGCATCGTTTACTGTGGCTAAATATCTCTCCGTCACTCCAAGCTTTACCTTCGTTGACCGCATGTACACCCAGAAGATAGCTCGTTCGTGGGATGTGGACAACCAGAGAGAGGTGCTCGACACCATTCAGGGCTTCTACAACGTGTATAACTGGAATGCCTCAGTCAACCTTAACACCAAGATTTATGGTTTCTTTATTCCTAACCGCAAAATCTTCGGCGACAAGATTATGGCAATACGACATGTGTTCACGCCACAGGTTTCATTCAGCTACGCGCCAGACTTCAGTGCCTCACGTTATGGCTATTACGACACCTATATCAAGACCGATTCCAAAGGCGTAGAGACGCCTGTTCAGTATTCTTACTATGCCAATAATCTGTTTAGCGGTCCTGGTTCAGGCAAGACGGGCAGGGTTAGCCTCACCCTCGACAATAACATCGAGATGAAGATACGTTCCGACAAGGATTCCACAGGCATACGCAAGATTAGCATAATCGACCGCCTTGCTGCCACTATGTCATATAACATGGCAGCCAAGGAGCGTCCTTGGAGCGACCTTGTCGTCGACCTTCGCCTCAAGTGGTGGAAGAACTACACCTTCTCCATGAATGCCGTCTTCGCCACCTATGCCTACGAACTCGACAATAATGGCAAACCTTACGTCGGAACCCACACCGAGTGGAGCCGCGGGCGCTTCGGCCGTTTCCAAGGCTTCTCACAAACATTCAGCTATACCATCAACCCTGAGAAACTTCGCAAACTCTTTGGTGGCAATAAGAAGCGCAAGGATGGTGGAAGGGACAGCGACGACAGCAAGAGCACAGACACTGGCGTAGAGAGCAATGTTGACCCCAACATGATGGCAGCACAGAAGAAGGCTGAGGAAAGCGGCGGCAAGATGGCTGAGACCGATGACGACGGCTACCTCAAGTTCTCCATGCCGTGGAGCCTCACCATCAGCTATGGCATCAACATGCGCGAAAACACCTCTGGCACCTTCAATAAGGAGACCATGCGCTATCCGTATAAGTTCACCCACAACCTCAACTTCTATGGCTACATCAGTCTGTCAAGCGGATGGAACATAACCGTAAACAGCGGTTACGACTTCGAATACCGTAAGCTCAGTCTCACCACCGCTTCACTGGCTCGCGACCTCCACTGCTTCTCTATGGCATGCTCCGTGGTGCTCGCCCCCTACACCTCATACAACTTCTCTTTCAAGTGTAATGCCTCAACGCTTACCGATGCCCTGAAATACGACAAGCGTTCCAGCTACAGCAATAACGTGAAGTGGTACTGATGACTGACCAGGAATACATACGCCATCATAAAGACGACCCCGTGCGCCCTTTGGCATTACGACCCATGCCTGAGGGCGTTAATCGTACCTGGGTGCTCCAGCAGATAGAGGGCTACCAGCTGGCAAAAAAGAAACTCCCCCATTGGGCTGCTATCTATGACGAGGGCAAAGACCTTCACTTCCCCCCTCGCCTCTCCCTCGAACAGTGCTCCAGCGAGGCAACAGCACGATATAAAGCACAAGAATTGTCAATTTTCAATTGTCAACTCTCCTCCGAGCTCTGCTCGCCTGAGCACCAACGGAGCGCAAGAGCTCTAAACTCTCAACTCTCAACTCTCATCGACCTCACAGGTGGCTTCGGCGTTGACTTTTCCTACCTCGCCCCCCATTTCTCCCGTGCCGTGTATGTGGAACAGCAGGCAGCGCTCTGCGATGTGGCACGCCATAACCTCCCCCTGCTCGGCATCAGCAATGCAGAGGTCATCAATGCCACCTGCGAAGAACAACTCTCAACTCTCAACTATCAACTGTCAATTGTCAATTGTCAATTATCAATTGTCTTCTTCCTCGACCCAGCCCGTCGTGACTCCGCAGGCAACAAAGTCTTCTGCTTGGAAGACTGTTCGCCAGACATCACCCAGCTCCAAGACACCTTATTAAATATAGGCGATGCCATCATGGTCAAGCTCTCGCCCATGCTCGACATCACCCAGGCACTGCGCCAGTTGCGCTGTGTCACCGATGTCCACGTCATCAGCGTCAAGGGCGAATGCAAGGAGCTCCTCATCATCATGCGCAAAGACAAGGCGCCAGACCAACCCATCACCTTCCATTGCGTCAACCTCGAAACGGAGGAGGAAGTATTAGAAGACCCTCCAACAGACTCACCCCCAGCCCCTCTCTTGGAGAGAGGGGAGGAGTATGATTCTGTTATTAAAGAAGTATTCTCCGCAAAGTATATAGGTAATTGTTCCCCTCTCTCCAAGAGAGGGGTTAGGGGTGAGTCTGGGGGTGAGTCTTTTCTTTTCGAACCCAACGCCTCCATCCTCAAGGCTGGTCTGCAAGATGTCTTTGGCGAGCGCTATGGTCTCAGCAAACTGCATCCTAACAGCAACCTCTTTGTGGGCAAAGAGCCCATTCCCCGAGTGCCAGCCCGTCAGTTCCGCATTGTGGATGTCACAGACTTCAGCAAGGCTAACCTCAAGCGTTTTCTCAAGGGCATCAGCCATGCTAACCTCACCATCCGCAATTTCCCTGCCACCGTGCAGGAACTGCGCAAACGGCTGAAACTAAAAGAAGGTGGCAGCGACTATCTTTTCGCTACCACCCTCTCTGACGATTCTCACGTCCTTATCCGGTGTGAGAAATAGAGTTATTAGAAGTTATAGGGAGATAGAGGACATTACAGGTACTAAGTGACAAAGGACAAATCAGTTGAGGTCTCAACTATTGTCTTCTAACTCCTAAGCGAGCCTTGCGAGCGCTAACTCCTTCTAACTCCTTCTAACTCCTCTAAAATTGAATTTCCGTCAGGCACTTATCCAACTCAGCCTTAATAGCCTCCTCATCCATTTTCTGTCCTATGAAGACTATCTTCTGCTGACGGTCGCCATACCTGTCGTCCCAGTCGCGGTTCACCCCTGGGTTGTCTATGCGGAACTGCTTCAGCTCCTCCTCAGGCATGGTGGCATACCACTGTCCTGCATTCTGCAGCTGCACCTGTCTGCCAGCCTGCTCGAATATGTAGCAGAGCGTCGGCTGGTCCTCAAACCAGCACAGTCCCTTAGCCCTTATCACCGTCTTAGGCCAGCGGCGAGCCACGAAGTCGTCAAACAGGGTGATGTCAAACGGTTTCCTTGCGTAATACACAAAGGTACCTATGCCATACTCCTCCGTGTGGCTGTGTCCGTGATGGTGATGATGTCCGCAGGTGCACTCGCCCCCGTGGTGTGACTCGCAGTTCTCATCGTGGTCGTCATCATCATGATCGTGGTGGTGATGGTGGTGGTGATGCTCATGTTCCTCTTCTTCGTGCTCATGGTTCCCGTTCCCGTTAACGTTCCCGTCTTCATGATGATGCTCATGCTCTTCTTCCTCGTGCTCATGCTCACCTTCTCCCCTCCCTTCGGAGGGGTTGGAGGAGGCTTCAATCTCCTTTATCCATGCAGCCGAGGTCGCCACATCGTCGAAGTCGAACATGCCAGTGCCCAGAATCTCGTCGAAGTCCACATCGCCGTAGTTACACTCTATAATCTTCGCCTTAGGCTGCAGGGCGCGCACTATCTGCTTCACCCTCTCCAGCTCCTCAGGCTCCACCTCCGCAGCCTTGTTCAGCAACACTATGTTACAGAACTCTATCTGCTGAATCACCAGGTTCTCTATGTCCTCCTCGTCACGCTTAGCGCCCAGCAGGGTCTTGCCACAACCAAACTCATCCTTCATTCTCAGTGCATCCACCACCGTGCAGATGCAGTCCAGCTTCGGAATAACCGTTAACGTTCCCGTTCCCGTTAATGAAGGTATCGAGCAGATAGTCTGAGCTATAGGTGCAGGCTCGCAGATGCCGCTTGCCTCTATCACTATATAGTCAAACTTCTGCATCTTTGTGATGTCGTTAATCTGCTGCACCAGGTCCATCTTCAGCGAGCAGCATATACATCCATTCTGCAGAGCCACGAGCGAATCATCCTTCTGGTCCACTATGCCCCCCTTCTGTATCAGGTCGGCATCGATGTTCACCTCGCCAATGTCGTTCACTATCACTGCAAACCTTATACCCTTCTCATTCTTCAGTATTCGGTTCAGCAGTGTTGTCTTTCCGCTGCCTAAGTAACCCGTAAGCAGCAGGACGGGAATTTCTGTTCTGTTCATTATTCTTATATTTTTGTTTGCTTGGCTTGAGCTACAGGTTCTCTGCGAGTATCCCAAAATGCGGCGATACGGATGGTGTCATCCTTTACATAATATACTAACTTGCTCAAGCCACTTCAGTTGCGAATTCTCCTCTCAGCTCCCTCATTACCTCTTCATGGGGCGTTCCTTGCCCAGCTTCAAAATTTGCCTCTGCCTTATCGAGCATAGCATTTATCTCCCCCATAGTATATGGACGAGGTGCAACTTCCTCCCTTTTTGCATACTCAGCAAGTTCGGTGCTCAGCCATATCATATTAGCTGGAGTCAATGTATCGCACAGATAGTCGCGAAGATTATGTAATGATTTTATGCTCATATCGTATTCTTTCTCTTTCTGTCTGCAAAAGTAACAATTATTTTTTATTCCCACAAAATTTAGGGTGTAAAATCCTTTTTATCCGTACAATCCGCGGTCATTATTTCACCCTCATCGTGGTTCTCGTTTTCGTAGTGCATATATACAAAAATTATGCCAAACTGACAAAAAGAGGACGAAATACACTGTGTCAGAAATATGTCCTAAACAATTTTTGCACTAAAATAGTGCACAAAAAGCAAGAAAATTGCACTGCCATAGTGCAATTTTAACATTTATCAGTCATACAGGGAATTAGGAACAAAACACGGAATACATAATAATCAAAAAATCTTCTTTTTGATGTTAACCTTTTTATCATTTTTGACATTAAAGAATAAGACAAAAAACAATAAAATTATGAACACAACAGATAGAAGAAAAAAGACATTCGGTCAGCAGGAGCGTTATGCTAACGTTACGAAAGTTATTTTCAGTGAAAAACTGAAGTGTAAAACCAACACATGGTTGCGCAATATCGACATTACTATGGAAGAACCGAGAATTGTTAAGTTGGTTCGTAGGATTGTCGAGAAGCGTATGTGCCAGGCATATCATAGACTGCATAAAGATGACTACCGTGAGAACAGCAACAGAAGTAGGCACAATATGAAAAGGGCTATATCTTACGAGTTACACGTATTGGGTCAGGTTGAGGATATTAAGGACTACAGCAGGGGCAATTCCACACATTGGAAAAAGAAATATGACCCTAATACTGGCCAAATGGTTTTCAAGAAGAAATTAGGCTTTTATCCTATTTTATATTCATATATTATTGTATAATAACGATATAGATTGTTTTTATATATTTGTAGGTAACAAACAAGTAACATTTCAAAGAATGTTTTGTTACTGTGTTACATACCTTTTTCAGTTGAGGTCACATTGATGGAGAAAGAGTGGATGCAGCAAACCTGACGAATGGATCGTTTGATTAGTACGCATTGAGATTTTTGGCATATATAAGGTGTGTATCTTTGAGAATTTTGGCACTTTCTACCAAAAAATCTTTGAGAATTTCGGCATTTTTTTTATTCTTTTCCTTTGTTAATTGGGATTTTATAGCTATCTTTGCACCGAATAAAATAGAAAAAGATGGCAGAAAGAATATTTAGGCGCAAGATCTATGAGCAAATGTTGAGTTGGAAACAAAATCAGCACGGGACAACCGCACTTCTTATCAGAGGTGCAAGGCGTGTCGGAAAATCCACTGTTGCCGAGGAGTTTGCCCGTCATGAATACGAGAGTTACATATTGGTTGATTTCTCAAAGGCAACGCCAGCAATACACCGTTTGTTTGAAGATGTCTCCAATTTGGACTACATCTTCACCCAATTGCAACTTAACTATCGAAAAAGCTTGAAACCACACAAATCTGTCATCATCTTTGATGAAATACAAAAGCAGCCATTAGCCCGGCAAGCCATTAAAACACTTGTGGCCGATGGACGCTACGATTACATTGAGACTGGCTCTCTGTTGAGCATCAAACGTAAATGGAAATCAGCAGGCAAGAATAGCCCACAGAATAACATCCTTATTCCCAGTGAGGAGACACGCCTTGATATGTACCCTATGGACTATGAGGAGTTTCGTTGGGCGTTGGGAGATGACCAGACTATTCCCCTTTTGCATACAATGTTCAACAATTTGAGTCCGCTGAGTGATGATACGAATCGTCGTATGATGCGCGATTTCCGTCTGTATGTTTTGGTTGGAGGCATGCCCCAGGCAGTCAATGACTACCTGGACACGAACGACATGAGCATTGTTGACCAACGCAAGCGTAGCATTCTTGACCTATACGATGAAGATTTCTACGACTTGGATCCGTCAGGACAAACCTCCGACCTGTTTCACGCTATTCCTGCTCAACTAAGCAGTAACGCATCTCGCTATCAGGTGAGTAGCGTGATTGAGGGAGGAAGACTGGATCGCTTGAGAGGTCAGATAAATATCCTCAAAGATTCCATGACCGTCAATATAGCTTATCATGCTAACGACCCAAGTGCAGGACTGGCATCACACATCAACCGCGACCAGTTCAAATTGTTTTGCGGAGATACAGGGCTGTTTGTCACTCTCGCTTTCTGGGACGATAAATTTACAGAGAATGTCATTTACCAGAAATTGCTGAGTGACAAACTGAAAGCTGATGTGGGTTATGTCTATGAAAACGTAGTATCACAAATACTGACAGCAGCAGGAAATAAGCTATATTACCATACGTGGCCAACACCATCGGGCAAACATAATTATGAGATAGACTTCCTTCTGTCTCGTAAAGCTAAAATTTGCCCAATAGAAGTCAAGTCATCGACATCCAATCTTCATGTTTCTATCGATGAATTCCAGAAAAAGTTCTCAGCCCGCATTCAGCAGCGATACCTTCTACACTCGAAGGATATTCGTAAAGAGCAAGACTTGATATTACTGCCAATGTATATGTCAATGTTTCTTTAGAACCGTTTTTATTATTATTTGTTCAGAAAAGTCAAAGGCATAGATGAACACAATGAACGGCAGTATTCAGATAACTACATAGAATTATTTGAACATAAGCATTAAATACTTACATGACACAATGTATTACCTCATATCAAGCAAAGTATTTTGCACACTCTTTGACAAGGAGACTTCCTGCCAATGACGGTGCAAAATTTACTGCGACCTTACAGGATGCACGTGTTGACCTTACTCCACACCAGATAGATGCTGCCTTGTTCGCATTCAAATCTCCGTTATCAAAAGGAGCAATTTTGGCAGATGAGGTGGGGCTTGGCAAAACAATTGAAGCTGGAATCATATTATCTCAAAACTGGGCAGAACACAAGAGGAAGCTAATAGTCATTTGCCCTGCAAACCTGAGAATGCAATGGTGCGAAGAACTTCATTCAAAATTTTACCTGCCAACAATACTTCTGGAAGGTAAAAATTTTAATGCTATCATCAATGAGGGTAATTTTAATCCATTCAATCAAGAAAAGATTGTTATCTGCTCCTACCAGTTTGCAAAGGCAAAAGCTGCATACCTTAGACAGACCGAATGGGACTTAGTTGTTATAGATGAAGCGCATCGTCTGAGGAATGTCTATCGTCCTACAAACAAAATCTCTAACATCATTAAGGATGCATTAGAAAGCCGGAAAAAGATTTTGATGACTGCAACACCACTTCAAAACTCAATATTGGAGATGTTTGGTCTTGTTTCCATTATTGACGGCTATCTTTTTGGTGACTTGAAAAGCTTTAAGGAGCGGTATAGTCATAATCTTGACGATGCTACTTATCTTGAATTAAGGAACCGACTCAAACCTGTATGCAAGCGCACACTTCGTAGACAGGTTCTCGAATACATACGATATACAAAACGTATTGCTATACTCGAAGAGTTTTATCCAACAGCAGATGAACAAGCTCTTTATGAGTTGGTTTCTGATTACCTTCAGAGACCAACCCTTTATGCTCTCCCCAATAGCCAGCGACAATTGATGACCATGATTCTTCGAAAGTTGTTGGCATCATCAACTTATGCTATTTATGGGACATTCTGCACTCTTATTGATAGATTGAAACTTGTCTTACAGAAGAACAATGCTGATTTTCCAACAGAATCATTCTCTCAAGATTACGAATCTATTGATGACGAACGTGATGAATGGATTGATGACGATGAGGAGTTTAGTGAAATGTGTAGTGAACCACTTTCACCATATCAACTTGACGGGATTCAAAAAGAGATAGATGAACTTGAAGCTTTTCGGGATTTAGCAAAAAGAATCAAGAAAAACAGCAAGGCAGAACATTTATTCCAAGCTCTCGACAAAGGTTTTGAACAACTGGCAAAGCTTGGGGCAGGAAGAAAAGCGTTGATTTTCACAGAGTCTCGGAGGACACAAGAATTTCTTTATGAGCTTCTTGAAGAAAGGGGTTATAAAGGTAAAGTGGTACTGTTTAACGGTTCAAATTCTGACAAGTTATCGACCGCGATTTATAATAAATGGAAAGAAAAATATGCTGGAACTGATAAGGTGACAGGTTCTGTCACTGCAGACAAGCGACAGGCTCTTGTTGATTATTTCCGTGAAGAGGCAACTATCATGATTGCAACAGAAGCAGCAGCCGAAGGTATCAACCTTCAGTTTTGTTCTCTTATTGTTAATTATGATATGCCTTGGAATCCACAGCGCATAGAACAACGTATTGGGCGATGTCACCGATACGGACAACAGTTCGATGTTGTTGTTATTAACTTCCTTAACAAGGCTAACGAAGCAGACGTTCGTGTTTATGAATTGCTCGACCAAAAGTTCCAGCTCTTTAATGGCATCTTCGGAACAAGTGATGAGGTTCTTGGTAGCATTGGCAATGGAGTCGATTTTGAGAAACGTATCGCTGAGATTTATAACTCTTGCCGTACAAAAGAAGAAATAACGAAGGCATTTGACAACCTGCAATCTGAACTTCAAACAAAGATTTCTGACAAAATGATTGCTGCTCGTTCAACCCTTCTTGAAAACTTTGATACTGACGTTGCTGATAAGTTGCGTGTTAATCTCGCAAATACGATTAGTAACCTTAGTACCTTTGAACGTCAAATGTGGCTTTTGTTTAAGTATGCTCTTTCCAATGAAGCAGTCTTTGATGAGGAAAAGAAAATGTTTAGCATTCCCCAGAATCATCCTTTTTCAGGAACATACTATCTATCCAAGAACGAGAATGGTAAAAGGGTTTCATCCAACGACGGGAAGGGCCTCTTACTCCGAGTCGGTCACCCTCTTACACAGCAAATAATTGGTAATGTTATAAATAACACCTCTTTGAATCATGAGGTCGTAATTGACTATACTGGTTCAGCAGACAAAGTAGCCTATATTGAAGAAAACTTAATAGGCAAAAGTGGTTGGATGCACGTTGAGAAAGTTTCTATTGACTCTTTTGAAGCAGAAGATCATCTTTTGATTAGTTGCTTTACTGAAGATTGTGATATTGTGCCAACAGATATTGCAAAACGTCTGTTATGGTTAAATGCATCAGAGGGGAAAGATCTAATTAAAATACCGTCTTTTGTTATTAGCCAATATAACAAGAGTATCAATGAGCAACGTGGTAGCATCATTGAAGAGAGTAGTCTTCGAAATCAGACTTTCTTTGATGATGAAATGGATAAACTTGATACTTGGGCAGATGACATGAAGCTTAGTCTCGAAAGAGAAATCAAAGATCTCGATGCGGAAATCAAGCTAAAAAAGGGCGAAGCAAAAAAGCTAACAGCATTGGCAGAAAAGGTGGCAATACAGCGTAAAATCAAAGATCTTGAAGCCAAACGTAAACAAAAGCGTCAAAATCTCTTTGAAGCTCAGGACGAGATAGATAACAAAAAAGAGAAGTTAATATCAAAAGTAGAAAGAATGCTTGACCAGAAAGTTGAACAGATTTCTCTTTTCACTTTTAGATGGACAATTAAATAGCACAACATATGCAACAGAAACTTGAACTTACATGGGTTGGCAAAAATGACCCTAGGGAGCATGTCGAGCCAAGAATCCTCATTGAGGACGAATCACATAGTTATGGCGAGCCTGAAGAATCAGTTCTCCCCAATGGCGTTAAATGGCATGGTAACATGATTATCCATGGAGACAATCTTTTAGCGTTAAAAGCTTTAGAACAGCATTATAGTGGCTGTGTCAAATGCATATATATTGACCCTCCATATAATACAGGTAAGGCATTTGAAAACTATGATGACATGCTAGAACATTCCATTTGGCTTGATTTAATGAGGCAAAGACTTATTCTTTTGCGAAATTTGTTAGCTGATGATGGCTTTATATGTTGTCATATTGATGACAGCGAGGGCCATTATCTTAAGGTCCTTATGGATGAGATTTTCAATCGTAATAATTATCTTACCACGTTCTATATTAGGGTTAGATATGCCGATAAGACCTTAAAACAAGATATGGACTATCATAAGGAAATTGAGTATGTTCATATATACAGAAAAACAGCGAAAGCAAAACCAAATAAGAATGTTGCGCCTTATGACTTTGGTGCCTTCAAATACTATTTTACAGAGGGTGTTCCTTCTAAGACAATAGAGTTAGGTGGCAAAAAGGTAGAAGTCTTTGAGAAGGGGCAATGGTCTGTTGAGAAAAAAGAAGGTACAGAAGACGGACGTAAGGAAATTTGGGCATCTGGTACAATACTCGATGGTAATTCTTCGGGTAGATTCTTCCGTGATTATTTAACAGGAAGATATGAAGAGGATGGGTACGGTATCTTGTACAAAGTTTATAATATTGGTGATGACAAATTTGACTTTCGTTATTTTACAGGCCCTAATCGAGTTGGTGCTACGAAAGGGAAATACTATCAAGGAGTGCCGACTGACAAATTAGATTTAAGTAAAAAGAATGTTTCTTATTCTCCTATAAATAATTTCTATGACTTAGCCGGTTCATTCGGCAATTGCCGAGGTGAAGGAGGTGTTGAGTTTAGAGGAGGTAAAAAGCCTGAAGCCTTATTGAATATCATTTTGAACCATTTTTCCAATGCTGAAGATATTGTTCTTGACAGTTTTTTAGGTTCGGGAAGTACAATAGCTGTTGCTCATAAGATGAACCGCAAATACATTGGTGTGGAAATGGGGAAGCAAGCATATACTCATTGCTATAAAAGACTTTCATCTATTATTGATGGTAACGACAAAACTGGAATAACAGAAATCGTTGATTGGCAAAATGGTGGAGGTTTTAGATTTTATGAATTAGCCCCAAGCCTTCTTCAAAAGGACTCTCATGAACAATTGGTTATAAACAAAGAATATAATCCCAACATGCTTGCTGCAGCCATGGCAAAGCATGAAGGTTTCGACTATGAGCCTTCTTCCGAATTCTATTGGAAACAAGGAAAGAGTTCAGAAAATGATTATATATATACTACAACTCAGTTCATAACTAAGCAGTCTTTGGAAAAAATCCATGACGAAATGAGCGATGAAGAATCTCTTCTTATCTGTTGTAAGGCTTTTCAGCCAGAGTGTGAATCTGCATTTAAGAACATTACAATAAAGAAAATTCCTAAGGTGCTACTTGGCAGATGTGAATTTGATAGAGATGACTATAAACTCAACATAATATCCCTTCCAGAGGTAGATGATTGTGAGAATATAAATGAATAAACAATATTAAGCATGAATAAGTATTGCTCATATATTAACCAACGTCTTTCACTTAGAAAGCCTTTGGGCGAAGCACTTGAAATGGTAGAACGAATTACAGATGTTATGCCATTGGAAAAACCTGATGTCAATAATTTGCATGGATTTCTTGCTAAGAAGTTGGCAGAAGTTCAGGGCGTTTGTCCCCATTGTACGGATTTTGAACGAGCTTTTCCTTCGCTGTCATTCTCTATTGCCACAGGTATTGGCAAAACAAGATTGATGGCCGCCATCATTACATATTTGTATCTACAACATAATGTAAGGCATTTCTTCATTCTAGCTCCAAACCTGCCTATTTATCAGAAGTTGAATAAGGATTTTGGTGATTCATCGTATGTAAAATATGTTTTCAAGGGGATTTCAGAGTTTGTGACTCACCAGCCTTATATAGTTAATGGCGAAAATTATATTCAACAGGCCAATCGCCTAGTCTTTGATAAGGATGAGATAGAAATCAACATTTTCAACATCTCAAAATTTAACACAGACAATAAGACGACGAAAAAGAATGGCAAATCTCTTGCGCCAAAGATGAAACGACTTTCCGAATATCTTGGCCAATCTTACTATGAGTACTTAGCAGGACTGGACGATCTCGTTGTTCTTATGGATGAAGCACACCGTTACCATGCAGATGCTTCCAAGAAGGCAATCAATGAGTTGCGTCCTGTACTTGGATTGGAAATGACAGCTACCCCGTTCGATGAAAATGGAAAGTCGTTCAAAAACATTGTTTATGAATATAATCTTGCAAAGGCATTGGATGAT
>ODAJ014771173.1_pt1 | contig 35683 bp, 35 predicted proteins | sample 1539241 | NCBI WGS metagenome assembly ODAJ01 (sample SAMN02144231, study PRJEB22623) | gut metagenome | biome: sheep rumen | host: Ovis aries | place: New Zealand
GCAAACGAAGAAGAGATAATGGCAAAATTGATAGTAGGTAAAGCAGTAAATCAGAATGTGATAGTAAATATGTTTGAAGATGGGGTAAAGACATCAGTATCTAAAGCAAGTGACGGAGATTTTGTAATAGATGTTAAGAAATTACAAAGCACGATAGTGGATAAGAATATTAAGTTTGCAAAAGATGCAAAGATAGAAGATGTAATGGAATTGTTGGCAGGATCAGACAAGAAATACAGAACACCGATGATGAGCTTTAGTATGAGAAATATTCATGCGATAGCAGCGGCGGCATAATCGAAAAAAACAGCAATAACGAAAGAGGCAGATGAAAAAATCATCTGCCTTTTTTAATTGTAAAATAATATAATAATGTTATGATAAAAAATATAATAAATAAATTTATAATTAAAGAATATAAATTTAAATATATGATATTCTCGATATTGTCGGGTGTATTACTTGCATTATCATTTCAAAAATTTAATTTCTTTTTTTTAGCATGGATAGCTTTTATTCCGTTAATATACTGTGTATATAAGAATAACTTAAAATATTCTGCGTTGTATGGATTTGTTACCGGAATTGTAAGTTCCCTAATTGCATTCAATTGGATGTTTTTATTTTTGTTTACAAATACCAAATCAATAAAAGCAGCATTGATAGTAGCAATATTGTTTTGGCTTTATCAAACGACATATATTGTTTTATGGTCTTCAATAGTTAATATCACTAAGAGTTATAAAAAAATAATAGCTGCAATATTTGCAGCAAGTTTATGGGTCATTTTTGAATATATAAAAAATTATTTTTTAAGCGGTTTTCCGATAAATCTTTTAGGATATTCACAAAGTTCGTTTACACAAATAATACAAATTTCCGATGTTTTTGGAGTGTATGGCATATCTTTTGTAATAATATTTGTAAATTTTTTGATATTTTATTGGTTATATAACAAGAATAAAAAGTTTTTAATAGTTGCAGTATTACTTTTATCTTCATTGCTTGGTTATGGTTTTATTAGAATAAATCAAATAACAAAAATGAGTACTAAAAATGAAATAAAAATAGGAGTTGTTCAACCTAATATTGCTCAAGAGAAGAAATGGAGAAAAAGCTTAAAAAACGAGATAATAAATACTATATATACTAACGCACAATTTTTCAAAGATAAAAACTGTGAAATAATTTTGTATCCTGAAACTGTTTTGCCGAGAATATTAGAAGAAAATGAAGAAATTCAAACTTTAGTTAAAGATATTTCAAAATATTCCGATTTAAGTTTAATAGGCGGCAAAGCAGTTGAAAATAAAAAGTTATATAATTCAATATTTCTTATCTCTCGAGATGGTAACATTGCAGATAAATATAAAAAGAAACATCTTGTTTTATTCGGAGAATATGTGCCTTTTGAAAATTTTCTTGTTAAACTTTTGGAAAAAGTAAATTTGACCGATAATTTCAGTAAAGAGCACGATTTAAAAGTTTTTGATTTTGATAAATATAATTTGGGAATAAATATCTGTTCGGAAAACTATTATCCTTATTTATCAAGGGAGTTAGTTTTAAAAGGGGCAACTTTATTAACTACACATTCAAACGATGCTTGGTGCGACGGTCTTTCTTATCCGTATCAGCATTTTGTGTTAAATATTTTCAGAGCAATAGAAAACAGAAAATATCTTATTGTTGCATCAAACACCGGAATATCCGGTGTAATTGCACCGACAGGTAAAATTACAAAACAAATTAAAAATCAAGAACAAGTCTGTTTTGAAGAAACAGTATACACAAATAATTACATAACGATATACGATAAAATCGGAGATTTGTTTGTGTATATATGTATGACATATGTTTTGTTAGTGCTGTTAATTTATGGAATATTTGGGAAAAATATAAAAATAACAAAAATTAATAAATAATTTTATTACTGATATTATCAATCTCTTTTTTCTTTTTCTCTATTTTTAAAATAACAACAAATGTGATTATGTTTATAAGCAACAAAACACAAGCTGTCGTTATACCGATAACAATATTTAAGAACAGAGATAAAATTATTCCGATAATAATATCAAAAGCAAACAATATATAAAAAAATATTTTTAAACCTTTTGCCATAAATATACCTTATTATCCTCTGTATTGTCTTACCAAATATATAAGTTTTCCGACAATATCAATATCATATTCATCGGAACTTAATGTAGGATATTTAGGGTTCGTGGATTTTAAAAATATTTTACCTTTTTCTTTAAAATACATTTTTACCGCGGATTCATTATTCACCAAAGCTACAACAATATCTCCGTTGGAAGGAGCTTCTCCTTTAGAAACCACAATTGTATCTCCTTCAACAATTCCCGACGGTTCCATGCTGTCACCTTTTACTTTTAATGCAAAACACTGCTTATTTCTTGTGATATCGGTGTTAATATAAATGTAATCACTTGCATCTTCAATTTGTTCCAAAAAAGTTCCCGCATGAACACTGCCTAAAATTGCCACCGGGGTAAAAGTTTTTCTGTTTGGAAAATCTATTCCTCTTGATAAAGATCCTCTTTTTACTAAAAAACCTTTTGATAATAGTGCTCTTAAATGTTGTTGAACCGACCCGATAGATAATTTAAAATTTTTTGCAATTTCTCTAACGGTAGGCATCATTGCATTAGCGGTGTGAAACTTTCTGATAAATTCCAAAACTTTTTCCTGCTTTTCCGTAAGTTCTTTTTTCATATAGCCTCCAAAGTAATATTAATTAATATACAATATTATAATATACATTTGTATTTTAGTCAAGTCTTAAACTTTTTTTAATGCTTTTATATTTAAACAAAATTTAATACAATATGAAGATATTAAAAACAGTTTTTTTTTAATATAATAAAAAATGTTTATTTTATATTGAAAGCTTTAAGTGAAACATTATTGATGCAGCAGTAGTCTAAAATTTGTGATTCGTTAAAAAGGAGTTGTTAAAAATGAAAATTTGTAAATTAGTTACATTATTGATCTGCGGTTTGATGGTTTTAGGGGCCTGTAAACAGAAAGGAGATGTTCTTGCCAAGGTTGGTAACGATAGTATAACAACCGAAGATTTTTCCGAAAGATTAATGTCGGCACCTCCGGCATATCAGGCATATATTAATACCGAACCCGGAAAAAAACAATTTATTGATTTATTGGTTAGAGAAAAATTGATACTCGAATCCGCAAAACAAGCCGGCGTAGATAAGAGAGAAGAATACAAAAACTCTATACAAGATTTTAAAGATGAACAGAAAAAACAATTGAAAGATTATGAAGACGGTTTAATGATAGAAATGTACATTAAGGAAGTTCAGGAAAATATGATATCCGCAAGCGAAGATGAAATAAATAAATATTACGAAGAGCATAAAACTGATTTTACAAATCCGATAGCCGTAATTGCAAAACATATTCTTGTACCTACAAGAGAAGAAGCGGAAATTGCTTATGACAGAATAAATAAAGGGGAAAATTTTGATATCGTAGCAAAAGAAATGTCTACAGATAAAGTTTCCGCACAAAGAGGGGGACAAATCGGTCCTTTCAGAAAAGGAGAACTTGTAAAAGAATTTGAAGATGTCGTATTTAATTTGAAAAACGGCGAAATATCCGATATAGTTGAAACACCTTTCGGATTACATATAATAACGAAAGTATCGGAAGAAAAATTGCAACCTATTCCTGAAGATGTTGCAAAGGCGGAAATAAAAAATATTATAGAAAAAACAAAATTTGAAAAATGGTTTGAAGATGCAAAGAAAAAATTAAATGTAACTGTAGATTATTCAAAATTGGATAATATAAACGGTTCTGGGCTTACAGACAATATTGATGTGCAACAAGAACCGGATTTAAAAGAGTTTTCAAATTAGTATTTTGTTATAGGGGGATAATAAAGTGAAAAAAATTTTATCATTGGTATGTATGATGTTTCTTATCAGCGGAGTTGCTTTTTCCGATGAAGTTGTTGATAAAACATTGGCTATAGTTAACGGAGAACCGTTAATGAGTTCGGAGTTCGATAAAATAGTTGAGCCTATGGTTCAACAATATATGGCAATGACACCGGTAACCGAACAATCCGATTCAAAAATAAATGAATTAAAAAATCAAATTTTGGAACAAAGAATCGATCAAATGGTTTTAACTCAGGAAGCTAAAAAACAAAAAATAAAAATTGTTAAAAGAGAACTTGATGAAGCTGTAAATCAAGTAAAAAAGAGATTTCCTAACGATGAAACTTTTCAGGCCGAATTAAAAAACGAAGGTTTAACTCAAGTCCAATTTGAAAAAAGAATAGAAGAACAATTAATGGTTCAAAAGCTCGTTGAAAGAGAAATGAAAAGCAACATAAAACAACCCAGCGAAACGGATGTTAAGAAATTTTATGATAATGTAAGAGCTAAGATGAAAGGTGAAAATTTGGGGCTTTCCAAGGAAGATGAAGAAACTGTTGATGCAGTTGCAAAATTGTTAAAAAGAATGTCTTCGGAACAAGTAAGATTGAACCAAATTTATATTAAGTGCGATAAAAATGCAACACCTCAAGAAAGAAAAGCTGCAGAAGGCAGAGTTGCAAGTGTTAAAAAAGAGTTGGCTTCCGGTGCAAGTTTTTCAGCAACATCCGAAAAGTATTCGGAAGATTCTTTACTTAAACAAAGAAAAGGTGATATGGGTTTTGTAGTAAAAGGTGATTTGGATAAAAGATTGGAAGAAAAAGCTTTCAGTATGACGGTAGGTCAATATACAAAAGAACCTGTGCAAACAGATTCGGGTTATCATTTTATAAGAGTAACCGAAAGCAGAGCAAGCCAATCTTTTACATTTGAAGATGTAAGAAACGATTTGGCGGAAGTTTTGTACAGACAGAACGGTAAAAAACTTTACGATAAATGGGTTGAAGGTTTAAAAACAAAAGCAAATATAAAAATCAACCAAGTTTGGTAACAGATGTTAAAACCGAAAGTAGCAATAACAATAGGTGACCCGGCAGGTATAGGTCCGGAAATAGTTTTAAGGGCTGTAAATTCTTTGAAAGTTCAAAGGGTTTGCAGCCCTGTTGTTGTCGGTGACAAAAATGTAATATCAAAATATTTTGATATAAACAAAAAACCAAAAAAAGCGGAATTCGTTTTTTCTTCGAACTATTCCGAAAAATTTGTTTTGGGAAAACCGTCAAAAGTATCTGGACTTATAGCTTGTGATGCCATAAGACAGGCCGTAAAAATGTGTATGAACGGGCAAGCAAAATCTATGGTTACAGCTCCCGTATCCAAAGAATCGTTTAAGTATGCGGGATTAAAATATTCCGGTCATACGGAATTTTTGGCTGCACTTACAAAAACAAAGAATTATTGTATGATGATGATTTGCGATAACATAAATTCGGTTATGGTAACAAGGCATTTGCCTGTATCAAAAGTTTCGTCCGTTTTAACTAAAAAAGATATTGTTTTAACAACCGCGCTTTCGGCGGATTTCGTTAAATCTTTTTTAAAAAGAAAACCTGAAATTTTGGTATGTGCATTAAATCCTCATGCCGGTGATAACGGAATTTTAGGTAACGATGAAAAAGAAAAAATTATTCCGGCAATAAATACTTTAAAGAAAAAAGGATACAATATTTGCGGACTTTACCCTGTAGATGTTGCATGGGCAAAGTTCTTAAAATATAAGTATGATTTGCTTGTCGGAATGTATCACGATCAAATAATGTTACCTTTAAAAATTTTGAACCCCAAGAAAATAGTAAACGTTACCGCGGGACTTCCTTTTGTAAGAACTTCACCCGGACACGGAACGGCATTTGATATTGCTGGTAAAAATGTTGCCGATCCTTCTTCCATGGAAGAAGCAATCTTAAAATCAATTAGCAATTAGGAATTAGAAATTGTATTTTTTGTTTGTCATTGCGAAGGGCTTTAGCCCTGTGGCAATCTATAGATATGTCTTTTAAAATTTCTCATTTCCAAGCAAAAAAGCCATTCGTTTGAAAAATTTAAAAGTTTCATTAATTGTAAATTGTACATTATACATTGTACATTGCTTTGCTGTTGACTTTTTAAAATAATTTAATTATAATAATCAAACTAAATTGGTAAAGAAGTCGTCCCGACTCACCTTCACCTTACTTTTAGGGAAAAGGTTTTATAAGTTTAGAGTTATGGCAGTATTGTATATATGGGACGGGTATCTTTATCCGTTCTATTTTTTATTTTTGCAGGTGAAAGTCCTGCGAGGGGGATTGTATAGATATTCGAAGATATCGTACTAATCAGTACATAAGAGTACCGGAAGTAAGACTTATTGATGAGAAAGGCGAACAGGTAGGTGTAGTATCGATAGCGGTTGCTTTACAAAAAGCAAGGGATGCAGGGCAGGATTTAATAGAAATTGCTCCGCAAGCTAAGCCGCCAGTATGTAAAATTATGGATTTTTCAAAGTTTCGTTATGAAATGGCGAAAAAAGAAAAAGAGTCTAAAAAGAAACAGAAAAATATGCAGTTGAAAGAAGTCAGACTCAGAACAAGAATTGCCGAAAATGATTTTAATGTGAAGTTAAAAAAGATAAGAGATTTCCTTGAAGGCGGAGATAAAGTTCAAATAACGGTTATGTTTTCCGGAAGAGAAATGCAACATAAAGATTTAGGTCTTGCCGTTTTGGAAAAAGTTCAGGCGGCAGTTGAAGATATAGCAGTAGTTGAAGGTAAATTATCTTCTATGGGTACAAGGTCATTTGCAACTTTGACACCTAAAAAGAAAGATTCTAAAAATAAAAAATAAAATATTGGAGGAGCACTAATTATGCCAAAGATGAAAACTCATACCGGTGCAAAAAAAAGATTCAGAGCTACCGGAACAGGTAAATTGAAGTATAAAAAATCAGGTAACAGACATTTACTTACGGGAAATCCGGGTGAAACAACAAGAAAATTGAGAAAATCCCAAATAGTAGACGGTACCGATATGAAAAGAATGGCAAAGTTTATGCCTTACGCAAAGTAGTTTTTTTAAGAAAATTAAGGAGAAAAGATAATGAGAGTAAAAAACGTTGTTCAAACAAGACAAAGAAAGAAAAAAGTCTTTAGACTTTCCAAAGGTTATTATTCGGATAAAAACAATCGTTGGAGAATGGCTATTCAACAGGTTGAAAAGTCTTTGGTATATGCATATAACGACAGAAAAGACAGAAAAGGAACATTCAGAAGAATGTGGATAGTAAGATTGAATGCTGCAGTAAGAGAAGAAGGTTTGTCTTACAACAGATTTATTTCCGGTCTTAAAAAAGCAAATGTTATTTTGGATAGAAAAATGCTTGCGGAAATTGCGGTTACCGATAACGCAACATTTAAACAATTGGTAGAAATAGCAAAAGCTGCATAATGACGGATGAACGGATCACCTGTTAAAACTATAATTTTATTTTTTATAGCTTTAATACTTTTGGGAACAGCATTGTTGTGCCTACCTTTTGCAAGGCAAGATGGTGCTGCTTTCTCGGTGTTGACGTGTTTGTTTACCGCTACATCGGCAGTTTGTGTAACGGGTTTAACGGTTGTAGATATAGGAACTTACTTTACTCAATTCGGTCAGATAATAATACTTTTATTATTACAAATCGGCGGTCTCGGGTATATGTTGGTTTCAACGGGATTAGGTCTTTTAATAGGTAAGATGGCTTTAAAAGACAGAAAAATAATGCAGGAACTTTTTGATATAAGTTCTTTCAGTGAGCTCTTTAAATTATTAAAAAAAGCAGTATTTATTGTGCTTAATATAGAATTGTTGGGTGCGATAATTCTTACTTTCGGTTTCTTGAAAGATTTCCCTTTGGGAAAAGCAATATATTGCGGAATATTTCATTCCGTGTCCGCATTTTGTAATGCGGGTTTCAGCCCTTTCGGTAACAGTTTGGAAGGATTTTCAAGTAACCCGACAGTACTTTATACTGTTGTAGCACTTGTTGTTTTGGGCGGACTCGGATTTTTTGTATTAGTGGATGTAATGGATAAAATCAGAGGCAAAAACATAAAACTTACTTTTCATTCAAAAGTAATTTTGTGGATGACCGCACTTTTAATAGGGTTGGGATTTGTTGCTTTTTGTGCAGGCCAGGCTTGTACATTTATAAATCATGATTCTGCCTGGGGTTGGGTTGTAAACAATTCGATTTTCCAAGCAATAAGTTCAAGAACGGCGGGATTTAATTCTTTGCCGATGTCTACCATGACAACATTTACCGCATTTTTCTTAATAATATTAATGTTTATAGGCGGTGGACCGGGCAGTACTGCCGGCGGTATAAAAATTACCACCTTAACATTGGTCTTTGTATTTATAAGAAGTGTTATAAAAGGGCAGGATGATTATGTTCTTGCCAAAAAGAGTATGGATTACGATTTGGTAAGAAAAGCTCTTTTAGTTTTTATACTTATGATAGTGTTGGTTGTATTGTTTATTACTTTGATGTTGTTTGTAGAACCGCAACTTGACACATTGAAAGTTATATTTGAAGCGGTATCCGGTTTTTGTACCGTAGGGTTGTCTCTCGGTATTACTTCGCAACTGTCTGTAACGGGCCGAATATTGTTGATATTGGCTATGTTTGTAGGCAGAATCGGAGCAATAACGATACTTATATATTTGATGAACAGAAAACCTGTTGCAAACAATATAAAATATCCTGAAGGCAGAATCCTTATAGGATAAAAACTGTAACAAACGGAGAAATTATGGCAAAAAAACAATTTGGAGTGATAGGGTTAGGAACATTCGGTTCAAATGTTGCAAAAGAATTGGCAGCAAGAGAATTCCCTGTACTTGCGATTGACCATAAAGAAGAAGTAGTTAACAGAATAAGTTCTTTTGTAACACAGGCAATAGTTGCGGATGCAACCGATGATATATCGTTGAAAGATGCCGGAATTGCAGACTGCGATACGGTTATAATTTCTATGGGTGAAGATATTGAAACAAGTATTCTTGCAACCCTTATAGCAAAAGATTTGGGAGTGCCTAACGTAATTGTAAAATGTACAAGTATGTGGCATTCAAAAATTGCAGTAAAAATAGGTGCCGATAAAGTTATTTATCCGGAACTTGAAATGGCAAAAAAACTTGCGGAAAGTATGGCAAGTCCGAACATATTGGAACAGATAGAATTTTCCAAAGATTATAATCTTGTGGAAATAATTGCTCCGGAACCTTTTTGGAAAAAGACGATAAAAAGTGCAAACATAAGAAACAAGTACGGAGTAAACATAATAGCAATAAAAAGAAATGTTCCGTTTATAAACGATGACGGACAGAGTGATATTAAAGAAGAAACGAATATTGCTCCCGGTCCGGATGACGAAATATTGGAAAACGATATTTTGGTGGTTGTAGGAAAAGACGAACAGTTAAAAAAGTTTAAAAAGTTGTAGGTTATATATGGCAGAAGAAAGTACAAAGGAACAATTGTTGGAGTTGGCGAACTTTTATTTTTTGAACAGTAAGTTTGAAGAAGCGGAAATAGAGTTTTATAAAGTGTTGGAAAAAGATTCTAAATGTTGGCAGGCATACTGCAGTTTAGGGTTAATATATGAAGAAAGGCAAGATTTCATTAAAGCAAAACAGATGTACGATAAAACTCTTGAACTAAATAAAGAAAACAAGGTCGCAAAAGAACATATTAGTAAAATTACGGGAATGAACAATGAATAATAATATCAACGGAATACTTAACGAAGCATTAAACAAACTTCAAGCCGCACAACTTGCAGATATTGAAAATATCAAAGTTGAATATTTAGGTAAGAAAGGTAAAATTACCGAAATTTTAAAATCTCTTTCTTCGTTATCGATAGAAGAAAAGAAAGAAATCGGTTCGCAGGTTAATTTGGCAAAAACACAGTTAACCGAAGCGATGGAAGCAAAGAAAAAAGAGATAACAAACAAACTTTTAGAAGAAAAAATGAAAAACGAAAAGATAGATATTTCTACTGCTTTTTCGTTTAATTTTCCTAAAGGTCATTACCATATAATAAGTAAAGCAATAGAAGAAATGAGCGATATATTTATTTCTTTGGGATTTAATGTTACCGGCGGCAGAGAAATAGAAACCGATTGGTACAATTTTGAAGCGTTAAATATTCCTAAAGATCATCCCGCAAGAGATACTCAAGATACATTTTATCTTGAAAATTCGGAAAATTTGTTAAGAACACAAACTTCAGCCGCACAAATACATATTATGGAAGAATCAAAACCTCCCATAAAAGTTATTGTGCCGGGAAGAGTTTACAGGAACGAAGCAACCGATGCTTCACATTCTGCAATATTTCATCAAATAGAAGGACTTGTAGTCGGTGAAGATATCACATTTGCACAACTTAAAGGAACATTGCAGTTATTTATAAACAGATTATTCAATCAGGAATTGCCTATACGATTTAGACCTTCACATTTCCAGTTTACCGAACCGTCTGCGGAAGTGGATATGAAATGTGTATTCTGCGGCGGTAAAGGTTGCAGAGTTTGTAAAGGCAGCGGTTGGATAGAAGTGTTGGGATGCGGAATGGTACATCCTAACGTTTTCAGAGCAGTAAAATATGATCCCGAGAAATATACGGGATATGCTTTCGGGTTGGGTGTTGAAAGATTTGCAATGCTTAAGTACGGAATTGACGATATGAGAGTTTTATACGAAAACGATTTAAGAGTGTTAAGACAGTTTTAATTTGATTATAAAAAAGAGGAATATATAAAAAATGAAGATTTCATATAATTGGTTAAAAGAGTTAGTAGATTTTGATATGGAACCGCAAGACCTTTGTAAAATGCTCACATTTTTGGGCGTTGAAACAACGGTTGTAGGCGGCGGAACTAATTGGTCCGGAGTTATTACGGCAAAAGTTTTAGACAGACAAAAACATCCTAATTCCGATCACCTTTCAATATGTAAAGTTAACGACGGAACAAAAGATTATCAAATAGTTTGCGGTGCACCCAATGTTGCAGCGGGGCAAACGGTTCCTCTTGCATTAATCGGTGCGGTGTTACCCGGAAATTTTACTATAAAAGCATCTAAAATAAGAGGTGTATCTTCCGAAGGTATGATATGTTCTAAAGAAGAGTTGGGATTGGAAGAAAGTTCCGACGGTATAATGGTGTTGGATGAAAAAACTCCTTTAGGTAAAAAACTTGAAGATGTTTTGGAAAAACAAGATACAATTTTGGAAATAGAAATTACAACCAACAGGGGTGATTGTTTAAGTCATTGGGGAGTAGCAAGAGAAATTGCTGCAAAATTGCAAAAAATCGTTACATTGCCTCCGCTTAAAACAGCAAAATATGCCGAAAAAAATCTTGTTGAAGTAAAAGACAAAGATTTATGTACAAGATATATCGGTTGCCATATAACAGGTGTAAAAATTGCTCCTTCTCCCAAATGGATGAAAGATAAACTTGAAAGTTGCGGAGTAAAATCAATTAACAATGTTGTGGATATTACCAACTATGTTATGTTGGAATTAGGTCAACCGTTACATGCTTTTGATGCTACCACTCTTTCAGGCGGAAAAGTTGTGGTAAGAAGAGCAAACGACGGTGAAAAGTTAGCAACACTCGACGGTAAAACTCACGAGTTGGATAAAAATAATCTTGTTATAGCAGACGGTTCAAAAGCACTTGCAATAGCAGGTGTTATCGGAGGACAAAGTTCTTCAATAACGGATGCAACCACCGAAGTATTTTTGGAAGCTGCGGTATTTAATCCCGGAAGTGTTAGAAAAACAGCAAGAAAATTAAATATTTCCACCGATGCATCTTACAGATATGAAAGAGGAACATCCTGGGAAGTTGCCGAAATGGCAAGTTGGAGAGCATTGAATCTTATAACGGAACTTGCCGGCGGAAGACTTGAAACAAGAGAAGATTATAACAGTCCCGACAACGAAAAAGTTGTAATAAACTTAAGAGTGGAAAGAGTAGAAAAACTTTTGGGGTATGCCGTTGATGAAAAAACAATAGCAAATATATTAAGATTTTTGGGTATAGAAATAAGTTCAAAAGTTCAAAATGTTCTTATAGCCGAAGTTCCTTCTTACAGAAACGATATTAAAGAAGAAGTTGATTTGATAGAAGAAATTGCAAGAGTTAACGGTTACGAAAATATTCCTATGGATATAGATTCCGGTATAAGTTCAACCGAGCAAAAAGGATCGAATAAATTAATAAAACAAATAACCAATTCTTTGGTGGGACTCGGGTTCTGCGAAGCTATGAATTACAGTTTTGCCGAAATAAAAGATTTGGATAAATTATATTTAAAATATACATATAAAATTGCAAATCCGATATCAAAAGAAAACGAAGTTTTAAGACCTTCATTGTTGCCGAGCCTTATGAAAAATTTTGATTTTAATATAGGTCAGGCGACAACGGACATAAAATTGTTTGAAGTAGGTAAAATATTTGACGATAAAGGTGAAAGAAGAGTTTTGGGAATACTTATGTCCGGACCTGTATGGCAACCGTGGTGGAATTGGGAATCATCGAAACAAAATCCTGTATTCGATTTTTATTTTGCAAGCGGTATTATATCAAACATATTACCGTCAAAAGAGTTTACGATAGCCGAAAACAGAACACCTGCAAAATATTATCATCCGGGAAAAACGGCGGCAATAGTTTATCACGGTAAGGTTGTCGGTCAATTCGGTGTTTTAAGACCGGATGTTGCAGAAAATACCAACGATGAAGTTATATATGCGGAAATTGAAACAGAAAATATAGAAAAAAATTATAAAAACAAAATTAATGCTTACGAACATGTAGCAAAGTTCCCTGCGGTAAAAAGAGATATTTCCGTTGTTGCAGATAAAACAATTAAGTTTGAAAAGATAGAAAAAATTATAAAACATGTAATGAAAGACGGCGGAATATTAAAAGATTGGTCATTGTTCTCTGTGTATGAAAGCGAAAAATTAGGTGCGGGTAAAATAAGTTATTCGTTTAGATTAACTTACAGACATAACGATAAGACATTGAACGATACGGAAGTAAATAAAGATATCGCAATTCTTTTGGAAAAGTGGAACAAAGATTTGGGAATATCTTTGAGAAATTAGAACGACAGGTTATAGGGTGATAAGGTGATAGGGTTATAGGTTGAAAACAGCAACGACAAACAGCTAAAAAATAACCGATAACCCAATAAACCAATAATCCCATAAACTAAAATTTTGTGAAACAAAATTTTGTATTTGTATAATCCTATAGTTAACGAAAGAGTGGACTTTCAGTTGACTATGAGCCCAAAATTATATAAAATACAGATTTAATATACTAAATAGGTAGGTTCGACTAAAATGAAGAATGGTAAAACTTATCTTCCGAAAGCGGAAGAAATAACAAGAAAATGGCATTTTATAGATGCTGATGGTCAAGTATTGGGAAGATTGGCAGTAAGAGTAGCAGCTTTATTAAGAGGAAAAAGAAAAGCAATTTATACATCTCATATAGATTGTGGAGACTTTGTTGTATTAACAAACGTTTCAAAAATTGTTCTTACAGGTAAAAAACTTGAACAAAAAACAGCTTTTTCGTTCTCGGGTTATCCCGGCGGAGCAAAATTAACTCCTTATTCGAAATTAATGGCAGAAAATCCTGAAAAGGCAGTAAGAATTGCAGTAAAAGGAATGTTACCGCAAAATAAATTAGCAGATAAACAAATGAAAAGATTGAAACTTTTCAAAGGTGCAGAACATACTCACCAAGCACAAGCAGTTACAAAATAAGGAGAAATAAAAAAATATGAATACAGGTTATTTAAAAGCAGGAAGAAGAAAAAATGCAGTTGCAAGAGTAAGGATGTCTGAAGGTACAGGCAAAATCGTTATAAACGATAAAACCGTTGAAGAATATTTTAAAGGTTTACAAAGAAACACAAAAATTGCTTTGAAACCTATCGAAGTATGGTCCGGTTCAAAGAAATATGATGTTTATGTAAATGTTAACGGCGGCGGAGTTTCGGGACAAGCGGGAGCAGTCAGCCACGCATTGGCAAGAGCAATCTTAACAATAGACGAATCCATGAAAGATACATTGAGAAAAGAAGGTCTTTTAACAAGAGATCCGAGAATGGTAGAAAGAAAGAAACCGGGAAGACCGAAAGCAAGAAAGAGATTCCAATTCTCAAAGAGATAATACTTATTACAATACACAAAAAGGAAGGAGAAAAAATCTCCTTCCTTTTTTTTATTTACTTAAATAAAATAAAAACGGGAAGAACAAATTTCTTCCCGTTTTTATATCATATTTTTACTTCAATTCTTCAAATCTTCCAAAGTTCTAATCTTTTAGATAAGTCCGTGAGCCAACATTGCTGTTGCAACTTTTTTGAAACCTGCAATATTTGCACCGTTAACCATGTTGCCGGGTGTTCCGTATTCTTCTGCAGCTTCTTTAGCATTTTTGTGAATATTGATCATAATTTGATGTAATTTGTTATCAACTTCTTCAAATGTCCAAGAAAGTCTTTGAGAATTTTGTGCCATTTCAAGACCTGATGTTGCAACTCCGCCTGCGTTGGATGCTTTACCCGGAGCATAAGCAATTTTTGCATTTATGAATGCTTCTACTGCATCCGGTGTTGAAGGCATATTAGCACCTTCTACAACTGCAATTACACCGTTTTTCAAAAGTGTCTTTGCTGCTTCACCGTCAAGTTCGTTTTGTGTTGCGCATGGTAATGCGATATCGCATTTTATTGTCCAAATACCTTTGCAACCTTCCGTATAAACTGCACCCTTCTTCAAGTTTGCATATTCTTTTATTCTCTTTCTTTCAACTTCTTTCAATTGTTTTACTATAGATAAATCGATACCGTCTTTATCATATATGTATCCGTTGGAATCGGACATTGCAACAACTTTTGCTCCCAAACTTTGAGCTTTTTCTACTGCATATATTGCAACATTTCCGGAACCTGAAACTACAACTGTTTTTCCGTCAAAAGAAGTTCCTCTGTCTTTTAACATTTCGTTACAGAAATAAACAACTCCGTAACCTGTTGCTTGTGTTCTTGCAAGGGATCCGCCGTAGGTAAGACCTTTACCTGTTAAAACTCCGTGGAACACATTTCTTATTCTCTTATATTGACCGAACATATAACCGATTTCTCTTGCACCTGTTCCGATATCTCCTGCAGGAACATCTGTATCTGCATCGATATATTTGCAAAGTTCTGTCATAAAACTTTGGCAGAATCTCATAACTTCGTTATCTGATTTACCTTTAGGATCAAAATCCGAACCGCCTTTTCCGCCGCCCATCATTAAACCTGTTAATGAGTTTTTGAAAATTTGTTCGAATCCCAAAAATTTAATTGTACTTAAATTTACTGAAGGATGAAGTCTTAATCCGCCTTTGTAAGGTCCGAGAGCGGAATTGAATTGTACTCTGAAACCTCTGTTTACATGGAAAGCACCTTTATCATCCTGCCAAGGAACTCTGAAAATTATTTGTCTTTCAGGTTCACAAATTCTTTCAAGAATACTTGCATCTTGATATTCTTTGTGTCTTTCAATTACCGGGCTGATTGATTCCAAAACTTCTTTTACTGCTTGTAAGAACAAAGCTTCGCCCTGATTTCTTTGTTCTACTTCTTTCAACACTTTTTCTACGTAAGCGTTCATCTTTTGGCTCCTTATATAAAAATTTTTTACACAAAAAAATGAATAATTCATCCCGTGCTGCTTTGTGAAAGCATCCTTGCTTTCGTGAATTATTCAGTATTTTATTAAACATTATATAGTGTGATTGGAAAGTATTTTACATTTTTATTTTTTTATTTGTCAATATTTTTTTTGCATAAAGTATTGACAAAAATAAAAACTTGTTATATAATTAGCAATTGTTTAGCAAGAGTGCTAAAAATAAATTTTAATAAGAGACTCAAAAAATATAAATAGTTTAGGAGGAGAAAAAGATGAAAATCAGACCATTAGGTGACAGAATTTTGGTTAAAGCCGAAGAACCAAAAGAAAAGAAAATCGGCGGAATAATTATTCCCGACACCGCAAAAGAAAAACCGCAGGAAGGAACAGTTATAGCAGCAGGTAACGGCAGAATGGGTAAAGACGGTAAGGTTATACCTATGGATGTAAAAGTCGGTGATAAAGTTTTGTACGGCAAATATTCCGGAACGGAAGTTAAAATAGATAACGTTGCATACTTGATAATGTCACAAGATGATGTTTTAGGTATTTTGGAGTAAGAACGACAGGTTATAGGGTGATAAGGTGATAGGGTTATAAGTTTAACGACTAACGGCAAAACAGCTAAAAAACAACCGATAACCTAATAACCCAATAAACTTATAAACTAATAAAGGAGATATATAAAATGGCTAAACAATTAAAGTATACGGATGATGCAAGAAAAGCTATGAAAGAAGGTGTAGATAAACTTGCAAATGCAGTAAAAGTAACATTAGGACCTAAAGGAAGATATGTAGTATTAGATAAAAAGTTCGGTTCACCTACAGTAACAAACGACGGTGTAACCATTGCAAAAGAAATTGAACTTGAAGATCCTTTTGAAAATATGGGTGCACAACTTGTTAAAGAAGTTGCTTCCAAAACAAACGATATAGCAGGTGACGGAACAACAACCGCAACAGTTTTGGCACAAACAATGATAGGTGAAGGTTTAAGAAATATAACTTCAGGTGCAAATGCAAATCATATAAAGAAAGGTATCGATAAAGCAGTTGCAGCAGTTATAGAAGAAATTAAAAAGATAGCAAAAAAAGTTTCCAGCAAAGAAGAAATTGCTCAAATCGCATCAATTTCAGCAAGTGATAAAGAAATCGGTGATTTGATTGCAAACGCAATGGATAAAGTCGGTAAAGACGGAGTTATTACCGTTGAAGAAGGTAAATCCGCAGATACAACATTGGATGTTGTTGAAGGTATGCAGTTTGACAGAGGATATTGCTCACCTTACTTTGTAACAGATGCAGAAAGAATGGAAGGTGTGTTGGAAGATCCTTATATAATAATTACGGATAAGAAGATTTCTTCCATGCAGGAAATTCTTCCTTTGCTTGAAAAAGTTGTTCAAACAGGTAAAGGATTTATCATTATAGCGGAAGATATCGAAGGCGAAGCACTTGCGACATTGGTTGTTAACAAAATCAGAGGAACATTAAAAGTTATCGCTGTTAAAGCTCCGGGATTCGGGGACAGAAGAAAAGAAATGTTGCAGGATATCGCAATTCTTACTGGCGGAACGGTAATTTCCGAAGAAACAGGTTTAAAACTTGATGCAGCAACAATAGAAATGTTAGGTCAGGCAAAAAGAGTTGTTGTAGATAAAGAAAACACAACGATCGTTTCAGGTTTGGGCGACAAGAAAGAAATCGAACAAAGAATTGCTCAAATAAGAAAACAAATCGAAGAAACAAAATCGGATTACGATAAAGAAAAATTGCAGGAAAGATTGGCAAAGTTGGTAGGCGGAGTTGCAGTTATCAATGTTGGTGCGGCAACAGAAGCTGAAATGAAAGCCAAGAAATTTAAAGTGGAAGATGCAATGAATGCAACAAGAGCAGGTGTTGAAGAAGGTATTGTTGCAGGCGGTGGAGTTGCATTACTTAAAGCACAATCCGTACTTGACGGTATAAAAGGTGCAGACAGCGACGAACAAACAGGTATAAATATAGTTAAGAAATCTTTGGAAGGTCCTATCAGACAAATAATTGAAAATGCAGGTATTGAAGCTTCGGTTATAGTTGATAAGATTAAAAATAAAAAAGATGCTTCTTACGGATACAATGCAGATAACGACGAATTTGTTGATATGATAAAAGCAGGTATCGTTGATCCTGCAAAAGTTACAAGAACAGCATTACAAAATGCAGCTTCAATTGCGGGACTTGTTCTTACAACGGAAGCACTTGTAACAGATATCCCGGAAAAGAAAGACGGACCGGCAATGCCTCCGATGGGTGGGGGAATGCCTCCGATGTATTAATAATTAAATGAGGCTACATTAGTACAAAAAAACAGAAGTATTTTGGCTACAATTTTGAAACGCAAGAGTTTGAGTATGATAAAACATACACTTCACTCTTGCGTTTCTTCATTTCGCCTAAAATCTATTCTGTTTTTTTATGTCCTTACATTCTTATGCTTATACTAAATAATAATTAGGGAATTTTTTGTCTCACTGACAAAACTTTCAGTTTTTTTTGCTATCCTTACATTCTTATGATTATGCTAAATAATAGTTTTTGATGTCCTTACATTGTTTTTGACAAGTTTCATTCTTTTTTTTATAATAACGACAAATTGTAAGTAAGAAATTGCAGTAAAATTTATAAAAGGAGACAGTAAATGAAAAAAGGATTGTTGGTTTTGTTGTTGGCCGTAGCAATGGTAGCACCTGCATTTGCAGCAAAAGGAGACATGTTTATCAACGGAAAGTTGGGGTTGGGTGTAAGCAACAGTTTAAAAATGTCTGGTGCGGGTGAAATGCCTGACGATCTTCTTATGGGTATTAAAGCAAAAAATCCTATTTCTTTAGGTGCGGAATTTTTTTACGGATTAATGGATAATTTGTCAGCAGGTTTTGGTGTAAACTATACTTTTAACAGTGAAACAAATATAAATAGAGTAAAAGCAAAAATAGGAACAACAAATATTTATGTAGCAGTAAAACCTGAAGCAAAAATAGATTCTGATATTGTTTCAAGTATATATGTAATAGGTCAAATAGGTTTGGCAATGAACAGATGTGATATTGATGGTGTCGAAGATAATATGCCTTCAATAGACAGCGGATTATATTTAGGTGCAGGTCTTGGTACAACAATAAAAGATTGTATTATTGTTGAACTTATATTCTCATCATCTAACGGTTCTGCATCACAAGATGGAGAAACTGCGGATGTTCAATATACCGCAACAACAATTAATGTAGGTTACAAATTCGCATTGTAATTCAGTTGTTAAACCGCGGTAGCGGTGTTATCCCGTACTTGATACGGGATCTATAAAAAAATATAAGGAGAAAAAAATAATGAAAAAAAGTTTATTGGCTTTAATATTAGCAGTAGCAATGGTAGTACCTGCATTTGCAGCAAAAGGAGATAAGTATATCAATGGAAAATTAGGTTTAGGTGTAAATAGTAATATAGCTATTTACGGTATAGAAACTACGAGTAGTGATGTTTTTGAAGGTTTTAAAGTGGATATGCCTTTTATGTTAGGTGCGGAATTCTTCTATGGAATGAGTGATAATTTGTCTGTAGGTTTCGGTGCAAACTACGTTTTTGATACCTCTGCAAAAGTTGACTCTGAAATAAAAGGCGGAACGACAAATATTTATTTGGCAGTAAAACCTGAAGCAAAAATAGATTCCGATATTTTTACAAGCTTATATTTAATAGGTCAAATAGGTTTAAGTTTCGGAAGAACGGATTTGCCTGGAGAAATGTCTGGTATTGATTGTGATTCCGGTATTTACGTGGGAGCAGGTTTCGGTACAATGATAAAAGATGCAGTATTTGTAGAACTTGTATTCTCATCATGTAATGGTACTTTAAAATTGGGTCGTGACTCGGCGGATATACAATACAGTATAACATCTGTTAATGTAGGTTATAAATTTAATATTTAATAAAGTACATTATCTTTTGAATTTATACGGTGTTACAGCACGGCTCATTTACTTTTCAATGTAAACTTTGCCGTGCTGTTGCCTTGCCTAAATTCAAAATATTTCGTCACTCAAAAATTGTTTTTTTTTCTGCCCCTACATCTTTATGGCCAAAATTCTTTGCATTTCTTCATTTCGCCTAAAATCTATTCTGTTTTTTTATGTCCTTACATTGTTTTTTGACAAATTTCATTCTTTTTTTTATAATAACAACAAATTGTAAGTGAGAAGTTGCAGTAAAATTTATAAAAGGAGACAGTAAATGAAAAAAGGATTGTTGGCTTTGTTGTTGGCAGTAGCAATGGTAGCACCTGTATTTGCAGCAGAAAAAGGCAGTATGGAAATTAACGGAAAGATAGCTTATCTTATTAATCCTGAATTGAAGGTTGAAGCAATGGGGCAGTCTAGGACTATTGATTTTAAAGGGACATTTTCTTTGGAAGCAGATTTCTTCTACTATGTAGCAAAAGAAATAGCAGTAGGTGCCGGTTTGGAATATGTTTTTCCAAGCGAAATAGATGAGAGTTTTGTTCCATCAGAAATGGACTCAAAGTGCGGAAACACAAATATTTTTGTTCAGGCGAAATATGATATTGCTACAGAAAATGATATATTCAATAATGTTTATCCTTTAGTTCAATTAGGTTACGGAATAATAAATTTAAGTGATGATATGAGTAAAGGTTTTGATGTTAAGAACGGATTATATTGGGCTATCGGTTTAGGAACAACAATAAAAGAAAACTTTATAGTTGAATTATTATATGCTTTCAATTATGGAGAAGTTGAAATGAAAGGCGAAAGTATTTCTGCTGATGCGACATACAAAACCTTGAAATTGAAAGTTGGTTACAAATTCGCGATATAATTTATAATAAAAAACAATTAAAGCACAGGAAGAGTTTTCTCCCTGTGCTTTTTATTTTTTATTTCGGCGAAGCGATCCGGTAGTTGTCGCTTCCATACCTCTATACCTCCATACATCCAAGTCTCCGGCTTTTCTTTGTCGTTTCGGTTTGCTAAAAAAATAAAATTTTAGTATAATCTTTAGCCGAGTTACACAATTTAAGATATTTCGGGGAGTAGCGTAGTTGGCTAACGCGCCTGCTTTGGGAGCAGGAGACCGTGGGTTCAAGTCCCGCCTCCCCGATTTTTTTTATTTCATTTCCAAATCAATAAAATCATTGTTCTAATATTTTTTAAATGCTATAATCTACTGATATATGGAAGAAAGATTTAATTTTAATGTTATATTAAACAGTTTTGTTTTTCTTATACCTATAAATATTGTGGTGCTTTTTTTTCTTTTTGTTTATAGGCTTTTTTTCTTTGTATACTTTGCAGACTTTTCCGCAATATCATCTTTAAAATTGTATGTTTTAAAAGCTTTTTGGATGGGTTTCAGGTTTGATTTATCTGTAGTTGCATATATAAATGCTCCAATAACATTGTTGTTTTTAATATGTTTGTTGTTAAAAAGTTATCCTTTCTTTAAGAAAATAATTTCTTTCATTAAATACTATTATTTTGTGATATTTACTTTAATGTTTTTGGCAATATTTGTAGATTTGGCTTTTTATGCTTATTTTAAAGATCACTACAATTTAATGATTTTCGGCTTTTTCGAAGATGATACTTTTGCTTTAATAAAAACCATATTGTCCGATTACAGATTTTATTTCCTTGTTATAGTGTTTGTTGTTTTGGCAATTTTTATATTTGAATTGTCTAAATGGACTTGCAAAGAACTTAAATATAACGAAAGAATATTTAACACATTGTATTGGCCTAAAACCAAAAAGTTTATAACTGTTCTTATAATATTATGCCTAAATTTTATTCTTGCCAGAGGCTCTTTTTCAATGTTCCCGTTAGGTCTTTTTTATTCACAAATTTCACCTAACCAGTTTATAAATAAACTTTGCGTAAATCCGATACACCCTTTGGCAGACACGATATATTTAAAAATTAAAAATGCAAAAAATGAAACAAGCCTGAAAGAAAAGTTTAAATATAAAAACGAAGATGAAATAATAAAAGATTTGTCTGTTTTATCGAAATACGGCAATGCAACCGATATTAATAATATTTTTAATAAAATAACAAACGAAAACAAAAGTTTGGAAACAAGTAAGCCTAATGTAGTTCTTATAGTTATGGAAGGGTTCGGTGAAATGCCTGTTTTAAATAACAGTAAAGAATTCGATGTTATGGGAGAACTGAAAAATCATTTTGATAAAGATATCGTTTTCTATAACTTTTTGGCAGCCGGTTTTATAACTATTCATGCAATAGAATCTATAACATTGGGAATACCGCAAAGACCTTATGTAAACCAAATTACGCAGACGCAAGATGCTTTTTGCAAGTTTGCAAGTTCAATGGTGTTACCGTATAAGAAAGCCGGATATCATTCAACGGCTTTGTATGGCGGCAGTATGACATGGAGAGATTTGGAAGGATTTTTTAAAGTGCAGGGATTTGACGATATTATAGGGGAAGGCAGTGTGCATGTAGATGCCAAAGACAGACATTCTTGGGGAATAAACGATGATAAACTTTTTGAATTGGTGGAAAAACATTTGTTTGATGAAGATGTAACGGAACCGAAATTTATTTATGCTATAACGACACAAACTCATCCTCCGTATAAAGTATCCGATGATTATAAACCGTTGCCTTTGACCGTTCCTTCAAGTGTGGGAAAGATGATGTCGTCAAAAGATTTAAATAATAAAAATCTGTTTAAAGTTTATCAGTATGCAAACAGACAACTTGCAAAGTTTATAACCGATGTAAAAAAATCCAAGTTTGCGGATAATACAATTATTGCCGTTACCGGCGACCATAATTTAAGAGAACTTTCGAATTATGTTCCGGAAGAAACTTTTGTAAGATATGCCGTTCCTTTTTATATTTATATACCTCAACAGATAAAAAAAGAATTGAATATTCAAAAAGTGAACACAAAAGTTTTCGGTTCTCAAATGGATATAATGCCTACTTTATATAATTTATCGTTATCATCGGCAACGTATACTTCGTTCGGAAACAATTTGTTTGATACGGAAGATAATATTGCATTAAATGTCGACGGAGTTGTTTTAAAAGAAAATGTTGCGATAAAATATAATTTAGTTGACGATTCCATACAATCGTTTACCTTTGATAACAAAACAAAAAAACTTTCTTTGGTTGATAAAACCGAAGAACACGAGTTGTTAAAAAAATATTATAAAGCTATAATGACAATTAGCGATATATTTATAAAGTCCAATTCGTTATAATAAAAATTATAAGCGGGTTAAAAATTTATGAAAAAAAGCGGAATACTCTTTATTTTGTTTGCGGTTGTTTTCTTGGCAGGTAATTTGGTTGCCGCATCGCAACAAAGCCCGAATATAAAGAAAAGTACAAAAGAAAAAAGCGGAAGTGTTGCCTATTTGGGATTGGAAAAGAGAGCGTCCGACGTTAAAACGACAGACAAAAACAAGAAAAATGTAAAAGATACCGATGTTAATGTTTCCGACAGCGAAAAAAAAGAAGAAACACCAAAGAGTGTTGTTTATTATATAACCGGCGGAGAAAATAAGTTAATAAACAGCAAATATAAAAGTATTTTTGATGTGGACGGAAGAGAATTATATAACTATTCGAAAAGTTTAGCCTTTACAAAATATCAACAAGCACAGGTAGATTATCTTGAATTGGAAAGAAGAAGCAAAATTTTTGCTTTGGATAGAGAAATTTCAATCAGAAGAAAAATGTTGGATGAAGAATTAGCCAACGATATGTATGATGTTTTTGTTGTTGAAGAAATAGCAAGAGAATTAAAAAATTTGGTTGTAGATAAAGAAACCGTAAATTTGAATATCGACAAAAAATTAAGATATGTTTTAGATAGTGAACAATATTTAAAATATAAACAGAAAAAAAAGCGTTTAGCTACTCGATAAACATAGAATCTCCGTAAGAAAAAAATCTATATTTTCGTTCAACAGCTTGTTTGTAGGCCGACAATATAAATTCTCTGCCGGCAAAAGCACTTGCCATCATTAACGGTGTTGAGCATGGCAAATGTAAGTTTGTAAACATCGCTTTAACTATTTTAAATTTATATCCCGGATATATAAATATTCCCGTTTGCCCGTTACAACTTTCTATACTTGTAAGTTCGTTGTCGGAATTATATTTACCCGTTAGGTTGGCTATTGTTTCCAAACTTCTAACGGATGTTGTTCCTACGGCAATTATTCTTTTTTTGCTTTTTAATGATTCATTTATTTTTATCGCATTTTCTTCATCTAAGATATATTTCTCGGGTAACATTTGGTGTTGTTGAATATTATCGGAAAGTATCGGTTTAAATGTACCCCAACCGACATGTAAAATTACATTTGCGATAGTTACACCTTTCTTTTTTAAAGAGTCCATTATTTCGTTTGTAAAATGTAATCCCGCCGTAGGTGCGGCAATTGCTCCCGCCGTTTTTGCATATATCGTTTGATAACGTGTTTTATCCAAATCAAAATATTTTTCTGCAAGTCCGTCTTTCCTTTTTATGTATGGGGGAAGAGGCATAAATCCGTGTTTTTCAAGTAACGATTGAACATCTTTTTTGTTAAATTCCACTATTTTGTTACCGTTTTCATCCGTTCCCGTAAAAGAACATTCATAACCGTCATCAAAATAAATTTTATGATCTTTTCTTATATTGGGTTTCAATAATACGGCATATCTCGGACCTTCCTGTGTGGGGTTTAAGAACAAAAGTTCAACTTTTCCGCCTGTGGATTTTTTGCCGTAGAGTCTTGCCGGTACAACTTTTGTAGTGTTTATTACAAGGCAGTCGTTTTCACCGAGAATATTTACAATATCAAAAAAATTTTTGTGTGTTATCGTTTGTTTTTCTCTGTTTAAAATTATAAGTTTTGAAGAACTTCTTTTTTCTGCGGGAACTTGAGCTATAAGTTCCTGGGGTATATCATAATTATAGTTTTCTAACAGTAAATCTTTATTTTGTTGCATATTTAATTTTCCCTACTTTTGTTTTCGGATAATAAAATTCCAATATTTGTTTATATGTAAAACCCTTGTCTCCCATAGCTTTTGCACCCCACTGACACAACCCGACTTTGTGTCCCCAACCTTTACCTTTGAATATAAAATTTTTATTTTTTTGTTTAATACTTGTTATTAAAGTACTTTTTATTTTATCTGCAGAAACCGCACATCTGAATTTATAAGAATTCAAAGTTAATGTTCCTTTGGAATGTTTTATTACAATTTCTTTTGCCGCTTTTGCCGTTGTTGTTCCGGAAGCGGATATTTTCTTTATTTTTCCTATTTTATGTCCGGCTTTTATAAGCTTTTCTCTTATCGTCGTTTCCGGCAAGGTTGTTGTCCATGTTTGGTGAGGATTATCTTTGCAATAATTGTCCTTTATACCTTTTAAATATTCGGGTGTTTCCGTTTTCCATTGCCAAACAAATTTCGGGTCTTCGGTATGTCCGGCACAAGAAGAATGAAAAAAAGTTTGTGCCGGCTCATCTTTATACAAAACAACTTCTTGCTTTGTATCATAAACGGCTTGGTTACAGTTTTTAGTTTCGCAGGATGCTCCGCCGTAAACTTGGCAATGAACTTGAGAACATATATCAAAACCTTCTTTTGAATGTCTTCCTATATTTTTTAAGGCATAAGTTCTGCTTATAACGGCTTGTGCTTTTAATGTTTCCGAATTCCAAGAGGCACTTGCTTCTTTAGGCAAAATGCCTTTCAAATAATCTTCCATTTTAAGCTCGTTTATGATATTGTTTCCTTTGGAAGAAGAATTTACTATTATATTTCCTCTGTAAATTTTGTTGTTAACCAAAAAACATTTTGAAGAAACAAATTTTATCGGCAATTTGTAGCTTTTGTTTAAAATTATAACTTCTTTATCTTTTATTTTTACATTGATTTTACCTGCCGATAAATAATACTTTTTATCGTTTGAAACAAAATAGTATTTTTTATCGCTGGCAACAGTAAACTCTTTTTGGTTAGACAGTATTCCCACCTTTATATATTCCTTATAATCTTTTGCATATAAATCGGCAAAAGAAAACAAGAAAATTATAAAAATAATAAAACCGAATTTCAAAATTTTCATATCAATAAATAATAACAGAAAAGATTTTTTTATTCAATAGCCGCAGAACCGCAATTTATAATTTACAATGTACAATGTACAATTGAATTTCCGATCTTGCAATTTTTCGCATTTGCTGTTTTTTATATCCATACCTCTATTCATCCAATCCTCCAATCTTCTAATCTTCCAATCTTCCGTTTTTTCGCTGTTTGGTTTGACAATAACTTCTAAAAAGTGATAATATAAAACATACTATATTTTAATAAAGAGGTTTTTATTTTGTTTAAAAAATTTATAATTGTTTGTTTGTTTATTACAAGTATTTGTTTATTTCCGAAAGGAGCACAGGCATCCACGATTACTTACCTTGTAGATACACCTACATATTCCATATTGGATTACGGGTGTTACGATGTGTTGTTTAGAGTATTTTCCGGCGGAGGGGTTCTTGCAAAATTAAATTTCGGAGTTTTTCAGATTTTAAACTTGGGTGTTTCTTGGGAACTTGGCAGCCTTATTGGCTGTTACGATGTTGTTGTTGCGGTTCCCGCTTTACAAGTAAAATGTAATATTTATTCCGGAGATGAAAAAATACCGGGTTTTGCGGCAGGTTATGACGGGCAAGGTTTTTTTTATGATAAAGATGACGGAGATTTTATTCAAAAAGGTAAAGGTATATATTTGGTAGCAGGAAAAGAATTGTTTTTTCCTACATTAAATATCAATGCCGGTATCAATATGAACGATTTTAAAAATCCCGGCATTTTGGGATTTATTAATGCTTCTTATGAAATAATAGAAGATTCGTTTATGGCAATGCTTGAATTTGACAATATCGGCGGCGGTAAAGACGGAAGATTAAATGTCGGTTTCAGAGTATGGATAACGGAAGATTTTGATATAGATTTTATACTTAGAAATTGTACAACTCCCGATCAAGACAGATTCGGTTGTGAAAGAATTTTAAAAATCAGTTATCAAAGCAGATTTTAAGAGGAATTTTAATGAGTGAGTTTTTATTGGATTTTGAAAAACCCGTAGTTGAGCTTGAAAAAAAGATTTTAAGTTTAAAGGTTTCCGCGGAACACAGCAAAATAGATTTTTCAAGTGAAATTGCGGAGCTTGAAGAAAAAAAAGAAAAACTTAAAAAAGAAATATACGGTTCGCTTACATCTTGGCAAAAGGTTATGCTTGCCAGACATCCCAGCAGACCTTATACCCTTGATTATGTAAAAATCATATGCGAAAACTTTGTTGAATTGCACGGAGACAGAGCTTTCGGGGACGATCCGGCATTGGTTTGCGGGCTTGCAACAATAGATAACAAACCGGTTGTTGTGATAGGTCATCAAAAAGGCAGAACAATCCAGGAAAATATAGACAGAAATTTCGGTATGGCTCATCCTGAAGGATATAGAAAAGCTTTAAGACTTATGAAAATGGCGGAAAAGTTTAACAGACCTATTATAACCTTTATAGATACTGCCGGAGCATATCCTGGAATAGCTGCGGAAGAAAGGGGACAAGCCGAAGCCATAGCAAGAAATTTAAGGGAAATGTCTTATTTGGAAGTTCCCGTAGTAAGCATAATTATCGGTGAAGGCGGTTCCGGGGGAGCAATAGGTATAGGAGTTGCAAATAAAGTTGCAATGCTTGAAAATGCATATTATTCCGTTATTTCACCGGAAGGTTGTGCGGCAATACTTTTCAGAGATGCTTCAAAATCAAAAGAGGCAACGGAAGCATTGAAAATTACCGCAAAAGATCTTTTTAAAAACGGTGTTATCGATGAAATAATAAAAGAGCCCGTAGGCGGAGCTCATGTTGATGCGGTGGAAACCGCAATGAATATAAAAAGATTTATAAATAAATCTCTTACAAGTTTATCAAAAATGTCCAAACAGGAACTTGCCGATGACAGATACGATAAGTTTAGAAAAATGGGCGTTTTTGAAGAAGAAACAATAAAAAATAAAAAAGCAAAAAGTAAAAAAAGTAATACAAAATCGAGGAGGAAGTAAAAATGGCATTAGTACCAATGAAGCAAATTTTGGAAGAAGCAAAGAAAAAAGGTTACGGTGTTGGAGCTTACAACGTAAACAACATGGAACAAATTCAAGCTATTATGGCTGCAGCACAAGAAACACAATCTCCTGTAATTATTCAGGCAAGCAGAGGAGCATTAAAATATTCCAATTTTACATATTTAGGATATTTGATGAAAGCTGCTGTTATAGAAAATCCTACAATTCCTGTTGCAATGCATTTGGATCACGGAAATTCTTTAGACAGCGCAAAGAAAGCTATTGATTTAGGTTTTTCTTCAGTTATGATCGACGGTTCATTAAAAGAAGATGGTAAAACACCTTCGGATTATGAATATAATGTTAATGTGACAAGATCTGTTGTTGAATATGCACACAAATATGGTGTTACCGTAGAAGCTGAAATCGGAAGATTGGGCGGAATCGAAGACGGAGTAGGTTCGGGTTCTGCACACATTACAGATCCTCAGGAAGCATTACAATTCGTAAAAGATACCGGAGTAGATGCTTTGGCAATCGCTATCGGAACATCTCACGGTGCATACAAATTTAAAGGTGCTAAAGTTTTGGCGTTTGATGTTTTACAAGAAGTTAGAAAACTTATCGATATTCCTATAGTTCTTCACGGAGCATCATCCGTTCCTAAAGAATTAATAGATGCAGTAAATAAATACGGCGGAAAAATGCCGGGTGCAGAAGGTGTACCAATGGAACACTTACAGAAAGCAATTAAATTGGGTGTTCAAAAAATCAACGTTGATACCGATGGAAGACTTGCAATGACAGCAACAATAAGAAAAGTTTTCACGGAATCTCCCGAAAAATTCGATCCGAGAGATTATTTAGGCCCTGCAAGAACAGCATTACAAGGCTTAATCGCAAGCAAAATGAAAGCTTTCGGAACGGCAGGACATGCAAGTGATTATGCTCCTTTGACTTTGGAAGATATGAAAAAATTTTATAACAAATAATTTAAAAATCAACAAAAATTGTTGACAATAAGAAAAATGTCTGTTATAATTATTTCATAAATGAATAAGTTTTTGATGTAAAAAAAATAAGGGGGAATTTCAGTTATGGCAAATTATGAAGTTAAAAGTGTTGGTGTTGTATCTTTGATGAAGAATTTTCCGATAGTATTTGCTATTCTCGGAGCATTAATCGGAATATTTACATTCTTCATTTTTCCGACAGACTTGGCAGCAAATTTAGGCTTTGGTCCGAGACTTCTTTCATGGTGTATATTTATAGTTCTTTACACAGCTATAATGTCAGTTGGTGTAGTAGTTGTTGCATTCATCTATAATTTTGTTGTTGGAAAATTCGGAAAGGGTGCAGTTATTAATTTAGAACAATCAGAAGAATAATTTTTATAAAAGCTAGTTTATCATAATTTCTTATGTTATGGTAAACTAGCTTTCAATTTTACTACAAGAAGGGTATTTAATGAACCTCAGAGCCAAGTTTACCCTATATGTATCATTTCTCTTATTAATAGTTATTGTTGCCGTATCATATAACATTTTTACTACACAAAAAAAATTTTTAACACAACAGATTTCAGAAAACAGAACAAAAGCTTTTCAAAGTTTTGTTTCTATGTGCAATGAAGCAATAAAAGTAAAAGATGATAATCAAGTCGATAATGCGGTTAAGTTGTTGGTATCGACATATAAACCTTCCGTAGTTTATGCAGGATACATAAATTCCGACAATCTCGTTATGTTTTCTTCAAGAGATGAAGACAGAAATATAGATTCCGTACTTAAAACAAGAATTAAAAAAGCAAATAAAGATTATATTGAAACATACTCGTCGTTAGCGGGCGAACAAATTTGCGAATTTGCCACACCGTTTTTCTTTAACGGAGAAAATGTAGGAACTTTCGTCGTCGGTTTTTCTCAAGATATTATGAAAAAACAAATAGACGATGCAATTTCCATGATGTTATCCAAAATAAAAACAATAGTTATAATAACTATTATTTTGGGTATTTTATTGTCTTATTTCCTTAGTTATACTTTTACCAAACCTATAAAAATGCTTACAAATGCCGCAGAACAAATAACCAAAGGAAATCTTGATGTGGAAATCAAAGTTAACAGAAAGGACGAAATAGGGAAACTTTCTGATACTTTTAATAATATGGCCAAACAGATTAAGGAACTTGATTCAATGAAAGATAGTTTTGTTTCAAGCGTTTCTCATGAATTGAGATCTCCTCTTTCCGCAATAGACGGATATTGTGATTTGTTAATAGATTGCGTAGATAAAAATTATTCTAAAGAACAAGAATTGAAAGGATTAAAAATAATAAAACAGGCAACGGTTCGATTAACTAATTTTATAAACAATATTCTTGATTTGGCAAAAATGAAAGCAAATAAACTTGAAGTTAAAATGGTCAGTGCGGATGTAGGGCCATTGATAGAAGAAATAGTTTCTTTGTATCAACCGTTGGCAACACAACAGAAAAAGAAAATTTATGCTGAAATAAACGGCACAATTCCTAAAGTAAATATTGATGTGGAAAAAATAAAGCAAGTGATAACAAATCTTGTAAGTAATGCAATGAAATTTACAAAGGAAGACGGAAGTGTCGGAGTAAAAGCTTTTCCGAATTCCGGCGGTTACGGGAACGATTTTATAGAAATTTGGGTACAGGACGACGGTGTAGGTATTCCGAAACAGCAGGTGGATTTGGTTTTTCAGAAATTTTATCAGGTTCAGTCCGGAGAATTTAAAAGACCGAAGGGAACAGGGCTCGGGTTAACAATTGTTTTTGAAATGATAAAATTACATAAAGGTTATGTTTGGGCCGAAAGTGATTTGGGTAAAGGAACAACATTTAAATTTGTTTTACCTAAATAAGGAATTTTAAAATGGCATTTACAATTTTGGTAGTGGATGACGAGTTGTTATTGAGAGAAATGTTGAAAGACATTTTTACCATAGCCGGATATAATGTTATAACTGCGGAAGACGGTAAAGAAGGCTTGGAAATGATAGAAAAACATTTGCCGGATTTTGTTATATTGGACGGTTCCATGCCGGTTATGGACGGTTTTGAAACATTGGCACAAATAAGAAAAAATCCCAAATTTATAAATTTGCCGGTTATGATGTTTACGGCTTTATCGGGAGAATCCGAACAGATAAAAGGATTAAATTTAGGTGCGGACGATTATATAACAAAACCGTTTAAAACTCCTATACTCCTTACAAAAGTAAAAAATATTTTAGACAGAAAAAAGAAAAGTATGGATGTAAATCCGTTAACATCGCTGCCGGGCAATTTGTCGATACAGGAAAATGTGGAAAAAAGAGTTGCGGCCAAGACTCATTTTTCTTTGTTGTATGTCGATTTGGATAATTTTAAAAGTTTTAACGATAAATACGGTTTTTATAACGGAGATGAAATTATTAAATTTACGGCGGAGTTATTACAGAAAACCGTAAAAAAATACGGAGCGATATCGGATTTTGTAGGTCATATCGGCGGAGATGATTTTGTTATTATTACCGAAACCAATAACAGTATTATTTTAGCGGAAAATATTATTAAAGATTTTGATAAAGAGATACTTAAATTTTACAATGAAGAAGATTTGAAAAACGGATTTATTGTTTCTACGGACAGAAACAATAATGTTCAAAAGTTTCCTATAATGACTATTTCCATAGGAATAATTACCACGGATGTTGCTCATTTGGTACATTTTGCCGAAATTTCAAAGAGAGCTTCGGAACTTAAAAAGTTGGCAAAGAAAAACAATAAGAGCTCGTATGTTTTTGAAAGAAGAAAATATAGCAGATAAAGTTTAATTCTAAAGAGGATTTTAATGATAGAAAATAAAATTGTCATCGTTGATGATGAAGAAAGTATCAGAGAGTTGGTCGGCGATTTATTGGAATCCGAAAATTTTAAAGTTATAAAGTGTGCCGATACGGATGAAGGATATAAAAGAATATTAAAATCAAAACCCGATTTGGTTATTCTTGATGTTAAAATGCCGCAGATAGGCGGTATAGAGTTATGCAGATTGTTAAGAGAAAATGTAGAAACAAAAAATATTCCCGTAATTATGTTAACCGTCGAATCTACCGAGACCGATAAGGTTATAGGTCTTGGTGTCGGTGCCGATGACTATATAACAAAACCTTTCAGTAACAGAGAACTTGTTGCAAGAATAAGGGCTTTGTTGAGAAGAGTTTCGAGAATAGATGATAAAAATGTCAGCATTGAAGTTGATGATTTGGTTATGAATCTTGAAGCAAGAACGGTAACAATAAAAGGAAAAGAAATTAAATTGAGACCTAAAGAATTTGATTTGTTACATATGTTTTTGTTGAAACCGAATGTCGTTTTAAACAGGGACTATATCTTGGAAAATGTTTTTGACTACAATATAGGGGTTACAACCCGAACCATAGATACTCACATCAAAAATTTAAGACAAGCTCTCGGAAGTTGGGGAGATAAAATCAACACCATTTTCGGAAGAGGCTTCAAGTTTGTCCCCAATGTAAAGAAAAAATAAAATTTTGTATAATATATAAAATACATTTAAAACAGAACTAAGGATATTTTAATAAGATGTATATAAAAAAATTAACAGCCGTAATACTTGTTTTAAGTTTTATTGTTTTACCGTTTCAAAATGTTTTTGCTACCGGTAAAGTATTTTTATTAAATCCCGATCCTGTAACTTCCGCTATGGGGGATTCCGGTGTTGCATTAATGTCTTCATATGCAACCGGTGCGAACATAAACCCCGCTTCAACCGTAGGAGTTTACAGAACCGTTGCTACACTTGCCGTATCAAATATCACGGGAAATATCCAATACGATTACGGAAGTATTGCATTTTTAAGTTCCATAGGTGTGTTCTGCGCGGGAGTAATGTATGTTGATTATCAAACCGGAGATTATTTGGATAATGTAGGTAATGTTATAAACGATTTAGGTCCTACTTACGATATATCGGCGGTGTTAACTTATTCGTTTCCGTTAAAAAGGTTTCTTCCTACTTTTATAGATTACGGGGGATTCGGTGCGAGTTTAAAATTTATAAGAAGTTCGTTAGCCGACTACATCTCCGAAGCGGTAGCTTTTGATTTCGGAGGACTTTTTGCCGTGCCTATGGTTGAACATTTGAGTTTCGGTTTCGCTTTTAAAAATTTCGGAACAAATCAAAAGTATGTTAAGGAAAATTTTAATTTACCGCAAATGTTTACTTTAGGTTTGGGTTTTACATATGAAGATTTTTATAATGCGAAAATCGCACTTGATTTCAACAATATGAAAGATTATGAAAATTTTACAAGTATCGGTCTTTCGTTTAATCCGGTATATTTTCTTGCTTTTAGGTTTGGTTTAAAACTTGGCGGAGATTCTATTTTTAACAACACGAGATTCGGTGTCGGATTACAATTTAAAGGTGTAAATTTTGATTATGCTTTTATTCCTACATCGGATTTAAATGCAACGCATCAGTTTAGTTTAAGTGCGGCTTTCGGTAATTTTTCCGATCAAAAAAGAGCATATGAATATTATTTGGATAATCATTTCAGAGAAGCGGAAGCAAGTTTTTTTGCCAAAGATTTTGTAAAAGCAAGAGAACAGTTTGACGATATTTTGGCTGTTTATCCGGATCATGCTCCGTCTCAGGAATATTTAAGAAAAACAATAGACGAACTTGCAAAAATAGATGATTACAATTTGGATAAAATCAGCAGATATATGAAAAAAGCCGACAAAGCGCTAAAGAAAAACGATGTTGTCACGGCAGACAAATATTACAGGAAGGCATTGGATCTTGATCCTACAAATAAGACGGCAAAATACGGTATAGAAAAAGGTGAGGTTGCAACACATAACGTTAAAGTTGAACAGGAAAGAGCCGAAAACAGCGAAAGAATAGAATATTTGTGGTCAAGATATGAAAAATTTTATAAAAAAGGTGATTTGGTAAGAGCCAGAGACTCTTTAAAATATTTGCTTGATATAGATTCCGAAAATGCTTTAGCCAACGAAAAAATAGTAAATCTCGATAATCAGCTCGCAAAAGTTGCATCGGATAAAGCAAGTGAAATTTATAATCAAGGTATGAAATATTATAAAGACGGTGAATATGACGAGGCAATAAAATATTTTGAAGCTGTTATTGTTGCCGCTCCGCACAGACTTGATGTTCAAGAGTTAATTGAAAAGGCTCAAAAAAATATTCAGGAAATTGCAGAAGCCGAAAGACTTTCTGCATTGGAAGAAGAACAGAACAAGGTTAGGGGACAATTGTACGAAGCCTATAATGCAGGTTTGAAATATTATCAGAAAGGCAAACTTGAAAATGCCGTTAAGAGTTTCGAAAAAGCTAAAACTATTGCGGAAAAGTATGAGTTTGAAGAATATTATAAAAATGCCAGAAACTATATATCTAAAATCAGTGCGAACTTGTCGGAAAGATTTTATAAACAAGGTTTTGCCGCATTCAGGAAAAACGATTTTGAAGGAGCGGCAAGTTTGTATAAAAAATCATTGGAATATAATCCCGGTAACACTTCAGCTAAATTTGAGTTGGATAGAGTTGCCGACCAAGTTGCACAAAGTTTTTATGAAAAAGGTATGACGGCATACAGTAAAAACGAAATGGAAAAAGCAAGAGAATATTTCAGAAAATCATTGTATTACAGACCGAATAAGATTGAAGCACAAAGAGCTTTGGAAAGAGTAAGATGATAAAAAAAACAGTTTTATTTTTCGTGTTAATGTTGTTTTGTGTTCCGATATATGCTAAAGCTAAATTGAAAGTTTATCCCAACCCTTGGATTCCGGAATCGGGGAAATCTTTAAGTACGCCTATGGGTGATGAAAAAAAACATGGTTCATATACCGCTGACGGTTGGATAAAATTCGAAGGTGTTGCGGAAGGTATTCCGGACGATCAAATTATGAGGCATGGCGGAACTTTGAGAATTTATGATATTACCGGTCATCTTATAAGATCCAAAAGGTGGACAATAGAAGATGAAAGTAAAATTCCTTTACCCGAGACGAGTCATGAACTTACTCCCAAAAAGCCTGAAGGTGCGGGGGACGATTGGTGGCCGCAGCCCGATGATTTTCAAAGAAATTTGCATATAGTTCATTGGGATGGCAAAAACAACAATTATGAATATGTTGAAAGCGGTGTATATATTTGGATTATAGAAGAAGATAACGGCCATAAACATGATGGTAAAGTAGTTGTTATAAGATAGTATAAAATATAAAAAATAAAAAAGCAGTTGACTTTTATTTAGTTTTTATATAAAATCTTATAAACTCTCTATTTTGAGAGTTGTTCTTTTTTTAGTGTTTAAAAAGTTTTGGGGGTGTCGCATAGCGGTCTAGTGCAGCAGACTGTAAATCTGCCGGACTTTGTCCTTCGGTGGTTCAAATCCATCCGCCCCCATTTACTGTGCGGGAGTAGCACAGTGGTAGTGCTCCAGCCTTCCAAGCTGGCCATGCGGGTTCGATTCCCGTCTCCCGCTCTTTTTATTTCTATCTGAGTTTGCCGAGGTGGCTCAGTGGTAGAGCACCTCCTTGGTAAGGAGGTGGTCGTGGGTTCAATTCCCATCCTCGGCTTATTTTTATATTAAATTAGTACCAATAAAATTGGGAGGAAGAATAAAATGGCAAAAGAAAAATTTGACAGATCAAAGCCACATGTAAACGTAGGAACAATAGGACACGTTGACCACGGTAAAACAACCTTAACAGC
>ODAJ012179154.1_pt1 | contig 35567 bp, 24 predicted proteins | sample 1539241 | NCBI WGS metagenome assembly ODAJ01 (sample SAMN02144231, study PRJEB22623) | gut metagenome | biome: sheep rumen | host: Ovis aries | place: New Zealand
GCTCGGCTCTATGTGCAAGAGAAGAGTCGACCGGTGTATATCGTACGCAAGACTATAAATGGTGCGAAATCGCCAACGGTTAAGTAAGACCATTTCGTTAGCTCGGAACTTGCTGGTGAGCTGGGAACGACAAAGGATGAAGAAGCGATAGATGGTTTCCGGCGTTCCTAGCGAACGAACTCTGCGTAGTACTCCCGCTTCGCCGATTCGATAGGAGAAGATAATATGCAAGAGAGCGGTCAGCAGATACCGTCATCTGTTGTGACGCGGAAGCGCTTTTTGGTTGCCTATGCGATAGTCTTCTGTGCGGTTTTGGGATTGGCGTTCTCTCCCTATCTTCGTGCGGGGACGAGCCTCATCTGGCCAACCGACGGTCTCTATCAGCATTACAACGCCTTCGTATACCTCGGGAGTTGGTACCGGACAATCATCAAAAACCTCTTCGTGCATCACAAACTACTAGTACCTATGTGGGAGTTTGGTATAGGGTATGGCAATGATATTATTACAACACTTGCCCATTATACTCTAAATGATCCATTTATACTGTTTTCTATAATAACACCTACAAGATATGCTGAGACTGGATACATTATATCTGTTTTTGCTCGTATGTTTTGTTCTGGTCTAGCGTTTAGTGTATACAGCACCAAGATGAACTGCACGTATCGTGGCACGTTTTGTGGAGCAATTGCCTATGCCTTTTGCGGATATGCACTCTTCTTTTCCGGTTCCCACACATACTTCATATCATCGTTAGTGTGGCTGCCGCTCCTGTTCTACGGAGTCGAATGCATCTATGATCAACGTGATCCACGGTGTTATCTCATTGTCACTTGCATTTCCCTTGCAAGTAATTTCTATTTCTACTACATGCAGATAGTATTCGTAATACTGTATATCATCATACGTGGTTTTGAGCTGTACCATGGTCACATCGGAAAAGTTATAAAGTTTGGTCTGTTGGTCGCACTATATACGCTCATCGGAACAGCCATGGCTGCCATAGTCTTCCTTCCCGTAATTCAGGCGTACTTCGATTCGTCGCGTAGTGTCAGTGCGTATACATTTTCCAACACCGTATCTCAACGTGAAATCGTAGACTACCTCATTTCGTTGATCACTCTTGGCAACGCCCGTTACTCAGGCTTTATTGGCCTTTCGCCAATGGTGCTTGTGGGTGTTGCGAGCTCTCTTCCACAGAGACGTTTGTCAACTTGGGCTAAGGTCTACCTTCTCATCCTTATGGTCTTCCTTGTGTTTCCCGTCTTTGGATATGCGTTGAACGGCTTTGGCTATGTCTCGAACAGGTGGGTGTTTTGCTTTGCGCTCATCTGCTGCTTCCTCTTTGCGAGTGCGTCCGACAACTTCGAGGAGCTTGGGATCGCACAGAAGATTGCTACGGTGGCGATACTGGGAGGCTACGCTGCAATCTGCATCTTTAGCGATAGGGTTGCCGATACCCTCATGAGTTCGTTCCGCCTGCTCGGCATATCAGCTCTGGTAGTCATGGCACTCGGGCCACTCAGCAGACTTGTCGCGACACATGGGGGAAGCGAGAAGACCGCACATGTTTTTGTGGGCACGCTTACCACGGCACTTGTTGTGGCGGGCGTGCTGGTGTTGAGCCATCAGCAGTTCGTTGATGGCTTGAATGGATTTGCTGCAAACCACGTTGCATCGGGGGAGGCATCTTCAACGCTGAGTCGACATTCCATCGACCCTCGCTATCTTGAGTCGGACAGTGCGTTCTTCCGTGTTGACACGGGAAGGATCGGCCGCTCTGCCACGAACCCACCAATCTGGTGGAAGCAAAGCACGACGACGCAATACTGGAGTATCGTGCCTGGGGTGGAGAAGGACTTCCTTATGCTCAACAGCGCCTACGAGGAGCTCACATATCGAACTCGTGGGTTACTTTCCCGGACACTGTTGCTGCCCCTATTCTCGATAGAGTACTTCTTCACTCGCGGCAATTGCTCGTATCAGGTCCCCTATGGCTTTGAGCGTGTCGATACGAGTCTGAACGGGTACGACCTCTACCATACAGACCTTTCTCTGCCTCTGGGTTACTCGTACGACTCCTATGTTCCCGAGTCCGAGTTTGAGAACATGAGCATAGCTGAGCGACAGCAGGCGATGCTTCAAGGTGCCGTCATAGAGGATGGCGTGTTGGACAGCGGCAGCACCATAGAGCACCTCTCACCCGCTTTCACAGATGAGGAGCTTCCGTTCGAGGTAACGGATGCCCATGGTGCGAGTCTGGAAGGCAATGTGATCAATGTCACGAAAGCCAATGCGGATCTGGTCCTGCGTGTCGATTGCCCCGCTGAGAGGGAGATGTACGTCTGTTTTTATGGAATGCACTTCAAAGGCCAAAAAGGGGCAGCTAGTGCATTTATTACGGCTTCTTCTAGCGGTTGCGTAACAGCTCCCACATATCTGTACACGAATACAAACCGGTTCGAGCATGGTCGAGAAGACTATCTTTTGAACTTGTATTACTCATCCGAAGCGCGGGACAAAGTAGTCCTGCACTTCTCGAATGTTGGCACATATACATTCACGCGAATGGGTATTGTCGCTCAACCGTTGGATGATCTTTCCACTAGGATAGAAGCTCTGCGAGAAGACGTTCTTGAAGACATTAAGATTGACACCAATGCCATTACCGCCTCATATCGTGCTGACAAAGACAAAGTATTGTGCATTTCAATCCCTTACACGGAGGGTTGGCATCTGTCGGTTGATGGGGAAGAGCGAGATCCCATCTGTGTGAATAGTATGTTCCTTGGAGTGGTATTGAATCCCGGGGTGCATGAGCTTTCGCTCGTCTACGAGACCCCTCACCTCAGAGAAGGAGCTTGCATTAGCGCTGTCGGGTTTTTGTTATTCGCATTGCTATGCCTTATGGTTCGATTGCAACGCAAGAAGACAGGGGCTCACGACTAATGGGACTCGAATGTCAATCATTGTCTGAGTACCGCGCTTTAGGGGTGGGACACAGTGGAGGACATAGAGGCTTAGGGCTGTCTTGACATTCCAGATGAGCCTTTAGGATGTCACGAAGGGTGAAATGATGATTCTCGTACTCATAATAGCAACTGTTGTGTGCATCTTGGGATTGCTCGGTGTGCCGAGGAAGCTGTGTATTGAGGTGCCTAATCCTCTTTCGAAGGAGATCACAGCATCAATCAATGGGTTCTTTATCATCATCGTGTTCCTGAGCCATGTGCGGCAGTATGTCGACCCGAGCAACCTTACGTCACTCGACACACCGTTCATACGCTTCATGGACTTTTTTGGTCAGCTCTGTGTGACGACGTTTCTCTTCTATTCGGGTTACGGTGCCATGGAATCCATCCGGAGGAAGCCGGGATACATCCACTCCTTCCCTCTGCGGCGCATCCTGCCCTTCATGATTGACGTTGCTATCGCCATTGCCGTGTACAGTGCGCTTAAGTATTTACGCGGAGGAGACCTATCGGTTCAGCAGACTATTCTTGCATTGGTTGGTTGGGCGAGCGTGGGCAACAGCAACTGGTATATCTTCTCAATCCTTTGCATGTGGTTCGCGACGTATCTCTCGTTCAAGGCCTTCTCTTCCGAGCGCCTGCAACCTATCGCCATTGCTGGTGTGTTTTTGCTAGCGGCTCTGTACTCAAAAGTCATGATTCATGAGGGTGTGGGAACGCGCTTCTACAACACGATTTACTGCTATCCAGCGGGCATGATGTTGTCATATTGCATAGGGAAAGCTTCGAGCTGGAATTATAGAGAGCGTCTGAAGGGCTATAGTATCGTACTGGAACTGATAGCACTCTGCGCCCTCATGGCCTTGTTCTACAAAGCCCATCGACTCTCGCATTCGAGCATCACCTTCTATAACATCCAGTCTATCATCATGGTTTTGGGTATCAGTCTCGTCTGCTCTCGCATGCGGTATACCAGTAGCATCCTCAACTGGATTGGCGCAAACCTGTTCTATTTCTATATCTACCAGCGGGTACCGATGATTGTTCTCCAGAAATCTCTGGCGGACAACTCGCCCGTCTATCTCCTGGCATGCATTGTCGTGTTGCTTCCCCTGTGCCTCCTGATGATGCGGGTCCACGCCCTTGTGAAGAGATTTCTCTTTGAGGAAGGCGCGAGAAACGCACCGCGGGCTGCCTGACTTTGAGAATCCCCGATATTGGGCAAACGCGCGTCTGTCTGCTCAGAGAATAGATGGGCGCACTCTGCCTATAATGGAGGAACTCGCTCTGTCCGAACTGGGCGGCTTCACCATATCATGGCCTGTCTCCTCCTTTGAAACGAGGTAACGCGTGTCTCTCTTCACGTCTGCGCAGCGCACCTTTAAGCGCGCGAAGCGAATTCTTCGCCCCAACGCTAGAACTTACCTGACGAGTCGCAAGAAGCCGCTCTTTGCGGGCTTGTGCCTCTTTGAGGGTGGCCAGGGCCTGAATATCAACGGGAACATGTTCGTGCTTGCCCGCGAACTTGCCTCCAACAAGCGATTCTCGTCTCTGAAGGGCGTGTTTGTCGTGACGGAGGACACGTCGGAGAGCGCTCAGCAGCGTTTGCGCGCCTATGGCATCGATATGCCAGTCGTAGAACGCAACTCTGAAGACTACCAGCGCTATCTCGCTCGCTGTGAGTTCCTCTTTACGGATAACTCCTTCCCTCCGTACTTCCACAAGCGCGATGGTCAGGTGTATGTGAACACCTGGCACGGGACGCCCCTCAAGCAGCTTGGTCGAAGCAACATCGAGAACTCCTTGCGTTCGTTTGCCAACGTGCAGAAGAACATGCTGAGTGCGGACTACCTGCTGTTTCCCAACGAGCTCACCAAGGACTGCTTCTTCAAGGACTATATGATCGAGAAGCTGTTCGCGGGAAAGTACCTCATGGCAGATTACCCGCGCAATGACTCTCTGGTAAACGATGAGATACGAGAGAGGGTCCGCGGCGAGCAGGGGCTCCATGGAAGACATGTCATGGCCTACATGCCCACCTGGCGTGGCACCGGCCGCTATGCGGATGTCGAGGAGCAGACAGAGATCCTCGAGGATATCCTCGGCAGGTTGGACTCGTGCCTGAGCGGCGACGATGTTCTGTACGTGAACCTGCACTTCTTGCTGGGCGATGTCATCGACTACGACAAATACGAGCATATCAAGAGGTTCCCGAACCAATACGAGACCTATGACTTCCTGGCGGCCTGCGACGTACTCATCACCGACTACTCGAGCGTATTCTTCGACTTTGCGGTCACGCGGCGAAAGATTGTGCTCTTCCCCTACGACCTCGATGAGTATCTGAGCACGATTGGAGTCTACGTTCCCTATGAGTCACTGCCCTTCCCCAGGGCTATGACGCCTGAGGAGCTGGCTGCAGAAGCGACGAGTCGCACGTACGAGCCGTACGATGAGTTCTTCGATACCTACTGCGCCTATCATACGGGGCGTACCTCGGAAGATCTGCTTGCCCGTGTCTGCCTTGGGGAAGAAGTCCTGGCTCCTGAGGAAAACACTCAGCAAGAACCGGTCAGGCTCGCGTACGTCAGAGGCGTGGGCAACCGCATGATACGCGAGACGGTTCGGGCGGAGATCGACGACTCGTGGACGGAGAACAGTGTCTTCACCTTCGTGGGAAGGTATCGAAAGGTGATGGCAGAGTTCCTGGGGGATTTACCCGACGACGTCGACTTCTTGGCTCTTACCACAGCTCAGAACATCTATGGGCAAAAGAAAATCATCTCCGCTCTGGCGAAGAGGATTCCTTTGGTAGAGAAGGTCGTGCACAAGCAGCTGAGGGGTTGGTATCGCGACGAGCTGAACAGGCTTATCCCGGGCGTCGATATCGAGTCCGTGCTCTCGTATAGCCCCACAAACGACTATATTCATCTGCTCCTCGGTTCGCTCCCCTGCAAGAAGATTGCGGAAATCCGCGAGAGTACGCTGCTGTATGCCCGCAGGAAGAAGACGCGCAGGGTACTCAGGATGGGGGACTTCGAGCTTGTCGAGGGCGACCGCTTGCCCCTTTCCGTATTTTCCGAAGAGGCGCTTCGTACCTACTTCAATCGGTCTTCCAATGCGCGCCTGCTCACTCGTCGCAATACGGGCAATGATCGGGAAATCGGCTTGAGTGGCCTCATGCTCATGCATACACCGGATCACATCGATCGCAACAGCTTGTCGATCACTCTTCCCGACGACCGTGTCATCGGTAACCTCACTCCCATCTTTGTCCATGGCGTCACGAGCATCCAGCGATATGACATTCGCTTTGCCCTTGAGGATGCAAGCACCATCAAGACGACCAACGAGCTCTTCGTGAGATACAACGACGAAGAGGGGCGCGGCCTTCGCTATCGCATTCGCTACAACAAGAGAGACGGTCGGCGCAGTGCCCACAAGCATTGCAGGCTTCTCATAGACGAGCCAAGCAACACGACGCTGTACTTCCGGCAGGGTGAGAAGAACTTCCTGGTGATCACCTCGCGGAGCATCAATCAGACGGACTATCCCCGCAATGCGCGGAGGCTCCAGGCTGCGTACCTGCTCTCCCTCGTCCCGCTGCCTCGGCATGCTACGGTTCTCTACGAGAAGATGTCGAGTAGGTACGAGGAGAGCGCCCATGTCGTATACGAGCGGCTGATAGACCTTGGTGTCAAGGACGCCTACTACATCCTCGATGCGAAAGTTCGCGATGAGCTGGACATACCAGAAAAGTACAAGCGCAACATCGTAGCGAAGGACTCGTTCAAGCACTACTACCTGTTCTTCACGGCGCGGTCCTTCATAGGCACCGAGAGATTGCCCCATGCCATTGAGTTGCGCTCGAACAGTCGCGCCGTGCGCAAACGCATCAACGACCCGACCATCAACTATGTGTTCCTCCAGCATGGCGTCATGTACATGGTCTCCCTCGACAGCAGCAGCCGCACACTTTTCCGTCCCCACGAGACGACGACCGGCCTCTATAGGGTGGTCACTTCCTCCAAGCTCGAGAGGGCCCACTTTGTCACACGTGGTCGCCATACCGACGAGATGGTCTACGTGTGTGGACTGCCGAAGTTCGATCGCAATCAATGGCACGAAAACGCTGACAAGATCATCGTGATGCCTACTTGGCGTCCTTGGGAGGCCAATGCTGCCCGTCTCGACTTCGAGGACACCGGATACTACCGACTCTTGAACGAGATCTTCTCGGCGATACCCGCCGAACTCCACGATAAGGTCGTCCTCATTGCGCATCCGTTGTTCCAGCAGTATCTGGAGGGGAAGGAATTCGCCCTGCGCAAGTACCTGGATACCGAAACGAGCTACGACGAGCTTCTGCGTGACGCAAAGGTCCTTATCACCGACTATTCGTCCATTGCCTACGACGCGTACTATCGTGGCGCGAACGTCATCTTCTATTGGAAGGACAAGGACGAGTGCATGGAGGCCTACGGAGAGGGCACGGAGCTGATGATCAACGAGGGCAACGTCTTTGGCGACGTCTGCTACGACGCTGATGACCTGCGTGCGGTGCTCGGCGCCAACTATGAGGGTGGTCACAAGGCGAAGTACGACGAGCGCTACCAGCAGATCGTCGAGTTCCATGACGGAAAGAACACCGACCGCCTGATAGAGATGCTGCGTGCGGATGGGATTATCTAGAAGGATTCCCCTGAGGATGTAAGCCCGCGCCCCGTTCCTGAGTGATGAGGAACGGGGCGCTGTTTATGCTGACGTACCATGTGTTGCTGGAAAGCCCTGCTGCTCTTGGTGGTTTGCACCGAAGGTGAGGGGCTGGGGAACCGGCGATGCGGCGCCAGTGCCTATGCTGCCGAGTCTAGCTCCTGCCCTTCTGCGTCGTTCGAGCTCGAATCAGCCACACCGACAATTCGATAGAGCCTCATATCCCCCTCTGAGAGGATGATTTCGAAGCCTGGGGTATCGTCGTCGAGTTGGACCAAGCCCCTCCAGATAATGCTGTTGAAGCCATCGTCATAGATGGTTGCCTCGTCTGCCAGCTCATCGATATCGAGAAGGAGTACATACTGCGCGTCGTATTCCCGCAATAGCTCCAGCACCTGATTGTCTGTCGCCACCTCATTGAGATGGGCGTTGATATACCTGGCGTTGGCGCTGTAACCGCCTGAGAAGAAGCGGCGTGTGAACGTATTGACATCATTGGTCACATACGCATAGCAGCTGCCATCAAAAGCGAAGTTGATGACGAGGTCATCGCCTGTGACTTCCTTCACCTGCTCGAGGAACTCTCGCTCATCGGGACTCAGCATGTTGTTGTTGACGTTGTTGTAGTGGCGCGCTCGCTTCGTCACGTATCCGAAGGCGGTCACCGTCTTCTTGTCGAAGTGAGGAAGGGTGAAGGAGGGGTAGAAGATGGCAAAAACTGATGCGCCTATGAGCAGCGCCGGAATTAACACAAGTCGGCAACGACGCGCGGCAGCGTCGCGGTTGTCAGAGACCAGTTTGAAAATGCTCTGTGCTACACGCACTGTTGCAAAAAGACCGAGTGCTGCCAAGGGTACTGCGATGACGCAGGCGCATGCCGCGATTCGAATGGTATTGGAGTACCACAGCCCGGTGACGAAGCCCTTGAAGGAAGGGTCTACGGTGGCGGAGAAGCAGTAGAGACCGCTGAAAATGAGGAACCCGCAGCTTGCCCATAGATACTGCGTTCTGTAGAGCGAATAGGCGATACCCGTCCACACGAAGAATGCCAGTACCGGTTGGATGGGCACCGCCTTGAATCCCATGAACACCACTTGAATCAGGGCGTCCGCCTTCCTTGCGTAGGCCATGTTGGGGTATTGGCACATGGCGTAGATCTGGGGGACTCTGTAACAGACTGACCAGGCAGCGAGGACGAGCAGCAGGAAACCGCATACGCATAGGATGCCCTTGGCGGTGCTGTGCGTGGCAAAGCGCCTCGTGGACAGACGCCACACAAGGGAAGAAACATAGGGAACCAGCATCAGCAGCGCGGTGAACATGCAGCTCGGATGCGCGAAGGCAGACGCAAACAAGCAGAGGGCGAAGAGGATGGCTGGCCCAATGGAGGAGCGTATATCGCGAAACGTCTTGCAGGCGTCGACGAACTGTGCGACGACGACAATGGCAGAGGTAAGGCCAAACATGAAGGGAGACAGCCCTGGTGGGATGAGGAGACGCCAGGGGAAGCACCCGAACGCCAAGGGGAAGATTGCGCCCAGCTGCATGGCGAGCGGCTTGTCGGATAGTGTGCTGCGTATGAGCAGGTAGCTGGACGTGGGAATTGTAAACGCAATCAAGATGCAGTTGACGGCGTTGGCTGCCAGTGGTGCGGATACCCCTAGACAAGAGGCGAGTATGGCTGCGAGAACGTGCCATCCTGCAGGATAGAAAGCCGATGCGGGTATGGCAGCCTTACTCACATCCTCGTAGATGGACGCATGCAGCATCGACCAGTTGCCGGTATTGACAAATCGGGCTATGAGGTTGAGGTGGTTGCACATGTCCGAGCGCCAGGTGAACGATTCGGGCCCATCAAGCGGCTTGAGGAAGTATACGAGGCACACGGCCGTCCCAAAGAGCACGTAAGGCAGGTATACCTTGAGCTCGCCTGCAAGGGCGGTCAGCATGGAACCGGAGGGGCGGGAGGAATCATCGGGCGACTGGGGTTGTGCTCCAGCGGAGTCTCTCCCCCGACCCCGATCAGCACGGCGAACGTGTGCCACCGCCATACATATCGCACCGGCAAGTAGCGTGGGGGCTACGAGCGTGACCCATGTCGTGTAGATGCCCTTTTCGCCACATATGATGCTGAGCACCGAATACGAACACGACGAAACGAGCGGTGCCGTAGCCAACGCAACGAGCGGGTCGCGTATGAGGCTTCGTGCAATGAGGTATCCCGGCGCGTAGAACAGCACAAAGAACACCAGCACAGCAAGGAAGAATTGAGACCACATGTGCTACATCCCCTGAAAGCAAAAGCTTGACGAGTGAAGTCAGAAAGGCTTTGACCAGTATACCGGGATACATATGTTGCGGAACCGACGTACATTCGCAGACACACAAACAGGAATGTGGTTCGATGCGTGCATTATTCTGACAAAGGTCGTCTCATGTGGTAACTCATCGCAGCTGGCGTCCGTTCGCACAGTCCCCACAGCTATCCTCTATACTCCTACCTCGTATCCGCACTTCCAACCGTCAGCTAGAGCCGGAGGCCGCGTGAGTACTGTACGAGAGGACATCCTGCACTTCGTTCGCATACAGGCGAAGGCCATCTTGCGTTACTTCCCCCGAACGCGCCAATGGACGCGAGCTCGGTGGTGGGCGTATGAGCGGCGCCATTATGAGAAGCTTACGGGAAACACGCCCGTGGATCCCAAGGTCGTCGTCTTCAGCTGCTTCATGGGACGCTCGTTTGCCGATACGCCTCGCGCCATCTACGAAGCGATGTGTGACGACCCGCGCTTCGATGACTACGAGCTGTGGTGGATCTTCCGCGAGAGCAAGCTCGAGCAGTACCAAGACGACCCGCGCCTTGCCCGGGCGCACATCGTACGCCGAAGTTCCGAGGAGTACCAGAAACTGCTCGGTCGCGCGAAGTACTGGATCTTCAACGCGCGCTGTCCTGAATACATGCTGCCCAAGCCGGAGCAGGTTTACGTGCAGTGCTGGCACGGTACGCCGCTCAAGCGCCTCGGCTATGACGTGCAGATAGAAACGAACAATGCCCTAAACACAACATTGGAACTGGCACGGCGCTTCGAGATGGACTCGGCGAAGTGGACCTACCTCATCTCTCCCTCAGCCTTCACCTCGCAACACCTGAGCGATGCCTTTGGACTTGCAGAGGAGCGTCGTCCGTCCGTCGTGCTCGAAGTGGGCTATCCGCGCAATGATGCGATTGCTCGGGCGTGCGAGACGCCCGAATCCCTCGCAGCCGCAAAGGCACGCATCATGGAGGAGCTCGGCGTGCCCCAGGACAAGAAGCTCCTGCTCTACGCCCCCACGTGGCGGGACAACGACTACAAGGCCGGCGTTGGCTACGTGCAGGACACGCTCATCGACTTTGACCTGCTCCAGCGAGAGCTATCCGACGAATGGTGTATCCTCTTCCGTCCGCACTACTACATCGCCAACGAGTTTGACTTCTCGCGCTACGGCGACTTCGTCTTCAATGCGGCGAACACGCCCGACATCAACGACCTTTACATCATTGCCGATGTGTTGATGACCGACTACTCGTCGGTGTTCTTTGACTATGCCATCACGCAGCGTCCCATGCTCTTCTACTGGCCCGACTTCGAGTTCTATGCCGAGGATGTCCGCGGCTTCTACTTCGATCCGAAGACGATTCCCGGACCCAAGTGCATGACGAGCGAGGAGGTCGTGGCGGCCATCAGGGACATCGACCAGTGGGATGCCACCTATGGCGAAGCATACGCGGACTTCCGCGACACCTTCTGTCCACAGGATGACGGTCACGCAGCCGAGCGTGCCATTGAGCGGATATTCTTTTCCGAGGCGAAGGCTAACGGCGAGCAAACGGGAGAGGGCCCAACCGCATGATGCGCGTCCTTTCCGTGTGCCTGCGCATGCTGGCGGTGCTGTTCCAACTCTTCCCCCTCCGAAGACGCGTCGTGTTCCTCTCGCGGCAGTCGAAGGTGCCTCCTTCCGACTTCCGTCTGCTCGTCGCGTGCCTTCGAGAGGAAGACCCGACCCTTGAGGTTCGCATCTGCGCCACGGACTCCGAGCTGAGTGGCAAGCTCCAGTTTGCCTTGCACATGTTCGAGCAACTTTGGCTCGCTTCCACCTCTCGTGTTGTGGTCCTCGATGGATACAATCCCACCGTCTGCATACCTCACAAGAGGCGGGGAGTCTTCGTCATCCAACTCTGGCATGCGGCGGGCGCCATCAAGAAGTTTGGCTTCCAATGCCTCGACACTCCCGCCGGGCGCAGCACCGAGCAGGCGGAGGTTGCCTGCATGCACAGGAACTATGACGTCATCGTCGCTGCAGGTCCAGGTGCCATCGAAGCTTACTCCGAAGCCTTTGGCTATCCGACGAGCGCTGTCGTCGCAACTGGCCTGCCGCACATCGATCGTCTGGTGAAGCGTATGGCGAGAAAAGAGGGTTCGGAAGGTATCCGGGCGACGAATCCCTGGCTGAACGACGGGAATCTCAATGTAGTCTATGCGCCAACGCTCCGGCGCGATGTGGATGCAAGCTGGCTCACGCATGCGGTCGACGAATTGGCCGAGGCGCTCGCAGATGCTCCCGTCAACCTAATCGTCTCCAAGCATCCCCTCACCAACATCGATGAGCGACTCCTCGTCCAGCACGAGCACGTTCACGTCCTGGCGGATTACAGCACGACAAACCTGCTGTCTGTGGCCGATGTGCTTGTGAGCGACTACTCTGCCGTTTCCCTCGAAGCAGGCCTGGCGGGAATGCCCGTGCTTTTCTATGTGCCCGACATCGAGCAGTATCGCATGTCTCCGGGGCTCAACATCGATCCCGTCGCACATCCCCAGCTCCTCGGCTCTGCAAACGCAGCCGACATTGCCGCTGTGCTCATGGATCGCAGAGAGCTCGATGCCGTGTCAAACCGCTATCAGGCATTCGTTGGCAGCTACTATGCCGGCGTCGAGCTAACGGACAGTGCCAAGCGGATTGCCGGTCTGATCGACGAGCACCTTACGTGATGCCCGGACGGCACAGCAGGGTCCGCCAACGACGATGGCGCCTCGAAACTGTGCGATACTCATCACGTCTCATCGTGGAAGGATATAACCGTGGAGAACATCCCCCTGCGTTCGTGGAAGCTGTCGCGCTCTGGCCGTTTTCGTCTCGTGTTCGACCTTCCGGACAATCCTCCGGCCGACCGCGTTCATCTCATCTTTGCCGTGCGTGCGCCGGAGGTAGAAGAGTGGTATCCTGGCGCCCCCGTCGTTCAGCAGCATGACTTTAAGGTCTCTGCTGGCAAGTCGGCGGGAAGCTATGTCGTCGACACCAACTTTGCTGACAGAGAGTGGCACAACGGTCGCTGGAACGTATATGTGCACGTCGACGAGGGCGATAACCAGCGCGTCTTTGAGTTCAAGTTTACTGTCAAACAGCGCAGATACCTCTATATGCATGTCAGGCAGGCACACCTCGTGGGAGATACGGTCATGTTCCCCTATCTCACGAGGCGCAGGACGCTTGCGTTCCTCTATCGAGAACGCGAATGGTACGACTCTCCGTGGTACCAGAAGAAGGAGCTGGCGGCTGCGGCTGTGCATCGGCTATTCCGCAAGCACTTTGACAAGCAGCGCATCTGGATCGTGTACGAGAAGAAGTGCGAGCGCGCGCAAGACAACGGCTTCTACTTCTTCAAATGGTGCATGGAGAACCTTCCTGCAGAAGAGCGCAAACGCATTTACTACGTCATCAATCCCACCAGCTCTGACTACGGTCGCGTGAAGCCCTATGGACGCAATGTCCTCAAGTTCTTGAGCTTCCGCCACTACCTCTACTGCATAGCTGCAGAGATGCTCGTGGGATCAGAGACCAAGATGCATCTCTCGCCATGGCGCTCACGCCCCGCCTACACCAAGCACAAGCTTAAGAAGACCATGACCTTCTTCCTGCAGCATGGAGTAATGGCCCTCAAGCGCACCGACGAGGGACTGGGTGCCAACGGATTCCATCCCTCGAACTACTTCCTTGTCTCGTCGGAGCGTGAGCAGCAGATCATCACGGACAACTTTGGTTATGACGCAGCGCATGTGCCTGTGTTGGGCCTGGCCCGATGGGACGCCCTGAAGGATCGCTCAAATCCTTCGGCGCCAACGATCTTGCTCATGCCCACATGGCGCGGATGGCTGTCGTATAGCAGTGACGAGGAGTTCTTGGAGACCGACTACTACCAGGGCTACGCGAACCTGCTGAACGACCCCGCACTCGAGGCGTGCCTCGCGGAACACAACGCAACCTTGCTGGTATCCCTGCATCCCCTTTTCCTGCATCTGCAGCATCTGCTTGCGTCCAACAATCCCCACGTGAAGATTCTCGATCCGAGCGAAAGGCCGCTCAACGAGATCATCATGGAATGCTCTGCCATGATTACGGACTACTCGAGTGCCATCTGGGATGTTGTCTATCAAGGCAAGCCTGCGCTCTTCTACCAGTTCGACAGGCCACTTTATATGGAGCTGACTGGATCCTATATCGATTTCGAAACCGAGCTGCCAGGTCCTTGCTATGAAGACGCCGAAGGCCTAATCGAAGGACTCAGGCAGACGATCGAAGGGGGCTTTGTGCCTGGCCCCGAATATGTGGAGAAGGCCTCGCGGTGGTACGCGCATCGAGACAGAGACAACTGCCAGCGCATCTACGAGTATGCCCTCGAGATCGAGCGCTCGATGTAGTTGCTGCATGGCTCACCTGGCCTCACAGCAAGAGGCAAAGTCCCCCGGGGGAGGTCGCGTACTGCGTAACTGAAAAGAATGCCCTGCGATATGGCGGGGAGGGGGTCGTTGGCACCCTTTGACATATGTGCATATTCAAGTGCGCAGGCGGTTTCGACAAGAGACCATGGTACTATGACACAATATATGTAGAGGTAATTTAGGATGTCGCCGGTGACATCTGAGAAGGGAAAGGTGCTATGCAGAGCATATACCGTCGCAACGTAGTTGCAGCCTGTTCGTTAGCGCTGGCAATCTTTGTGACAACGCCCGCTATTGCGCTGGCGGATGACGGTGCAACTAATGCGATAGTCGACACCCCCGCTGTTAGTGTGATACTCGACAACCAGAACGACTCGCAGATTCCAGCCGCCGTGTCCGAAACAGGACTTGCGACGGAAGAGCTTGACTCGAGCGCCGAGACCCCATCCGTCGCTGAGGATGAGACTCCGGCAGGCAATCAGGAGGCAACATCCAATCAGGTTGATTCCGACGTGCCGGAGAAGGGTGCTGAGGATGAGGTGGTGGACGAGCAGGCGCCCACAAATGGCGGTGCAGAATCGTCCAGCGACAGCGTGATCGAAACTGTTGAAGAGGGTGTCGACGAGACTGCCGTCGAAAGCACTTCGCCCGAGGTTGATACCAAGGACGCGGTCTCGGAGACCGGCAGCGATAACGCTGAGACCGCCGCTCAGGAGCAGGCAGCCAAGGACACAACTGCCGTCGTTCAGACGGCGAAGAAAGCCGCATCCCCGTCTGAGACGGTTGCCCTGAAGGCCCAGGCGGACGACGACGTCATCGAGGAGGACGAAAAGCGTAACGTCAAGGACGGAACCTACATGTTTGGGGTTGCGCTCAACAAGAATATGGTCCTCGACGTCGCAGACAACTCATCCAAGGCGGGTGCGAACGTCCAGCTCTACTCCGCCAGCGGTTCCGTCGCACAGAAGTGGACCGTCAAGTACATTGCTGACGGCATCTACAACATCTTTAAGTACGGCACGCAGATGGTCCTGTCGGTGGCAGGCAACAAGACCGCCAATGGCACCAACGTGGAGCTTGCGAAGCTGGCTGGAACGAATGGCTCGAAGGGCCAGCAGTGGAGATTCATCGAGCAGGGAAATGGTTACTATAGCCTCGTTTCCGCTTTGAGGTCGACGCTCGCAGTGGACGTGCAGCGCGCCAAAGCGGTGAACAAGCAGAACATTCAGGTCTATAGGAAGAACAACTCGAACGCGCAGAAGTTCAAGCTCTATGAGGCGAAGACGGCTGAGAAGAGTACGGTCGAGGTCGACAACGGAACGTATACGATCCGTTCGACGAACAGCCCCTCGCTCGGTCTGGACATCAAGGGGGCCTCGAAGGCCCATGCAGCCAACGTGCAGCTGTATAAGGGCAATGGTAGCCAGGCGCAGAAGTTCCACTTCGAGTCCGATGGCAACGGATACTATGTCGTCACCGTGATCGGGAGTGGCAAAGTCCTGTCGGTCAAGAATGCCAGCGTGATTCCGGGCAACAATGTGATGCAGACAAACTACTCTGGCTCGAACACCCAGAAGTGGGCAGTTCACGAAGCAGCGGATGGTATTGTTCTCGTCAATAAGGCGACGGGTCTCGCTGTCGATATCGCTGGTGCAAAGTACGCGAACGGGACGAATATTCAAGCGTACAAGCGCAATAACTCCGCAGCTCAGATCTTCAAGCTTGACTCCGTGGCAACGCTCAAGGACGGTATCTACAGCATAACGAGCCTCAAGGCGGCTGGGCGTTATGTTGAGATCAAGGGCAACTCCAAGGCGAATGGCGCCGCAGTGCAGATCAATTCCTCCACCAACGATCTGGGGCAGCGTTTCGAGCTCATCAACGTCAGCAAGGACGGCAAGGAGCTGTACCGCATTCGCACGGCTTCGTCGGGCGGGTTCCTCTCCTATGTGGGCGGCAAGCTTACGCAGTATGGAAACCATGCGACTGGGGAAAACGACGCAAACACCTGGGAGCTCGTGTGGAATGGAGCATACTTCTCCCTGCGCAACGTTGCACAGAACAAGGTGCTTGAGCTCAAAGGCGGAAAGACGACCACGGGTACGGCTGTCCAGGTTTACAGGGCGAACAAGACCGTCGCGCAGCACTTCTACTTCAATCCTGCGAATCTGGTAGGTAACGGCGCATTCATTTTCGCTTCGAAGGTTGATACAAAGGGCAACCTCGTGCTCAGCTCGAGTGGTTCAAACATCCAGATCGCGAGCAAGAGTGGTGGCGATGTCCAGCGCTTTGTCCTGAAGGCAACGGGCAGCACGAGCAACGTCTACACGATTACAACGTCTGGCAAGCTCATCGGAGTCGCTTCGACCGGAAACGGCGCCAACGTTTCTCTTGGTGGCAAGTACAAGCAGTGGGTCGCGGCAATTGGCGACGGTGGTTACGTCACCTTCATCAACAAGGCAACCGGCAAGACGCTTGCCGTCAAGGGCGGTACCGCCAAGGCCGGCACCAATGTCTGGCAATACAGCCCCACGGGCAATCCGGCACAGCAATGGAAGCTGACAAGGGCCGTCGGCTGGGATCTCTCGTCCGGCAAGTACGTCTTCTACGACAATTCGGGAAAGAAGTCGACGTTTGACCAGTACTGCTACAAGGCTTGGAACAGAATCAAGAACATGTCGAGTGGCACAAAGTACATTGCTGCGGTTGACTTGACCAATTGCTATACCAATATCTTCGTCAAGCAGGGTTCGATTTGGGCGCCGTTGAATAGCTGGGTTTGCTCAGTGGGCAACAGGTCTGCGGGCGCAGGCACGCCGGTGGGCACCTTTACCGTCAATGGCGTGAAGACGAGACTGACGCTCATCGAAAAGGAAGAGGTCAACTATAAGTGGGGAGTCCATTACTGGACGGTATTCTATCCTCGCAATCAGTGGGGTGGCGGTACTGGATTCCATTCGTACATTTATATGAACGCCTCGAACTATCTTCTCGATGGTCGTGAACAAATGCACATTACGGGAAGTTGTGTAAGACTCTCCAAGCCTCGTGCGCAGTGGATTTACGAGCACCTCAACAAGGGCACAAGGGTTCACACCTATTACTAAAGAGCTAGTCATTTACTAACAGTAATGCCTCCTACTTCATGGAATGTCAGGAGGCATTACTGTTATTCTGACTGATTTGGATTGCCGAATGAAAATTATACATGCTGTAGAATCGATAATATACTCTATAAAGTACGCGAACCTGTATCGGAAATTTGGAAAGGCAATTAGCCTTGGTCGCAATGTACGATTCCGTAAGAATTTCTCTATCTATATGAGTCGTACCGATACGGCTCGACTCACGATCGGGGACGATGTCTTCTTCAATGAGGATTGTTCGATTAGCTGTCTAAATAGCGTGCGCATAGGCAATCACTGCCTATTTGGTGAAAACGTTCGAATCTATGATCACAACCATACATTTGATCATGAAGGCGTGCATGATGCTCTGGTCGGAGACCCTATTGTCATAGAAGACAACTGCTGGATTGGAACCGGTTGCATCATCCTTAAAGGAGTTACAATCGGCGAGGGGAGCATCATCGCCGCGGGGACGACAGTCGCGAAGTCTATTCCGCCCCACTCGCTCGTGCGCGATCGTATTGATTTGGTAATCACCGAGCTATAACAACCATCGCGCAAACGATCTGGGATGTGGCCTCCAAGAGTGAGGGCGCTGCCAATCTAGCCTATACCTAAGTCCTTAAGAGCATCGATAACCGTTTCCATGTCGTCAGTGTCATAACGCTGATCGACAGGAAGAGGCAGTATGTTGTTCGAAAGGTAATACTCGGTACTGCCCTGGCTTGTGTCAGCAAGCACATTTGGCCAGTACACAGGGATGTATATCTTCCGCTCAGCGAGCTTCTTCCTTGCGGCGGGCGCGTTGTCGACAAGAAGCGGGTAACAGAAGGGGCCAGGAACCAGGGAAGGCGAAAGCTTGTTTACGGCAGCAAGTCGCAGATTCAAATACGCAAAATTCTGCTCGCGCCTATTCTGCACCGACTGATAGTCGATAGCCGAGAGCAGGCTTTCGGTAATTGCAGACATGCGCTTTGCCGGCTCATCGTCAAAGACGCGATTGTTGTTCCGAGACTCTTCGTAGAACTCTGTGGCGGATCTCTCGAGACGGCCAAGAAGGTAGTGCATGCGGTCGTGAGATTCGTCACGCTCCAAAGGGCGATTCACTCTCGCGTCGGTGTACAGATACGCGCCATCAGAAACGCCAAAGTACTTTCTTGCCGTATAAAGAGTGTCGAGGTTAGCTTTCGGATATCTGAAGAAGCCCTGCGTCTCATCAACTATGATACGGTCACCAAATAGCTCTATAGCATCATCCAAACTCTGCTCAGACAATTGGCCGTAATAATCGATAAGGAATAAGTAATCGCTCTCTGAAGGCTTAATCGAATCAAAAATAGGTTGAAAAGACAAATCAATAGGGTAAGAAAGCGCATTAACGTCCAAAGAACTAAGTCGTTCGTTAACTGAGGCACAAATGAAACGCGGTACCCAAATAGATTTGATGCTACGGGCTTCTACAATATAGGATATACAGCCCCGACCGCAGTTTAGACGAAGTGCATTTTCGTGATAGTGCGACCCACTATAGCGTTCAAGCTCAAAGTAGCCACCAATCTCGCGCTGCATTGACATTCCTCAGATCACCTCGTCTTGCATGACTGTCGAATAGATATGAGCCAATGTGCAGATTCAATGGTAATGTTATATGAATGCATCACTACGACGCGTAGAAATGGCGTCCTGCAGCGATTTTGCATTTCTCTCGTCTAGAATGGTTCGGTCTCCCCATGAATTTTGGGGTGAAGGAAATGATGAGTTCAGATTCATATGTCACTATATCGTTGTGAAGCATCGAGGATACTATGGAAGAAGTAAAAGTAAGCATTATTTGTAATACTTACAACCAAGAGAAATATATAGAAGATGCTTTAAAAAGCTTCTTAGCGCAAGAAACTGACTTTGCCTATGAAGTGTTAGTGCATGATGATGCATCCACCGATCGGACGCCTGAAATAATTGCTAGTTACGCGTCGGACTATCCGCAGATTATCAAACCGTATTATGAAGAAGTTAATCAATATACTGTGGAGGACCGGCACAACTTCAAGGTTCAATCGGCTCGTGTGACGGGGTCGTATGTCGCTATCTGTGAGGGTGATGACTACTGGACGGATCCACACAAGTTGCAGCTGCAATACGATGCCCTGGAAGAGCATACAGAGCTCGACATGTGTACTCATGCCACCACGATGGTTCGCTCAGACAACAATCGCTCGATTGGTATGGTGAGACCAAGAGAGGAGACCTGCGTCATTCCGCTTGAAGACGTGATCATGGGCGGCGGCTCTTTCGTCATGACCAACAGCATTTTCATGCGAGCGGAGACATACGTGAATCCCCCGCAGATTCTCAGGGACTTCAACATCGATTACCTCAGGCAGATAACTGGCTCCATGAGGGGCGGAATGTACTACATAGACAAATGCATGTCGGCTTATCGAGTTGGATCTCAGGGCTCGTGGTCCGAACGCATTGTCAGCTCCAAGGTACGAACGCTGGGTTTCTGGCAGAAAGTCATCAACGCGCTCGAGCAGCTAGATGTGCAGACTGACCACCAGTACACCGAACCATTGCAACAGCACATAGACGAGTTGAACTATTCGTGTCATATCTACCGCGGCGAGTTCACCGAAGCTTGGAAGACGCAAAAGTGGCAGAATATGGGTCTTCTGACAAGAGCTCGCTCTCTTCCAAAGATTGCTATAGACAGGCTGCTCTATAAGCTTGACGAAGGTAGACAGTAATGACTTCAGAATCAAAGACGTCCACGGGCAAAGTGCTCTCAGGCTTTCTTTGGCGCTTTGCCGAGCGAGTCTCGTCTCAGCTCGTCCAGCTGATTGTCTCGGTAGTGCTCGCGCGTCTGCTCGAACCGGATGACTTCGGAACCATATCTCTCGTGCTCGTCTTCACGCAGATTTTGCAGGTGTTCGTAGATAAGGGACTTGGCACGGCGCTTATACAAAAGAAGGACGCAGACGACATCGATTTTTCTACAGTCTTCTACTTCAATTTGGTATGGTGTGCAGTCACGTATGCGGTTGCCTACCTTGCTGCTCCCGCTGTCGGACTGTTCTACAGAAGATCAGAGCTTGTCTCCCTGACGCGCGTACTCGCTATCACAATTCTCATTTCGGGTGTTCGCAATGTGCAGCAAGCATACGTGTCCCGAGAGCTTGAATTCCGACGCTTCTTCTGGTCGACGCTCAGTGGAACCATCGTGTCCGGTGTTGCTGGCGTTTATATGGCGCTGCGTGGGTATGGGGTGTGGTCCCTGGTCGTACAGCAAGTATCCAATGTTGCTGTCGCATCGATAGTCTTATGGTTTACCGTGCGATGGCGACCCATTCGGGCGTTCTCATTCGCGCGTCTGAAGGGACTCATCTCCTATGGGTGGAAGATACTTGTCTCCTCGCTGGTCGATACGCTTTACAACAATATTCGACAGCTACTCATTGGAAAAATCTATACAGATAGGGACTTGGCGTTCTACAACCGAGGACAACAGATTCCCAACCTTGTGGTCGTCAACGTCATCGCATCTATAGACAGCGTTCTTTTGCCGATTATGTCCAAGGAGCAGGATGACGCTTCGCGCGTGCGGGCCATGTGCCGAAGGTCAATGACGATGAGTACCTACATTATGGCTCCGCTTATGATGGGCATGGTGTTTTGTGCTGAGCCCCTGGTGAGTTTGGTGTTTACAGACAAGTGGCTGCCTTGTGTTCCGTACTTGCGGATATTCTGCATAACATTCATCTTCTATCCGGTGCATACGGCAAACCTCAACGCTATCAATGCAATGGGTCGGAGCGATCTCTTTCTTAAGCTTGAGATTATCAAGAAGGTTGTCGGGTTTGCGCTTCTGATCGCCACTATGAACATCAGCGTCATGGCGATGGCCTACACTCTCCTGATCAACAGTGTCGCGAGTCAGCTCATCAACTCCTGGCCCAATCGCAAGCTGCTCGGATATCGCTATTCCGAACAGCTCATCGATATTCTGCCTAGCCTTCTTCTTGCGCTCGTTATGGGGATCGTAGTGTACCCCATTGCTCTGCTGCCCCTGCCCACCGCGGTTACGCTCGCCATCCAGTTCTTTGCCGGGGCTGCGTTCTATCTTGTGTTCTCTGCTTTGTTGAAGTTCGACTCGTATGTCTATCTCAAGACTTTGGCGCTATCCTTTATTGCTAAACAGAGATCTTGAGGCAATGCACCCGAAGTTGACGTTAGTTTTTTGATCTTGTGGGTGGCATGTCGTGAGGAGGTTCATGATGAGCGGGCAGATTCAGGTAACGCAAGCAACCCTGCCTTCCTTCGAGGAATACGTTAACGAGATACGTCCCCTCTGGGATTCACACTGGCTTACCAATATGGGCCCCAAGCATGAGAGCCTACGTTCGCAGCTCCGTGAATACCTCCACGTGGACCAGATCGACCTGCTTACAAATGGCCATATGGCACTAGAACTCTCAATGCAAGCGATTAAGCTTAAGGGCGAGGTCATTACTACGCCTTTCACGTTTGCCTCAACAACGCATGCCATCGTGCGCAATGGCCTTACCCCCGTGTTCTGTGACGTCGACCGACAGAACTTTACGCTCGATGTCGAGCGTCTTGAGTCCCTCGTGACCGATCGAACTTGTGCCATCGTTCCCGTGCATGTATACGGCAACGTCTGCGACATCGACGGCATTCAGCGCATCGCAAACAAGTATGGTCTCAAGGTCATATATGACGCGGCTCACACGTTCGGAGAGACATATCGCGGCGAGGGCATTGGAAACTTTGGAGATGTGTCCTGTTTCTCGTTCCACGCGACCAAGGTCTTCAACACCATTGAGGGCGGAGCGGTGTGCTACCACGACGAGGAGTTTGGCCGCTGTCTGTACGAATTGAAGAACTTTGGCATCCACGGGCCCGAAGAAGTCGAAGCGGTTGGTGCCAACGCAAAAATGAACGAGTTCTGCGCGGCAATGGGCATCTGCAACCTGCGTCACGTGGACGAGGAAATAGCGCGTCGAGCCAAGGTGGTTGCCCGCTACCGCGAGCTGCTCGAGGGCGTGCCGGGAATTCAGCTCTGTCCCGTTGATTCGCGAGTCAAGTCGAACTACGCGTACTTTCCGGTGGTCTTCGACGAAAAGGTGTTCGGAGCTTCGCGCAATGAGGTCTATGATGCCCTGGCGGCGCAAGGTATCGTTCCGCGTAAGTACTTCTATCCCATTGCAAGCGCATTTGGCTGCTACCGTATGTCGTACGACCCGAATGACACTCCTGTGGCACTGTACCTTTCGTTGCGTGTATTAACTCTCCCGCTCTACCCAGACCTGCCGCTTGCAGACGTGGACCGTATATGCAGCATCATCCTTGGACTCAAAGCCTAGGAGCGTGTTACACACATGAATGACGTCGATACGATACGTGCCTTAGAGACCCTCAACGCACAAAACATAGCGCTGCGAGCTTCGGAGGAATACGCAGCCGGTGTTCAGAGGAGCAATCTCAAAAGGTTGCTGTCCGACAGGTCCCTCGCGGGCATCCAAAACATTATCCGCGAGTTTGGTATCTACCGAGCAGTTCGTAAGGAGCCGCGACATCCAGAGGTGCCAAACCTCAGCCCTTCCGAATGGGAAGAGAGTCTGCGGACAGGTGATCCAGCCAAACGCGTGGTCGTATACTCCTGCATAGTCGGTGATTACGATCGGCCGATGCCTCCTATTTGGCGTGCGGATAACATCGACTACGTGCTCTTTCTCGATGGGCAGAGTTCAGAGCGAGTAGAGGGGTGGGACGTACGACCCATACCCGATTTCGTTCGACAGGAAAGCGGAAATACGCCAAACAACATTAATAGGTACATCAAGTTCCATCCTTATGAGCTGTTTGCACACGAATATGATGCGTCTATATATGTTGACGGCAACGTCCAACCGATCTCTGATCTGAGCTATTACGTAGAACGCATTAGTGTTTCTGCAGGCATCGCTCTGCACCATCACCGCCTCAGGTCGTCCATCGCCGACGAAGTCGTAGCATGCAAGGCTGCCGCAAAGGGAAACGCAGAGAAGATGGACGCACAGGTCAATCGGTATGTGCAAGACGGCTACCCGCTTGACTACGGTCTGCTCGAGTGCAACGTGATTGCCGCGGATTTGCATAGTGAGGCCGGACGAGACATCTTCGCTGACTGGTGGAAAGAGTTTCTCGCTTCGGGAAGCGGTCGTGATCAGCTTGCGCTTCCCTACATCCTCTGGAAGCACGGCATCCGCTGTGACGTGGTGGCAACCATGGGCCGTAACGTGCATGACGATACAAAGATTAATGTGGTTCCACACAGGTAGTTGGTAGGGACTCTGCAAAGCCCTCCGAGAATAGTCTTCGGAAGAACGGGACGATCGATGATTCGCGTAGCGCAGGTAGTGGGCAAGATGTTTGGCGGGGGCGTGGAGTCGGTGGTAATGAACTACTACCGTCACGTCGATCGCGATCGCGTACAGTTTGACCTGCTGGTGGACTCTGACTCCGGACTCGTACCACGCGATGAAGTAGAGTCGCTCGGCGGGCGCATTATCGAGATACCGCCCTACCAACACGTGCTTGCCTACCAGCGGGGGCTGCGCCGTGTTCTTGAGGCGGGACACTGGCCTATCGTGCATAGTCACATAAGCACCTTGTCGGTATTCTCGCTTCGCGCTGCGAAAGCGGCTGGCGTGCCCGTCCGTATTGCGCATAGTCATATGGCATGGAGTCAGGGCATCAGCGCAAAGAGCATGATTGAGCGGACGCTTCGCCACACCTCTAGCATCTATCCAACTGATAAGCTTGCATGCTCCCAGCAGGCGGGAGAGTGGCTCTTTGGGAAACGCGCTGACTTTGGCTTGATGTACAACGCCATAGACCTCGACAGGTTCTCGTTTTCCAAAGAAGCGCGTGAGCAGGTTCGGAAGGACCTGGGCGCTTCGGACGAAACGCTCGTGATAGGTCACGTGGGGAGGTTTACCTACGCAAAGAACCACCCGTTTTTGCTCAATGTCTTTGAGCAACTGCTTGCGCTGCGCGAAGACGCAATCCTCGTGCTCGCAGGTGGTGGAGACAGCAACAAACGACAAGCTGTAGAGCAGTGGGTACACGAACATGGACTCGAGGATAAGGTTCGATTCCTTGGCTTCATAGAACGCCCCGAGAGTCTCTACAGCGCCTTTGATGTGTTTGCCCTGCCCAGCTTCTTTGAGGGACTGAGCGTCGTTGGAATAGAGGCACAAGTTGCTGGAGTGCCATGCCTATTCTCGGATCGCACAACAAGAGAGATCAATATCTCTGAAAGGGCGCAATTTCTGCCAATTGAGGATCCTCATGTCTGGGCAGAAGCATTATCCCAGGTCAGAATAGGTCTTAGGCTACCTACGAACAACAAAGGGTTCGATAACTATAATATCGTGAGAGCGGGCGAATGGCTCACAGGTTATTATGAGCAGCTGGCAGCACGCGCTGATAGGCTGATGTAAATGTCGCGAGTCGACAGGCAGACTCCCGCACAATGCAGAGAAAGGCATCAATGGGCATGACGATGAGCGGCTCCTACCCCATTCAGTGGCTTGCTTTCACGCTTCGCTTCCGTCTCCCGATACTCGTTTTCGGCGAAGAGCGAATCGAGAAGCGTGGATTTAGGCTGACTCTTGGATACAACCCTGACTTCGATCATCCCACCACGCTTAACGAAAAGATGTGCTGGCTCAAGCTGCACGACCACCGTGATTTCTGCACCATGTGTGCCGACAAGTACCGGGTGCGCGACTATATTGCCGATCACTTTGGCGAGGAGTACCTGGTACCTCTGGTAGCGCGGCTCGATTCGTGGAAAGATGTACGGCGTGAAGCTTTCCCCGATTACCCGACCATCATCAAATGCAACAACGGTAGTGGTACCTGGCAATTCGTACGCGACCCAGACGCGGTTGACTACAACCAATTGCGCAAGGACTGCCGCATCTGGATGAACTTCAACCACTACTATGAAACGCGCGAGTGGCAGTACAAGAACGTAGAGCCATGCCTACTCATCGAAAAGTTGCTCCTCACGCCCGAAGGGAAGGTTCCTGCCGACATCAAGCTGCACTTCTTCAACGGTGAGTGCGCTTTCATCTACAAGGTGGTCGATCGAGAGGGCGGTAACTACCGAGCGTTTTTCACGCCAGACTGGGAGCTTTTGCCGTTCCAGTTCACCTCGAAGCGAAAGTACAAGAAGATCGACAAGCCCATCCATGAGCCGCGCCCGCAGGGCCTCGACAAGATGATCGAGATAGGCACCGAGATTGCCAAGAACTTCAAGTATGTACGCGTTGACTTCTACGACATGGGCGAGCGCTTCTATTTCAGTGAGATCACGCTTTACCACGGTGCCGGATACAACCAGTTCTATCCGGCCGAGTATGGCGATCAGTACGCTGAGTTGCTAGAGATCTAGGCCTTGCCCAATAGCTTGCGCAGTAGTCGGACAGGCGGCGTATCCCAAACGCTGTCGATGAGATAGTTGTGCACTCCCATCTGACGGATGCAATAGCGCTTGATGGCGGCATAGTCTCCCGCGCGGAAGAGTGCGAGTACGGTGTCTCGATCCTCTGGCATAGGCTGTGGGGCTCTGACGGCAGCGCCACCAGGAATCACATCTGCCATATCGCATTCCATTTGCACCATTTCGGCGGCACGCGCAAGGGTGTGCCCCTTGGAGGTGTTTGCCAGCACCACCGAAATCCCCTTGGAGTCGTCGATAGGGCCATTGTTTGTAGAAAGCAGGTCGGGACGTTCCTTCTCGATACCCCAGAAGTCGCCTACGGAGATATCGCCCACCCGACGCTCGCAGGCGTAGGGACAGGTGTGGCATGACTCACGGTAGAACTTTGAGTTCTGGAAGAGATACCAGTAGGCATCACGTAGCGCTGTCGTGCGTATGGAGCGTCCGTCGGCGAGCGTGATGCGTGGGTTGTAGCCAACGCCATGCTCCTTGTCGCGAAACGCGTATCCCGTGACCTCTCCGTGGTATTTATCCCGCAAGTATTGTAGATACAGGTTGAGGTGCGTCATGGAGGTATTGCCATGGCAGAAGAGGTCGACGGTGATGAGATTGGACCAATCCCGCCCGAGATAGCCATAGAGACCCGCAACCTGACAGGGGAGTCCCGAGAACAGCACCCGCTCACCTTGTCTGAGGGCTCGCTCCACATCCTGAAAGACGGGCCATGCACTTCCTTGTGCATACTTGGAGCCTTGGAGAGGCGCCAGCTCAGGTGTGGTATGAGCGGATTCGTGCGTGATGTTGGCCTGGGAATCATCGATGCTCATAACGGCACCGTATACGACGCCCCCACCTTGCAAAAACGCCTTAGCGAGCTCGAAGAATGCTCCGCCCGAGGCAGAGGTCATCAGCACCTCTTGCGAACGCGACTGAGCTGCGTATACCGCCTCTTGGGTCCGAAGCTCAGGAGGGTTGAGCGCTGGACATGCCTTCTCGCAGCGTCCGCAGTGGATGCAAGCCTGATCATCGATGGTTGCGTGGGCGAAGCCGTCAGGCGTCTCGTCCATGGTGATTGCCGATACGGGACAGGCCGCAAGGCAGGCGCCGCAGCCCGTGCATCGCGCGCGCTCCACCACGCAACTCATGAGCGTCCCTTCCACTCGTCGACGATAAGGTCTCCAAAGAACTCACGGTGCGTCTCGCAGGAGAGCCAATTGTCGAGGGCAAGCCAGTCGAGCTCTGCGAAGCGCCTGCGGAACAGGTTTGGCCGGTACCGGCGGCCCGACAGCACATTGAGAGCGCCGCAGATGAAGGAGCGTCCGTACCGCCCCAGAAGCGGGTTGAGATAGACGAGGCGTTTCTCCTCTAGGTTCTTGCGGTAGATTTCCGCGAAACGCTGCTCGTCCTGGATCTCCGCGCTGCGCTCGTCGAACGCAGCGAGTACCTGCTCTTTCTCTTCGCGTGTGGCCAGACGGATAGTGTCTTGAGGCTTCATTCGCACGTTATAGCTCACCGTGAGCTCGCTCTCGGTCGCCTCTACCTCGATAAGCAAGCCGGAAAGACGGTGTTCGTTGCGGGTGGGCCTGGCAAAGAAGAAGTCGCCCTGGCCATAGATGGCCGGCTTGCCGTGATAGGTTTCAGCACAACCGATAGTGTGCGTATGCTGACCGACCACGAGGTCTGCACCACAATCGATGAGCTTGCGGAAGACCCGACGCTCTCCGGGGAGAGGGTAGCGATACTCGATCATGCCACCGTGGTAGAACACGATCAGATGGTCGCAGTGCTGCTTGGCCTCGCGCACCTCATCGAACGTCGTGAGTGGGTCGTAGGGGTTGACGCCACCTGTTTCCTCGCCCGCCGCATTGAACTCATGCTCGGCGCATGCGTAGAAGCCGATGGTGACCCCTCCCTCGCTGAGGTAGAAGGGTTTGCGGGCCTCCGCGAGATTTGATCCGGCCCCCATGCTCTCGATGCCATGCTCCGCAAGAATTGCCTTTGTGTGCGCTATGCCCTCGGCCCCGAGGTTGGCGGCGTGATTGTTTGCCAGCACGAAGAGGTTGGGATGAATGGCCTCAATACCCGGCATACAGGTGGCTGGGGTCGTGATGAGAGGTCCATACTTCTGAATGGGAGTGCCGGCACCGTCGAACACCGCCTCAAAGTCGAAGACGCGGTAGTCGAAGCCGGCAAGGTAATCCAGCAGCTCCCTCCCGTAGAGCGCCTCGGAATCTCCCTGCTCAAAGAGCTCGAAGTTTGCTTTTGTGGGAGAGAAATCTCCGCCGATTAAGATTCTCATGGGATATCCGCTCGCATTGGGTTATGGACTTGCAAAGAACTATTCTACGGCAAATAACTGCCATGGAGATGATGATGTCGGCACCCCAAACCTGCAGGCCCATTCCGAATAGTAGACGTGTCCGGCCTGCAGATGACCGCCTTGACGGTAATCGCACGCCAGGCGCTAACGCAAGCTGATCTTTGTGTCTTGGCTTGAGCTTCAGAGGTGTCTTCCTATACGAATGGCCTGCATGTTGCAAAGCATGTGAGGTCGCTATGGATTATGCAAGTGCCTTTGTCCTTGGCAACGGGTGCTATATTGGAACGGCGGCAATAAGCATAAGCTGCGAGCGGCTCTTCGCGCTGGCCGCTCGAGAGCGGCACCCATCCCAAGTGCAGGTGGATACGCGAGAGGAACGAAGGGGAGCAATGACTGAGAACCGATCGATTCTTCTGCTTGGTGGTTCGCGCCAGCAGGTGATAGCCATCGAGACTGCCAAGCGTTTGGGATATCGCACCGTGCTGTGCGACTATTTGCCCGACAATCCCGGTCAGCACGTGGCTGACGTCTTTTACCAAGAGAGCACGACGGATGTGCAGCGGATGCTGGAGATTGCGGAGCGCGAGTCGGTGGAGGGCGTGTTGGCCTACTCCTCTGATCCGGCTGCAATAACGGCTTCTTATGTCGCTGAGCGACTGGGGCTGCCAACCAATCCCTACAAAGCAGTTCAGATCTTGAGCGAGAAGCATCGTTTTCGTGCGCACTTGAGCCAGGTGGGCTTGCCATGTCCAAAGGCTCGAGCGATTGCGGCAGACGCCGTTGCGACGGATGTGCTGAAGACTGCCGAGGAGCTCAACATGCGCTATCCCCTGGTACTCAAGCCAACAGACTCGTCAGGGTCGAAGGGCGTGACAATAATCCAAGAGGCGTGTGCGTCAACGGTTGAGCAGGCTCTCGCTGAAGCTGCGGCATTCTCGCGCAACCGGGTGCTGGTGCTGGAAGAGTTCATAACGCAAGGCTTTCCACGAGTTATCGGCGGGGATATTTTCGTGGTGGACGGCGAGATACGCTTTTGGGGTCTCATGAGCTGCCTTCGCGATGAGGCGCTCGGTGGGTTGGTGCCAATTGGGGAGCGCAACCCTTCGGGTCTTGAGAAGAAGCAAGAGATTGAAGTGCGGAATGTGTTGAAGCAGCTTGTAGACAGTCTCGGCCTTCGATTCGGCGAGCTCAACGTCGAGGTCATCTTGGGAGAGGACGGGCTTCCCTACGTGCTGGAGCTCGGTGCGCGCGCCGGTGGAAACATGATTCCCGTACAGCTTTCCGATATTTCGGGCATCGATCTGGTAGAGGCGAACGTGCGCTATGCCATGGGTGATGACTCTCTTGATGTGCGCTTCGAAGGGAACGATGCGCCGGTTGTCACCTATGTCCTGCACGCGGACAGGCAAGGCGTCTTTGAGGGCGTGCGCGTATCTCCGCAACTAGAGCCGCATATCTATCGGCGCGTGATGTACGTCGAGCCCGGAGACGAGGTCGATAGTCTCAATGGTGCCAATAAGGCATTGGGAATCTTCTTCCTTCGCTTCGACTCGGTGCAACAGATGGAGGCCTTGCTTGAGTGCGCCACACGAGATATGGCACCTATCCTGAGATAGGTATCTACGTGCGGGTATGACGGTGAGCTCATCGAAAGGACCTAAGAGATACGAAGTCCCTTGGCGGATTCGGTAGCTGCCCGCTGAAAGGCTGCTTGCAGCTCAAGAACCGTGCTGTTCCATGAGAAGCGGTCGCGCACATAATCGTTAGCTGCCCCTTGCAGCTGTTCGAGGCGAGCGGGATCATCAACGAGGTTTTGCAGGGCCTCCATAAGGTCCGATGCCTCTGCGTGCTCGAGAATGATGCCGTGATCTTCCGTTGGGATAATCTCGTCCACCCCGCCAGCGTGGGAGGACACGAGCGCACACGAGCATACACCCGCTTCGAGAAGGGATGTCGGCAAACCTTCGCTGTACTTTGTGGGCAGGCAGAACACGTCGCAGCTCGTAAGCAGTGCGGCAAGGTCGGGATGGCCGAGCAATCCGACATAAGTGAGGTTGGGGAGGGTTCGACTAGCTGCGCTAACCTCGTTCTCCAGGGCGCCGGCACCAGCCACAAAGAAATGTATCCGGGGATTGTCGCGCAGCATGTGGGCAGCTTCGAGTATCACATCGGCACCCTTGTCTGCCAGCAGGCGCGCCGCGTAAGCGACACAGACAGTCCCTTCGTCGATGCCGACCTCGTCTCGAAAGTCGCGACTGCTCCTCTGTGCGACGAATGCCTCAGCATCAAGTGCGTTGTGAATCTCTCCGCAGGACTCGATGCCAAAGTTGGCCAGCCACTTGGAGGCATCTTGCGATACTCCATAGTAGTCGATGGGAAAACGCTTGAGATTTGCCGTGATGGCATGCTCGGCGGTCTTTGAGGCAAATGAAAGAAGCGAGCTCTCGAACTTGATATAGCCCGTACCATGATCGATGAGAACGGGTCGCACCCCCATGCGTTTGCAGAATCGCGCAGCTAGTGTCGAGAGGTCGTAGAAGCGCGTGTTGATGAGTGCGTGGAAAGGCGCTCTGTCCTCCAACCGTGTAAGCAGTGCACGATTGTGCGAGTTGCGCTTGGCGAAGGGCATGCGTGTCGGGCCAAAGGAATCGAGACGCAAAACCTCAACGGTACCTTCGCCGATCTGGCGGCGCACGTCGCTTGCCCTGTTTGGCGCCGGTTCGGTTGTGACAACGACGACCTTGTTGCCCATGTTTGCCAGGTGTTCGGCGAGGTGTGCGGTGAAGAATTCCACTCCACCCGTATTGGGAAGGTAGCGCGCAGAGAAGAGGACGACCGTATTCGTTCGTTCGTTGTTAGTCATGGATCCATCCTTTAAGGTACTGTGGTACCGGTGGCACCGGCCTTTCTCAGGCGCTCTAGCTGGTCTGCTCGCGTGCCAGTGCGGCACGACCCCAGTCGTAGAGTGCTACCTCCCATGCCATGCCAAGGCGCATGATGGGCGTTGCGTTGCGTACGTCGTGGCTATGGCACCAGCGAAGGCGCTCGAGCGGTGATAGCTCGAGTAGACGGGAGAGTCCCTCGCAAAGCTCTTGATCGTGCGCGCTCAGCTGGCCTTCGTATGCTTGGCTAAAGGCCGCAGCTTGTCGCACGCGGACATCAATGGTGTCGAGCTGCTGCTCGTTGGGCAGGAGCTTGTCGGTGTACTTCTTAAGGTTGTGAATGATGTCCCTTGCCGAACCAGATGACGCACCGACGGAATTGCTTCCATGCTGGCGATAGAGCAAGGTCGGTTGGTCGACGTAGCCAATGTGCCCGAAGGCGGCGGCTGTCAGCATCAGCCACCAGTCGTGCATGCCTACCGCATTCATGTCAGCAGGAAGCCTTAGCGTATCGTGGTAGAGCGTGCGGTTGACGACGATTGTGCAGCCGGCAGCGTTGTTCTGCGACAGCAAGTTTGCAAAACTGAGGCGCTTTGGGTCGGCTCCTGAGTAGGCGATGACCGACGGGGCCACAATGGAGAGGTTCTCATCGGCAACGGCAAGGTCGGAGAAGACGAGCAAGGGCGTATCGGACCCATGAGACGCTTCGAGATTATGCATTCTATCCATCGCTGTCGACAGTTTGTCTGGCAGCCACAGGTCGTCTTGGTCGCAGAATGCGACGTAGGGCGCTGATGCGCGTTCTACCAGTGAGAAGAAATTATCGCGCGCGTTGCCGTGACGGACGTCGTTGTCCACTATTCGGATGCGTGGGTCCAATTGAGCATAGCGCCGTATGACCTCCAAGGTGCCATCGGTTGAGCAGTCGTCCGACACAAGTACCTCGAAGTCGGTGAAGTCCTGCACGAGAAGTGACTCAATCTGCGTTGCAACGAAGCGTTCGCCATTGTACGTGGCGAGAAGTATTTGGAGCGTCGGGCCCATACGTCGTCTCCTAGAGTGGATTAGGGAGTTGTCTCTCCCATTATAGGCGCGAACTCGAATTGCCTTCTCCCGCATCGATGCCCGACCGTCGCCTCCTGCGTGCTTCCAGCGCGTCAGTGCTACACTGGACGCTACGAATAAGCGAATCGTAAGGGTGTCCCATGCAGATGCTTGCCATCATCCCCGCTTACAATGAGGAGGCTTCCCTTGTGGCCACGGTCGCTGGGCTGGTCGAGACATGTCCAGAGGTCGACTACCTCATCATCAATGATGGCTCCTCGGATGGAACGGAGCGCGTGTGCGTGGAACATGGTTTCCGCCACTTGCGCATGCCGACCAACACAGGTCTCGCCTCAGGCGTGCGCGCAGGTATGAAGTATGCCTACCGCAACGGCTATGACGCCGCGGTGCAGTTCGATGCGGACGGGCAGCACTTGCCCGAATACATCATGCCTATGGCTCACGCGCTCGAGGAACAGGACGCCGACATCGTCATCGCTTCTCGCGCGCTTGCCGGTGAGGCTCCCGTTGGGATGCGCAACGTGGGATCGAAGCTCATTTCATGGCTCATCCGTCGGACTACAGGCGCGGTCGTAAGCGACCCCACCTCCGGCATGCGTATGTACAACCGGCGCATGATCGAGCTCTTTGCAACGGGCTTCGATATCCATCCCGAACCTGACACCGTAGCTTATGTGGCACGAAAGGGCGGACGTATCGTCGAGGTGCCGGCGCAGATGCGCGAGCGGCAGGCGGGAGAGAGCTACCTCACCATGGGTGCGTCAGTTGGCTATATGTTGCGCACCTGCCTCTCCATCCTCCTCTACCAGTGGCTGCGCTAGGAGGGTCCATGTCAACATCACTCAGGCTTATATTGCTTGCTGGATCGCTGCTCATCTTCGGAACTGTTCTGAACTACATCCGCAAGCGCCGCATCCTCATGGCAAACTCCACCGGTTGGGTGGTCATGGCCGGGATACTGCTCGTCATCGCGCTCTTCCCGGGCGTGGTCATGCGTTTGGCGGGCTGGCTTGGATTCCAATCGGCGGCGAACTTCGTGTTCCTTGTAGTGACAGGTCTGCTGACGGTGAAGACATTCCGCGACTCCGCACGCATGTCCATCATGCAGCACAAGATTGAGGAGCTGACCCAGGAGATTGCCCTCGCGCAGGAGGAAGCTCTTCAGTCTCGCGATAAGTGAGGGGAATGAAACCAAGGTATGTTTACGCGTAATGCTTCCAGACGTGATTATGATGGTGAAGCCAACATGCATTGCCAGCATGCTGCGAGCAATCTGCTCGTGTTGGGACTTCCCGCCCGCTTGGCTCGTTGGATGATGGGCATATTCCTCGTTCTAGTTCTCGTTGCGGATGTCCTGGTGTTTCCGATGGAGGGTTTCGCCTGGAAGCGTGAGGAGTTTGTCCTTAGTAACGGAGTCTTACTCCTAGGAGGAGCGGCTACTGTCTTTGCTTTGCTGATGGTGATGACAAGCAATACAGGACGCACTCTTGTGCTGCGTCTCTCGAAACAACAGAAGATGGTAGACCGAGGCGTGATCATTGTTACGCTTGTGCTCTTTGTTGTGCAGGTTGCGGCAGTGCACTCCTATGTATTTACCCAAGGGTGGGATGCAGGGCGCTTGACTTGGGATGGGTGGCGACTTGCGCATCGCGATGGTTTTAAAGTGCAATACTATTCGCACTATCCAAACAATCTTCTGTTGCTGCGCTTGGTACAGCTCTGCATGAAGGCAGCAGTTGCTCTTGGGGCAGACCATCCGATAGTTGGTATCTTTCTGTTTGACATTCTTAACTGCATGGCGTGCGCTACTGCTCTTCTATGTATCTACTACGTGCTCAGGCGGATCGCCTCGGTAGAGTGTGCGCTGGTTGGATACGTACTAGGTGTGATGCTGCTCTGGACCTCGCCATGGGCATCAATCATGTACTCCGACGCCATCATGTTGGCGACTCCCATTGTAGGTATTGTCATGGTACTGGCTGCTCGTCATCAGGTTGGATGGCGTTCTGCTCTGCTGTGGTTTGTGTTTGGCGCCACCATGCTTATCGGATATCGCATCAAACCACAGCAGGTGTTCCTGCTTTTCTCCGTCGTCATGATGGGCACGTTGTCGCTGCTATACCTGTCGAGAGGGGGTCATGAACAACGGAAACCCCATCTCAAGCGACTCGGTACGTCAGCTTGCGCCGTCGCACTTGGCGTTGTTGTCGCGATGACTGCGGCAAATGTTGCTACGAGCCGCTTAAGCAGCAAGCTTGACGAGGATGCCCGCATTGGTTGGCAGCACTATCTCATGATGGGCCTCAATTCCGAAGTGGGGGGAGTATATGCCGCTAAGGACGTGCGATACTCCTTTTCTTTTGAGGATCGGGCGTCCCGTACGCGTGGCAATCTGGAACGTGTTGTAGAACGGTTGCAACAAATGGGGATAGGCGGAACAGCGCACCTCCTTCTCGACAAGTTGCTCACGAACTATGGGGACGGCTCCTTCGCATGGGACATGGAGGGATACTTCGTTGCCGAGGAGCCAGCTTGGAGCGACGATTTCCTATCACCACTGACTCTCTCCCTGTACTATCCCGGTTCAAAGAACATCCCAATGGGTTCTCATTACGATAGTTGGATGACGTACGAACAGGCTGTGTGGCTGGTTGTACTCTTGCTCTGCCCCTTTGGCATGCTGTTGCGTGTGGGTGACGACAAGACGTTGACGGTTGGCGACGACGGGGCGAGGAACGACGACTGTCTCTTTGTTGAGACGATAGCCGCACTGACTTTGCTAATGCTTTCCGTCTTCGAGTTGCTCTTCGAGGCTCGCGCCCGTTATCTCTACTCCTTCTCGACGCTCTATGTGCTTCTCGCCGCCCTCGGAGTCCGGCATCTGTATCATGTCGTCCGCGCTTTTCGGGGCGCTAGGAGCGGAGACGAGTAGGAACACAGAGAAGACGCTTTCCCGATGTTAGTAACAAGTCGCCTAGCGTATGAAGGGGAAGTGGGTCGGCGCGCAAGAAGCTGTAGTAGGATGTCGTAGCACGAGAGCCCTAATGGGATGCAATCGTAGAAGGAGCAAAGAACCATGGGCAATACCGCCAAAGCAAACGCCTCAGGGGAAGCTCCCACTCTCTATATCGTGATTCCCTGCTACAACGAGGAGGAGGTCCTCCCCGTCACGGCGCCGCTCTTCCGCCAGAAGATTGTCGACCTGAGCGCTGCGGGC
>ODAJ012164491.1_pt1 | contig 35529 bp, 31 predicted proteins | sample 1539241 | NCBI WGS metagenome assembly ODAJ01 (sample SAMN02144231, study PRJEB22623) | gut metagenome | biome: sheep rumen | host: Ovis aries | place: New Zealand
AAGCCATATTTTATTATCCTTTATAAGAGGAAATACTTCTTTATCTGTGATCCAATTTACATCTCCAACAATCAAAAACTGTTTATTATGATTTATAAGTGCCGCTATGAAAGGAATTGCAAGGCTGAACGGAGGGTTCGTCACAACGATGTCTGCCTCATCCAAAAGGTCAAGGCACTCCTGATTACGAAAATCGCCGTTACCTTCAAGCGGTGTTTTTACGCCGACTTCAATATCGTTATCATCGCCACCTGTATATTCCATTTTGTAGGTAGGCTCATTCTTATCATAATGTGTGGAAATCAGTTTCTTGAGGCCAAAAGCCTCGAAATTCAGATGGAAATACTTCCAGAACGCACTCCATGTAGGGTCATCACAGTTGCAGAATACAATCTTATCCTTAAAATGCTGCTTGTATTGCATCAACTCCTTTGATACATCTGTGAGCTGAGTATAGAACTCATCGTTCTTCGCATCCTTGGCTTTGTGAAGATTGGTATTCGCTGCCATATATTTACCCTTTCATATATAAGTTCAGAAACTCCTGTATATATATGAGAAAAAAATAAAATCGTGAAAAATTTTTATTTTTTTTCATATATAGTATAGATTTTTATATAAGCAGGAGGTGATTAAATATGAATAATATAACTCTTACAAAGAAACAGATGTTAACATATTGGGATGCTCAGGCTGCTATCATCATTTCGGTTATACAGGATGCTGAGAAGGCAAATGCACCGATACCGTTAGATGGTCTAAGATCAATGGTGAAAGATAACAAGAACACCAGAATAGCTATTGAGCAGGCTCCTGACGATTATGTTTTTGTATTACCAAATGCAAATATACAGACAATAAATGATTTGATTTCTTCAGAGTAAAAATGTAATAGATCATATATATTATGACAAGACAAGAAGCTTTTGATGAAATAAATAAAACTCAGGAATACTATGTGAATAAGCTTGTAGACTTAATACATAGTTCTGATTATGATGCGATGAAAACGATATATTTCACATCCCCTACTGGTACAGGTAAAACCAAAATGATGGGAATGCTGATCAATCGTTTTCCAAAGTATTATTTTATTGTCACAACTTTATCTAAAGGTCAACTCCATCTTCAAATCAGAATCGCACTAAAAGAAGACTGCTTACATGACAATTATACTGTCTATGGCTGTGCTGACTATAAGATAAACAGTAAGCTGGAAGCCCAGGATATCATTGGCAAGATTCCCGCAGATACAAAATGCATCTGGCTTCGTGACGAAGGACATATTAAAACCAACCGTTTTGAAGAGCTTTTAGTGAATGTTTGCTACAAGGTTGTAAATTTCTCTGCGACAAACCAGCACAGCGATATTACCTGTAATTTTACTCATACTATGATGCTTCGTACTGTAAATCAGTCGCAAGGATCCCCAGAAGATGCAATCAAAAAGCTTATTGAAGTTAAAAAAGCACACAAAGATGTTCCGAACTACAATCCGTGTGCTATTTTTCGTTGTATAAAAGGGGATAATAAATTATATGACAGTATTGTATTTCTTTGCGAGAAGTATAGCCTTAAACACATAGATCTAAACGATGATCCATACACAATGATGGAGCTATGCGAAGATGATAACGAATACGATGTTATAATCAATAAATTTAAGATTGTAGAGGGTATAGATATTCGGCGTGCCCATGTTCTTTATATGGATAATCAGCCTGGCAATAACGCTACAACAATCCAGGTTATCGGTCGTTGTCGTAGAAACGCTCTTCTGTATTCCAAAGATATAGATATCCTTGCCCCCGAGAACGAAAAGCTTCTTAATCAGACCCGGGAATGTTATGTGTTTTACAATCAGTCCATGAAGATAGATCAAGACGAAACTGGTGAGCTTCAGTATGCTTTCTGTAACTATATTTCATGTGAAGAGCTTAAAGCAGGGACAACTATAGAAGTAAAGAATGGTCAGCTCCGTAATGGACTTTATGTGCTTGAATTAGATGGTGAAACAGGTGTTTTTGATATTGTAAAAGATAAAGATACGAAATTCAATGTTGTTTCGCCGGAGACAAATTTCTATAAAAAAGAGGTTATTGAAACTAATAACTATTTATATTTTGGACCATCATCAACGGCCAAGCTTCGAAAATCAGACCGTACCTTCAAAAAAATTAACATAAATAATGTTGAGAGATTGCCTCTGAATAATTCTGTCGATCAAAACGATAGTTATTTATTAGATTTTAATAACGATTTGTTTGAAAATGTGACTAATACAGAAAAGGATGAACTACTATATATAGTTAGAAAAGATATTAAAAAATGGAATGTATTCCTAATGAGTTGGTGGACTTGGTTGTATCTTACAAATGAAGAAGCTCGCAATAATATGTGGGGGGGTAATGTACCCACAATAGTTATGCCTATTGATGCGCTGTGTGAACTAAAAAAAGAATCAGAATCTTCAAAATCTGTCATAACATATAATGATAGAGAAAGTGCTATCATTGGAACAGATTTTATGAAACAATATAAACATTATGAAACAAATAAGTATATATGGATAGAATCAAAAACAGTTACAGCTAAAATTAAAAATTTTTCTAAACTAAATGCCTTTGTTGCAAGGAAATATGCTGATGAAATAAATACTGTTAAACCATTGTTGTTTCATGGTCAGAACGATTTCAGTACAGATTCAAAACAGAATTCAATGCTTGGATACTGTGTTGAATACTATTCTAAATATTTAATTTATGGGTATGATTATTTAAAAGAAGAGATGAAATATGAAATGGATTTCCTTTGTCTGAAAAGACCAAATATCTATCTTATAATAAAAGGTTGTCTTGTAAAATATAAAAAAGAGATGCTATTAACATATGGAATTCCATCTATTAAAGAAGCTTCATATAAATATTTATGTGAGCATCCTGAATATGTTCAGTTAATAGTGGATTTAGGCACTAAAACTGCTGAATATGTTAAAAAAACACTATACCCAAATATAAAGCCTTTAAATAATATTGATCCAAATCTGTCTATTAAACATATTTCAGGCTTAGCAGACTATATAACAGAAGACACAATATTGGATATAAAGGTTCTTAATCATATTGATGAGACTTGTATCCGACAGGTATTGGCATATCATTACTTATCAACCAAACGGTCAGACCTGCATATAAAGCGTGTAATAGTATATGATGCCACCAGCGGTCGAGATGTTGTTGTAAATATAAGTGAAAAGAATTTGAGCTTATGATAAAATACGCCTATAGGAGGAAACAATCTTAAACTACAGATCTTTTTCTTCAGCCTTATCTCCAGTTCCGATATAATCCAGATATTCAATCAGCTCCTTAGAGTGCTCCAGATAATTCCTCATTCCTTCTCCCGCCTCATTTCCCTCTTCACGATAAAATTCTACTATCTTCTGTCTGTTCGGGGTCTGCAGCGTACCCAGGATGGTAAAACACATGTGGAGATTATTCTGTACCATGAAATCCATTCTCTTTGTCTTATAGAATTCAGGTAAAGGGGCTTCCTCCACCAGTTCTCCGGGAACGGTATGCAGGAACAGATTATAGCCGGCAATAGCGTCCAACAGCCTGTCCCAAAGAACAGGGATCTGCAGCTCAAGATCAAGGCCATCCATATAAAGCACTGTGGATGAAATATCCCGGATAAGCTGAATGATACCTTTATAATACTCGGTAATATCCTCCAGAGTATCGATCTTACTTATTTCCTCATTGGCTTTCTTAAGCCTTTCAATCATAGCGTCCTTGCTGGTAACCTCTTCCATAAACTGCTGAAACTGTAAATGATCTTTATCCATCGTCTTTCCCTTCTTTTATAAAGTCCCGAACCGGGATATAAGCGGTATTACTATGTATATATGAAAAATTTTTATTATTTTTAAGATAAATATATTTTTCATATACTTATAGAAACCAGGACCAAAAAGAAAGGAGAAGAACAATGGACGATAATCAGCTTTATCAGGAATGGACACCGGAAGAAAATGAGAAGATACAGAAGTTTATCAAGTATGTGGAAAAGTACAGCGAATATCACGGCTATAAATACGAACAGAAGCCGTCCGTCAACGATTATTACAATGATCCTTCCAAATTCGGCATCTTTAAGACCGCAGACGGAAGATGGGAGTTCGTGCGTCAGGGATATCCCGATCCAAATTGTATGGACATACAGAGAGCGATCTTTGATGCTTATCATATACACGGATTTGAGACGCTGGATAAGCTGATCAATATGGAAAAAAGCTGGGTTAAGTCTTATATGTATCGAAACTATAAAAAAGTTGCCTGTCCGTCCTGTAAACATATATGGTATGTCAAGATATCGCTTCTTGAGGCAGAAGAAATCCATCTCATTCCCTGTCCGGAATGCAAAACCAAGGTAAAGCTTGTAACGCCTCACTATAAGTATTCCTGGTCAGACAGCTCCTGCAGTGAATTTGCCAGGATCGATAATAGGGAAGAAATGATGGATCTTCGCATCATTCAGCAGATCGAGGATAAAGGCATAAAGAACATCGATATCTCCCCCGAAGATCTTAACAAACTCTTCGAGAGGGGGCTTCTCGCCATAAAAAGGCTGCACGAGATCAAATCCTGTATCTATTCTGACTTAAATATCGACCCTTCACATCTGGTCAATGTGATAAATCAGGAAGCCAGACTTCCTTACTGGAACGATTTTCCCGGTATCACCGGATGCTTTGAGAAGCCTATGGGCGACTATCTTAAGGACACATGGTCAATGACAACCTTTTATGCCAGACCCGGGTCTTTCGATGTAAGGATCGCTGATGAAGAAGAGTTAAAAAGAGCGATTGAGATCCGTCCCGATCTTGAAAAGATCATTAAAATAGACCTTGAGCGTGTCAGAAAATACAAAGAAAAGATGGCGATGTACGCTGATAAGGAAAAGGACGAAGACGAATAAAGTACAAATAAAAATCACTCGGTATAACGCCCAATGCTATTAAGTTAAGCTCTTGACAGACCAAAAAAATTAAAGCATCCCAGCTTTTTTATCAAAGGGTGGGGTGCTTTTTTTAATTATTTGGTATAGAAAAACCTTTATTTAACAATATTTCCCTCATCATATGTACAACATATTCCGGAGGGGTACGAACTTCCTGTTCCCATTGTTGAAGTGTTTTTAACGGTATTTCAAACAGGGCTGCAAATTTAGCTTGTGACAATCCGGTGATTGAGCGCAATTTTCTTATATACACAATTATCTCCTATATATCACGCAGTAATACGCTCGTCTTCATCGAGCGTAATCCCCATATTATCATGTAACCATTTTTTTGCTTCCAGAGCTTTTTCTTCTGCCTCTTTTATTTCTTCTTCAGTCATTTCTGCCGCACTTTTATATTTGTATCCGTCATATTCGCCAATTCTTTGTTCTTTATTATTTTCCATATTTGCCGCCTCCTATTATTTGTATACCCCTCTTATAATAAAGAGGGGTGTTATTTACAGGATCGTCTGTTCAAAACTCTGAAAGGCATCTTCGATAAGAGCTTTATCATCTATCTCTTCTTTGAGATAATAAGCGATATCGTCCTCGTAGAAATCTGTAAAGAAATGCTCGGGAAGAGCTATCTCCACGGCGGGTTTGCCGCCATAAAGAGCGTGTCTGTCCAGTTTAAGTATGGGCAGATGCGGACTTACCTCAATGATGCCAAAACTTCTCTCCTCATCCTTCATGGATACACCCAGGATAAAGCCGTTATTATCCAGAAGATAAGCATAGATATCAGCACGAATGTGCATCTTACGGTTTCTTATCCAGAATCCTGTATAATCGGTCACCAGCTCAACGGCATATCTCCTATCCTCTCCTTTATAGACCATATAATCGCTGGAGGCGGTTACTTTTTTAGGAGGGAGTATCACTCTGTCTTTGTCTGAGCCGGAAAGGACAATATCCATTCCTCTTGTCTTGAGCTGGTCATAGATATAGTCCTCAAACAGCCAGGAAGAGACCAGATCCTGCCCATAACTCATCGCTGTCCTGTTATCCTTAAGAGCATTGCAGGATAAAAGAACATTATAAGTATCCGGATACTCTTCCTCAAGCCTTTTTGCATTTCCTTCAAGGATCAGGATGTTAGGCAGACTGTATCCGTATTCGATCGCATATTCGATGATATTCTGTCCGAAAAAGTCGGATAAACTCTCAAATTTGCTCATAGTCTTTTCCTCTTATGCCATCTTAATCCCCAAGAAAGGCAAAGGCTTCTCTCTTCTCAAGCCAGGTCATCGTATCACGGCATCTGACATACTCTTCACTGTCCGAACCATATCTCTTTTTGATATCCATAAGCCTTTTTTCATAACCTACATCTTTTCCGCTAAGATCCACCCTCATATCCGCTGTCCATAAAAGAACCATCTCACAGGGGATCTCTTCTTCATTAACTCCGTAATATTCCATATACTCCTGGGGACTTAAACCATGGGCAAAGATCAGCTGTCCATAGTAGGCGTCCTGCCCCAGAAGCTGTCCGCCCAGCTGTTCATGGTATTTTTCGCCGTAGATATAGCCGATATCATGTATCAGTCCCAAAAGATACATCTCTTCTTTGTTAAAGCAGCCGTAATCTTCGGCGTGTGCATACATCCATTCTGCGACGCCGTGCATGTGTCTTATCCGTTCATCTGAAATCATCATATCCCATCTCTCCTTAATCCCAATTAAATTTCTTTTCCACGATATCGCCGTCTTTATCTATGAGCTGAAAATCATTCTCAAAGATGATCTCATCGCCGGTAACATCGCTTAAAGAGACGGATACACAGATGACCACCTTATCGTCTGCATCGGTTGCAGCACTGTCTATACCCGTAATAGTAAGGTTCTTAAGCTCACCGATATACTCTGCTGTGAAATCGTCCGCTGTAAGATGATTCTTGCTCCCATCAACCGTATAGAGCGTATAACTTACCGCTCCTGATGCCGTTTTATCGGTACGGTTGGTGCCGTAAGAGCTTACACTGACCCAGAGCTTATAATCTTCTCCACAGATCACGGTATTATAAGCGTGTTCCCTCTCAAAGCTGTCATCGTAAGAAACAGCAGGATATTCTTCCGGCTCATAAAAAGTGCCGTCAGGAAGCCAGTTGCCGTCAAAAAAGCCGCTTATCTGTTCCTCTGAGCCGTCTGATAAGCCGGATACGAGAAGCAGGCTTAATAAGTTTTCTTTTCTGTTATCTTCTGACGCATCCAGAACATACAGATATTTATCCAGCTCTGAGATAAACTGCTCAGGACTTAAGCCGTTAAGCCCCAAATCGACCAGATCCTCACTTCCGCCCTGAGAGCCGTTATAGTACGCAAGAAGGATGTAGACGGAAGATAAGGGCGCTGAGCCGTAAGTGTATTCTTCGTAGCCCTCCGGAGCATGGAAGGTCTTAAGAACAAACGGCTCTTCATCAGGTCCGGGGAGCTTAGTCTCCACATCCCCATCTTCACTTGCAGGCTCGGAAGAAACGGAAGTATTCTCCGGCGTATCGTCCGGTACTTCTACGGGCTTATTTTCGATCAGTGTCTCTCCCGTCTCCTCTTTCTGCTTTATCTCACCATCATTCTTTCCACAGCCAGCGATAAGACCGGCCGAAAGAACTCCGCACAAGATCAGCGTTAAGATCCTCTTTTTCATAATCCTCTCCTTTACACACGATATGGGGCTGTCTTACAACCCCATACGCATAGTCTGTTTTAAGATCTAAGACTGTATTTCGGCAATTCTTCGTATTTTTGCCGATATTCTGTTACTTACCGTCGTCTTCTTTCTCGTCAGAAGCCTTGGAATTCTCCGTGTATTTGCAGTCCTTGCTCTCACACTGATAGAAATGTCCGTAAGGCCCGCAGCGGATCACCAGTTTCTTTCCACATTTAGGGCAGCTCTTCTTTGATTCCATAATCGTTTCCCTCCTTTTTGATGTTTGGATTCCCTTTAGTTATATGAAAAATATTAAAATATTTAATCACCTGCGTCTTTTTCCGGCACGCTGTCCAAATCTATCATCTGGTAGATAAGATCTTCCATAAAGTCTGCATCCGGATGTTTCTTACACCATACCTTTACCTCATGGGTAATATCCTTGAACTTGCCAAAGAACCGGTCTAAGGCTCTCATGGCATCATCTTTTAAGACCGTATTCTCATGATCGCCCACCACTTCTCTGTAATCATCTTTCTTCTTTATCATCTTATACATCGTCCGACCCATGCTCCAGTCACTGATATTGACAGAGATATAGTCGCCATTTTCATAGTATTGGCCATATTTGTTATATAAAAAGTTCCTGGCAAGAGGCTCTGTGTTTACAAAATTGATGTATAACGGCAGCATATACAATCTCTGTTCATAACAGATATTCTTTACGATCTCATCTATCATGGTATCGGATAGCGCTTCCTGCAGAGCACTGGCGCTCGATGGAAACATATAGATACAGATATCTTCATCCTTCTCATATTCACCGTTTTTTCGGATCATATTCTTACGATAGGTAAGACAGGTCATGTAGCGGATACCATCGCTGTTTTCCAGATAGTAGATGCAGCCATACTTCAACCAGAATTCAATATTATATTTCACTGCTTCTCTACTGCCCAGACAGTCTCTTTTAATAAGATAGTTGGTAAGGTATTCCTCCAGTTTGGGAGCATCTTCCACTTGAGCGTGCTTAAAAGTATGCTGTACGCTCATTCTTTTAGCGACAGTATCATTACCGCAGTATTTTCTGCTATGCTTTTTCTTATTCAAAAACTTCTCGCATACCTGCGGATAAAAGTTAATGACATATTCATCGCAGGCAAGCATATTGGTCCTTTCGATGAACTCAAAAGAGTCAATATACTCCTCAAAATAGTCAATAACTTCTTCCATGTATTTATCTTTGATATAGGGAAGATATCCAACGGGAGCCACGATAAGGTTTCCCTTGGCTTCATTACAGTCATAACACATCATAACCAGATTCTTGGGATCATTGGTCCCTCCACGGGAAATAGGAATAAAATGATCTACCGTAGCACCAAAGCCAAAATAACAGAGCTTTCCGCAATGACAGCATCTGTCATCCGACTTCATGGAAATCCTCTTTCTCTCATCATAGGTAAAATCATCCCGATCTTCGATCTTCTGACGAAAGTCTTTGTTTACGGCAGTTACTTTCATTCAAGGCTCCTTTCTTTTTTATTTCCTCTGTATATATATGAAAAAATTATTTGGACAAAATAAAACCGGGAAGCCCATTTTCGGACTCCCCGGCATACTCACTTACTTTTCGGCCACTGTGACCTTAATGGTTATGCTCTTACCGTTTATCTTTGCCTTTAATGTGGCTGTACCGGGCGCTGTGGCAATAACCTTACCCACATTATTGACCCTTGCCACCTCAGGCTTATTAGAAATCCAGGCGATACGCTGGGTGATGGCAGAACTCTGTATTGTGTATATGTCTCCGCTTGTAAGATTTAAGCTGTATGTTTTTCCGGCTCTTAAGCTTTCATCCGTATTCAGTATTGCGTCTTCTACGATCACGGTTGCTGCGAAGGAAAAACGGTTATAGATCGTAAAAACTGTGGTGGTTCCTGTTCCGACGGCCTTGATCTTGCCTTTATTTACTGTTGCTATCTTATCGTTAAGAGAAACCCATATAGCTTTTCCAGGCAGCTTATCAAACTTAACGCTCTTACTGCCACCTTTTGTGATATGAATAATTCTTTTCAAGCCGGCAGGAACTGTTACCTTAAAGCTTCTACTCTGCCCATTCTTATCAATACCCGTTACGGTTGCTTCCCCGGGCGCCGAAGCAGTGATCTTATTCTTATTTACAGTTACAGCATTTCCACTTACTTCCCAGATGGCATCATTTGCTTTAAAACCGTCATTATACTTTATCGTAAAGCTCTGAAGGGGCTGAAGTTTAAGCTCCTCAATACCATCCATACACTTAGGTGCGGGAACATTCTTTACAACGACCTTACAACTATACTTCTTACCATTTACATGAGCATAGATGGTCGCAGAGCCTTTCATGAATGCATAGAGCTTGCCATTTGCGACATACGCTACATCACGATCAGAGCTTGAATAAAATACTGTATATTTATCTGTGTCTGCTCCGGTATTGACCGCAAAATCTCTGCTTTGTCCGATTTCCATCTTTACAGACTTCTCTGAAAAAGCGGGGGTATTGATATATACGGTGTGGGTATACATCTCTCCACCCTCTCCGGGAGCTGTAAGGCTGGTAACACCTTTCTTCTTTGCAGATACGGTTATATATCCGTTCTTGGGCTTTGAATAACCAAGGGTCTTCTTATCTCCTGTACTTATCTGGGTACTCTTAAGTATAAGTTTCTGTCCCTTAACCAGATAGATATCTCTGGCTTCTGTGGCTGAAAGGATATTGTCATAGCTTTCATATCCAAGATCAACTTCAGGATCATCTTCCGGTACCGGCTGATCAGGATCATCAGGGATAGGTCTTATAAATTCCTTGACTACAGACACAGTTGCAAGATCCCGGTAATCACCATCAACAGTTGATACTTCAATAATAGTCTTTCCTTCTCCTACTGCGGTAACTGTACCATCGGAAGAGACAGTCGCTATTTTTTCATTCCTTGTTGTCCATTCAACCGCTTTATTTGTAGCGTTTTCAGGAAGGACGGTTACTGTAAATTTTCCTGTATTTCCTATCTTCAGGTCGATATAGTTGGGTGAGATCTTTACTCCTGTGATAGCAATATCGCCAGCTGCTTCTGCGATGGTCTGTTCACCATCCTCAATGTCATCATCCGGCTCTTCGGTAACAAGCTCTTCCTCTGCCTCATTCTCAGAGACTTCATTCTCAGAAACCTCATTTTCCGAGACTTCGTTATCGGATACTTCGTTCTCCGATACCAGAACCTCTTCATCATCGGCGGCATAAGTATTAAACGGCGTGCCGACTTCTGAAAAGATCATTGCCATCGACATGATGACTGCCAGGATACGACTTACTGTTTTACTTGTTTTCATGGTTTTCCTCCTTATGAAATGTGTGTATTATTTCCTCTGTTTATATATGAAAAAATTTTTTGGACAAAAAAAATATCGGGAAGCCTCTCGACCTCCCGATACCTTAAAGCTTATATTCAGTTCTGTGTGGAAGACGCTGCAACGATCACATTTATCGTTACGCTCTTGCCGTTTATCTTAGTCGTCAGTTTTGCCTTACCGGGTGATACGGCGATAACTCTGCCGTAATTATTCACCCTTACGATCTCAGGCTTATTGGATGTAAACAGTACCACCTGGTTAATGGAATTACTCTTAATGTAGTATTCCTCTCCCACAGAGACCACAAGGTTATACTTCTTACCGTTCTGAGAAAGCTTGTTATCTGTAACGAAAGCAGGCTGGTCTACGCTTATCATTACATTGAAGGTAAAGTTCTCATAGGTGCAGGTAACCATCGTAAGACCGGGTGTCAAGCCTTTTACCTTGCCATTTTCCACGGAGGCGATTGTCATATCCTTAACTGTCCATGTGGCTTTCTTATTATTAAGCCTGCTTATCTTGATGTTCTTGGATGAGCCGGCGTTAACATGAATGGTCTGAACAGCAGGATTCTTAACCACGACCTTAAAGCTCTTTGTCTGTCCAAAAGAATCCGTTCCCGTAACAATGGTGCTGCCTACGCCTACGGCAGTAAGCTTATCTTTCTTAACCACAGCCACCTTATTATTGCTTACATTCCAGATAGAGCCCTTGGACTTAAATCCGGTCTTATATTTAAGGTTTATCGTGGTAAGAGGCTGTAAGCTTATCGTTTCGATACTATCAAGACTCTTAGGAGAAGCCTGATCGGAGACAACAACCTTGCAGTTATACTTATGGCCGTTGATATACGCTGATATGGTGGCAGTACCTTTACTGATGGCGTAAAGCTTACCCTGAGCCACATAAGCGATGTCAGGATCAGAAGTACCATAGAAGATGCTGTACTTATCGGTATTTGCACCCACCAGTACGGCGAAATCTCTCTTTTCGTTCACAGAAAGCTTAACCGTCTTTTCAGCAAAAGCAGGAGTTTCAATATAAACATTATGCGTCAGAGTAGAGCCGTCTTTACCGGGCATACTGATTGTGGTATTGCCGGTCTTCTTCGCCGAAAGAGTGATATACCCGTTCTTGGGCTTTCCAACTGAAAGAACCTTCTTATTGGCTGTACTTATCGCCGGAGATAAAACGGCGATCTTCTGTCCTTTCACCAGATAGATATCTCTGCTTTCGGTAGCGTCGATAAGATCGTCATAGGTCTCCATGCCATCATCAACTTCGGGATCATCCTTGGGATCCGGTCTGGGTTCGTCGGGATCAATAGGGTCATCCGGATCATCAGGATCGCTGTTTTTAACAACAGTGACTGTACTGCTGTCGGATAAGCTGCCGTCCGATGTTGTAACCGTTATGATAGCTGTTCCTTCTTTCACACCCGTCACCACGCCACTATCTGAAACAGTAGCGATATCTTCTGCTGAAGAACGGAAGATGCAGCTGTCGGCATTTGCGGTATTGGGACTTACTGTAACGGTAAGAGCCTTGGTCTCTCCGATATTAAGACTTACGCTCTTAGGAGTAAGGCTTATACTTTCGATCTTATCGGTATCGGTATCGGTAACCACAACAGCACAGGTATCGGTAAACTGACCGTCTTCGGTAGTTACTGTGATCACTGTATCTCCTTTTGCTATTGCTGTAACCGTCCCGTCTTCCGATACTGTTGCAACTTCGCTCTTGCTGCTCTTAAAGCTTACATTCTTGTTGTTTGCATTCTCGGGAAGAACTTTCGCAGTAAGCTTTCTGGTGTCTCCCTTATTTAAGGAAAGCGTCTTTACATCAAGAGATACGCCGCTTACGGGAACAGTCTCAGAATCCTCAGTAACCGTTACCACACATGTTGCTGTCTTATTACCGTCTTCTGTGGAAACCAGAATGATTGCTTCACCTTTAGCGATTGCTGTTACCACGCCACTTTCATCCACTGTGGCAACGGCAGATTTCGTGCTGACAAAGCTTACATTCTTATTTGTAGCGTTTTCAGGAAGAACACTTACATTTACCTTGCCTGTAGCACCCTTTTTAAGAGTCATTTCTGTAGGGTTTACGCTCACAGAGGTAACATAAACATTTCCCTGGGTTTCAGATACTGTAATTGTACAGCTGTCTGAATAATTTCCATCCTCTGTAGTTGCTGTGATCGTAGCGGTGCCCGCCTTATGTGCTGTGATTGTATTTGTTAAAGCCTTGCTGCCACTCGTTACTGAAGCAACCGTTGGATTCGTGCTCGTCCAGCTGACATTTTTATTTGTGGCATTACCGGGATTCAAAGTAGCTGTAAGAACCTTTGTTTCACCAATTCTCATCGTCGCAGTCTGGGGAGAAACGCTTACAGAAGATACTTTTATATCCGTAACCGGCTCTGTTACAGTTACAGATACTGAATCCATAAAATCGCCATCATTGGTTGTTACATATATTGTAGCGCTGCCCTCTGCGATGGCTGTTATTGTTCCGTCTGTCGCTACAGTAGCTACAGAAGGTTTACTGCTCGAATAAGTCACACTTTTGTCCGTAGCTGTTGAAGGACTTACTGTTGTGGTAAGTTTTTTGGTCTGACCTTTTTCAAGGATCACTGTTTTAGGGGTTAAAGATACACCTGTTACAGGGGTTGTGACTGTTATTGTACAGTATCCGGCACGGATTTCTCCCTTGTTTGAACCGGAAGAAGTAACTGTAACCGATGCGCTTAATGTGCTTTCTCCGGGCTTTAAAGCTTTGACAAGAAGGTAAGACCCGGTTTCATCCGAATAGAATGGGTTGTTGCTTAAGGGATCATAGTATATAATTTCAGCGACATTTTCATCGGTAAGACTTACGCCGGATTGAAGGTAATCTGTTACGCCTTCCGGGCGTATCTGAAAATAAATCTTACTTGTCTCTTCGGGTTTCATTGTTATTTCACTTGGAGTAAGAACAACAGAATTCACATGGATCGGGTCTTTTACCTTGATCGTGGATTCTTTTAAAAGGATAAGCTCCTTACTTTCCGGATGTATGTATTCTACCTTAAAAGATGTTTCCCCAACCTTTTTAGGAACTACTCTGAATAATCTCTGAGTAGGATGGCTTGTATCCAGCTCGCCTTCCTGTATCGTGGCAATAGAAGTATCTGTCACGGTACATATTATATCCATGTACATAATACTGTAGTTGATATTACGATTATTTACCACAAAACTTTTAGTAGGAGTAGCATCAGAATAAACTGAAATAGGGGTTACCCCTGTATATCTGATGTCATAAGCTGCCAATCCCTGATCCTCTTCTCCAATTACGATCTCGTCCTGGTCTTCCTCTGCCTGAGCCATAAGAGGGACTCCTAAATCCCCTAAAAGCAGGCACGCAGAAAGAAAAATAGCAAGTACACGATGTTTTAAGTTCTTTTTCATTTCTTCTTTTTTCCTCCTTGTTTGATTTTTTTTGATAGATCCGATTCATTCAGAATATGAATTTTTCATATATATATGAAAAATAATTTTTTATAAAAGAAATAAGGCTCCTTTCGGAGCCCTATTCCCGGTTTATGGAAGGAGATTTACTCGGACAAGTCGTTAGATATGGCGTCTTCCGGCAGATTGTCACCCTCTTCGGTCTTAGCCTTCTTGGAGGTTTTTGCCTTCTTCGCCGGCTTCTTCTGCTCATGAAGAGCATCACGGTCGATCACATTCAGCTCATTTCTTACGAAGAGCCTGTTGTAGACCTTGTGGCTTAAGATCTTCTTAAGGAAGCCCATGGCAATACCGGCAAGGGGGCTGAACTCATCCTTGTCAGAACACTTGATCTCGGTCTTTGAGCCATCTTCCCAGAGAAGGATTGTGGATTTATTCTCCTTAGACGAGATCACCTGCTTGGGAGTCAGGTTCTTCGTCGATCTCATTGCCTCTCTCTGTACATCTGTCATAAGAGTAAGACAGCTTACGCACTCCTCAAGCTGAGCATAATCAAACTTGAGCTTGTTGAGTTCCTCACGCTCCTGCTCAAGAACAGACGCCTTCTCATGAAGTTCACTCTGGGCAGCACTCAGCTGAACAAGCAGATCATTTATCAGCTTATCTCTCTTTGCCAGCTTCTTTACCAATTCCTTTTTCTTCATAGCTTGTTACCTCCTATTTTGTTGAAAATCGGCAGCTAAGGGGATGTTACAAGTTAAGGAGGGGTGTCGCATCAGCAACGACAATGCAACATCAACAACATCTCCTCAGCCACCAATATTATATGAGAAAAAAATTTTGCTAAAATTCTGTCATTAAATCGAACACCTGTTCGTGTTCTATACTTTAGCAGATGAACACCTTAAGGTCAATGTCCAAAATCCACAAAATAATCAACCCCCTTTCTTTAATATTTCTCTTTTTCAACCCTCCTTTGTACTTATAGGTGTTTGAATCGGAAAAAAATAAAGAAAATCGGAAAATTTTTAAATATTTTTTCAATGAGGGGGATTTTGGCTGATCATATTCTCTGATATAGCCTCTTTTTGGGCATTTTCGGTATAAGAGAGGCAGATATCTTCATATAAGAGCTTATCATCATCGCTCATCATACCGGTCATAATGCGGATATAATCTTCACTTTTCTGGATCTCATCCTGCTTTTCCTCAGAATCTGCTATCTCCATGAGGTTCTTTACCGATATGCTCCGCTGAAAGATACCTTTTATCTCATCTTTATGCTCCGGTTTTAAGGCAATGGGCGTATTCAGGCTCACAGACAGATCTTCTTCTGTTGCCTGGATGAAACCGTCGCAAAAAGTATTCCTTAGACCATCGACATTATCATTATGCTTAATGATAAAGCCCCTTATGATAAAAATGCCGATGATCAGAGACACTGCAAAGGCAAATATTCTTATCGGGTCACCCTTTATGTACTTAAACATTACTGGTCATACACCCTTTCTTCTTCCTGCTCTTTTTCGCCGTTTAAGTCATAAACTCCATCAGCATTCAGCGTAGGAGTTTCGATCCCGCCATAATAGGATCCGCTGATCTTTCCGTACAGGCCAAATACATGCTTATCGCTTAAGCTGTTCGGGTCGTGATAGAAATGCGTCACCTTATAGCTGTGGTTCTTATCTTCGATACACAGATGGTTCTTCTCCTTACCCATCATCCTTACCGAATCTTCCTTGGTATTGACCGCCAGATCAAAGAACGGTGCGGGATTGCCTTCACCAAAGGGTCTGAACTCCTGTAATACCTCATTGATCTCGGGGATCTCTTCTTTGATGATATGATAAGCATTCTGAGGAACCACGCCGACGGGGGTTACATCCTTGGGTCTCTCACAGCCGATATTCTTTACTTTATCGAAGTTCTCTTTCGTCATGGAAAGACCTGCAGCGCCGGGATGTCCACCCATACGCTCATATACATCGCCTAAAGACTGCAGATACTTAAAGATATCCACTTCTCCTGCGGTTCTCGCTGAACCTTTAAGGTGCGTGGGATCGTCTTTGCTGTGGGTCATTACAATAGCAGGAACACCATATTCTTCCGTTACCTGGCCTGCAAGGATACCGACGATACCACCATGCAGTTCGGGGATATCCACCCATATCGGGCAGTTTCCGGCGATACCCTCTTTTTCGATATATTCCTTAACGACCTGGAACTCATTATCACGAAGTTCCTTTCTCTGGCTGTTATTGCTTATAAGCTCTAAAAGAGCCTCTTCCGTGGGCGTAAGCAGATACTTAAGCACCTTGGTCGCACCGTTGTCTAAAAGGCGTCCTGAGGCGTTAAAACAGGGCCCTAAATAGTAGCCAAAGGAATCCTCATTGGCGAATCTCGGATCCTGTCCCATCTGGAGCAGCATGTTCTTTAAGGTCTCAGGAGCTCTTCCGCTATGAAAAGAATCTATCGTTCTTCTTACCAGCGCCCAGTTCTCTGCCTTTAGATCCATACAGTCTGCCACGGTTGCAACTCCTGCGAAGACCTCCAGCTCCTTTGCCAGGGTCTCAGGAACCATCTGTTCGCAGAGCTTAAAGGCAACAGCAGCCCCACACCAGCCATAATAAGTAAAGCCCTTGTCACAGCCCGGAACAGAGGGGTCTATCGTCATGGTCACATTCGGGATACGGTTGCCTTCTCTTAAGACATGGTGGTCGGTCATAAGAACCTTATAGCCGTCTGTCTCAAGCCTCTCCAAAAGGTCTGCGGCAGCAATACCGTTATCCACAGTGATAACGACCGAACCTTTCGGAAGTTTGTTCTCGATCTCTTCGACAATCTTCTCATTAAGACCATATCCTTCCGAAAAACGCTTCGGGATACGCAGATACATCCTCATATCCGGAACAACCGACTTTATGCTCTTTGCCATAATATAAGTAGAACAGATACCGTCACAGTCATAGTCTCCTATCACCGCTACCGCAGGAGCTTTCTGCACATGCCCCCAGAACTCTCCTACCAGATCGCCATCGATAAAGGCAGGATTTTCCATCCAGTTCTTTAAGGTATTTTCATCTGCTTTCAGATTCCTTTGAAGGTTCTTTCTTAACTCTTCTTTTTTATATATCTTCATCATTCACCTCTTCTTAAATTGAATATGCGGGATATAAGGAAAATCCTCATATCCCGTATATCACTCTCTTATGTCAGATTACTGCTGTTTGTTCTTATACCATACGAAGGCTCCGACTCCACCTGCAGCTACCAGTGCTAACAGGATGATGGCTCCCAATGGCGACTTCTTCTCCTCTTCCACAGGCGCCTTTGTCTCGGGGAACTCCTCCAGCACATTCGTTGAAGTGCTTGTTACTCTTGTAGGGCCATTTGCCGGAACAAAGTCGTCAACCGGTGTGGGAGTGGGCTGTCCAACCTGCTTTAATTCGCTTAAATCTTCCTTTCCGAAAGGAGTATCGATACCGGTTGATCTGACACGATCCATTACCCTGGTCTCCCAGTTCTTCTCATTGGTCTGTGCCCAGCTGATGAACTCGCTCATTACGGTAGGATCGGAAGACCACTCATCATTTCCGTAGTACATATAGACATTTACGCCGATCTGGTCATAAACCGTTACCACCTCATAGTTCTTATTGGTAATATCCGTATCGACATAGTAGTTATTACTGTCAGTTACCATGGGGGACTTGAAATCTCTGCTCAAGGTACGGATACCGTTATTTCCCTCAGCGTTCGGGAAGCAGAAGGTGTAATCACCCGGCTCGATGCGGTCCTCCAGATAATAGACATCACCTTTTTCAAGGTTTTCTCTGGGTTCCAGTTCGGTTAAGAAGAAGTCTTTGGTGAGGTGGATACTGGAGATCTTCTCACCATCACCTCTCTCTTCCGGGATGTTGGTGTAGCAGTCAAAAGTGTAGTATGCCCTGTCGTAAAGACCGTCATAGAAGCCCTGCGCCGAATTGTCTACATAAATGTAGAAGCTGATAGGCACCTGGCAGCTCTCGTGGATCGTTCCGTCCAGATACCAGAACTCATCTCCCTCTTCGTTTACGCCAATATCAAAATCATCACGATCATAGGCGTAACTGGACATGGGAGACAGCAGCATTGTAACGCCCGCCAACAATGTTAAAAGTTTGCTTATTCCTCTTTTCATAATTTCCTCCTTCATTTTGACCCGCCCAGGCGGAATGAATAATTTTTCTATGTATATATGAAAAATTTTTTTATTCATTTCCCTTTAAAGCGGTTAAAGGTTTATGTATCTGTATATATATGAAAAAATTTTTTACACAAAATAATCCATCGAACTTGACAGCGGTCGTCGTCAGTATTGTGGTGGCGGTTTTCTTCGAATAAGAAAAAGGGAGATAAACGATATTATCTCCCAAATCTAAAAGCCATTATTTACATATCGATTCCGACATCATCGGGGTCTTCCATGCCTGTTGCAAAGCCTTCACTTGCCCCCCTGGAAGGATCACCTGCATCAGGAGCAGGAATAAGTCTTGCAACCGCCGGATTCTGAGCTACAGCAGCCTGATATTCAGTAGCTGTTACATCACGAAGATCACGGATAACGAAACCGTTTGCCTGTATCGCCGACATTCTGAGTTCGGGATACTGGAACTGGTATTTTCTTATCATCATCGGATTATGCTCTACTGCCACCCTTACCACAGGCTCGGGAGGATTCTTCATCTGAAGAACCAGCTCAGGCTTTCTGTTTACCGCAGCCATCTGCGCTGAAAGGGTGGGTTTTTCCATAAGAAGCATTACATCAGGGTCTATCCTGCAGGCTTCTATCTGTATCTCCGGAGAAGGGTCTTTTAACAAAGAAGCCACCTTGGGAGCCTGTCTTACAGCCGCCATCTTTACTTCTTCGGTAAGAACATCTTCCGGCAAAAATCTGTATGCATATCCGTTCTGACCTACAGCGATGAGCGCCTGTTCTACCGTAGGATGTTCGATCATGGAGACAAGCAGTCCATTGGTTGAAAGAGCATTCATTACCAGTGTGGGATCAGGATTGGTGATCGTCTTAAGATACGAAGGATCCTCTTCCACAAACTTCTGCTGAAGCTCAAGGCAGGGGTTCTGTATCCTTCTCGCTATATCCTTTTTATGTTCATATACATACAGCTGGGCCTCAGGATCGGGATGCTCCAGCGTAAGTATCGCCTCAGGATTGGTGGCAATAACTCTCATCTGAAGAGCTTTATCGGGATTATTCCTGAAGGATTCTGCCAGTTCAATACGCTCTTCTATACTCTTAGCGCAGTCATTAAGCATAAAGGCAAACTCTTTTGATGCCAGTGTATCCCATCTTGTAGGCTCATCGCCGGGGTCTGTTATCTTAAGGCCATTGGTATTTACAGCATACCTGACCATCTTGGCCTGATGAGTACGCCCATCTTCTTTTTTCATCACACGGGCCTTGCTGCCACCGGTGGTATGATAGTCTGAATATACATGCCCGCTCTTTAAAGTTGTAGGCATCGTTCCGCAAAGATCCTTGGTGTTCTCTATCGGGGATCCGATACCGTTCCAGGCTGCATCCTTTGCTTCCACATACCCCATACCGATCTGTACATTCTTATAAGGCAGAGCCTGAATGTAAGCTTCGATAATATTCGTAAGCTTGCCTGCAGAAGGATCATGATGATACTCGATATTATCAAAGACAAACAGATCTTTGGCTTCATCTGTCCATACAAAGCCCTGTGCCTGTATCTGTCCGGTTCTGTCTTCTACTACCACACAGGCTGCAAAAGGATCTGTCGTATATTTCCACACACAGGCTTCGCCGGCATTTCCATAGTGCTGACAGCAGTGAGTATTCTCAGTATAAGCAACCGAGAAGTTACGAAGGTCGTCGGGTTTGAGCATATAGATCTTATAAGGGCCCTGCTCTACAACGATATTGCGTCCACGAATAGCCGTCTCATTATCAGAAAACTTATAATGATATTTTTCTTCATATAATTTGCGGTCCTGATCCGCTCTCTTATTGGTAGCTGTCTGATAGAGCGAAAAAGCATTCTGGCTCTTTTCAAACTTATCTACCTTATCGACTATTCCGATGATCCTCACGATATCGGCGATAGAATCATTCTTATGTTCCTTTATCCACTCCACAAAGCCTTTATTCTTAAGCTTTGAGATATTATCCTTTGTCACATAGGTGGCCAGAGCCCTTAAAAGCTGCTGAGGATAATCCTGCAGAGGTATCTGTGTTCCAAGCCAGATAAGTGCCGGATTTCTTGTCTGGGCAACCGTTATCTTCGTTTCCTTGTCTTTGCCCTCCTCCTTATAAGATGCGACCACTGCCTGCATCGCATTACGATTAAAAGAGGCTACCGCTTTTTCAATATCTGCATCAGAAAGATCTCTTCCGTTATTTACCGTAAGCAAAGCGGTAATGAACTCGGGAATGATAGGGCTTCTGTCAAAGCCATACTGCTTCTTAAACTCAGCCTTTACCTTCTCGATATAGTCCATTGTCTTGTCGTTAAGACGCAGCGAAACGATATCTGCCGGGGAGTTATGTCTCTTTAAGCTGTCATACATATCCTCTGTAATGACAGCTCCCTTGCAAGCAGCGGTCTCCAGTGCCTTCTTAAGCTCCAAAACCTTCGCCGGAGGCACCAGGCTTCTTTTTACCAGCTGTTTTTCGTACTCGGTAAAGGTCTCATACTCTGCTATCTGTTCTGCCGTAGGCAGAAGGTTATCTTTTGCCACGGATATCGGTCCGAAGTTACGGAATAAGTCATCACCCAGCCTGGAAAGTCTGGTGAGCTCTTTTAAGCTTTTTGTCTTGTCCATATAAAGCGTAGGCATAACGCCGGAAGATAAGGCGATATGTCTTCTTACAAGCTCCTGAAACTTCGCCTGATCCATATGAAGATTGACAGGCTTAAGATCATATCCTTCGATCTTATTACCCCACTGATAAGCTTCATAAGCCCTAAACATACCATCTCTCTGTCCATAGCCTTCCTGCTGGACCATGTACTCCTCAAGATCTGCCAGACGCTCTTCTGATAAGATACCTCCTGCACCATTGGGTGCATGATCGGACATATTCTCATTCGCCAGACGGACTTTGCCGTTTCCGTTCATAAATGCCTGGATATTGACTCTCTCAGGGTCAGGCGTTTCACCTCTTTGCAGCATATCAAATATCTCCGAAAGAGATATGGGAGAATTGATCACTACAAGCAGGTCATCGGATAAACAGTATTCCGTTTTCATTTCTTTTTCGTTATAAACTATCATTTTTATCCTCCTTCTTGTTTCGAAGTCTTCCACTTATATATGAAAAAAATAATAAAAATCCCCCTCGTTACGAAGGGGGATTTCCTGTATTTACCTGCGATCTCTTTTACTTGAAATATTCTACGGTGCGGATAAGATCATCTGAGAGCTTATTCATGGTATCTGTATTATTGGATACATTATCCACATTGGTGGAAATATTTGCAATAGCAGCTGCCACTTCCTCATTGGTCGCCGAAGTCTCTTCCGAAATGGCGGATAAGTCAGATACGGCTCCGAGAATAGTCTCTTTGATCACCTCAAGCTGTGCCGTCACATTTGCCACTTCTGTTATCTCTTCCACTGCATCACCGATATTGCTGTCCAGCACAGAGAAGCTCTCCTGTGACGCCGTAAGAAGCTCTTTTTCCCTGCTGATGGCTTCTTTTACCACCTCAGCCTGCTCTACACAGAGCCTTGAGGATTCTCCGACTTCCTTTACGATCTGCTTGATCTGATTTGCCGATACATCCGACTGTTCTGCCAGGGACTTGATCTCTCCCGCAACTACAGCAAATCCTCTTCCGGCCTCACCCGCTCTTGCTGCTTCGATAGAGGCATTAAGAGAAAGCAGGTTGGTCTGAGATGCGATACTGGTTATCAGTTCTACCATCTCATTTATCTTAAGCACCGCAGAATTCGTCTTATCGATCTGCTCCACGATATCCGCTATTGCTAAAGAAGACTCTTCCGAAGACTTAACAATGCTGTTAATGCGTTCTGTTGCTTCTTTATTCGCAGAGGACATATTCTCTGCATTTCCGTGCAGGTTATCCACATTTGTGACCGTTCTTTCGATGATCTCACTCATCTGTATCATATTATCATTGATATCCTGCACATTCTCAGCCATATTCATAGTCGTCTGCGTCAGACCCTGCATGGAATCAGCGATCTGCTTTGTAGCATCGGAAGAATCGGATGCCATGGTCCTTGTGGTCTTTATCGTATCTGTAAGCGTATCCGCAGATGTTCTTATCTTTCCTACCGCCTCAGACAATATATCTGACAGCTTTCTCGCAGAACCGATCAGCTGGGTGGTCTCCTGAATATTGCTCTTTGCCTCAAAATCAACCGAAGTCTGTCCGTCAGCGATCTTTTCTATCACATCGGAGATCGTCTTTAACGGGCGGGATACTTTATGAGAGATCCATATCGCCAGGACTGCAAAGCCGGCAACCAAAACAGCTACTACGCTTATCACGATGATATATATCTGCCTCTCGGACGCTTTTACCACATCCTGTGTCTTACCGGAAAAAGTCATACCACAGACTTTTCCATCCCTCTTAAGAGGCATATAATACACAAAATAGTCTTTTCCGTTAATGACTACATCGTTGGACTGATAATCCTCTCCGTTCTTTACTTTTGCCCACACAGCATCGGAAGCAGGTGTCCCCTCTATCCTCTTTCCGCTGTCATCTTTAATGGTCGTGGCAAAACGGATATTATCCTTAAATATCGTAAGATCTACGCCTATAGTGCTTACGGCATCGATATAGGAAGAATCATATTCAAGCCAGGCATCTTCATCGAGATCTACATTATTGTTCAGATCGTATTCATAGTATTCCCGCAGTGTTTTAGCTGCCAGCTTCAGTTCCTCCATTGTCTGCTCTTCCAGATTATTTACCTGAATGTTCGCTACAACCAGGGAAAGGATTATGGAAGATACCAAAAGCGGAACAAGAGCAAACAAGACCAGCATCAGTCTGATGCTCATTTTCTTTTTCTCTGTCGTCATTATAATATTCCCTCCTGTCTTATTATGATTGAAAACAATAGCTGCTATCTTTATATGAAAAATAAAAAAATACAAAATTCCGAAAGGATGTTCGGCATTATTACAGGTTAAATAAAAAATCCCGGTTTTTCACCGGGACTTCCTGTTTCTATGCCAAAGACAGCACAGCTTATGAGCGGCTGTACAGATATATGGCATGAGCGGGGAGCATATCATCTCTGGTATACTCGATCAGGTTACGGAAGGAAACAGTATCCTCCAGATAAGAGAGGATCTTTGCTCCGCTTACGATCAGAGTAAAGTTATCGTTAAGAATACCCTCTTTGGATATGGAGAGATAGCTGATGCAGATATTATTCACTTCACCTGCGGTATCGGCAGCAAGAATGTCAGAGACAAGCTTATCAAGCTCATCCCAGTCTGCAGTTACTTTCTTTAATATATTGAATGATCTTTCTGATAACATTTATTCTGACTCCATCGATTTTGTTCTACCGATATATGAAAAAAAAATATAGACAAAATTATTTTTACTCTTCACACAGCTCTCTCGCCTCCTGAGATGGCTCAACTCAGAACTCCTTTATAATACATTTCAAGAGTATTTGCAAGAACAGACATATGATAATTCCTGTATGTATCCTCACTGCAGCTCATTAAAAATCGGGGAAAGCATGGTTATAAAGAAGTGTATTTACGGCCATGTCTCTCCCCATCAGATCTTTACTCCAATTCTGTCCCTTTCAGGACATTATTCTGTATCGCTCTGGCAACATTCTTTGAGATCCTTGCGGAGCCTTCTTCTTTCTCACCAAAGACCATATCATCTTTTCCGCCGACTCTTTCCCTGATGCGTTCAGCCTTCTCTTCAGCACGAACCTTCTGTGCTTCGACATAGTTGTAATCCCATGCTTTTCCAAGCATATCATAGGTGTTCTTTAAGAAATTATTGTAATGGCACTCATAAACACCCTTCTTGGAATCGTCGATCTCGTAGCAGATGTAATTGCCGGTAACGATGAGCTCTTCCCTTGCACGGGTAGATCCCACAAACCATTTACGGATCTGCTCATCCATTTCACCGTTCTGGTCGTACAGCTGCGGGCGTTCATGATACTTTTTGTCGTCCAGCTTATCAACACAAAGGAAGGTGGTATCCCATTCAAGACCTTTCGATGAATGGACTGTGGTAAGACATACCCCGTCATAACGGCCTTCACGCTTAAAGGTCGAGTCCTTACCATAGAGCTTAAAGTCTTCCATAAACTCACAGATCTCATCCATATCCCTGCAGTCTTCAACCTTTGTAAGGAAATCCTGATAGCATTCATCTGTCTCTTCCAGATCGAGTGCCTTCGCAAATTCCATAAAAGCTTCCTTGGTCTTTTCACAGACCTTTACATCTTCCGAGAACTGCTCTGCGATTTCTTCGATCTCATCTGCGCTCTTTCCCTTCAAAGCACCATGCTCCACGATGTTTCTGTAGTCGATAAATCCCTGGGTTGATCTTCCAAGGAAGGCATCATAGAAGGTGACCAGAGCATTTACCCTGGAATTCTGGCAGACAAGTACCGGCGATTTTAAGGTAGAAGGAATACCCAGCTTGGTTAAAGCATCTGCCACGCCGGTAAGTTCATATCTGTCACTCATGATAACAGCAATATCATGCTTTCCTTCGTCCCAGCGTTCTTTTATCTGCTGTGCTATCCAGTCATATTCCTGCTTCTTGGTATAAAAGCCCTGCACCTCAGGACGCTCACCCATAGGCTTTGTGGCGATAAGCTCCTTATCAACCTTTATCTTCGCCTGATCATTGACCTTATTGGCGTAGTCGATGATAGAACGGTTGGAACGATGATTTTCAACCAGGGAGAAATCATCAAAACGACCAAAATAGTTGCCGAAGTTGACCATATATTCCGGAGATGTGTGACGGAAAGCGAAGATGGACTGCGAATCATCACCCACACACATTAAACTCTTAAACTGCGGAACATCGATCATCTTCTGCAGAAGCTGTATCTGAGGAAGGTCTGTATCCTGAAACTCATCTACGATGATATGTTCAAAGCCCAGTTCCTCAAACAGATGAGGATTCATCGTAAGAAGCTTATTTACCAGAATAAGCTGATCGTCAAACTCCAGCATATCTTTTGCCTTCAGCTGATCATTATACTCTTCATACATCATAAAGAGATAATCCAGATCCTGCGGGGTATACATACGATTCCACTCATCGGGATAGTTCTCACGATCATATCCTTCTTTCTTTATCAGAGCAAAATCATCGGTAGCCCTTACAAAGGCAATCTTGGATGAGCTCCTGTTATATATCTTCTGAGCTGCGGAACCATAGGTCCAGGATGAGATCTTGGGAAACTGATCCAGCACACGGTTTATTATCGCACGCTTGGTTTCATCAGGAACCACTCTCGGCTTACGCTTAAAGCCAAGCTGCTCATATTTCTGATTGATGATATCCTGACAGAAAGCGTTAAAGGTTGTGGATGTAAACTTATCCGGATCCACAGGAACTCCTGCAGCGGCTGAATATGCAACAGCTCTTGCAGTCATCTCACCTGCACCGGCATTCGTAAAGGTAAGAAGACAGATCTTTTCGGGGTCTGCGCCGTTTCTTACAAGCTCGGCTACACGAAGCGATACCACTAAAGTCTTACCGGAACCGGGTCCTGCGTTTACACGGGAAATACCTCTGTCATAGGTAACCACATTTCTCTGGTCATTGGAAAGATGCACATCCGATGCGGGACGAACTGCCTCTGTGACGGGAGCCGGAATAGGAGGCTCTTCGTAATGGCAGACATTATTCATGGAACATCCGGCACAGTCTTCAGGCGTACAGCTTGAATGTGCTTCTTTTTCCTTTTCGATCGCTTTTTCTATCTTTTCAATAAGCTCATCATCGAACTCGGCTTCCGTGATCTTATTGTATTTGCTATTGGTTGCATCATAAGGGATCACATATTCCCCGCTTGCACTCTTTTCCAGAGCCTCACGCTCATAATTGGCAGAAGGATCTCCCAGATACAGATATTCGATGATCACTTTCTTATCCGTTCCGTTGATCTGATTGAGCTGCTCACCATAACGCCCAAAACAGTATCCCTCAGGGGTAAGTATCGGTCCAAGACCGGATACTGCTCTTCCTGTCTTTACCTTACAGATGGTTATGTAATTGTCTGAATCAACCACATAATCCGGTTTTACTTCTATCGGCTCTCCATGGTAGTCTACCACCACAGGAAGTCCTCCATTGATCTCTTCAGGGAAAAGCTTATGAGCTCTTGCTTCGCTTCTCTCATAATCAACGAAACGCTCAATCCTCTTGGCTGTAAGAGAAAGCCATGCTTCCTTCTGGTTTAAGTTCTCCCAGATATGTCCTCTGGCATCCAGATCGTTGGCAAGCTCCGACTTGATATCTGCTATAGGCTCACCCAAAAGCATACGCTTGATAAGTCTTTTCTGAGCTACAGCGAGATTTATCACAGAACTCTGCTGTGAGATCTTGGCTCTCGGATTAAACTCACAGTTGTCCGATCTTCTTAACTGGCTGCTTGTTCTCATTTGTTATCTCTCCTTTTCTTCAAAATCTTCTGCACTGATCCAGCTTAATTCTTCACCCATTTTCTTTACCGAACCGCCGGATATGATATGTGTTGCAACATCGTCATATCTCTTAAATATGGCGGTAACTGCCTTTTCCAAAACATCTTCAGGATCACCCAGAGTAAGATTGGTACAATAAGAAGCATCATCCACCTCTGTCCAGTCCATATCTTTATCATCGGGGTCTTTATAATAAACATCGAAACGAAGAAGACGATCATCGTCGGGGTCATTCGGATCCCAGTCTCCGTTATATCCCTCTCCCAGATCTACCAGATCCACACGGATACGCTCATTTTCCGCCCGCATCCGCAGTTCTACATCGGGATATTCTCCATTGTTTTTGGTAATTGTCATTCTCTGGCATCCTCCTTTACTTTACATCAGGAAAACTTTTTCCCAACTTCGGCTACTATTATATGAAAAATAATAAATAAAAAATGGATATTCCCCATCAGAACAGAGAATATCCACATAAGAATTCTTGCAGAGTGGGAGTTATTCCAGATCTTCCTTCTCAATATACTGCTCTTTAAGTCTCTGTCTGGTATTCATAAGGATCTTTCCCAGATGGTTTTCTCCCACGCCATCACATACGCCCCAGAAGGTGTCTTTCCAATAATTTCCCTCTTCGATATACTCATCTCCGGTAGAGATGAGCTTCTCTGCCAGCTCAGGATGCTGGTCAAATTTCGCATCAACAATCTTTTGCATAACATCCAGCTTTATCTCATCCCAGTTATCCACCATTTCTACCCTGCGACCCACCTTCTTTGCAAGCTTCGCCGGAAGGTTGAAGAAATATTCCTTATCGATACGGTCTGCACATTTCTGTGCCTGATAAGCAGCTTCACTGTTTCGGAAGGTGATCCCGTCGTAAGTTATCTTCGCCTCATAGAAGTTGGATAAGTATTCATATTCGTCCCTGAATGAAGTGATCATCTGTATTTTTGCCTCCATCTATATAAATCCTTAATCTCTCAACTATATATGAGAAAAAATAAAATCGTCTGCTGCGGTAAAAGGCATAAAAAAAAGAGGCTCCGGATAACCGAAACCTCTGTAGCGTGGGAGCCTGATATTTTATATCGATCTTTCGAGCTGGTGTTTAAGCTCATCGATCTCTTCTACTTTCAGCTCAGTAAGGTCTACCTGAGCTTCATACAACATTTTTAAGTCTCCATATTCGATTTTAACAAGATCATAATCTCTCTTCACTCTGTACAGTTCCTCCAGAAGAAATGCGATCATTTTCTGCAGAATATCACTGTCAGGCTTTACTTCAGGTGGTTCCATAACTAAACTCCTTTCTCAGCCATTGCTCTAAAAACACAAAAGAATCCTATAGCAGATGTCGTGTCTGCCTTTTTATTTGATCTTATTATGTTTTAAGGTATCTGAGGGAAATACGATCAGCAATACAGTCAAATGATTCCCTTCTCACTTAACTGCATAACAAGGTTAAACCGAAAATTTCGGTTCTTCTCCCGGTTAAAAATTGCCGTGTAGGCTAATCAAAGTTTAGTGCCGTATAGGCCGATTAAAAATCGTGGCTGTTTAAGCCAAATCAATAAATCCGCTGCCGTATAGGCTAACTCAATAGATAGCTACCTTAAGAATATTTAATTGAGACTCGTCACACCAGGTGATGTTTATCACCGATAATTATTATACAAAAAGTGAAAAAATATAGCAAGATTTGTTGACAAACAATAATAACGAATTGTTCGTACACATGTCGCAATACCCTTGTAAATATTGCACAATGCACAAAATTCGGCACAATATGTATGTATATTTAGTGATTTATGAGACATATATTGTATAAAGTATTATTCCTTGACTCGTTTGGTTACCAATAAGAAAAAGGCCCCAAACGGCTATTCCGTTCAAAGCCCCTCCCTTATATCCGATCTACGCTGATACAACATTTATTTCGTCATGTCAGCATAAGAAACGCATCAAATTCTTCTCTGTTACACCCGACCACCTCACACATATGTTTTCTTATCTCTTCCAGACTCATCTTATCCGGCATGGAATCCGAAGACCTTACAAACTCCAGATAGATCTTCTGCATGATACCAAAGAGAGCTCCTTTTGCCTCCAAAGAGGCATAGGTAAGAGCATCAAACATATTTCCCGATACAGAAGTGTTTACGCCATCTGAAATATCGCTCTTGCCGGGCTTATAAGCGCTCATATCGATATCCACCTTGCAGTGCAGCTCTTTGCTTAATTCGAGTTTTATCATAGCCTTTCTCAGGATGCCTTTCTCTTCGCCTCATTTACCATCTGTGAAAGCTCAGAATAGGCTTTTGCCAGCTTCCAGAACTCATTCTCCAGAGCGACATATTCCGCAGCAAGCAGTTCTCTGGTGATGGGTTCTGCGATGACATCCTTTCTGCGCTGATCCAGTTGCTCTGCATTAAGGATCATCTTGTTGATCTTCTTAAGACTTACTCCCAGTTCGTAATAACCATTTGCCATAATCATAATCTCCTTTCGTTTGGTGTTTTTGTATCCTATCACATATCTCCCCCTTTTTGAGAGAAAAACTTGTGGACACATAATTTTTTACCAGTTTTTCTCTGCTGTATCGCTGTATCCGCTTTCTGATTATGTTGTACCATACCCCCGGATTTTTCGGTAGGCAGGTTTTATCTTCAAAAATCGGGGGAATCGGATAAAAGTTTTTCAAGCTGTATGCGATATACATAAAATATCCCGAAAAGCGCATAAAACAGGCTTGACTTTGCCCGATTTTTCCCGATAATTATACTTAAGGCATACAAAAGGGGGATTTTTCATGAATACTTTTACCGCCAGGGAACTGTATAATCATCTGATCAAAGGTGTATTCGGTACCTATACTTTTCATGCTGAAGACGGCTCTCTTCCTTTTGACCGTGCTTATTTTTTCTATCACCGGATATCCAAACCTCTTTTTAGTGTTAAAACAAATCAATACATAATAAAATTATATGAGTTAGCTTTTAACGACCGGTTAAGAGTATCCAAAGAAACCGTGTCTTATAACCTGAATAATCTATTTATCACCAGGTTTAATATTGATTATCAGAAGTATGTTATAAATAACGACAATAAAATAACCCGTCAGACAAAAATATCTTTCTGGCTGGACAGAGTAGAAAAAATATGCAAATTATGCTCAAACCTCTCAGGAGATGATATTGTTGCGCTGCCGAAAGCAAAGTGGTTTGCACAGAAGTCATCCAAATCCTCCAAAACAGTTATTGTTAAGGATATGTATATCACCGAATATCCGAAAGATCAGATAAAAGTGGCGACGCAAGCAGATAAAGCTCTTTCTGATCATGCAAAGGCCAACAGGCCTGTGATGCTTTCTGATTTTGCAGAGAGAAATACGGCCATCCACAATTATGCAAATGCCAAAGTGCTGACCATAGATAATGGTAATGCGGAAGTTCTTCAGGGAAAGAATATTGGTGATGCTTTGGAAAAACAGGGCCCGGAACGCATGGATGTTCAATCCAGATATGATTCAGATAAACTTTCATTAGATGATCTTGGGAAGATAGTAAATATATGGGATGGTTATGGCTATTTTGGCCCTGCAGAAATTGTGGCGATAAAGCCCAAAGGAGCAATCTTACGAACCAGCGATGGTACAAGGTATTATAAAGAAAAAGGGGCAAATACTGTAACCATATATGAAGAAACTGATAATAAAACAACTTCTCCTTCCCCTGCAGCTTCTGAAACCGATCCTGTAGAGGATAGTCCCGTAACAGAGTCTTTGGAGACATCCACTATCGATATCCCGGCTGACGAATTTTATCGCAAACTGGTATTTGAGGTATTCAAAAATAAACTGGATCAGGAATCATATTGGGTGAGACGACCCAAGGATATAGGCCGCACTTATTTTAGAGACCATGTAAAGGTTAAAAAAATCTTTGATTCAAAATGCATTGAGAAGCTTATAGCATTATTTGACTGCGGCTTTAATGGCAATTTGATCTCTGCCAAAGAAGAGATGATCAGCCAAAACCTCAAAGAACTATTTAAGGAATATTTTCTGGACGATTTCAGTTTCCTTATGATCAATGAAATAGATATAAAAAACGATGACAAGAAGCTTTTGGATGCCAAGATAAGATGCTGGAGTACGCTGCTCAACAAACTTTTTAACAGTATCCAGGGGAAAAATAAGGATGATAGCATAAAAACCAACTATAGACTCTTTGGGGCCGAATATGAGACTATAAAGAATGAGATCAAACCCCTGGCCGATCCTATCACAATGGAACATATTAAGCGCATAGAGGGTACCCAGGAGCCGAAAATAGAGATCAACACGGCAGACCAGGACAAAAATGAGGACGATGAATGGCGTAAGGTCACTCCTTCAACGGCTAAGTCCAAAGCAGACCCTTTAGCTGACATGTCAGTGGAACAAACAGGAGCCGGACATCTCTATTTCCTTGATTATATACTTATGGACATAAACAGCTTTATTGCTGATTATAAGAAGAGTTCTCTTCTTAATTTGTGTACCTTTCCTGTTCTTGAGGAAAGACCTAAAGATGCTATAGAAGCCCGGGTAACCATGGAAAAATGGATGGCAGAGGTCGATAACGACCGGATATATCCTTTATATATCAAAGAGCCAGATCTTTTTAAAGGATATGATATAGCTGCCATCAAAAACGATAAGAATAATAATACATATTATACCAGTGGAAGGCTGGATATGTATTTAAAATTAAAAAACTTTCTTCCAGATACAAAGCTTATTGTTATACTTCCTGATGATTTAAGAAAGAGATACAATGAATTGGAAAATAAGTATTTTGATAATGGAGCCCCCTTAATGTTCTATAACTATTTTAAGAAGGATATTGAACAGTTTCTGTTTAATGAAGACATATTTCCTTACTTTATCAGGATGTCTTCAAGCAACCTGCATTACTACGCCGGACTGATAGACGGTATTGCTTCAATGAACCTGACTACAGTCACGAATAAAAACAGTTTTACCGATGAATATAGGAGATTCATAAAGAAAATTGAGGCTGAAACATGAAAATCGAACGACTTCTCCTGATGATCATGAATCTGTTGACGCAAACTGTCCTTTTAAGCCAGCCAAACTTTACCACTTACAAGTTTCTGCAATTACAGATTTTGTATCTTGAAATCCCTCTCAGTTTCCCTCTTAACTGCCTTAGCTGCTAAAGACTGACGCTTATCATAGTTTTTCTTTCCCTTAGCCAGCCCTATCTCTATCTTGGCTCTGCCGTCCTTAAAATAGACGGAAAGGGGCATTATGGTATATCCCTTTTCGGAAGCATCTCCCACAAGCTTATTTATCTCCGACTTATGAAGAAGCAGTTTTCTTACACGCAGAGGATCCCTGTTAAAGATGCTGCCCTGCTCATAAGGAGCAATATTCATTCCATAGATATAAGCCTCACCGTTCTCGATGCGGACATAAGCTTCTTTTATGCTGCACTTTCCCAGACGCAGGCTCTTAACCTCCGTACCCTTAAGCTCCAGACCTGCTTCATACTTATCTTCGATGAAGTAGTCAAAATATGCTTTTTTGTTATTTGCTATCAGCATTTTCTTATCCTCCTCTTTTCAGATCCCATCCGGAGTGTCTGTCTTTTTGTATCCCTCGATAAGTATGGTACGATTATCAGATGCAATCGCTCTTACCGCTTCATAAGTCCAGGTATTATTTTTGATGTGGCAGATATCACACTTACACAGATATTCCTCATTCCCAAGGTCCAACATACCCTCTTCGTCTTTAGGCCAAAGCCTGAGCACCTGCTTTAAGGACTCGATGCTGCTCAGGTTTCTTATGGACTGAAGGAAGTCGTTTTTAGCTTTATCAAACTCTTCTTTTGTCATGTAACTGTCTCCCGGCTTAAAATCTTTGCCGTAGTGGGTATAGTGGTTTTCTTTAAACGAAAGCCCCGCACCTCTTAAAGTGATACTCATATCGTCCATGACAACTTTAAATATATTTCCGTTTATCCCAAATTCACAGATCATGTTTTTCTCCTTTGATCAGAATTGTGATGGTTTAATTTTCTTATCTATATATGAAAAATAATTTTGAACAAAAAAAAAGAAAAAAGCCAGTTGCAGCCAGCTTCTTTCTTTGATTTACCGGAAACAAAACGAACCTTGCAGTGCCCGTAATGAAGATCGATAAATCCATGCGTGAGGATAATGCCTTCATAGTATTATTATGTCTTCAATCTTTCGAAAATTCAAGGGCTCTTAGGAAAATTTAAACCGGCAGTTTAAAAAGAGATGTGACAGACTTATCCATCACATCTCTTCTCTTTAAAGCCAGGCGATATGGTTTCTTATTCCAGCCCGAATTTCTCTTTCATCGTAGGATTATTCTTACACAGCTTCTTTATCTCCAGATCTTCTGCTTTATCATTGGCCAGACGAAGCTGCCTGTCAGAAGCAAGAAGAGCCTCTTTTATCTTCTGAAGATGGTCAATAGACTTATCGATCTCCTCTATCGCCTCAGAGAAGCGTTTTGCTGCCTGGGTATAATTATAGGAGAACTTCTTCTTGAAGTTGTCCAGCTCCTCTTCAAAGTGCGTTACATCGATATTCTGATTTCTTACCGCCAAAAGCTCCTTCTTAAGGGCGATACTGTTCTTTGCAGAATTACGGAGTATCCCTATGATCGGTAAGAAGAACTGGGGTCTTATCACATACATCTTCTCATACTGATAAGATACATCCACGATACCGCTGTTATACAGCTCCGATTCAGCCTCAAGCATGGATACCAGTACAGCATATTCACAGTTCTTTTCTCTCCTGTCTTTATCCAGCTCCTTAAAGAAGTCGGAATTCTTATGCTTACTGGCCGTGGTGTCCATCTCATTCTTCATCTCAAACATGATGGAGATGTACTCATTACCCTCATCATCATAATCCCTGAAGATAAAATCACCTTTGGAGCCGGTCTTTGCATCATTATCCTTATCAAAATAAGCTCCCGGAAATGCAGTCATACGGATCTTCTCAAATTCCGTCTGACAATGCTGCTCCAGCGTCTCTCCCACCATTTTGGTGGACATCTTGGTCTTTAAGTCCTTATAGTAAGCCAGCTGTTCGGAAGTATCCTTAAGCTTTGCCTCGTAATCGTCCTTAAGACGCTCTTTTTCCTCATTAGCTAAAGATACTGCCTTCATTACCGCAAGCTCTCTCTCAGAGGCTGCCTGCGCCGTTATATGGGCCGTAGATTCCTTAACCCTGCGATTTACCTCTTCGTCGAAGCTCTTATCCCTTATCTGGGACATGATATTTATGCTCTCGGTCTCATCCAGAGCAAAAGTCTTATTACAGTGCGGACATATAATCTCCATGATTACCTCCTTATATGAACATAATCCCTGATGACAGATGCTCTTCGACATCTTTTCTTCTGAAATGATATTTTTTCAGATCAGGGTTTTCTTTTATCGCTGACCAGATATAATTTATGTGTGCTTTTATGTTTTCCCAGGAAACCGACTCGTTAGTCTTTTTATTGTATTCCTGTTCATAATCCCATATGATATTGGAAAGATCATCTCTGAATTTTTTCTCCAGTAAGTTAATCTCTTTAGCACAGCTTATCTGATCTTCCGAATTGGGAAAATACCACAATCCTACTTTACGATCCCACTTGCCATGATTTCTTTTTATAGCTGCCTTCATATCGGTGGAGATACCAGCCTTTATACGACGGTCTCTGATATCGGGTATATAGAACTTTCCATCAATGCTCTTTTCAAAGGTTATCAAATCTACACGATTAAAACACTCCATCCCTTGATACATCGTTTTCTCCTTACTTTTATACTTTATCCACCGATTTAAGCACAATACCGGATATAATGCCTCTGTATTCATCGCCACAGGGCAGAAATTCATCGGCGAAATAAAAAGTTCTGTCCACTTCCTTCGTTTCCCCGGTGAGAGGATTAAGCCCCATTCTCCTTATCTTATCCTGATAGATGCCCACTCCACGCTTCTGCCACTTGGGCAGGTCATTATAGTTGATACCTCTCTGAAAAAGCAGCTCATTCTTAAAGCTGTTACCCTTTCCGGAAAGGATAGAGGTAGCTTCTCCCTTACTCTTTTCCTCTTTGCGAAGAGTCCAGTAACACCATCCGTTTAAGGCGTTTCTGTTAGCATCATCCTGCCTCCAGATAAAGTAATCACACAGTCTGTCGGTATTG
>ODAJ012059340.1_pt1 | contig 35397 bp, 46 predicted proteins | sample 1539241 | NCBI WGS metagenome assembly ODAJ01 (sample SAMN02144231, study PRJEB22623) | gut metagenome | biome: sheep rumen | host: Ovis aries | place: New Zealand
TGGAACAATCCGAAAAAAAGAAAAAACCAGGGCTCCCAGAAATAGATTTTCTTCAAACTATCAAGCACCTCCATTTTGGACCATAGGGACGGGGTTAGTGGTTCATTTTATCTGCTGCTTCTTTTTCTTAGGAGCAGGTAATTCGCCGTACATAGCCTCTATCAGTTCTTTCAGAAAATCCTTATTATCCACATCGTCCACGAGAATCATTTCTTTTGCACCTTCATATGGCAGTTCCAAATCCGCATCCGGCATCATCGCCAATGCGGATTTTGTCTGTTTTACCAAAAAACGGTCATCATAGACGCCGCCAATCACCTTGCCTCTGTAGTACAAAATATACTCTCCCATCATCTGACGATAGGTTATTTCCTCCAGCCCGGAAAGCTGCTCTAATATAAAATCCAGATAATCCTTACTTGATGCCATCTGCAGCCATCTCCTTCTCAGAATTTTTCCCAGTGTATTCTGTCCCTTACATTAATCTCTTTTTGCAAAACCGGTTCTATTCCTTTCCGGGGCCTTCCAATCCCAATAAAACACGGCATAAAATAATCATCCGGAATCTCCAGAACCTTCTTCGCATGCTCTCCTTCATTACCAAGCGGAATGCGCAAATTGCACCCGTATCCTTCCGCTGTAGCCGCCAAAAAGAGATTTTCTATACTGCACCAAATGGACGCAAAACCATTCAGATGCGAGACGTTTTCAGGATGTAAAATATCCGTTTTTTCTTTAAGCAGCGGAACTATGATGGCAGAAGCATCAAACAGCATCCGATACTGCTTGGGCACTGCATTCCTGTAACATTCCTGCTGAAGCGAATCATTCAGCTTCCAATCCCTGATCAATTGATTCATATCCTCGTCGGAAATCCCCTTCGGCACGATGTCCAGAAGCGAAGCAGCAACCTCTTTGTCACGGATAATGATGTAATGCCAGTCGCGCATGTGATCGTTGGTCGGAGCCTTGAACGCTGCCGCGATGATTTTTTCAAGGATTTCCTCTGGAATTTCTTCATTTTCAAAATCCCTGACAGTCCTTCTGCTGTTGATAACATCATAAAATTCCATAAAAAAAATCCCTCCTCAAACATCCGTGTAAAATGGACCGGGAATCCAAAATCCCTGTTTTATCGGGCTTTCCCCATAGCCCAAAAATTAATACTTTTTTAATGGTGACTGTCACCCGGACCTATCCACTGAATAAAGGCCGTCTTGTCACTACTGTTGTACCCGGCCCGTTCATAAAATCTCAGGGTTTCCTCTTTCTTTGATCCGGTAAGCAGCATCATTTTATAGCAGTTTTCACTCTCCGCAATCTGCTTTGCATACTGAAGGCACTCCGACGCGTAGCCCTTTCCCCGGCAGTCTTTACGCGTCACCACATTTTCCACAAAAGCATACGGCCGCACATTTCTAGTCAGATTCGGTATGATCACGCAAACACAGGACGATACAATTCTGCCCTCCACTTCATTCACAATCAGGTGATGATTTGAATCATTCGTAATCTGCTTCCAGGTATTCCGAAGATGCTCATTTTTTTCAGGAACGGAATCTTCATGTAAAAATAAATACAGTTCAAGGATTGCGTCCAAATCATTTTCGTTCGCTTCTCTGACCATATGATTTGCCTCTCATTTCTGCGCTTTCCCTCATTTTAGGATGTTTACTGCTTTTAAGTATAGTATAAACAGCACGTTTTTTACAGTCAGGAATTCGCTTCTCTTTCCAGATAATCCACTATCGGCTCGATAAATTTTACATCCGAAATATCATAGGAGGAGGACATCACTTCCACCATCTTCTTTTCCTCCTCGGTGGCATCTTTCTTTTTCTTCAAAGTCGAAATAAACATTTTCATGGCAAGTTTCGAAGGGGCATTCATTTTTTCGTAATTGAATCCACCCTGACAGTAAAATGCCCGAATATAGTTCCTCTGTTCATCCGTCAGCATGTTGTGAAGTGCAACATCAATATCCGGATTGTCATTCGGGCTTCCTCCGACGCAAAATACAGCAAGCCGTTTATCCTTCCATGTTGAAGCATTTTCAAGAAACCATTTCAATTTCACAATATTCCCGGCCATTGCCCAGCCCCCGTAAATGATTGCCTGATAATCATTATAAAAATCCTTTTCCTTTTTCTTTGCATCCTTCAAATCAAGAATGTCCGCATTCAGCCTGTCGGCAAGCCACATGGCATACTTCCTGGTAAATCCTGTTTGCGAGGTATATATTACCAATGATTTCATAATTCACTCAGATTCCTTTCCATTTTCATAATTGTCTGAATGGTAATAAACAAACTTTGTTCATCAATTCCTTCAAAAATCCGTCCGATGATGTACCTGCTCTGCTCTCCGTTATTGTCATTTTCCTCCAGAAACGCTCTTGCTTCTTCCGTTACCTGAATACGCAGCTTTCTTTTATCATTTTCATCCGGAACCATGGCAATAAAGCCTTTTTTCTCCAGTTTCAGGAGAATCTGTTTTACATTCTGGTGCGAACTGCCCATTACATCGGAAAGCTCATTGATCGTAGGCGGTTCCTTGCAAAGATTGATACAAATAATTGCAAAAAACTGCTTCCAGGTAATCTCCTTAAAAAAAGCATCTGCGGCAGCCTGATAACGGTTGTCAAACGCGCTCAGAAGTCCTAGCAAAAACGGTTGCGGCGGCATTTCTCCGAACTCCACCGTTTTCATTTGCATCTGTTCATCGTAATTCATGGATTAACCTCCTGCATCCAAAAATAGGTAACATGTTACATTTCAAAAACAATGTAACATGTTACCTATTTTGTGTCAACCGGTTTTTTGACCATTTGTTCATTTCCGCAAAATCACGGTATTCACTCTCTCTTGTATAAAACCAACAGACTCAGCCGTGCGCTTTGATCCTTCGTTTGAAACGGAATGCGCCCAGACAGGTTGCTTCCCCTGTTTCATAATCTCCCGGCACATTCTGTCGGCAAGAACTTTCGCAAGTCCCTGATGGCGGTAACTCTCATCCGTCTCAATTCCGATATCAACCTCATCGGAACTGACTGCCGCAGAAAAAGCAACCGCAATTACTTTTTCCCCATCCAGCGCAACGAATCCAAATCCGTTTTTCAGAAACTGTTCTCGACTCGCCCATGAAAAATCCGGAACGATTTTGCCGTGTATCCTGTCATAGTTCGTTTCCGAAATCTGCTCTATTCTGTACTCACACTCCGGTCGCACATCCAGAAGCGAACCAAACCGGTACTCCGCTCTTTTTTCAAGCCGGACGCATTCTTTATCTGCGAAAAAATCTTCTACATTCGGATCATCCGTTACCAGCACGAATCTTCTTTCCGGTTCTTTTTGAAAATACTCTCGATAGATTTTATTCAAAAATTCCTCATCCAGATTTCCCGAAATATAGGCAAAACCCGCATAATGCCAGAACAAAACGGCATCTCCGTCCGGTATAATTTCCACGTCCGGAATCTTCTCTGCGCCCGGAATCTTCTCTCCATCCGGAATCTGCTCCGCGCCCGGTATTATCTCCCCGTCCTGAAGGCCTTGTGCAATCGACATCGGATAAACTCTGTTGGCGCCGCAATTCCCCGCATACTCCGCGTTCTTCATCATATCCGCATACTCTTCAAACAGCGCATGCGAATACTCCTTTTTTCGATCCGACTCCCTGACAATTTTCCATAAAATAGCCGCCGCCTTCAATTGCTTATGAAAAATCGCCGTAGCCTCATCCGCGCAAAAATCCTTCACGAACTTATTCCACTGAAGCGCGGATTTATCGTATGTCGCATACGTCTTTTTGCCGTAGTAAATATCCAGAAGGTCCCTGAGTGTAAAATCCTCGTCGCCGTTTTCCTTCACCGCTTTTGCCGTAGCAACCATATCTACGTTAAACTTAAACGGCTTCACACCCGTCTGTTCGGCGTAAAATTCTCGAAACCGGTTTCCAAATGTAAATCCGCACGCTATCAGGCCGGTATCTAACGAAAGCTCGGAAACGCAAGCTTTTTTACCGCGAGAACCACCTTGCGCGCCGGCACAAGACCGCCCCCTTGCCTTCTTCACGGGAGGTATTTTTTCTCCGGCAAAATACGCCCGAATCACACTATTGAGTTCGATTTTACTTCCGTCAGACTTAAGCCCCAGTCCTTTGCAAATCCGAATCAGTTCTTCCCGATACCAGTAATATTTGCAAAATTCATCATAGTCTTTAATGTCCTCAAACGCCGGTCTTTCCGCCACAATCTCATCCTCTCTGTTTCTCCAAAGCCTTGTTTCTCCAAAGCCCTGTCCATCCAAAGTCCAGTCCATCCAAAGCCCTGTCCATCCAAAGTCCAGTCCCTCAGGGGCTTGCCCCACGGAACATAAAATGGACCACTAACCCCGTCCCCCTGGTCCATTACGTTGGATTGAATTTTTCATCCGGAAAAATAAATACATTGTCCGGAACAAAAACCAGCGTGGCCGGCGTATCATGAATGTCCTCTTCCCGCATTCCCACGCAGGTGGCATACTTATACGTGTAATGGCGCTTTTCACCGTATATATTGATTCTGCTGTTATTCACGCTGTTAACAACCGCGTGATAGGCGATGTATTCTCTTTTTCTGACCACACGGAGCCGGTATATAAAATTCGTCAGATAAAATGCCGCGATCGCCGGTCCGAAGGCAATCAGGATTATCGTCAAAAAAATCATAAGCCCGGTACGCCTTCTTAGTCTGACATACCGTAATGCAAATAAAACACTGCTGTTTCCCCGGGAATATCCGTTTGTAATCCAGTAAAAGGTAGGAAAGATAATCAGGGCACTGACTGCTATAACAACGATTGCGTCCAGCAACAGATATTTCATAACCGCCCGGTAAAGTATCTTTTCAAACGCAACCGGAACATCCGCTTTGTAAAACAGGCTGTTTTCTTTGCATGTATCCAGGTTTCCGTTTCCGTAAAATAATTTCTTCCAGTTTCTCAAGTCCCCGATTTCTTTTTTTATAACCATGGGCATCACCATAAAACCCGCCGACGGGAACATTAACACAGCCACAATCAAATCGAGATTCTGGTCGTTTCTTCTGCTTTCCGCAAACAGAAAGACTGTGGATAAAACCATTATAATGGCATATATACCGATGATATCCTCACGGTAGGATTCCTTTTTGTCCTTCTTCGTAAAAGGCATTCTGCCGAGTATCAGTGAGAGATAAAAGAAAAGGTGCACGGGACCGAGGATTGCGATGAGCAGCACATACTGCAGCATTTCCTCTTCTGTAGCCTCATGTGCGGCAAGTGCGATAATCCCATCCACCATGGCTGCCGTGCCGAGGCAGAAAAATACAAATGCGGCAGATCCCAGCAGAATCAGCAAAAGTTTTATCCCAATCGGAAATTCTTTTTTCCCCTGCGTATTCTTCTTTTTCGATGACTTCTTTCCCATCTTACTTCCAAAAACCTATCGCAGATACTCTTTCACCCGGTCGATATTCCTGGAAGCATCCTCATAACCTAACCAGTAAAGGTCTCCGAGCTTTTCCATGTTCCCTTCGAACCTTGCCACATCAACCGGTTTCGACGGCGCAAGCGCAAAGATTTTTCCCTCTTCGTGAAGCTTGTATAACTGATCCGTCATTTTGTTAAAATCATCGTTTACCCGGTTCATGCATTTGACAAATTCGGGGTATCTGCGGTACATGGTCATGGCAACCCCGTTCGGGGCGGTACTTCTTCGGAATGCCCACTCTCTGGTTTTTACGACAACGATTTTTTTCGCACCGATACTTGTTGCATACGGATACGGAATCTTCGTGGAGCATCCGCCGTCAAGATAGGGGATTCCTTTCATGACTACCGGACGGGATACATAGGGAACCGTCGCAGACGCTCTGACCGCCGCTGAGAGGTTGCATTTTCCTTTCTCCATATATTCCGTCTCGCCTGTTCGCATGTTGGTCACGCCGACCGCCAGACTTCTGGACGGATCCATCAGTCTCTTTTTATCGAGCGGCAAACCTTCCACAATATCTTTATACAGGTACGTAAAACCCGTAACGCCGTGATCTCTGATCATTGCGCCGATTCCGCAGTATTCCTTATCGTGTCTGTAGGTTAAATCGATTCTTGCGCCCCAGCCGATCTGTCCGGACACATATCCGATGGCGGAAAGTGCACCCGCGGAGATGCCGACCGTGCTTCTTAAATTGATTCCGTTTACCATAAAAGCGTCCAGTACGCCGAGCGTGTATAAGCCTTTCCAGCCGCCGCCCTCAAGCACCAGACACCCTTCCGTTATTTCCTCGCTTGCCCTTCCTGTCGGAAGTTTATCCAATCCATTGTATACTTTCATCGCATCGTTACTTCCCGTCCGCAAAACTTGTAAATGATTCTCTTTCCATTTCCGGAAGGCCGTTTGCCTGTTTCTCGGCATGAATTGCCCGGATAAGGAAAGCCATATTCTTCGCAAGGTTTCGCATTGTCTGCAAACCTTCCGCATCTTTTTTCACATCTTCGGCATCAAAGCCGTGAACCTGATTCCAGTAGGTACTGCTGGCTACGGGCATTCCGCTGATGGTAAAATACTTGTTCAGCACATCAAAAGATGCCGTGTTTCCTCCTCTTCTGCAGGAAACCACACTTGCTCCGACCTTCATATGCTTGGAAAATGAAGTGCTGTAGAATAAGCGGTCTAAGAACGATAATAACGTGCCGTTTGGAGATCCGTAATAAACGGGGCTTCCGATGACAAGACCGTCTGCCTCTTCAAAAAGCGGCGCCACTTCATTGACCGCATCGTCACGTACAACGCATTTGCCGTTATTGGAACAGTATCCACAGGAAATGCATCCGCGAATGTTCTGATTACCGATCTGAACCAGCTTCGTTTCGATTTCTTCCTGCTCAAAGACCTTGATCATTTCCGCAAGCGCGGTTGCGGTACATCCGTTTCTGTGCGGGCTGCCGTTAATCAGTAATACTTTCATTTTCCCATCCTCCTTTGACTAAATTTACATTCTCAATCCTTGTATGAGTCATATCATCCTTACTTATTTCTCGTATATCTGCACTCCGGATAGGAACTGCATCCCCAGAACTCTCCGTAAATGCCTGTGCGAAGTTTCAAGGCGCTACCGCATTTTGGGCACTTCTTAACCGCTTTGGCTTCCGGGGACGGATTGCGCATCTCCTCTGCCAGATGTTCGAAAACCTGCTGATTCATCCTGCAGTCCCCCAGCGCTCTGTGGGCATTTTTGATTTGAATTCCATAATACGATGCCAGATCAAGCAGCGCATAATGTTCCAGTTTCGGCAGATACATTCTTGCAACCGGCAGGGTGTCGATGTAATCGTTGCCTATGATTTGCCCGAAATACCTGCGTGTATCCCGCCATATGAATTTCATGTCGAAGAGGTGAATATTGTGGCCTACCAGGACCATATCACCCGTAAAATCAAGGAAATCCCGAAGCGCGACATCAAACGGGGGTGCATCGGCAACCATTTTATCCGTAATGTGGTTTACTTCCGACGCATAGTACGGAATGTGAATCCCCGGATTAACCAGTGTAGTGAATTCCTCTGCCACTTCTCCTCCCAGAACCTTAATCGCCGAGATTTCAACGACCTCGTCTTTCTTCGGAGAAATGCCGGTCGTTTCCAGATCAAATACGACATAATCCGGTACGTAGGTATTCATTTTTTTACCCATTTGATTGGAAAGCATGATTTATTCGCCTTTCACTGCCTATTTGCAAACTCTTTTATGCACATAAGTTATATCCGCAGGCAAAACAAAAAAGTACTATTATTCTTTTAAAATTACATCCTTCAGCATTATATACTGTGAAGCATTTTCAACCGGTGCAAACTGAATACGAATGTTTTCGTGTCCTGTGATATCCACCTCTGCTGTTTGAGAAGTATCAACCAAAACAAGATCTATTGTCTGTGATAATTGCGTCTGCTCAACTTTCATCAACCTTTAAAAAAGATAGTGTAATAATATCATATATGTCCTTACACTTATTCCACCACCCTGAATTCCTCTAAATCCCAGTAAATCTCCGTCAGTCTTTCGCCGTCGATTTGTGCTCCTTTAAAGAACTCGTCCCTGTCGCGGAACCATTTCCCGTCAAAGCAGACGGCGCATGTGCCGCCATCCTGTTCGGAGACGATTTCATGCCTTTCACCGTAGGCTTCAAAGGTAATGCGGTGAGGCGATTTTAAGAGATAATACAGGTCGTAGAAATCAAACTCTTCCTCATCGAAAGGAATCAGTTCGTATAAATCGTCAATCAGCCATTTCATGATGTTCATGTTGCCGAAAAACGCATTATGGCGAATCCTTTGCGAAAGATACTCCTTTGCCTTAAGATACAGATTCACTGCCTCTTTTTTGTTTCCCTGCTCAGTCCGGATCCGGGCCAGACGGGTATACACTTCCGGAACCGGGTCGAAAACATTCCGGCAGTTCTTTACCTTCGGATAAAGATTCTCGATGATTTCTTCATACTTTGCCTTGTTTTTCTCTACGTAATAGCCGTTTTTGTACATATCGGCGATTTTATACGTTGCGACGAAGTCGCCTTTGTCCATCAGTTTTGAAAAATACTCAAACGCTTTCTTATAATCCTTCTCTCCGGTACGGCCGTAATACCAGATGTATCCGAGGCACTCATATGCGGGATCGTAGTCAAAGGTTGCCGCCATCTCATAGTATTTTAAAGCCAGTTCAAAATTCTTAAGTTCGTAATAAACGCCGCCTAAATACAGCATATCCTGCGGGCGCTGCTCTTCGCGAATCAGAAACTGCATGGCTTCCGTGAATGCAAAAAAATCCTCCTCGGTGTAGGATTTGCTGTCATCAAAATTCTCTGCGATTGCCCTGGCCTGTTGAATCGTCATAAGTGCTCCTTAAAAATCAATCAGATAGATTGCCATCGAAACCTGTGTATAACCTGTTTTTCCTTTGATATCCGTCACCTTTGCCGTGAGCATTTTTCCGGCATCCATAAGCCTTGTAAAAACCGGATTGTCTTTCTCCGGTACATATCCAAGCTTCCTGCCTTTTTCATCTTCCACCCGGATGGCGTTCTCATCGAAACGGTTCTTCGGTTCACGCCTTAAGGAAAGCGCCGCACCGACCTTCAGATCGTTTAAAATCGTTTCGTCTTCGAGATACATGGTTCCGGCAACAAACGTATCGAAAAGAAAAATTTCCTTTTGGAGAGGTTTAATCAGCTCTTCGGTTTTAAACTGTTCCGACAACGCAACGGCGTTCTGCGACGTAACTACAATGTTATTTGCCATGTAAAGCGCCCTCCTCCCTCACTGATTAATTTTTCCAGCGTTTCCTCGAGATCGTTCCGGTAAATCTGATATTCTTCCAGTTCCTTTATAAGCTCTTGCTTTCTTGCTTCGATTGCTTCCGGATCGGAAAGCAGTTCGCCGTAGGTATAGGGAATCGTCGTTGTGATTTCCTGAATCTGCTTTTCCAGTTTTTTGATTTTACCTTCAATATCGTCAATGTTTAAGACAAATCCCTCATCTCCGAGTTCTGTCATAACGTGGTTTAAAACCACCTCCAGTTCTTCCAGCTTATCTGCATTGTATTCCTTATAAGCAGTCATTACCTGATCCCACAGATCCATCAAAACAGCATTCTCGCCCGTCTTTGCGTTGATGTCCGGATGCAGCCGTTTGCAGATTCTCCGGAAAACCTGCTTCGCCATACGTACATCGTATTCGTCAATCGGTTTGGCCGCCTTGGCAAAGTCTCTTTCCTTTAGCATGCTTTTCAGTTCAATGTAGTAGGCCTGCATCTCCCCTTCGATTTCCGCCTGCATTCTCTGCGTATCGACCGGCTCTCCGAGATTTATGAACTTCGTGCAGTATGCAATCGTTTTCTTCAGACGGATGCAGTCAATTTTCACCTTCAGAATTTCGGCCATCGAATCGCCGAAAAGCTTTAAGTATTCCACTCTTCTGGAACCGGCCAGTTTTAGAAGCTGCTCCTTCTTTACAACAAGCGATTCATACTCCGTATACGGCGTATAGCCTTCCTCTTTGATGTCATCGTCTAAATAATCCATAGCTCGTTTATTCCTCTGCTTCGGGAAGTATTTCGTTAGCTAAATTCGGAACGGCCATTCTTATAAAATCATAGTCCGATTCCAGTTCCTGACCCTTTTCTTCCAGTTCGAGATAGGTGCAGTCCGTATTAAATTCAATCAGAAAATCACTGGTCAGTTCAATATATCCCACGATGGTTGCGTCAATTCCTTCACAGATTTCTTCAACCTGCGCCCTGTCGGTTCCCTCTTTGCAGGAAACCATAAGCTGATTCTTTACAAAGGTTACACCGGTTCTGGGATCCGTTACAATCTCTGCATCCGCCGGATCCTGCCCGAACAAATCGGTAACATCACCCGGTTCTTCCGCTCCCTGCTCCGATGTCGATACGGGTTCCGAAACGGCCTGCTGACCGGTCGATTGTTTTTCCGGGGTTCCGCCGTTTATCATGGATTCCAGTTCCATCTCCTGTCTGGCTCTTTGAAGCCCCAATCGGATGGAAATGATCCGGATTACGGTAACACCCGCAAAAACAACAAGCGCTATTGCCGCCGCTATAATCAGAATCCGGGTTCTGCGTCTGTTTCTTTCACTCATTTGTATATAATCTCCTCTTTTAATTCAATAAATGCTTTAAATTTTATTATAGCACAAACGGCCGGAAATACTCCCCGCTCTTACCAGTTGACTCCTTCGATGGACTGGGCGTATCCGACGATTTTACCCGAGGAATCCCTTGCCAGGAATAAAACATTATAAACTTTTCCCTTATCCTCGTCATAAATGGGACGACCGAGCGTCACCTCGCCGCTTTGAGAGACGGATTCCGGAAGATCGATCCAGACCTCCTCGTATAATGTCGCGATCTCGGCCGCCTCTTTTGCTGTATACTGTTTTTCTTCGTAGAGAGTGTAATCTTCCCCGATTTCCCGCCACTCCGCAATACGGAATTCGACAGCAACAGGCGCATCATAGGTAAACGTCGTATAACACATCGCACGGGCACCCGGATTAGTATCAGCGATATCAAATTCATAGTGCACATCCATTTCACCGCACGCAATCTCCGTAAGCGGTGCAATTTCCGCGTTTTCTTCCGGATTCTCCACCACCTGCTCCGGCTCCGGATTCTCCGTCTTTGCGGACGTTATTTCATCGATGATCTTATGAAAACTCTCATCCTGCGTTTCCTCAAACGCTCTTTGTGCAACCGCAAGCGCCAAGTCGTCATCTCCGCTTTGGCGGTACGCGCTGATGATACCGTTAAATGCGGCAACGTTCTTCGGATCGATGGTTAGTGCCGCTTCGTATGCAAGAACCGCTTTTTCGTAATCGAGTTCAGCCAGGTACTTGTCACCAAGTTCCAACTGCTTTTTTAACTCCTTTTTTGGTCCGGATACGGCATTATAATAAAATATCCCGGCCACCGCGCAACCGATTACGGCAAGAACCGCAACTGCAATGATAATCGGCAGTGCAGCGCTTTTTTTCTTTGTGATTTGTTCCTCACTCATTTTTAAATCCTCTTCCTAATCCGTTATATTTTTTCTTTAACTCTGTTTCTGACAATAAATTCCGCTGCAAAACAGGGAACGATTCCGATACAATAACAGGCCAGATCCACAACCGAAAAACCGGTTCCGATTATGATTCGAAGCAGTCTGTTCGTGATTCCGAACCTGTCACAGAAACCCCACAGCTGAAGGAATTCCACCGCAAAGGCAAATGCAAGAATGGCCGTTGGAAGAATAAACCATTTCTCCGGCCTGTTCGGGCTGATTGTTCTGCATAACGCGTAAAGAAGAATAACCACCAGTACATCGCCCAGATAGTTTCTTACCCAGCCTGATGCATACCGCCCTATGATGATTTCAATCCCCAGAAGCAGCAATGTTGCCGCTCCAAAAGCTGCTCTTTTCATGTGAATGCGTGACCTCAGAAATAATATAAAAAATGGAGCATACGGGATTCGAACCCGTGACCTCCACACTGCCAGTGTGGCGCGCTCCCAACTGCGCTAATGCCCCATAAGTCTCTACAACGTTATTATATCAAAGAATTCTCATATGTACCACATATTCATTTTGTCAATTTAATGTTTTACGGCAGAAGTGTAAGAATCAAGATACCGATCACTATCGATTTACCGCTAAATATCTTTTCCGGCTTCTACCTCAATAATCCTCTCTATCCTCTCATCCTTCTTATGCCACACATTCTCAAGAGGCCAGGGAAGACCCAGGACGTAATCCACGTCACTTTTCGGAAGCGACGACAGTTGTCGGATGAATCTGTCCTTATCCTGATACAGGCGTTTTCCGAAATCGCAGAGAACATATTCATCGGAGTATGTGATTCTGCGCTTCACCTGTCTGAAACTGCTCCGTCCGAGCGAATCCTGCACCGACTCATACGTTACGGCGAATTCCCCCTTCGACGCTGTCGGATCCTTTAGAAGAATCACGCCCGTGCTCACGAAGTGGTTCCATACAATCTGCCCGATCTGCTCTCTGGGAACCGGATAATCCAGTTTGGAATGAATCTGCTCGACCGTGTATCCCTTTGTCGCCATGCTCTTTATCGCCCCGCCTGCGGCAAAGTCGATTGTAAAATTGCAAAGCGCTTCATTAAAATATTTCTGTTTACTTTCGTCCATTTTATCCGGCCTGTCAGAATAACGGGGTTTTGCTCATTTTATACAATGACCAGAATTCCCTTCCGTCCACGTTCTTATATTCCATGATTGCATAATACGTCGAGCTGTATTCCTCTTCATAATCGAGGATTCCCTCTTCAAACACGACATGGTACAGTTTGCCGTTTGTCTCGACACTTTTTATGTCCAAATAGGTCTCCGGTCCGCCGATTCCGACTTTGTCGACCCTGTATTTTCCGTCTTCTTTCAAGTATTCCTCTCTGATTCTCGGAATCGTCGCATCGCTAACGTTGAAAACATTTTTCAGTACCCAGTCAACCTCATCGGGATTGTAGGAATAGTACCAGACCGAGTAATCCTCGCTCAGGAACTCCTCATGTTCCATATACTCGTATCCGATAAACATCGCACTATATGCCACATTCATCTGCTTCTCTTCCGATTCGCAATCATAATCGCGGGTAATATAATATGTTCTGTTGAAAAAGCCTTCCAGTCCCGAAGGTGCTTCTTCCTGGGATGAGGGATAAAATGGTGCATTGTACGCTTCTTCTTCTGCCTTTTTCTCGATTAAAGCATCCACATCTTCTGCTTTATCCTCCAGCTCTTCTCTTTTTAGAGTCACATTGTCGGAGCCTGTATTTTTCTCACCCTGCTTTAAAATATCAATACCTTCTTCCAGAGTATTGTGCGCATCATCAAGAGCTTCCGAGTCGATTAAACTGTCTGCATAGGCAAGATATGCGTTTGCTATGGATATATATACCGCTTCGGATTTCGGGTCCATCTGAATGGCCTCTTTGTACGCAAGGATGGAATTTTCGTAATCCAGTTCGGATAAGTAGTATTCACCCTTTTCCAGCAGCTTATCAAAGTTTCTCGCTTTTACGGCGGTGAAACCGACAGCAACGACAACAACGATAATCGCTGCCACTAACAGAAGCGCAACAACGACTCCGATGATAATCGGTATCGGGGATTTCTTTTTTGTGATTTTATCTTCTTTTAAGTCCATTTTAGTTTCACCTGTTACCCTTTATTTATCAAATACAGGAAAGGAGTTCTCCTTATGAACCATAATGATTTAACCAAAGCATTCTCTGTCATCATGGCGGCCGCCATCATCTCTTCCATCGGTATGGTGAGCACCGCCGATAGCAATACGGGTGATATCACCTTAAATACCAATACCATGATTTCCGCCCCTGCAAACTTAAACCTCGAAGATGTTGAGGCGGTGATGCTGCTGAAAGATTAGCAACGCCTTTTCCCTTAAATCCAGCTGTAATCGCCGCCTGTAACGGCAAGGCTTAACAAGGCGTCATACTTCTCTACCTCCTCACCTTCGACCGTCTGAAGAAGCCTTGCGGCCTCCCTCTCGACAGGCGTTTCATCATCCGGCCCGATCTCCATATCCACCGCTTTCCCGCAATACGGGCAAACCATTCGCGGCACAATACGGATACTTAAGAATCTGCTGTCGCAGTCTTCACATTCATAAAATCCGGCAACCTCTGTTCCATCCGGTACGTAATACATTTTTTCTCCTCCCGGTGATTATTCCAATCCCCTGTTCAGCACTTCGTTGTATCTTGCGTTTGCCTCTTCACTGGCCTTTTTATCCTTCCATCTTTCAATATCCGAGCAGATGGCAAGCATTTCATCTACGACAAGTTCCACTTTAACCGGTTTTACGTACTGCAGATAGGATGTCATCCTGGACATCGCTTTCGGGCTTCCGAGATTCTTTGCAATCTCGTCGGCGAGTTCTGCCGGGTGTCCGAGTGCAACCAGCGCATCCGTCATTTTCTGTTTTTCATAGTTCCATTCGTTCAAGTCAGTTCTCCCGTTCCAATGCAAGCTCTTCGCCCGGTTTCAGGATAATTCTTCCGCCGGCCACAAATGATTTGGCAACGCTTTCATCAAAGGAATTCTGCGGATCCGCAGGAATCATGTGGTACGGAATGCTGTGTTTTGCCCCGACAAGTTTGGCGCACTCGCTCGCCTCGGCAGTATCCATGTTGTAAACGCCGTCACAGCAGAAAAATGCATAGTCTATGCCTTCCAGATTCGCCATTTGAGGCGTTTTAGACGTATCACCGCTAAAATATACCTTCACACCGTCTGAGAACGTTAAAACGAATCCTACGCACTCTTTCACGTTATGGTTTCTGTTGTATCCGGCCTCCACCGCCTCAACCTTCACGTAATCAAAATCAAAGCTCTGATGCTTTCCGTCCCGGATTGCCTCTTTCCACGTGATAATACTACAGTTGTCGTTTTTTACGGCAATCAGGTCCGCGCCCGTGTGATCAAAATGTCCGTGCGTCTCCAGAATCAGATCTGCCGCAAGATCATAGCCGTCACCTGCAAACGGATCGATATAGATTACTTTTCCTTCCGCCGTTACAATTCTTGCGCTCGCGTGTCCCTGATATAAAAGTGTTGCTGCTCCCATACTTTTTCCCTCTTCAATACTTTTTTCGTCTTCTGTGTTTTTCAAGTCTTCTGTGTTTTTTCCGTCCTCCGTATTTTTTCCCTCTTCTGTATTTTTCCCCTCTTCCGTGCGTTCTTCGCTTATCTCCTGCCAGGCAGCCTGTCCGGATTTATCACCGTCCGCGAAAGTCTCAGACTGCGTCTGGCTGTTGTTTCGCGAAGGCGATCCAAGGCAGCCGCTCAGAATCAGAGCCAATATACAGAATAATGCAATTATGCCGCGTTTTTGCATTTTATGTACTCCTCAGCATTATCGGATAGAATCACAATCAATACTATTATAGCAAACAGGGGTATCTCTCGCCATAAATATGCATAAACTTCATCGTCGACGGTCCTCCATTCAAAAAATGGACCACTAACCCCGTCCCCATAGACCAAAACCATCGGCCACAACTCTACAGACCAAAAGCAAAAACCGGAGAGTGGTCTCCGGTTTTGGTTCGAAAAAAATCGCCTTCCGCATGAGCGGTTGGCGATTGTAAATCGAATCATAACGAAGGAGCGCTGTCTGTTTATCTATTCCACTTTTTTCTCGTGCTTCACGATTTCGTACATAATTTTCTGCCCTTTTTGCTCTTCACGTGCTTTGCGCTCCGCCATGGAACGCTGCATCTGAAGGACATCCAGTTCATTTTTCTTATCCTTCAGCCGCTGCTCCATTAGCTGCAGCCTGTCGGATGCGATATCGTATGAAATCTCAATCCGGTCGGACTCCCTTTTGTAGTTTTCGATTCCTTTTTTCTGAGCCCTTGCCTGCGCACCGGAGGTTAAAGCAAGCTGATAATAAAGCCTGATGTAGCTTTTGACCGCCAGAATTCCGAAAACAACCATCAAAAGAGGTGTACCGACGGCCAGAGCCACTGCCAGCGCAAATTTCAACATTGCATCGGGATCCAAAAAGGTTTCGGCTTCATGAGAAAGCGTCCCCGTCCCGATGACAATATCGAGCACTAATAACGTAGCATTAAAAAGACAAAGAAGCGTATATATAACAGCCGGTACAATCTCGGTATGACTGATACGTGAATGCGCGACCTGCTCCTTATTCAGAAAATACCGGTCCTGTTTTACCCTGTTAATTTGTTGCTCCAGGGCCCATATTTCCTCTATCAGTTTTCTTTCTTCTTCGGTAGCTTCAAACGGACTGCTCATTTTTTTCAGTTCTTAAATGCAGGACCTTTCGGCTCTTCTATCTTCTTTTGCTCTTCTGCTTTTTTCGGTGCGATGTTTCTCTGTTTTAAATCCAGCTGTGTTTTTTTCTCAGTCAAAAGCTTCGGAAATTCAGGTAGTTTCGCTTCTGAAACAAGTTTCAGCGTATCCGCTATATCCCCTGCTTCGAATTTTTCGAAAAATTTCGAGAAATCCTTATTGTAATTCTCTTTCAGGGAATAAAGTTTATCCAGCTCCTCTCCGGGAACCTCCAGCTTAAATTTACTTACATCCGTAGTGTCGAGGTTACTGTTCCATGCTTTGCCTATCAGAATCAGATACTCGCCGATCAGAAGTTTTCCCTGTTCGACCAGCTGCTTTTTCATTTCCGTGTATTGCGCACTGACTTTTCCCGGTTTATTTCTTTCCGGATTCTCTGCATCCAGTTCCTTTAAATCCTTCTCATTCTTAATTACCGCTTTAAGATCTTTGGATAGCTCTTTCGCTTCTTCCTTAAGGCGATCCAGATTCGCACCGACCAGATTCTCTTCCAAAATGGATTTCGTAAACGCTTTGTCTTCTTCCCATTCTTTCTGTTGTGCTTCTATTGCCCCGGGTTCCAGCATATTCTGCGATATACGGTCCTGCATATCCTCGATTGTCCCGGCTTCCATGCGCTTCTGGTTTTCTACGGCTTCGTCAAAATGATCTCTTAAGAACTGCAGCATGTCTCCGCCGTGTCCTTTTAATAACAACCCGGTCGCGACGGTGTTTTTGCCGAAGGAATCCTTGAAATAACCATTACGTGATAACTTTGTGCTTTCATAGCACAACGTGTCCTTCTCGAAGCAGGGAATCTTTTTATCCAGAGTCTTCGCCTTACCGATTTCCGCTCTGGACAGATTACGAAGAACAACGATTTCCGCTGCCGCTTCTTCAGGTAAATTTTTCTCGTTTTTTGCTTTATTCTGAAGAATCTCTATACGTTCTTTTACGGTAGGCATATACCGCTCGTTTATTCTGGTGTTGTGAAGATTTCTGGCAGGAAGGTTCTTTACATATTCCTTGTAAATATCATCCAGTTTACCGCCATGTCCGGATTTAGAAGATGCAGCCTTGATTAACTTGTTATAGAGATTCCGATCTAACTTAACATCCTCAAGGAACTGTTTGAACATCGGGTCCCGTTTCATTTCATCTACCCGCATTTCCACTTCGTCCCCGGTAAATACGGCTTTTTTCAGTTTTGCGCTGCTTCCTCTGTCGGAATCGGCAAGCTGACGCGCGGCCATAATACGGAAAACATTATCTATATGCTTGTCTATTTCCTGGGATGAAAAGTCCTCCGCGGCATTTTTAAACTGATTATCCCGAATATCCTCAATATAATTGATGGCAACTTCCAGTGACTGCTTTACATAGGTTTTTTTCGGCTTGGCGTTTTCAAGTTCCTTTACATTGTCGGCTTTCGGGTCCTCCATTTTGACAACGTCATTGTCGGCTTTCGGGTCCTCATTTTCGACAACGTTATCGTCTTCAAACTGAATATCCTCCGGCTGGAAATCCACTCCGAGTTCCAGAATTTCACAAAAACGTGCAAAATGACGCCGTTTATCGTTTGTATCAAGATACTTCATGAAGATTTCGTAATTTGAAAGCCTTCCTTCTTCTTCATACGCGATAAAATCCTTAAAACTATTCACGGTCAGGAGGTATTGATTCACTATAATATCATGTTTCTCCGGATCCAGCATTCCGCGAAAAGCAGTTTTATAGGTTTCAATTTCATCGGCAATTTGCGGATAATCCTCTTCAATTTTGTCTGCAAATCCTTCCAGATCCTGCAAAAAATCGTTGATTTCCTTAATCAGCTCCGGATGCTCTTTCTTGATTGTGTTTAATTTCGCTAACTCAATAACCGGCATAGTTTATACCACCTTTTCCATCGTTGTTTTTAATACCTTCATGTTCATCGCTTCATAGAAGCGTTTCGCACCTTCGTTGCCTTCCCATACATTCAGGGTAATGTTGTAGAATCCCATGGCCGCCGCAAATCCTTCGATAAATCGATAAATCTCCGTGGCAACCTTCTTCCCGCGGTGTTTCTCATCCACACAGATGTCATCGATATAAAGGGATACATACTCCTGAATATTCGGCTCCCCACCGTGTTTTTCCACTTTTGTGAAACCGTACCCGATCACCGAATCGTTCTCATCCACCGCAACAAATATCGGGCTCATTTCATCCGAGAGAATCGCCCGAAGCGATTCCCTCGTATATTTGGTTCTGTTATGGATGAAAAGATCGGGCCGGATGTCGGCATGTACGTTATTTACCTGGATCAAAAGTTCCAGGATTCTGTCAATGTCTTTCTCTTCCGCAATTCGAATCATAGTAATTACCAGGTAAATCTCAGAGAGGTGTTGTTTTCGGTTTTGTTCCAGTTCGTTGCATTCAGTTGTTTTGTCTACTGAACCATTTTACCATGTTCCGGGGGAAAAACCAAGGCGAGCTCGCATATGGCTTGGGATGCTCCATATTCCCCGGCAAGCAGTCTGTGTCGCGGAACGGCCGATCAGTCTCCTGCGGTTTTCTCAATGAGTCCGTACCAGATTCCGGTTGCTCCTCTTACCATAAAATCGTCACCGATCGGAGTTCCGTTGACTTTCGCATTGCGGATGATTTCAAGTTCCGCATCGTACTTGTCCGCATCCATCGGATGGTTCGGCTCAAGACGAATTTCATAGACATGCTCGTCTTCGTTCTCGATTACCGTCTTATAGACTGTAATCTTACATTCTCCGTACACGGCGGAGCACTCGTAAAGAACGTTTCCGGAAGCGTCCACTGCCTTATATGATGTGGAATCGTCACCCGGTAAGGTATCCTCTACGCCGGCCATATCAATATATACGGTGCATGCATCCTCATCGGATTCGCCGTCATATGCCCAGGTGATTTCAAGAGTCTCATAAACCTCGCCTGCAACGGGTTCGGCATCCTCTTTCTCGGACTTTTCCGGTTCCGCCGGAGTAGTCACAACTGCTTCGGACATGCTCGGAAGCTCAATCTCCAAATCCGGAAGTCCTTTCTCTTTCGTACACCCGGCAAAAAGCAAAGCTCCCATAACGGTAATACCTGCAACCAACAGTTTCTTTTTCATGTTTGTTTCCTTCTTTCTGTTATTTTCCTATTTTCCCAAATATATTATTTGCTTCAACTTATCCGTTCTTCGCGGAGTTTCTTCCGTTTCCCAGTAAAAGCACCGGTCCGGCAATTACCGCAATCAGACCTGCCAGCGCTATGAAGAATCCCGGCTTTCTCATGTCACTTTTAATCTCCGAAGGATTGTCCGGGTTATAGTAAATTGTAATTTCCCCGCCTTCCTTGTAACTGCTGCTGTAGCTGTTTAAATATGTCATGTATTGCATGCCGCCGACGGAGTATCGTACCTGCACGGACGGATGGCGGTCGCCTCCCGTCGTCCGGTTCGGATTAATCTCCGAAATAATTGCTTTCTTTGGCCGGTAGCCGTTCTGCCTTCCGTATCCGATGTAGATTCCACCCGCCATCAAAATGATACCCGCCACAATGAGAATCATTGCAATCCTCAGTTTGTTGCCACGCATTTCTTTACACCTTCCTGTTTGTTTCTTCTGTATCTGTTCCGGTCTGTCCGATTTCAGTCCTTGCAGAATTTCTTAAAATGATATTTATACTTATCCTGCGTAATATTACCGTATTCAATCGACTCCGTCGGGCAGCCGGACATGCATGCCATGCAATGCGCACAGGTATTGCCCCACTGAGGTTTTTTATCAACAAGCTTAATGTTGTTTAACGGGCACACTCTCGCGCATTTGCCGCATCCCATACATTTTTCCGTCGTATGGAAGGGTTTCGCGGTGTGCTTGTATTTTACCCAGACCGGATTGAACGGATAGGTAACGATTTTCTCAAAATAGGTCAGCCTTCGAAGCTTAATGCGCTCGCCGTTGTAAATCTGCTTCGCGACCTCCGGCAGCTTCTTCTTTGTGTCTTCGATTCGTTCCAACACTTCGTTTTCCGGAAGCAGCGGATAACGCCTGCTGATCGGATAATTTCTGGGCATACGGAATTCCGCTCTCCCGCGGTACACCATTCCCTTACGCTTCGCCTGCTTGCGTCCGAGCGCCGCCGCAATACCCGCATAACCGCCCGATGTGAACACATAATAGACGTTGCGGTTGCCGGTCAGTTCCAGTTTGTCTATAAAATCGGCAAAAAACCGCGGCATCTCGCACACATAAATCGGCGAACAGATAACAAAAGGGCGGTCGGAATGAATCTCCGAATAATCTTTGTTTCGGATTCTCTCCAACAGGTTGATGACCTCATCGTTCATATATTCCGCAAGTTTTTTTGCAACGAACTCGGTATTTCCCGTCGCGGAAAAATATAAAATCATGATTTAACCCAAAACCTCCTTCAGTCGGTTTAGCACGCGTTTCTTATCACCGCTCCACTGCGGCGCAATCAGAATTTTCTTATCGCCGTCACCGGTCATACGGTGAATGACGATATCATCCGGCAGAATTTCGAGTGCCTTTCGCACCAGTTCCACATACTCTTCCATCGTCATGCAGGAGAATTTACCGGCCCTGTAATCCTCTGCCAGGTCCGTCCCCTTAAGAACATGCAAAAGCTGTAATTTCAAGCCCTGCACGCCGCTTTGACCGACGTAGTCGACGGTCGACAGCATGTCTTTTTCGCTCTCTCCGGGCAATCCCAGAATCACGTGAACGATGACTTCCAATCCCCGGTCCCGAAGTTTCTTTACCGCTTCGTCATAAACAGAAAGCGGATATCCCCTGCGGATATACTCCGCGGTTTTTTCATGTATCGTCTGCAGTCCGAGTTCCACCCAGACCGGCTTGATTTCGTTTATTTCGCCAAGAAGGTCAAGAACATCCTCTCCGAGGCAGTCCGGCCTCGTGGCAATAGACAGAATCTCCACCTCGGGATGCCTCAGTGCCTCCGTATAGACCTCCCTAAGCCTCTCTATGGGCCCGTACGTGTTCGTAAACGCCTGAAAGTAGGCAATAAGCCCGTAGGGCTTTTTAGTGTCTTTTGTCTGTCCGGCCGCTTCCTTCGGAAGCTTTGAAAGAATTCTCTTCTTCCCGAGCTCAATCTGCTCCGTTACGGAAAGCCCGGGATCGAACGCAAAATCTCCCGAACCGCTTCCCGAGCAGAAAATACAGCCCCTGCTTCCAAGAGTTCCGTCCCTGTTCGGACAGGTAAACCCCGCATTGATCGAAACCTTGTAGAGTTTTTTATGATATTTGTTTTTTACGTACTCACTGAGAGTCTGCTGCCTCATAATCTCTTACCGGCACCGTGTATGCGTTATTCTTCGATTAACGTATACTGCAGAAACTCGTAGCGAAGCTTCGACCCTTCCCGGATGTTTTCGGGAAGCAGTGCCCTCGCCACGAGCCTGGTTTCTTCATCCGCCTCGTCCGCGCGCTTTAAATGCGCGTAGTCGCCGTCTATCTGCTCCACAATATAATCACAAGCCACTAACATGGATTCTCTCCAATCTTTCGTCTACTTCTTTCCCGCATCGGCGGAATCATACGAATCAAACACCTCGCCGGTGCTCTCGTCGATAAAATCAACATGATAATGTACATCACTGCCCACAATCATTCCGTATGTCGCAGCCTGTGCCTGACAAATGTATAAAAACGCACCGTATCCGGCCGCATTCTCCTTACTTTCGCAGTATACCTTAAACTCCGTAAAATCATCGTTCGTCTCGACTTTCGTCACGCCGGGGAACGTCTTCGAATCTACGAACTGCTGCAGATTCTTGCGAATCTCGGCCTTCGTTTTTTCGATCAGTTCGTTATACTGTTTTCTTGTCATGTAGTAAGTGATGGTATCGTCGGCTTCGTTGTATTTGCCGGAAATCCAGCCGTTTTTCTGAACGATTAAATCCACACGTTCCTGGTTGATTTCCTGACCGGCAAAGCTTGCGGGAATCGTTAAGTCAACGACATCGTCGTCACTTTTCTCCGACCCTGTCTCTTCACCGGATGCCTGCTCGGAACTTCCGACATCCGAACCGTCTTCCGTCGCTTCCGAAGCAGGTTCTGACGCACTTTCCGAATCCGATGTTACCTCGGCAACCACACCCGACGCGCCTTCCGATAATTCCTCGGACACGCCCGGGCCCTTTCCGCTTGTGCCGCAGCCGCTCATTAAGGCCGCGCAAAGCACTGCTGCCATTGCCAGCATAACAATACGTTTTCTCATTTTTTATCCTCTCGGCTTAATATCAATCGTTACAATCGCTTTTCCGATGCTGATGAATACATCCGTAATCGTCTCTTCATTCGGAATGAAAATCTCCTTGACATACGTCTTGTTTCCGCCGACGGCGTTAAGGAAATCCTTGACTGCTTTGATTTTTACCTGATTCATTTTGCCAACCGGCATCGTTACGATTAAAGGATCGGTATTCGCCTTGACGGTGTACTTCTCCTTTCCGATAACAATAACCGCCTTGGAATGATTCGGGCTTGTTACGTGAAAGTAAACATTGTTTTCCATGATTTATGTTCCTCCTAAAAGTTTTATCTACTCCAGTGAATATTTCTCCTTCACCCTTTCATCGGGTGTATAGCCTGCAAGTGCCTTGTCGGCAAGATCTATGAGCATCTCATAGGTTACGGGATAAGCCAGATATAAAACTTCCTCTTCGCCGTTAAAACGCGAAATGACAAGCTGCTTCGTATCCCTGTCGACACCCGTAAGATACCCGTTCGAAATGCGGTAGATGTTCTTCCAGTTTTCATCGAAAACCTCCACATTCTCCGCACCGATGTAGTAAAATCCGGTCTTTTCGTCATAGTGAAATTTTGTCGCATAACCGTCAATCGAATAGAACGTTTTCACTCTCTCGCCGGTGACGGTATTATAAACATCCAGTCGTCCGTCCCAGCATTGTATGAAACCCAAGTCGGCATTGTCGCAAAACGCAACTTCTATGAAACGGGATTCGTCCATCTCGGGATTTAGCCTTGTTACAAGATTGATAAAATTCTCCCTGCGCGGATCGTTATAATCAAGAAAATTCAGAGGATCATATTCTCCGTTATATTCTAACAGATAATCGGAGTTTTTCTTTGCGTATGTGGCAATGTAATTATCCCCGACCGATGCCGTATAAATCACGCCAGCACGGGAGTCTTTCATTTTCGTTGAGCTGCCGTCGATTGTATACCGGTAATAATACCCGTCGTTAAGAACGTAGATATTTTCATCATTTGCAAACAACATGATCCCGTCTTCCGTAACGGCATATGAGGCAATCCATTCTGTTGCCGTAATATCCCTTGAAACAATTAACTCCGTATCCATCTGTATGATTCCGTTACCCCAGACCACCACGTCGGTTCCGTTGGTCTCCAGAATGTACATGTAGCGGTCAAGCCGCTTTACGAGGGTATCCCGGACGTCATTCACGCTCTGACGGTGAACGACGGTATCGTCATCGCCCAGTTCCAGCCAGTAAATATACTTTCCGTCCGAAGTCAGGCTGCCAACCGTCCCGCTAAAGGAAATCGGAATGTCGGAAATGATACGAAGCGATAAATCCACATAAAATGCATGTGTTTCGGCATAATCGTAATCCTCGACGAAAATGACCGCCACGTTTTCTTCCGCCCCGTATACTGCCCTTGTGCTGTAACGGCTGCTGATACCCGGAACGTATTCTTCGGTAACGAAGGAAACCAGTTCCTCGGTTCCTTTGTAAAATCCGACCGCGTCATCCGAATAAATCGCATAGCCGTTGCCGTGCCAATCGGCGATGCATCTGCCGTTTTGTATCCCTAAGTCCGTGGTGTTTTTGGTGGCAAAATCATAGTATTTAAAATTTCCGGTCTGCTCTTTATAGACAAATCCGCGGTTATTGTCGAACCGGATCATTTCGTTATTGTCTTCCGGATACGAAAAAACAGTTTCTCCGGTCTTTAAATCAATCACGAATCTGTAACCGTCCAGACCGCGTGCCCCAAGGTAACTTCCGTCCTGCGAAACCTCAAAAAAAGCAATGGAACACGGAACCTTGATATCCCGGCCCGCCGACATGTCTTCCGGTGAATTGTAAATGCCAAGAGCTCTGGCCAGAGCCTGCGTGGCATTGTCGCTGTAGTTTTTCTTATCGGTCTGGGCCAGTGCAAGACGCGCCGCATACACGGCATCTGTCGCATAGCCGTCCGTCAGAAGACTGGTCGAAGTCATTGCGAGCGAGTCAGCGTAACGCTGGCGTATGACCACATTCTGTTTGGAAATTTTCACCAGGAAAAAAATACAAATGCCGATGATTACGCCCAGCACACCGAATGCAATCAGCGCACGACGGATTCTTCGGCCGGCTTTCTCCTTTTGCTGACGCTGCAGAAGGTCGTCGTAACCGACGCCTAAAATTGCCGCGACAAGGCGCGGAACGGATCTGTCGACTGCCTCCGCACGGTCCTTTGCAGTTTTCCCGCGACAATCCGCCGCAAGCGGCTCGTGAGCCCTGCGGTAAGTAATCAGATTGCCCGCTTCATCGGCAAGTTCGAATTCCTCGTAACGCAAAACGTCAGGAAATGCTGTATTCGGCTCGCCGTTTGCAAGTACGAGTAAAATATGTTTTTTGTCGTTGTATTTTAAGAACGACTCCACTTCCTTCATGCACCAGACGGACTGTAAGTACTCCGGTGAACAGATGCAGATTAAGTATTTGGAATTGGAAAGGGCTTTTTCGATTTCATCCGATAAATCTTCGGCCACCGCCAGTTCCGCCTCATCACGAAAAACGCGGCGAAGTCTCTTTCTGCCGACTTTCTTTGCCACCGCGCGCGGAATGCGGTAGTTTTCCAGCTTCTTATGCAGCCTGTCCACGATTTCGCGGTCCGGCTCACAATGCCTGTAACTTATGAAAGCATCATATTTGATTCTCGATTCCGTTTTCATATTGATTCCCCGGTATTATTTGGACTCCAGTCTCCTAAGCGCCTGCTTGCACTCATCCACGTCGCGGCTTGTGTTTGCGAACATGATTAAAACGAGTGCACCCTGATAAAGAAGCATAATTACGACCGGAATCGAGACAAGTGCGACCAGCCAGATGACAATCGTGATGCCTGCCGCAACGCCGGGAATCAGGTCCGGATTGATTTTAATCGCGCTGATTCCTTTGACGTATCGTCCGAGTCCGAGAAGAATCTTCGAGCCTCCGACCACAACCACGGACAGAACCCCCGCAACGGCGAGATCCGCAAAGAAGTACAATACGCTCAGAAACCAGAACATGGTCTTAACAAATGTTGCAACTTTCTCAGCCGCTCTTTTGAACATACCCTTTTCCCTCCTGTTCAGACTGCTGTCGTAAAATACATAACCGCCCGGAACGCGGCACAAACCGCAGCCGTTCCGAGTAGCATCAGGCAGACCGAAATGTACCATTTCCCGCCTTTATTAAAACCGTAGAAATCCTCCCAGCGCTTCTCTTCGGGCGCAAGCATAACCTTATACCCGTACAGGATTCCGTACAATACAACCGGTAACAGCCCAAGAAATGCCGCCGGCACGCTCAATGCCTGCCTCTCAAATACGCCGAATGACACAATGGCAAGCACCGGATTTATAATATGCAGCCAGAAATCCTGCTTTTGTAAAACCCTTTTGTATCCGAGTACCGGTCCCAGGAAAACGAGCACGGTCACCATCGTGACGGTCACGGCAACGGTGCCTGCGTATTTTACAAGGAAAACGGCATAAACATCCGGAAAAATAATCACAAGCAGTGAAGCGACCGCACAGAAAACGTTGCTTAAAAAAGTAAAATATTTAAGCGGGCGCCGGCCGTTCGCCGCACTCCACTTTCCTTCTTTTCGAAAGAACGTGACGTACGTCACCGCCATTACAACCACAATTATGGAATTCAGAATAATCGACACGGTTCTGCTCATACCCCTTATTATATCATTTACGGGCATACAATTACCACTAATATAAACAACTTCTGTTCCGGAAACGAATCCGGCGAATATGAGAGCAATCTTTGGCAGAATCTGATATAGTAAGTACAGAAACCGCATAACTTACGAAATGAGGATAAAATGAGCAACGACAACACTACCGCAACATACCGTAATCCCGTCAAAAGAGGCTTCTTCCCGGACCCTTCGGTGGTTCGTGTGGGAGGCGATTATTATATGGTCAATTCCACTTTTCAGTATTTTCCGGCAATCGCAATCTCGCATTCCACGGATCTGGTGCACTGGGAAGTCATCGGGCACGCAGTCACCGATTCGGAAGAGCTGGACTTAAGTGCCATTAAGGACTCGCACGGAATCTGGGCGCCGGATATCGAATACGAAAACGGCAGATTTATCATTTTTGCCACTCTTCGGCTAAACGGTGACGGTAAAAGGGAGAATAATGTTTTAAGAAGACAGCTGATGGTGACCTCCGATAAGCCGGAAGGCCCGTACAGCAAGCCTGTCTGGCTTGAAATCGATAATATCGATCCGTCTCTTTTTATCGACGATGACGGAAAACACTATATGCTGATCAGCCCGGGAATTAATCTGGTCCCGTTAAGTGATGACTGTACCAAAGTCGTGGGAGAAACCATTCCCGTATGGCCCGGAACCGGTGAACGGTGTACGGAAGGACCGCATCTGATAAAGCGCGGAAAATATTACTATGCAATCGTTGCGGAAGGCGGGACCGGTTACGGACACGGAATCAATGTCGCCAGATCCGAGAACCTCTTCGGTCCGTATGAACCGTCCCCCTATAATCCCCTGCTCAGACAGTTTGACCCGGAGGCTGCGCTTCAGCGTTGCGGACACGGCAAACTGATTGAAGATGCTAACGGTGACTGGTGGGTCTTCTATCTTTGCGGCCGCCCGAACAGCGGACATTACACCACCATCGGAAGAGAAACGGCTCTCGAGCCGGTACAATGGCTTGACGACGGTTGGTTTTTAATTAACAACGGGAAAGGACCGAGCACGGAGAATATCGCACCGAATCTTCCCGCGATGACCGTAAAAGAATGGACACGGGATGATTTTGACGATGAATCATTAAATCTTAACTGGGAATTCGTTCGAAATCCGTCACGCGGAAATTACTCTCTGACCGAGAGGAAAGGATATTTCCGGATCTGGACACAGGACGGAACCCTGTCGGAAATCCGGGCAAAGAACACCCTGCTTCGAAGGGAAGAAGAATTATGCTATACGGCACAGACAAAGCTGGAATTCAGTCCTTTAAGAAACGGCGAACAGGCAGGAATTACCTGCTATTACAGCACGGCTACCTATGCCCGTTTTTCGCTCTGCTTTGAGGAGGGTCGCAAGCTGATGCTCGTGATTAACCGAAATCACGGGGAAGAAGTGATTGCAACGGTGGATCAGATTCCGGACGGGGCCGTATATCTGAAGGTGGAAACCGAATATCTGACCAGGCGATTTTATTATGGTTTCGACGGCCTGAACTGGGTCCTTGCCGGAACGCTGGAAAACTGTATCTATCTCTGCGACGAAGGTGTTCCCGAAGACCGGAAACGCCATACCGGAACGCTCGTCGGAATCTATGCCAACAACGGAGGCTGCGGCAGCCGGATTCCTGCGGATTTTGATTATTTTGAATATCGGAACACGAAGGTTGACTCCCACATAAAATCAGAGGCTACTATTTCTCTGTAAGCTGTCCATATTCGCCGATTAAATATACAACTTCAAAACCGGTATTATTGATTATTCTGACTTCCCCCGGAACGGAATAATCATAGGTTTTTGTTGATTCGAAAGAAGTCAGCACAGATTCTTCCGTCTCTTTGGACACCCTTCCGTACTCATCATATGTATAGGTTCTGGTGACCTGTTCGAAAGGAAGAATTTCTTTTACCAGTCTGTTTCCGTCATATTCATATGCTCTGTTAATCAGTATTCCCTGATAATTGTTATAATACATGGTTAATCGTCCGTAATCGTCCAATTCAGCTTTGACATTATAACCTTCTTCCGTATATTCAATCTGATAGCCTTCCTGTAACATTTCTTCCTCACCAAAGCGGGCTAACATTTCTTTATAAACATCTTTGGCTTTTTCCATATCTCCGGCCTTTATATATGACACATAAAGAGCATGATATGCCAATTCAACAGTCGGATACCTGCCATGACCTTCGTCGATTGGGGACAGCGCAATTCCGCCCTTGCACAATGCTGCTTTGATACTGTTAATATCCTTGTGGTCCGGGTGTTCCTCGTTATACAGCTCGATGTATGATTCCAGTTCCTTTATCACATCGTCATACTTATCCGCTCTTTCCTCGTCGCTTAAATAATAAATATATGTTTTTTCCAATCCAATATCTATTAAATTGATCTTATCGTACAAATCAGTGAACTGATTCCATTTCTCCCAATCGTCTGTCTTCTCTGATTTATCTTCCGGTTCATCTGCCTTCGCATCTTTCTTTTCCTGATCTTTCAGCCTCTGAAGCAAAGTCATCAATCGCTCGTCTTCGGAGGCAGCATAACCTTCTGTAAGAACCCTTTCGGCCTCTTGCATGTTGTTTAGTTCTATGTATACATTGGCAAGACCCAGATATGCATCCCCTTTCCGGGGATTGATTTGAATTGCCTCTTTATAAGCTAAAATTGCATTGTCGTAGTCAGGCTCCGAAAAATACTTGTCCCCGAGCGCTAACTGTTTTGCATACTTCCGATCAGAAGAGCCTAAAACCAAAATAGTAATAATAATTGCAAGAATGATTACTACTAAAGCAGCAATCGAACCTAAAATCACCGGAACAGGAAATTTCTTTTTCGTTACAACATCCTTGTTTTCATCTTTATTTGTCGACATGATGAATTCCTTCCTGAGTAGGGATATAATTTACATTATAATTGGTAAATCACTCAAACGCCTTCGGACTCACATCGACGCTGTCGCCGAATACCGGTCTTTCCAGTTTGTCGCAACCCTGAAATGCCATTCCGTATACTTTCTCAAGGCCGTTTCCAAGATGGATTCTGCGAAGCTCCTTACAATCCTTAAATGCAAACGGAGGAATGTATTTCACGCCGTCCGGAATCGTAAGTTCCTCAAACGAACTCCGCACAAATGCATATTGCCAGATATCAACTAATGCGGACGGCAAGGTAATCTGACGAAGATTTGTGCATCCGTCGAAAACAAAACCGCCAAGGAAGTTAACGGTGTCCGGAATCGTAACGGAAGTGATTTCCGTATGTCCTTTAAAAATGTTGTCGAATAACATCGTGACCGGCTGACCACCGATTACGGAAGGAATGATTACTTCCGCCTCATCTCCTTCATAGCCGGTCACACAGAAGGATTCGTCCTCTAATTGTTTGTATGAAAAATGCTGCATGGATTCCCCTCTCAATTTCCCGAATAAAACTCTGTTTTCGTTCTGTTCGCCTGAATAAGAACTGAGCTTTGATTGAATTCCTGAATTAATTTGTCCGCTGCAGAATGTACTTTCTCCGGCGTCGTATCGCTTAAAAGGATTACTAACGTGTATTCATGAGCAACGCTGCCATCATCATTCAGCCATCCACCGTTTGCCTCCTGAATGGTAAAGCCTTCAAAATATTTTGTCAGTACTTTATCTACCGTTGCTTTTGCTTCCTCCGGAGTCCCATAAGGCTCATTCGTATCCTTGTCGTTCGTACCAAGATACATTACATATTGGATATCGTAAGTTTCCTCTTCGCTTGATTCCGGAAGCTGTGCCGGACGCTTTGCGATGGCAAACACCGAAATCCCCAACGCTATGATGGAAATTATGAGTGCAACAATTCCTAATTTCTTGTCCATTTGTGATCTCCTTCTACATTAAACTCTTGATATTATTCTGTAATCCTGCCACTGCTTGCCGAAAAATAGGTTACTAATGTTTTTGCCATGACATCCTCGCTTTCTAAGTCATAACCATTGGACGGTTTCTTCTATTTTCTTTCGTTCCGCATGTAAATGCGCTGGATGGCTGTCTTTAGAAGGATATCCGAGGGCGAGCATCATAACCGGAACCTCATTGTCAGGGAGTGAAAACACCTCAGATACGTATTTTGAATCAAATCCACGAATCCATAAGCTGTGTACCCCGAGTTCCTCTGCCTGAAACATCATGCTGGCTGCCACAATGCTTGCATCCTGTTCCCCACAGTTATATTCATCATAACATCTGTCTGTAGGGTTCTTCCAAACTTCATTTTTATCAAAACAAACAAGCATCACAACCGGGCATCCACATAAAGAAGCCTTTGTAGAGATTGCTTTTTCCATGGCCTCTTTGCTTTGAATTACGTAAATTCGCTGTGGCTGATAATTACATCCTGTCGGAGCCAGCCTTCCGGCTTCTAAGATCAAATCCAGTTTTTCTTTTTCTACCGGTTTATCCGAGAAATAACGTTCTGAGTATCTTTGTTTTGCCAGGTCAATAAATGCCATAACTGCCCCCTCCGTGTAATCTTTGAGTGTTTACGGTTTATATCCGCATTCCGTCTTTTCAGGACCTTCTATACCGGATTCGTACCGGGCACGGAATTCCATGTTAATCTCCCGGATTTCCCGTTTTCCGTCGATATAATCCTGATACATATCGGCAAGACCAGACATACATCCGTCACAGCCGCCATTGATATTTCCGATGGAGTCTGCAACAATCTGCTCTCTCTGCTCTTTGGTCGTATCCTTAATTAGAATAGAATTCATGTTTGTACTATCCCTTCCTACTATAATCACTCTTTGCTCTTCTCAAGTAAGTACCTTAGTTCCATGCGGTGTCCTCTGATTCGTTGATCAATTTCACTGAATGAGAATGCCGGGCTTTCCCCTGTGGTTCTATAGATTTCCATCCACTCTTCTTTAGAACGTTCCTCTGCCTTCGACCAGCACTTCAGAGAAAACTCTTCTTCACAATCATTCGCCTCGTTATATCCACGTACGATAAGTTCCGGGAACAACGGATCCTCGGTTAGTCTCGCTCTTGTAAACGTCATTGTTCCGTCACTTAACTTCATGAGATGTACTCTATTCCAAAGATACAACTCGAATTGAATAGAATCATTTTTTTGTTTGGCCATAGCATTTTTTGCGTCTTTATAATTCATTTCTCTTTAGATTCCGTTGTTTTCCCTGCAGCTCCATAAATAATAATCCATAATTTTCAAATCAGAAAGATTGGTCCATCAGACTAAGCCAAATTCCTTACATAAATTGTCATACCGTAACTGTTCTTTTTCCTTAACCGGCTTGGATAAATCATTCATCACATGATATAATGTTTTATTCGAACCTTCAGTTGTAGTTTCAATTAACATAGTATTTACTTGTTTTAGCATATGTAAATACTCTCTCATTTGAAAGGTCTTCATTATCTGTCCAGAGTTCGCATTGTGTCATCACTGTCTCCAATGCATCCTCCATACCTTCCGGCGGGTATTTGTATTTCTTAAGAAGTTTTTTAATCATCATTCTCATTGTCGCACGAGCGGACTCCTTTTTCTGCCAATCGACCGTTTTGCTCTTACGCAGCGTTTCTGTAAGTTCCTTTGTTAGTGCAACTAATTCATCATTTTCATAAAAGTCTTTAATCGCCTGTGGCTTGGTCAGTGCATCATAAAAAGCTAATTCCTCATCTGAAAGGTTGAGTTCCTCACCCTGCTTTCTTCCTTCCTGAATTTCCTTTGCCAGTTCCATCATCCTCTCGATAACTTCAAGATTTGTAATGAGACCATTCAAATATTCATTCATGATTCGCTGAAGCTTTTCACTGAACTTTTCAGATCTAACCACATTTGTCCTGCAATAGACAATTATCTGTTCATTCAAAAGCTTTTTGAGTAATTCTACAGCAAGGTTTTTTTGTTTCATTTTTGAAATATCTTCTAAGAACTTCGGGTCAAACAGCGAAAACTCTTCATCAACACCCTCAAAAAGATTTATAACTCCCTCACTTTTAACACTCTGCTTTAGAAGTTCATTAATTCTTTCATTTAATTCTTTTAATGAAATCTTCGTGCTTCCACCACCGGTAATGATTCTACTTGCCATTACACGAACGGCTTCAAAAAATGATGCTTCTCTGCGTTCGTCTTCTGTGGTTATTGAGGAACATAAAGTTAATGCATTATGCAAAAGTGCAGCCTCTTTAAGATATGTTTTAAGCATTTCTGACTTATCGGGTGAGGCCACATAATTGACTGCTCCTGTTATAATTCTGGCACGCTCTAAATCTGAACCATTCATAAATTTCGAGAAATCGTATTCATGCAATAGTTCTCTGCATACTTCCAGTTTTTCCTGGAATTTCGGATATGCAACCTTTGCAATATCAGTATCCCCGTAATTCTTCTTATCACGTGCAGAATAATCATTCATCGCCTGTTTAAGAGCGGCTGCTATTCCTACATAGTCAATGATTAAACCGCCCTCTTTATCTTTGTAAACTCGGTTTACCCTTGCAATCGCCTGCATCAGATTATGTCCGGTCATTGGCTTATAAATGTACATCGTAGCAAGTGAAGGTACATCGAATCCTGTAAGCCACATATCAACAACAATCGCTATCTTAAAAGGATCTTCGTCATCCTTAAATTTCTTAGCCATCTCTGCTTTATGTGTTTTATTTCCAATAATTTGCCTCCACTCTTCTGGGTCCTTGTTACTTTCTGTCATAACAACTCCAACCTTTTCCGTCCATGTCGGACGAAGTTCAAGTATCTTATGATAGATTTGCATGGCAATCTCGCGAGAATATGCCACTATCATTGCCTTCCCCGTAAGAAGGTTTGCCCTGTAATTTTCATAATGATTGAGAATATCATTAACAAGAGAATTGATTGTCTGTGGATTACCAAGAATAGCCTCCATTTTTCCAAGCATCTTCTTACTTTTCTCGACGACTACCTCATCAGCTTCTCCTGATGCCTGAACCATTTCGTATTCTTGATCTATCAATTTAATCGTTTCTTCGTCCAAATGAAGATTTACAACACGGCTCTCATAATAAACAGGACGTGTAGCACCATCTTCAACGGACTGAGTCATATCATATACATCGATATAATCCCCAAACACCGCCTGCGTATCCCTATCTTTTGTCGAAATCGGGGTTCCGGTAAATCCGATAAATGTTGCATTCGGTAGACAATCTCTGATGATTCGTGCTGTGCCAATTATTCGTTTTGCAACCTGCTCTCCACTTTCATTTGTCTCCATTCGGACTCTTTCCGTCAAACCATATTGACTACGGTGGGCTTCGTCAGCCATTACTATGATATTTCTACGTTCAGAAAGTGCAGATGCAGATTCTTCAAACTTCTGCATCGTCGTGAAAATAATCCCATTTGCCGCCCTGTCGTTTAGCCATGACATTAAGTGCTCTCTGCTCTTTGCATGCTCTGCTTTTTGTCTTAAGAAGGCACTGCACTTTACAAATTGTGAATATAATTGATCATCCAAATCATTTCGATCTGTTATAACTACAATTGTGGGACTGTCAAGAGACTGCTGCAGAAGATGTGCATAGAATACCATGGATAAGGACTTTCCTGATCCCTGAGTATGCCAGAAAACGCCACCTTTTCCATCGCCGCCTTCTGCGGATGCTTTCTTGGTACTCTCAATTGCTTTTCTTACAGCAAAATACTGATGATACGCTGCGAGAATCTTATAAGATTCCAGTCCTTCTTCACTAAAGCATATAAAATTCTTGATGATATCTAACAGACGCGCCTTGGTAAAAATTCCCTCAAAGAACGTATCAAACTGAGCATATTGAGTGTTCTCATAACTTCCATCCTTCGTTTTCCACTCCATGTACCGATCCTCACCAGAAGTAATTGTACCAGCTTTAGAAATGGACATATCACTCATGACGCAAATTGCATTATAAATAAACATAGCGGGTATTTCCTGCATATAGTTACGAATCTGCTTAAATGCTTCTGATGCGTCTGTTTCTTCTCTAGAGGGAGATTTTAATTCGACCAACACAATGGGAATACCATTTAAGAACAAAAGAATATCCGGACGCTTCTCACTATTTTCAATAAACGTCCATTGATTTGCTACAACAAAAGAATTATTATCTATATTCGTATAATCCACCAAATATACAATATCCGATTTATTATCTCCGTTTTCATGGTAAGAAACTTCTATTCCATTCTGAAGATAATTCATAAAAACGGTATTCTTTTGAATCAGAGACCCATTTTCAAAATTGCGAAGCTTATATAATGCCTCATCAATCGCTTCTTTTGGCAACTCTTTATTAATTCTAAAAAGATAATCCTCAAGAACATTATCATAGAGTGGACTGTTATAGTTACGCTCAATCTCAGGACCGTAAGCATATTGATAGCCCATGTTTTGAAACAATTCAATTAAAGAATTTTCATAATCTGCTTCAATAAATCCCGGCATAGTAATCCCTCCACAAGTTAAAGCTTCTTAGATATTTTTCCCCAGTAATTACCATTTTCTTCATACTGTATTTTATAATTATGTTTCTTGTAAAAATGAATCAAACGATCTTTGTGATCCAGATCAACTAAAGATAAATTTCCTGTTATTTCCTTCACATTTCTACCAGCACAAATAGTCTCAAACCTTATTAGAAGCTGAGTTCCTATTCCATAATTGACATATTCCTCCGAAATATCGATGTCACCCAATAACGCTTGTCCTTGACCAACAGAGGCTTTTAGTTCTCCTATTGTTTTGTTTTTGGAATACGCAGTAACCATAACCAAGCTTGATTCAAAATTGTTAAATTCTGTATATTTAATATCTCTTATAATTTTTTCTTTTGACCTAAAATCAAACATTTTTCTCCGTAGTGAACTTATAAAAATAATAATTTAGCAGCTTAAATGTTCAGGTTGGAGACATCCAACTCACCGGACATTAATCGTGGTAATAAACTGT
>ODAJ012176144.1_pt1 | contig 35392 bp, 17 predicted proteins | sample 1539241 | NCBI WGS metagenome assembly ODAJ01 (sample SAMN02144231, study PRJEB22623) | gut metagenome | biome: sheep rumen | host: Ovis aries | place: New Zealand
GATCTGTTCTGCTCAGAACCATCGAGATAATCTGAACAACCTGTCAGCATAGTCCCTGATAGCAGAAGAGAAACAAATGATAAATATATTGACTTTTTCATTTTCTTTGTATTTTAAAAATTAATCCTGCTTTTTAGAACTTGATGCTTGCACCAATCTGATAGGTGATAGTGCTTGGGATGTCATTTGTATAAGAGTTGCTACACCACTCTGGATCAAAGCCTTTGAAGCCAGAGATTACGATTGGATTCGTAACGGTGAAGTAAAGACGCAGATGCTGACAACCCCATGGTGTGAGCCACTTCTTTGGGAATGTATAGCCAAGAGTCATATTCTTACACTTTACGTATGTACCATTTACGTATGACATAGCAGCTTTCACGTCATCGTTATAGTTGCCACCCCAATACTGAGCACCACCAGCTGCGATTGGATAATCTCCGTAGTGAGTTGATTCCTGGTAAACAGGGTTGATGTATGTACCATCAGAGTTTACACCATCACATGAGATAAGAGTACCTGCAGGAATATAGTAATCAACATTCAGACGACCCTGACCGCGCTGATCCTGAATAGCATACTTGCCGAGCCATGCGGATTTTGCCTTGTAGTTGATCTTAGCATACCATGACATGCCAAAGTCCCAGTTCTTGTATCTGAGAGAGGTTGAGAAAGAACCAGTCCATACAGGGTCTTGACTCCAAATCTTCTTATCCTTAGAGTCAATAGCGCCATCACCATTTGCATCGGTGAGGATAGGTGCACCTTCCTTCCAGCCATATACAGTTCCGTAGTAATCATACTCACGAATCTGATCACCAGGATTCAGGCCCTTATTTTTTGCAGCATCGTTATCAGGCACTGTCATGTAACGATCTGTTACGATGCCTGCCCATTCATATCCATAGATATTGTTTACACTGTAACCTACGAACAGCGACTTGGTATCACCATTCTCGTTTCTTGTGTCAATGCCGTTAATTTCCTTAACTTCGTTCTTGTTGTGAGAGAAATTGAATGTGGTAGTCCACTCCCAATCCTTGTTCTTAATGTTAACAGTAGTAATACTGAACTCAACACCAGTGTTGCGAACAGAACCAATGTTTGTTGTCATGGTACCACCACCTGCTTCGAGAGGAAGCTGTACGTCATATAGCAGATCCTTTGATGTTTTTGAATACCAATCGAAGGTACCCATAATGCGGTTGTTGAGGAAACCGAAATCAAGACCAAGGTTCCATTCTTTAGACTTCTCCCACTTTAGATTCTTATCCAAAATCTTCGCAGCTGTATAACCTGTTGCAGCAGTAGTGCCATAGGTGTATGTTGTTCCCTCTGAACGGTTAGCCAATGTAGCATAACTGCTGATACCAGTACAGTTACCTGTTACACCATAAGATACGCGGAGCTTCAAGTTAGAGATCCAGTCAATCTTCTTGATAAACTCTTCCTCAGACATACGCCATGCAAGAGCCACAGATGGGAAGCAACCCCAGCGATTGCCATCAGCGAACTTAGAAGAACCATCCCAACGTACTGTAGCTGTGAGGAGGTAACGGTCCATAAATCCATAGTTCAGACGCATAGCCCAAGATGTCATACTATTTGAGTCGTAGTAGTTTCTCAGACCATATGTTTTCAGAGTAGAATCATCTGGGTCGTACTTACCCATGATAGTGCCAGCATTGAGATTGTTCCAAAGAATATTCTCGTTCAAGCCGCTCGCACCTGTACGCTGATATTCAGTATAGCTTCTCTGCACAGAATACAGACCCATAAAGCCAACATTGTGAACTTCATTGAATCGCTTGTTGAAGTTTACTGTGTTATCCCATGTGTAAGCAAATGATGTGCTATTAGCAAGCCATGCGTATCCATTGTAGTTACTGTCAACATCATAGTAGTCGTCAGTCTTTGGGTTAATGAATCCTGTGTAGTCACCCTGTGTTATGTGTCTATAGTTTGGTGAATACATAGTCTTTATAACAAGACCCTTGATAGGCTCATACTGCAGATAAGCATTACCAAGCAGACGCCACGTTGTCTTGTCATTGGTATTGTTCTTTGTAGCCAGCAATGGGTTGTATGTCTTGGTAAAGTTAATACCAGTATCTGCGGAACCAAAGTTGCTGGTGTAACCTGGCTGAAGAGCCAAGCTGCCATCTTCTTCGTATGCCTTACAGAATGCGGTCATCATATAAGCATTCTTGATAGCATCTGAGTTTGCCTGACTCAGAGTAGTATATGAAGCATTGAAACTGAAACCAGCTCTAATGTACTTATTGAGCGAAGCATCAATAGAACCCTTGAAGTTTGCCTTCTTCTGTTCATCACCTACATAGACACCCTTTTCTGCATTGTAGCCGAGACCAAAATTATAAGCGACATCTTTAGCTGTGCCACTTACAGAAAGATAGTGGTTCTGCTGAGAACCGCCACGAGTGATGAGATCTTGCCAATTTTCGTCAACGCCCTGTGCAAGCATGTCAGGAATAGCATAATCCTTAGTGCCACTCTTACGAAGAACCATAGCACCATCGTAACCGTTGGTGTCTCCTGTCATATAGAATGAAGGATTATAGCCAACACCATTAGTCTGCAAGTACTTTTGGAAGCGATAATCCTTATACTCACTAGCGTTCATGAAGTCTGGCATACGTACAGCCTTAACCCAACCATAGTATCCGTCATAAGAGATGGTTGGTTTCTGTTCTTTGGCTACAGTAGCACCACTCTTAGTTGTAACCATTACAACACCAGCAGTAGCGCGAGAACCATAGATAGCAGTAGAAGATGCATCCTTCAAGATGTCGATTTTCTCGATGTCCTGTGGGTTAAGCCAGTCAATGTCATCGCAGAAGATACCGTCAACGACATAAAGAGGTGTCACATCACCATTAATAGATGACTTACCACGAATCTCGATTTTAGGACTGTCACCTACACGACCAGACATTGTGATGTCCACACCAGGAGTAGAACCCTGCAGGTTCTCCATTACTGATGCAGCACCCTTAGCATTCAGCTGCTCGGTGTTGACTGAAGAAACAGAACCAGTGAGGTCGCTCTTCTTCATCGTGCCGTAACCTACGACCACGATGTCGTTAAGTGTGGTGTTGTCATCCTCGAGAGTGACATTCACCGATGACTTACCTGCAGTCTTGATAACCTGTGACTTCATACCTACGTACGAAATGTTAAGGTTACCGCCTTTCTGCAACTTAAGCGTGAAGTTACCGTCGAAGTCAGTAACAGTACCGTTCTGGGTACCCTGCTCCATTACGGTGGCGCCAATGATAGGCTCACCTGCTGCGTCCTTCACATTACCGCTGATGGTCTGCGCCTGCACTGCTGCACAGAAGAGGAGCAGCATGCCTACGAGAGCATAGCGAAAATTCTTAAATGTTTCTGACATAGTTTAATTGTTTGATTAGTATAAAATTTGTATATTATATAAGCTGTTTGCGTGCGCCTCTTGCGTGCGAGGCGTGGTTAGGTAGTTGCTGTTTTTTGTTAGTGCCTGTTTCTTTTAAGTTGGGGTTAGAAGTGAACACAAATTAGTAATCACGTGCAAAATTATATAATTTTTGCTATTCTCCAAAATTTTTCACGTGTTTTTTTAAGATAAGGCATAAAAAACATAGGAAATACGTTGTTGAAATGTTAAAACAAGGTGTGTACACAGTTCCTTGTGCTACACACCTTGTTACATATTATAGAGCTTGCGTTAGGAAATAAGCGATATTATATATTATATTGATTATGCAAATAAAATTATTTTTTTTTAATAATTTGTTTCAAAGGGTCTTGCTTGATGTACGGGCATTGCCTGTATAGAGATGATGGAACAAGTCTTCCTCGGCATCAGGGTAGCATATATAATATAAGGAACGCAAGGAGCGAATGTATGCAGACGAGGTATTGAGAGAGGTTCCGCGATGAGCGAGCCACCTTTCATATTAATGGTAGCAGGGCGTCGGTTTAGGGACAGTTCAGATAATTTCATAGTTGAATTGTCGATGAAATCGGTAAAAGATGGCATTAAAGGCTGAAGTAGAGGAGGCACTTACATTATTTTTTTGTCCAAAAAGTGAAATATTGTGAATTTTCTTGCACATTACAAATATAATAACTAACTTTGCGTGCTAATAGCGAAAGAACTATATTATAATCAATAAACATTTACTAACAATTAAACTAACAACTAACATGAAGAAATTTTTTACTCTTATTGCAACAGCTCTTGTAGCTCTTACAGCAAGTGCTCAGTACAAGATTACTTGGAGCGAAGCAGTTGCAGCAGGTAGCCTTGCGGCAACCTACGAATCAAATGGTTTGGTTCTGACTCGTACAGATGGCAACAACAAGCACGCTATCGATGCTAACAATGCTTACTTCGGCGATGCAGATTCTCAGGAGAAGTTCTCTTTCCGTTTCAAGACTGGTGGTACTGGTGGTTCTAAGAACGCTCTTTCTCTTACTGTTCCTGTAGCAGGTACACTGAAGGTATGCGCTCGTACAGCATCAAGCTCTTCTCCACGTGCTATCGTAATCAACGGTGTTTCTACAACACTTGACGACTCTTCTATCTCTGTTGATATGGAGGGTAACATTTCAGAGACAAACCCAACAGGTGCTACTAAGGTTTATCCTGTTATCTCTGTTCCTGTAACTGCAGGTACTGTTTCTATCAATTATCCTGATGGTGCTGTTAACATCTACAGCATAGAGCTCGTTGCAGGCGAAAGTGGTGGTACCGATCCTGTTACTCCTGTTACTCCTTCTGGTGAAGTTCAGGAAATCACTTGGTCTGAGGCTGTCGCAGCAGGTAGCCTGGCATCAACATATGGTTCAAACGGCTTCGTTCTTACACGTACTGACGGTAACAATAAGCATGCTATTGATGCCAACAACGCTTACTTCGGTGATGCTTCTGCACAGACAAAGTATGCTTTCCGTTTCAAGACTGGTGGTACTGGTGGTTCTAAGAACGCTCTTTCTCTGAGCATTCCTTCAAAGGGTACTCTTCAGGTATGCGCTCGTACAGCATCAAGCTCTTCTCCACGTGCTATCGTAATCAATGGTGTTTCTACAACACTTGATGACTCTTCTATCTCTGTTGATATGGAGGGTAACATTTCAGAGACAAACCCAACAGGTGCTACTAAGGTTTATCCTGTTATCTCTGTTGCTGTAACCGCAGGTACTGTTTCTATTGGCTATCCTGACGGTGCTGTTAACATCTACAGCCTGAAGTTCATCCCAGAAGGTGTTACAGCTGTAGAGGCAGTGGCTGAGGCTAAGGCTGAAGCTGCTCCAAAGGTAGTGAAGGTTCTCAAGAACGGTAAGCTCTATATTGGTAACTACAACGTTGCTGGCCAGCAGGTGAAATAAGAAATTCACTTCGTTCATACGTTAACGTTAACGGGAACGGGAACGTTAACAAGTTCCGCGAAGTGCCAAGTTAACGTAAAAACAAAAGCTAATAACAACTCCGCTGAGGAATTCCTCGGCGGAGTTTTTTTGTGCAAATGTTTGGAGGATTGAAAAAAGAATGGGATTTTTTACCTCCTAACCTCCCTAATTGCCCTCTCAGCCCAGTGTTTATGCGGCTTGACGATAGGGAGGTAGGCTCTTCAAACCTCCCTAAGAGGTCCCTCAGACCTCCCTATATTTATTAAAAACAACTAGGACAACAAAGACAACATTTTATATGATTAGGGAGGTCTTAGGGAGATGTTAGGGAGGTATTAGGGAGATGTCGGCACCCCTACATCCCTATGCTCAGCCCAGTATTCATGCGGGATAACGAGGAATTAGGGAGGTTGCTCACGAAAAAATCCTTTTTTCGTGAAAGTAAAAATTAAAAAGTAAAAAGTAATGCTTTTTCTGATGAAAAGGTAAAAGTAATGCTTTTAGCTGCAGAAGTAATGCTTCTGCATGCAGAGGCAATGCTTCTACACCTAAAAAATTTCACCGCTCCATAGCATTTTTAAGAAATCGAGAACATATATCAGTTCTACATCACCAGAAGTACGAGTAATTGGATCAAGTGAAACAAGGATCAGACGACAGTCAGGATGCTCTTCTTTGAATGCCTTGAGACCTTTTTTGTGTTTGTTTACTACTCTTTCTGCTGATTTTATCTCTATAGCTACCTCGGCATCGCCAATGACAGCATCAACCTCCTTTTTATCATAGGTATGCCAATAGGATATGGTATCTCTTTTGTCATTATATCCCTTGTAAGCTATGATTTCTTGCATTACGAGGTGCTCAAAGGCATGTCCATAATCATCCGTACCACGCTTTAGGGAGTGTCTGCCCATTAAGTAATTTGCAAGTCCTACGTCAAAATAATAAAAGCGAGGTGCCTGAATAATTCTGCGCTTTACTTCTTTCCTAAATGCAGGAATTTCATAGCCAATAAGCGTATCATACAAAATCTGGAAATAAGACTTAACCGTCTTGGCCGATACCCCACAGTCCTGTGCTATATTGGAATAATTAAGCATCTCACCATCTGAGATGGCTGCTACCTCCATAAATCTTTCGAAGGCATCGAGTTCGCGCACCTCACCTTCTTCTCTTATTTCTTCATCTAAATATACCTTTACATATCCAGAAAGTCGCTTTGTGGCATCCTCCACCATATAATGACGTGGAATCATGCCGTTCTGTACTGCACGGTCTATCTGAAAGTCACTCACTTCCGACCACACTAAGGGATAGAGAGTTTCGGGTATAGCACGTCCACCAAGCGTATTAGCACCTGAGCGTTTAAGTTTTCTTGCACTCGACCCACTAAGAATGAAGAACAATCCCCTATCAACCATTAGAGAATGTACAACATCCAGCAATTCAGGAATCTTTTGTATTTCATCTACTATGACAAGCGTCCCAGCAGGTTTATCCTGAAGAGCCTCCCAAAGAGCATTAGGATTCAGTTTGAATGCTCTTCTAACGTTCGGATTTAGCAAATCATAATATATAGCCCCCTTGAAACGCTCTTTAAGCAATGTTGACTTACCCGTCTGACGTGCACCAAATAGGAACATTCCTTCATCCAACTTGCTCTCTATGTCAAAAATTCTCTTATACATCTACCATCTATCTTTACTCAACTATTCCTAATTTTTATATGAAATTCGGGAGTACGGTCACGATTTTAACTGCAATTTCTGGTGCAAATGTACAAAATTTCTAATAAGTGTGCAAAGGAAATACTATTTTTTTGTTACAACTAACAAAAAAGTCGCGAAGGGTATGAATATCTGGATGAGCAGATATATGTAAAATAAAACATGGCTGACTATACAATGATAGTCAGCCATGTTTTATCTATATGATATCCTCCTCCCTTGTAACGGGATAGGGCATTCTACTTATGGATTGAAGAACTTCATACCCTTGTATATTACTATGCCCTTGGTGCCAGGCGCTACGCGCTGTCCCTGGAGGTTGTAGTAATATGCTGGAGTTTCAGCCTTGACATTGGTGGCAGCGTTTACCACTTCTATACCTGTCTCAATCTTTTCGTAGGCGAGGGTAACAATGGCATAGCACTGCTTCTGAGCACCAGAGGCTGGCAGACCGCTATTATCGAATGATACGTTAATGCTCTGCGTAGCACTGAGGTTATCGAGTGTAATATTAGCAGTCTTATTGCTGCCATTGAGAGGCAAAGAAACGGCTTCTGAGAGGAGATTGGAACCTCCGTTAACAGTTATGCCAGAAATCTTAATCGCGCCGTCTGTAGCCACGTCTGACGTGTTATTCTGGTATGCTACGATATTGATGGCTGTCATCTTGTAGCCCTCATTGACGGTAAACACCCAATCGCCACTGCCTGTACGCAACTTAAGGTAGTTTCCCGAAGTGCCTGAAGGGTTGACCTCACCGTTAAGGGTACATGATGTGCCTGTGATGGCAGTGTTCTTGTCTGTTGCCTTTGAAGAGTTGAATATATCGTTACCGCTGTCAGGTATATCAGGCAGAACGAAGTCAGGCTTCGTAGGGAAGTCAGCCTCTGGTTCGAGGACCTTCAGTCCGAGCGGATAATACTCAGTGAAGGTCTCTGTAGCATCCTGGCGCTCATATTGGGTGATGTCCTGAACAATCGAGTTGGCATACACCTCAAGGTTGGTGTACATCACCTGACTGGTGTTGTTGGCATCATTCTCACAGATGTTGTATGATTTGGCATCGGCTGCATTGTTAGGATTCAGGCCGTGGGCAGTCTCCCATGCGTCAGGAATGCCGTCGTTATCGGTGTCGGCAGGCTTGCCGGTGTCTTGCAGTTCAGGTAAGCCGCCTACATCGTTCTGAGAGTCTATCATGCCGTTCTTGGAGCCGTTGGAGCCGCTGAAGTATGCAATGCCCTTTAGTGCCTCCCAGCGCAGGCGCTTGTCTATATTATCGCGCCTGTAGCTCGCACCGGCATACTTGAGCACCTTCTCAAACGCCTTCTCGGCAGAGTGCATGGAGATTACGTTGTACTTGTCGAAGTCATAAGAGCTTGACACCGCGCGCTCGGAGGTAGCGCTGCTTGCCTTCCACGCTTCAAACGATGTTCCCTTGTCGGGGTCTATGGCTGCGTCGCAGAGGTTGTTGCTGGTAACCTCGGAGGAGCCGTACATGTAGTTGCCTGCTATATAGAACTTACCTGGGGTGACATAGCCTACGGTAGCCTTGAACTTGGTTTCGTCGGTACAGTTGCCACAGGCGGTAGTAGGATTAAGCAGACGTGTCCTGACTGACGATGCGGGACCTGGCTTGTAGTAGTTGTTGAGCATATTGAGATACTTAGGGAAGCCGTTGCCTGACTCACCGCCGTATGTGGAATTGCCGCCCCAGTTATATACTACGTTGTTAACATAGTCGATAGGCCCCTTGAGGGTTGATACATAGTCGTGGTCGAAGCGTGGGTTACGGCTGTCATGGTGAATGATGAGGTTATGGTGGAACGAAGCGTTCTTACCTCCCCAGATGCCGCCGTAGCCGTGACTGCCCTTGGCGTGTACTGATGCCTTCAGGCTCTCAGAGATTATGCAATATTGCAAGGTGAAATCGGTGTTGCCGTAGAAGGAGCAGCACTCGTCGGTTGACCATGACACTGAGCAGTGGTCGATGATGATGTTTGAGCAGCCTTTGCCGCCGAGAGCATCGTCACCCTCATATTTTGGGTCGGCGGCAGCCTTTGCCTGTGAACCCACATCGCCCATACGGAAGCGTATATAGCGTATGATGACGTTGTTTCCTCCAACGGTCACCGGATAGTCGGCAAGACAGATGCCATCACCGGGAGCCGTCTGGCCAAGGATGGTTTTGTTTCCCTGTATCTTCAGGTCTGACTTCAGGTGTATCGTTCCTGAAACATCGAATACAATTATCTTACTGCCTGCAGTGGCGGCGCCGAAACGGAACGAGCCCTGCCCGCTGTCCTCCAGATTGGTTACATGGTAAATGGCAAAATTTCCGTCATCCTCACGGCCGCCCGTGGTATAACGGCCGAAACCGTCGGCTCCGGGGAATGCAGGGTTCTGGTCAAACTGCGCCAATGCTGCGAGCACGTTGACCACAGCCAGTGCTGTTACTAATAATAGTCTCTTCATATTTGTGCGTTATGTTAATAAAAAAACATGAGGGTATATGCGGAAAACCGCATACGCCCTCACTTTTGTATAATCAGATATTACTTTCCTGCGTTAGGATCATCAGGAACGAATACGAAGCCATAGAAGTACATAGAGTTAGCATTGTCAATCTGGAGGATTGCATCGCCCTCTACTACGCGGAACTTATAGCTCTTATACCACTTCTTGACTGTTTCGGTCTCGCTACCATAAACAGGTATCACAGACTTCTCAGCGTCAGCTGCTACATTGAATACGTAAGGCTCCTGACCCTCCTGAGACAGCATGTTCTCAGACTTTCCGTATGCATAGATGTAGAGACGACCTGCAGATGGGAATGTGAGCTTAGCAGTACTGTTCTTCTTAATCTGACCACGGATGATATAGTTCTCAGCCTCATTAATAGGGTTGCCCACCCAGTCGTTACGTGCCTCTGTCCAGCCGCTTGCACTCTCGTTGTTGATAGTAACCTTGAACTTCTTGCCGTTGAACTCATTCTCAGATTCGATGTGGTACTGGAATGCCTTAGTGGTGAACATCTGCTTACCCGTCATAGGCTCCTCCAGGACGTTGCCCCTCGCGTTAGGAACAGGCAAGCCCGTGTTAGGATCACGCTTTACAATCTTGTTGCCCTGCTCGTCGGTTTCATATACAGGCTCATCGCTATCCTCTGCTATCTGGGCAACGGTCACGTACATGGCAAGATCCATGTTTGGACTGTACTCTGTAGCGTCGGTGGCATCACCTATCTTAGTGTTTTCCTGATCATAGAGGGTGAAGCGGTATGACTTACCCACTACAAGACCTGTCCACTCATACAGGTATGCCTCTATCTCCTCCTGAGTGAGAGTGTGCTTGTAAACGCTCTCTTCAGCACCCTCTTCCTTCAGTGTCTCGTTGATTATGTATGAAGGAGCCTTACAGTAAGCCTTCTCAGCCTTCTTTGACTCTGTTGGCAACATGTACCAGTTGAGCTTCATGCTGTGCTCCTCGATGCCCGTAATCCAAAGACCTGCGGGAGCAGTAGTCTTCAGCGTGGCATTCTTCTTCAGCAGAGCAGCGATGTCCTCGCTCTGAACGTAGCCTTCGTTATAGAGCATACCGTTGGTAACCCACTTACTCTTGGCTCCATTGGCATCGATGGCACGTGCACGAACGTACAGTACATCGCTCTCGCTGATGCCTGCCTCGCCGAAGCATGGGTCGTTACGCTCAATGGAAACCTCACCGCTCTCGGTGGTGATGGTAGTGATGCCCTCTGTCTCGTCATATCCGCTCATGAGAGGCTCACGGCTGACCTGCACCTCGTACTTCGCAGCGGTAGCCTGCTTGGTCACTTTGATGTTCATGGCGAGAGAGAAGGAGTCAATCTCCGCCGTCACAGATGCCGGTGCATACGGACGCTTAGTGGAAGCGTCGGTGCTCCAGTCGTTCTGGTCTGGTGAGCATGATACCATCACGCCCATCAGCAGAACTGCAAATAATGCTATTATATTATATAACTTTTTCATTTCTTCTTTGTGATTAAAGATTAGTAACCGTATGAGTTATATACACGTGGCTTCTTGTCGGAACCGATAGAAGAGTTCACCACATTGCTGTAGATAGGCATGAGATAGCGGTTCTTGACATCAACGTCCTCATCCGTACACTTGGTGTTAGGAGTAATGTTCTTCTGGGTACCTACCAGACCGCTGCATATTGATGGCATCTCGGTGTCATAGTTAGCGTAAGCAGTCCTGAAGGAAGCTGTGCTGTAGCTATCGCCGTTAAGACCCTTGTAGTCGGTACCCTTACCAGGGTTGAAATCCTCCTTAGTGGTCTTATAGCCCATCTGAGAAAGCCAAGAGTAATCAGTGCTTCCACCGTCAGCAGTTGCGATATCCGCACCCTTAGTCTCGTTGGTTCCGTCCTCACCGTAGTAGGTGATTGAGCTTGCGTCAATGTACTTCTCTGCCTCATCAAGATACTTGTAGTACATCTTGGTCTGGAAAATCTTCTCGCTGATGAGACGCTGGTACTCGGTCTTAGCCTTCCAGATATTCTGATGCAGGCGGTTCCAGCGAATGAGGTCCCACTTGCGGAAGTTCTCACCGCAGAACTCAAGACGGTTCTCAAGGTCAATCATGTCGAGCATAGACTCATAGTCTGTTGCTGCGTCAACCTTTGCAGCGAAAGCCTCCATGTCACCCTGAGGCGTGCTGCCCTGATAAGCATTCTTGGCATCGCTGAACGCGCGGTTGTGCACCTGCTTGACATACCCTGCAGCTCCGGCATAGTCGCCACGGTAAGCGAGGCACTCAGCATACCATAACAGAATCTGCGGGTAGCGCATACGTACTACGTTGATGCCGTAGCCGAACTTTGAAGAAGCGGTCTTGTTCTGGTTCTTCCAGCGGTCAGACATCTTGCGAATATCCCACTTGCCGACATAGAGGCCGAATGGCTTGTTAGAGATACGGCTCTCAATGGTCACCACGTCACTTCCGCCGCTGTACTGCTCCTTCTCAGAGGCGCTCTGGAAGGTGGTACGGTCAAGGTCCTTAATCTCGAAGTTGATACAAGTGATGTCACGACGGGTGTCGGTTGGCTGGTAAGAGTAGAGCTGTACAGCCGTTGTCTTCATCTTACCAGATGAGTTGTAGTTACCCCAGTCGGTAGTGTTGCCGTTCATACGTACGCCGACTGTGTAGCCAAGCTCGCCCGCGTTACCGAATCCGAACGGAATCTCAAACATATTCTCATAGTAGGTCTGGTCGAGCTCAAGCTTGTTTATCTTCTCCCACTCGTTGGCAAAAGAAGGATTCATGCTGTGAACACCCTTTTCTATAATCTCCTTGAGCTGCTTCTCAGCCTTCTCGTAGAGAGCCTTGCAGTCCTCGTCAGATGGGCGGAGTGTCAGGAAACCATGGTTGTCGCCTGTAGGATAGCTGGCTCTTACGTAACCCTTGGCTTCCTTAGTCTTTGAAGAGTAGCCGCCTGCCACAGCCTGGTCGTTCTCATCCTCGCGGATAACGTATCCGGCACGTGTCATGTAGAGGTTGGCAAGGAGACCCTTTGCGAAACCCATGTTTACATGCTCAGATGTAACCTGTCCGCACCATGGAAGCTTATTCTCGTTCACCACTGCCTCCAGGTCGCTGATGAGGTAGTCAAGAATAACGTCACGGTCTGTCTTGCCCTGATTTACGTTTGACAGGTCAGCCTGTGCCTTGTGTACCATCATAGGTACATCGCCCCATACGCGGATAAGGTCGAGATAAACCATTGCACGTATTACGCGTGCCTCGGCTGAGCTCTTCATCATCACGTCGTTGCCGGCTATGCTACTGTTGCTGATACCGTCGATGATACGGTTACAAGCCTCGATGGTCTCATACTGCTTCTCCCACAGCGTGCCGAGCTTAGCCCATGATGTGGTGGCATTATAGTTCATGCCGTCACGCTCGTTGTTCTGACCTTTTGCCGTAGCACCGATACCGTCGATAAGTTCCACATCGGTGCCTGTGCCCTGGTGTATGGTCATAAGCTGAGAGTAAGGGTCAGCGCAGAGTTCGGCATAAAGCCCATTCACTGCATCTATTGTCATGTCCTCGCTGCTGAACACCACGCTCTCCTCAGCCAGGGAAGGTGATTTGGTGTCAAGCCAGTCATTACATGCCGTAAGCGCAAGCGCACCCAAGCATATTGCTGTTGTCTTAAATATATTTTTCATAATTGTATTCCTCCCTTGAATTAGAATTGTAAGTTGATACCCATGGTGTAAGAGCGTGCCTTTGGATATGTAGCGAAGTCAATACCTGGACACATAGCGTTCTTATTGGTGCTTACCTCTGGGTCATAGCCAGAATAGCCAGTCCAGCATGCTATGTTGTAAGCAGTGAAGTATATTCTCGCCTTCTGCAGATAGAGTTTCTTAACCAGTGCCTTAGGGAATGTGTAACCTACCGTAAGGTTCTGGAAGCGCAGGAAGTCAGCCTTCTCAAGTGCCCAGTCAGAGATGAGCATAGCACTCGTTGCTGCCGGGTTCCAGTTGTCTCTGCCGGCGTTGATTTCGCTGAGGCGAGCCACTACATTGTCTGTACCACCGTAAGCAGCCACGGTGTTTGCGCTTGGACGACCAAGGTTCAGACCTGTAGCAGGGTCAACCCATGTATAACGATTGTCAACATTGAAGTCTGATATAAGGTTGTAACCTGCAGAAGAACCTGCATAGAATGAGTTACAAAGTCTTGTACCATTGAGAATTTCGTTGCCAAGAGAATAGTTGAAGAATGCTGTCAGGTCAATTGTACCCCATGTATTCTTCCAAGTTACGTCGAAGCCGAAACCACCAGTCCATGTAGGAACAGTGTTGCCGAGACGAATCTTATCGTTAGTGTCAATCTTTCCGTCACCATTCTGGTCAACATACTTTGGAGCACCTGGATAGATGGTACCGCCAGCGGTTTGGTTCTTACCATCAATAGTCTTCCATGTCGTGCCCTCGAGAGTAAGGTCATCAGTAGTATAGAATCCATCATACTTATAACCCCATACCTCACCGAGACGTCCGCCTTCTGTTACGTAGAAGTCGTTGTACTCAGAAATGGTAGAGCCTGCGAATGAAGAACTCTGGAATGGGTCGTCAGTTGTAAGCTTTGTAATCTTGTTGTTGTTGTATGCAACATTGGCATTGAAGTTCAAAGATATGTTCTTCGTGCTGAGTGCCGCATAGTTAAGAGAGAGCTCGAAACCCTTGTTCTCCGTAGAGCCGAAGTTCTGGTACTGGTAGAGGTAGCCTGAAGAGCTCTGCACGCGAGCCTTCATCAGCAGGTCGTTTGTGGAGTTCCAGTAGAAGTCGAAGCTACCGCTCAGCTTGCCCCTGAACATACCAAAGTCGATACCCACGTTACGAGTGATAGTGGTCTCCCACTTCAGGTTAGGATTGTAGAGGTAGCCGTTGGTCTCGATGAAGTAGGTACGCTCCCCATTGAAGTAAGGAGCAACGCCCGTGCTGCCTGATGCCTTGTACTGAGTAGCGATAAGACCGGCATCAATACGGTTGTTACCGGCGGTACCGATAGAGAGACGGAGCTTCAGGTTAGAGAGCCACTCAGCCCTCTTCATGAAGTTCTCCTCGGTCAGACGCCATGCGAGCTGAACAGCAGGGAACCATCCCCAGCGGTTGCCCTCGCCGAACTTAGATGAACCGTCGGCACGCAGGGTAGCGTTCAGGTAGTATTTGTCGTTGAACGTATAGAGCAACTGACCGAAGAATGATGTGATGCGGTCGTCAGGATACTTGTAGTAGGTAGGAGTCATTGGCTTACCTGCTGACGGATTATCAAAAATCTTGTCGAAAGTATCGAAGCTCTCGCTGAAGCCGGTATATACATTACCGTTCTGGTCCTGCTTGGTCTGCTTCCACTCCTGACCTACAATCACCTTCAGGTCATCGGCATTGGAGAGGATCTTCTTCTTTGAATACTGAGCTGTATTGGTGTTTGTGATAGTCTTTCTGTTGTCAACATTGAACACAACAGCAGGCATACCTGAGTCAGGGTACTTAGAGTTACGGTTTGCAATCGCAAGCCATGCCTGGTCGGTATCCTTATCCTGGAAAGCGAGAGAGAAGGCGGTCTTGAAGCGCCAGTTCTTCCATGGCTTCCATGTCAAGCCGATGTTGTAGTTGTGCTTCAGGGTCTTAACCTCCTTGAAGGTGTTGTTGACACGGGTGAGAGGATCTACACGTGTTGAGGTTGAGTTCTCCTCGTCCTCCTCGCCATCGTCAGAGAGAGCGTTGATAGGAGCGTAACGTATAGCCTGGTTAGACCAAGAGTTGGTAGCGTTAGACTCGTTGCTGTCAGTACCTGAGCCCAGGCCCTCAACCTTCTGGTGAGAGAGGGCGAACTTGAAGTCTGCTGACAGCCACTTGTTGAATGTGGCACCGAGTTTTGCTGTAACGTTGTTACGGCTATAGCTTGAACCACGCATGATAGCGTCCTGATCGGTATGAGCAAAAGAAACGTTAAAGTTCAGTTTCTTTGTACCACCATTAACACTTACGTCATAATTGCGCTGTGTACCCGTGCGACCGAAAATCTCGTCCTGCCAGTTATGACCTGCCATAGACTTCAACTGGTCGAGCTCTGCATAAGGACCGTAGTTGCCCCTGTCAGTGCTGAACTGCGTAGAAGAGGCAATCTCATACTGGTACATACCGAAGTTGTATGGATCCATCACGCCAATTTCCTTCACTACCTTCTTCCAGCCGAGAGAAGCGTTGAAGTTTACGTTGATCTTACCTTCCTTACCGCTCTTGGTTGTAACGATAACGACACCGTTAGCACCGCGCGCACCGTAGATAGCGGTGGAAGCAGCATCCTTCAGCACGTCGATTGTCTCGATATCTGAAGACGCAATGTCGTTGATAGAGGAAACCTCGAAACCATCCACGATGTAGAGAGGCGAGTTATCCTGAGACAGAGAACCACCGCCACGCACACGGATGGTGATGTCGGCATCAGGAGAACCTTCAGTAGTGGTTACGTTTACACCAGCCATCTTACCAGTAAGAGCCTCAGTTACATTAGACACTGGAATGTCCTCAATCTGCTTAGCACTTACCTGAGAGACAGCACCTGTAAGGTCACGCTTACGAACTGTGGTATAACCGATAGCCACAACTTCGTCAAGCATCTGTGCATCATCCTTCATTGATACATTGACAGATGACTTGCCAGCAACGTCAACAGTTTGGTTCACCATACCAACGTATGAGAATACCAACTTGTGACTCTTGCCTTTCAGCGTAATGGTGAAGTTACCATCAAAGTCTGTCACGGTACCGTTCTGTGTGCCCTGTTCCATAACGGTGGCGCCAATGATTGGTTCGCCCGTAGGGTCCTTAACGTTACCGCTGACCGTCTGCGCCTGTATTGCTGAGCAGAAGAGCAGCAGCATAGCTACGAGCGCATAGCGTACGTTTTTAGTTTTTTCAGACATAGTTTAATAGTTTGATTAGTATTATTTGATTTATTGTTTAGCTATATTGCTTGATTCGTCGCTGATTTCAGAAAAGTTTAATTCTCTTCGTCTTATTTAGGCTTATCGGTGCAAAGTTAGTATTTTTTCACACAATTCTATGTTTATTTATGTTAAAAAATGTAACCCTGCCCCAAAATTAACAATTGGAGCCCGCAAATCACGATGATTTACGGGCTCTTTATGTAATATCTCCCTACTTTTGGGTATTATTTCATGGATGAGAAGAATGCCTTTGCTGAACCGAATCTTAGAAAAAGATCAAGACGAATAGGAATATGTTTACTGTCGTCAGTAACGTAGAAACGTACTATCTCTTTGTCCTTCTTGCCGTCTTTCTCAATATAGGAAATCACGAGGCATGGATACTTTTTGCCATCATCACCCTTGACGGTCTTCTTGTTGCGATACAAGAGTTTTGCCTTAACGACCTCTGAACCTCCAGCTATGCTGACGTTCTTGGTCTGTCCCTTCTGCCAGTCGGATGTGTCGAGATTTCGGAACTGCTGGAAGGCATGGAGCATATCGGTCATGCACTGCTGATAGAGGTGCTTTTCCACTGTCTTAGTGCCATCATTATGTATATGGCGTGTGGTGGTCTGACACTTACCGTTAGGGTATGAGTACCACATCTCATCGACGTAATATCGCTTTCCCTCGCGCGCGCCTTTCCTATAATATAATGGAGTGAGCTTATCGGTGTATATGCTCATGATGGTGTCACGCATCATGAAATATCGGTCAACCTTTTTTGACGATGAAGTGACAAGGCTGGTGGTATAAGACTTCTGCCCCTTATATTCTGACGGAAAGGTCTTGAGCGATGCTGTTCCTGCCTTTATCCATATAAACTGCCAGTTGAAATATAGGTTGTAGTTTATCGTCTCAGCACCATCGAAAGCGTTGATCTGGTACTCACACTGGGAATTAGCAGGAATGAAAAATGAAGAGTGAAGAATGAAGAATGTAAGCAACAACATCCTTCTACACGTCATTCTTGTCAAAATCATCCTGTAATATTTCAATTCTTCAATCTTCATTTTTCATTCTTGCGCTCCAGTAGGTGCTCAGGCGAGCAAAACTCGGAACTTTATTATTTATTTAAGATAATCAGGAAGAGGGATGCCCTTGTTACGAGCACGCTCCTCATTACGTTTCTTTATGGTGCGCTCTGTGTCACCTTTCTCTTTCTTTAGCACATCAGGTTTCTGCCTAAACAGTGGTTTAGACGTGAGGTTCCACGTTTTAGTGATGTCCCACTTTGCACGGCACTCTATAGGTTCGCTATAGTAGTACATCTCTTCTGGCTGACGGTCGGTAAAATAATCGCCTGTATCCCACTCACCATTACTGTTGGAATCGACAAAAGCACGCAGATAATATGTCTCAGGTACGATATAATAGAACTCTGCAGTACCATCCTTTGCCTCTGCTGTCATCAACACCTTGTCTTGCTTATCGAGGAGCTGGACGATAACGGGAGCATTAACGCTAACGTTAACGTTAACAAAAAGGGAGGCGTAGTCTTCGAGCTTTCCCACCTGTATGCCCATCTTGTACTTTCCGTTTGCCACACCATATATATCTGTGAACGCCAGCGAGTCAACCTCAAATGAATATTTGGCACCAGGCAACCAGTCTGTATATACTTCACACGTTCTGTCTTTCACTGGGGTAACGGTAAATGGTGAGCGATACCACAGGGAATCCTGCTCAACATACAGATGCAGAGCCTCCTTATCAAACTTCTCCAATGGTGAAGGGAAGGTAATCATTACGGCATCGGTTGGTGACATAACCGAAGGAGCAGAATACCTCACCTCAAGTTTCTTTGCTGGCATTACGGTATCAACCACTTCGCCTGGTTCTGCCCTGCGCAAACGTTTCGCCACCTCTTTTCTCCAGTCTGCCATTTCTTCCTCTAATGCCTTCTGGCGCTTGGCGTAAGGTGACTTGGACAGTATCTCTAATGTATCTTTGGTTAATCGTTGCACTCCGAGACTATCAGAAATATATGTAGCCATCTCTATTCTTAACGTATCCTGATTTACCAAAGCCATATCGCGTAGCCAGTATCTCACGGTGTCAGCCTTTAGCGATGGTTCTACGATAAAGAGATTATCCCCTACCCCCTGCATGTGGGAAGGAGCGTTAAGAAGATGTAGAGAAGGAAGCCTATGATTGTCCAATAAAGGCTGATTGTCACGATAAATCAGGGAATCAACAACTGGTGCTGTAAAGAACAGTGTGAAGTTTTCAGCATTCTTACGCTCTGCCTTCAGGAAATAACGATTGGTCAGCTGGTGGTCAAAGGCTCTGAGCACTATATCGTCAGGATAGAAGTGAGTGTATCCCGTAAGTGATATGTCCTTAATGTGATTCTGGTCTTGCCAGAGGGTGTCCTGTCGAACGTCTGGTTTGCATGAAGGAACAATGATATCATGGCTGAATGCCATCTTCTCGCTACGCTGGGTGAAACGATAGTCGCCATCGACATCCATCAGTGCTCCTACAGTGTAACTGCCTGGTGCAACACCCCAAATAATGAAATGTCCACGAGAGTCGGCTCTCGCCACACGCTTCATAATGCTGTCACCATCAGCATACAGTCCGACGAGGATGCCCTTGACGGGCTCAAGATTGCTGGCATCGAGCACATAGCCGCTAACCTGAAGGGTGTCTATGGCATCACCTGTAGAAAAGGTGTAAGAATAGTTGCCCATAGGATTACCCTCGTTATTATCGCTGATGGCATCGCTGAAGTCTATGGTGTAGGTAGTATTAGGTTTCAGCGAGTCGAGCAGATTGACATAAATATTCTTACCTGTCACCTTAATCTCTGGCTGTTGCATCTGCGGAGGTGACACTATCACCTTCTCGTTTGCCGACTCCAGTTTGATAAACTCGTTGAATCGGATGGTCACCTTACGACTGGTGACGTTGGTGGCATTCTCCTCTGGTGTGGCACTAACTACGTATGGCGGTTTCTCATCATACCAACCGCCATCAGGGGCTCCCATGCGGGCACAGGAGGAGAACAGAATGAAGAGTGAAGAATGAAGAATGAAGAATGAGAGTAAGCGCATAACTCTACACGCATCCCCACACATCGCCCTTTTTCTCTTAGCTTTATATTTCAATTCTTCATTCCTCATTCTATATTCTTCATTTCCAGAAGTTCTTCTATATGCTTGCGTGTGTTGGCAAGGCGAGGCACCTTGTGCTGTCCTCCGAGTTTGCCTTTGCTACGTAGCCAGTCGTCAAAGAGGTCGTGGCGTGCCTTCACTATCTTCAGACAAACCATGTTGATATCTTTAAATCGCTTAGCCTCGTAGTCAGAGTTAAGTTCTTGCAGTTTGCTGTCAAGAATTCTGGCGAATTCATCAAGGTTTTCAGGTTCTTTACGGAATTCTATCAGCCACTGATGGTGAGGCACCACACCTTCAGACCTGAACACAGGAGCTGCAGTGTATTCGCGCACCTGGGCACCCGTCTGCTGGCAAGCATACTGCAAGCCTTTCTCTGCATTATCTACTATGAGCTCCTCGCCAAAGGCATTGATGAAACTCTTGGTGCGACCCGTGATGACAAACTTATATGGCTTGATGCTTGTAAACTTTACCGTATCGCCTATCATATAACGCCATAATCCACACGAAGTGGATATTATCATGGCGTAATTTTTGCCCATTTCAACGCCCTCAAGCGGTACTACTTTGCTCTCATCAGTCAATCTGCCGTCGCCGTCTATTGCCTCTGTAGGAGCAAATTCGTAGAATACATCATAGTCGAGCATCAGCATCATACTGCTATCAGCAGGGTCATTTTGTATGCCGAAGAAACCCTCGGATGCATTGTAGGTCTCCATGTAGTGCATGTCGCTCTTGGTGATAAGCTGCTCATACTGCTTACGGTAAGGTGTAAAGGCTATTCCTCCGTGGAAGAACACCTCAAGGTTTGGCCACACCTCCTCCAGATGCTGCTTGCCTGAAAGTTCCATTACACGACTCAATACTGACATCATCCACGATGGTACGCCACTGATGTTTGTCACGTTGGCTTTCAGACACTGACGAGCGATGAGTTCACGCTTACGGTCAAACTCGCTAATAAGTGCAGTCTTCTTATCTGGCACACGAACGAGGTTTACCACGGGATTGATATTCTCAATCAGAATGGCTGAAAGGTCGCCCACCAGTGAGTTTGCCACATTATAGTTAGGGCTATGCGAACCACCGAGTATCAGTGCACGACCGTCAAAGAGTCTTGATTTGGGGTTATTCTGCAGGTAGTAAGCCACAACATCGTTACCACCCTGATAGTGTATGCGCTTGAGTCCCTCACTGCTTACGGGAATGAACTTAGACTTATCGTTGGTGGTGCCTGATGACTTGGCATACCACTTCACCTGTCCACGCCAGAGAACGTCACGCTCTCCGTGGCGCATACGGTCTATGTATTCCTTCAGTTCTTCGTAAGTGTTGACAGGCACACCTTTGCGGAATGCCTCATATAATGACGATTTGTCAAAAGAACCAAAGCCATGCTCACTACCATAGAGAGTATCGGCAGCCTTAGACACAAGACGTTGGAGCACTGCCTCCTGCAGCCCTATGGGTGCAGTGAAGTGATGCTCCAAATCCCTTTGGCGCTTACGGAAATATAATGATGCTATAGAGGTAATACTCATCTTTCCTTGTTTTTATCGTACAAAGATAGTGAGTTTTGGTAATATGCGGAAATTTATTAGGTAAATTTAACGGTTATGGCAGTTGCAGCAGTCACTTTTGCAATCCTTACAGCAATCACTCTTTCCCCCACCACGATGTATGTAGCGTAGGACAAGAGCAAAGGCTACCACTACTATAGCCAGCAATATCCATGATTGCACATTCATAATACTATTATTATCTGGTATATTATCAGTGCCACGACATAGGCTATGGCACACTGTCCGCAAACCACGATGAGGGCATCACGATTACCTAACTCACGTCGTATTGATGCTATAGCAGCGGCACAAGGAGTATAGAGCAAACAGAACACCATGAGCGAGAAGGCTGCAGCAGCAGAGATGACACTGGTAAGCGCCACACCGCCAAAGAGTACCTCAACGGTGCTCACAACACTCTCCTTTGCCAGGAAACCGCCAACAAGGGCTGTTGCCACTCGCCAGTCGTTGAAACCAAGGGGTTGGAATATCGGAGCCACCACTGATGCCATGTGTCCTAACATGCTCTCAGACTGGTCTTCCACCATATTGAAGCTGAAAGAGAAACTCTGCAAGAACCATATTACGATGGTAGCACAGAAGATGACGGTGAATGCCCTCTGCAAGAAATCACGCGCTTTCTCCCACAACAAGAGGAGTGTGGTGCGCATTCCTGGCATTCGGTAGTTAGGCAGTTCCATAACAAAAGGTACTGCTTCGCCCTTAAACACTGTGCGCTTTAGTATCAGTGCTACCATTATACCTATCACGATGCCCAAGACATACATTATACACATGACCCATGCGGCATTCTCTGGGAAGAAAGCTGCTGCGAAGAATGCATAGATAGGCAATTTTGCTGTACAAGACATGAAGGGGGTTAGCATTATGGTAAGACGACGGTCGCGCTCAGAAGGCAGGGTGCGACTTGCCATTACTGCTGGTACGGAACAACCAAAACCCATAAGCAACGGTACGATGGAACGACCTGACAAGCCCAGCCTGCGCAACGACTTATCCATAACGAAAGCTATGCGAGCCATATAACCTGAATCTTCCAGCATACTAAGGAAGAAGAACAGTATCACGATGATAGGAACAAAGGTTGCCACAGAGCCAACACCTGCATACACACCATCAATGATGAGCGAACGTACAGAGTCGTTGATTTCCCACGACTGCAGAGTTTCGTCACTCACACCCGTAAACCAGTCTATCGCCTCCTCCAGCCATTCCTGCATGGTACCACCGAGGATGTCAAAGGTAACCCAGAATATAAACGCCATTATGAGTGCAAAGGATGGCAAGGCTGTCCACTTGCCCGTGAGTATCTTATCTATATGCTGAGAACGGAGGGCCTCCTTACTATTGCTTGGCTTGACTACCGTCTGACTGCAGAGTTTCTTTATAAAGCTATACCTCATATCTGCCATAGCAGCAGCACGGTCCATGCCACGCTCTTCTTCCATCTGACAGAGGATGTGCTCAATGGTTTCCTTCTCGTTTTGTGACAGTCCGAGACTGTCTGCTATTATGGTATCACCCTCGGCTATCTTTGCTGCAACAAAGCGCAACGGTATTCCTGCACGCACGGCATGATCTTCCACAAGGTGCATTATGGCATGCAGACAACGGTGAACAGCACCACCATGATCTTCTGGACTACAGAAGTCCTGTCTTGCAGGTGATTCCTGATACTTAGCCACATGTATAGCATGTTCTATCAACTCGTCAACACCATGATTCTTATTTGCTGCGATGGGTACGACAGGTATGCCCAACAAGCGTTCCATCTCATTGACGTGCACAGTGCCACCATTGCCCTCCATCTCGTCCATCATATTCAGGGCAAGCACCATAGGTATGCCGAGTTCCATGAGTTGCATGGTGAGATAGAGATTACGCTCTATATTAGTAGAGTCAACAATGTTTATGATGCCCAGGGGTGCTCCGTCAGGATTGCCCTTGCCTAAGATAAAGTCGCGACTGACTATCTCCTCGGCACTGTAGGGCGAAAGACTGTATATACCTGGCAGGTCGGTAACCTCTGTATTAGAACGTCCGCGAATGCTACCACTCTTACGGTCAACCGTCACGCCAGGGAAGTTGCCCACATGCTGGTTGGCACCCGTCAACTGATTAAAAAGCGTGGTCTTACCGCTGTTTTGGTTGCCTGCAAGGGCAAATCTCAGTACTGTGCCCTCTGGTAATGGGTGCTCATTTTTAGAATCATGATAGCGTCCACCCTCACCAAGTCCTGGGTGGAGCCTCTCCTCAACCCTCCCCTGAAGGGAAGGGGGATTACTCTCACAGCTATCTTTCTCAAGCGAGTTTGTTGCCACCTTCCCCTCAGGGAGGGGATAGAGGTAGGCTTCTATCTTCTTAGCATCATCCTTACGCAAGGTGAGGGCATAACCCTGAATCGTCAACTGCATAGGGTCGCCCATAGGAGCATACTTGTTAAGCGTTACCTCAGCACCTGGTATCACACCCATGTCAAGAAAATGCTGACGCAATGCTCCTTCGCCACCTATACTCTCAATGATGGCTGTCTGTCCTATCTTTAAGTCCGAAAGTTTCATTTCTTTTTGTTTTTTGCAGATGCAAAAATACACAAAATATATGAAAAAAACATCCTTCTATCGCTTTTTTGTGCGAAACAACACCCAAAATACCTACATATTATTATTTTTTTACTACCTTTGCACCTGAAGAGGGTTGAGGGTTGAAGTTTGAGATTTGAGGTTTATTTTCAATTATCAATTAAATAAAGAACAATGGTAACGATTAAGAACTATGAGGAATTTGCCCAGTATGAGGGTAAGGTGCTTGGCACATCAGACTATGTACAACTGACACAGGAGCGTATCAACCTGTTTGCTGACGCTACGTTAGACCACCAGTGGATTCACGTGGACACGGAGAGGGCTAAAACTGAGAGTCAGTTTGGCACAACGATAGCTCACGGCTATCTCACACTGTCAGTACTGCCTTATCTGTGGAACCAGATTGTTGATGTGCAGAACGTGAAGATGCTGGTAAATTACGGCATCGACAAGATGAAGTTTGGACAGCCTGTATTGAGCGGTCAAAGCCTCAGCCTTACCACAAGTCTGCAAAGCATTGCCAACTTACGTGGCGCAGTAAAGACAGAGGTGAAGTTCACCATGAATGTAAAGGAAACTGGTAAAAAGGCTATCGAAGGTATAGCTATCTTTATCTATTATTTTAATGAATAGAACCAGTAGATAGACTATATCTTCTATACTAAAAAACAGTAGCCAAGTCAAAACCCGATGCGGGGTTTTGGCTTGGCTACTTCTATTGGCTGCACATCGGCAGGGGTTATCTGCATAAGGTGGCGACGGTCTAAATTACCCTTTTTCATACATCGCATAGCGTGATTGAGGTAAGTTTTCTCAAGCAGGTTTGCCACAAAGCGGGCATTGCCCCATGTCTTGGCATCACGCACCTCGTATGCTTCCTCTATTATGGTGCGATATTTGCGCCATGCTGCCTTGGTAAACTCATAACCATACTCAGCAACTCTACGGCGAGTTATTTCAAGAAGTTCTTCGATGGTGAAATCCTTAAACTCATACACGTTAGGAAAACGTGAGTTGAGTCCAGGATTAAGCTCAAGAAGCTTCTTCATCTCGTCTTTATAGCCGCAGAGCACTATGGCTATGTCGCGCTGCTTCTCGTCTGACAGGATATCCATGAGCAATGGTATGACGAGTTTGCCAGGGTCCCAGGGGTTACTGCTGTTAAGCTGGTAAGCCTCATCTATCATCAGCACACCGCCCTGAGCTTCCTCTATTGCCTGGCGCACTGTGCGCTCTTCATCACCCCAGCGAGTACCTACAAAATCTTTTCGGCTACATAGCACCACATGACCTCTGCTCAAGGCTCCTGACCTTTTGAGCAGCGAGCCCATTATCTTGCATATAGTGGTCTTGCCGGTGCCTGGTCTGCCGAAGAAGATGCTGTGAAGGGATATCTCGTGGGACTTGCCCTCGGGGTTCACCTTCTTCATCACCTTGTTATAGCGTGACAGCATCGTGAGCTGTTCTATGCGCTGCTTGATGTCATCGCAGCCCACCAGTTTGTTCAGCTCTTCCCTGGGGTTGAGGATAGGCGACAGTATCTGGAAATTCGCTTTCGGTTCATGTGTCCCCAAATCTTCTTCATCGTCAGGGTCAAGCTCATGGCTGAATGGCGCAGGACTGCTGTCGGGGTCTGTGTCAGCATCATCATCAATGTCGAGGTCATCAGAAGGCGAATTAGAATCAGAATCAGACTCTTCTTTCGTGCTGTCGCTATCAGACATTCCATTTACAAACTCGTTCAGCATACGCTCGAAATCATCATCTTCTTCCGTCGGCTTCCCTTCTTCTTCTGCTGGTCCAGTGTCATCATCCTCGTCATCGTCATCTGTTATCTCCCAGTCTGCTGCTGTTCCTCCAAGGAAGCAACTGCGGTCTAAGTCGTTAACATCAACAAGAATGTCACTCGTCTGTGAGAGCAGACTGCTGATATCTATGCCGGCAGAGACACGTTCGGTATAGCGGGATTTGAGTGTGCTTACCACGTAGTTCTCTATATCGGTTATGGTCCATTCGCGCACCATTCCTGATTCCCATCCCCGCTTGATGTCACTCTTCAGCACGGTCTCTGCCGCACGGTTGAGACGCATATCCCTTATCATTATCCAGCTGTACATATAGTGCAGGATTTCGGGATAAGTGAGCGCCCCTGCCTCTGCCCTGCCCATGGTAGGAAAATACACTCGTAGCGCAGGTTCAGCCTGCATGAGGTCGTTTATCTCCTGCTCTGTTCCTGCTATGACAATGACCCTGTCGGGGCTGTTACTCATGATATTCCACATCAGTTCCTTCAGTATGGGCTTGCCCTTGGCGGTGGAGAGAATACCTACATTGTATATGAAGTAGATTTCTTTTTTCTGTGTCATGATGCCAAATGCCGTTGTTATAATGTCGGCAGAGGCATCGTTTTTGGTAAACAGAGAATTGAGTCTGTGGTAGGGACTGGCAGGGGTAAGTTCGTCATACAGTCTCTCACAGTTTATGGTCGTCTTCTCAAAATCCCTGAAGGCAATCTGTTTCAGGAATATAGCCATTTCCATCAGGTAGTTGGCTGTCTTCGCCTTGAGCGTGAGCATGTAGTTGTTACAATACTTGATGGGGTTGGGTTTACCCTCGTCCAGCAGTCCTTCGACCATCTCCCACTGCTTGCGGCGTATTATCCACTGCTTCAGTGGCTTTATGCCTACAAAGCGCTGGAAGTGCTCTCCACACCATGCTGGCGACGCGTCGTTGTTGAGCCGCTGAGCCAATGCCACTTCGGGGGTTATGCCCTTGCACAACTCCACATTCACGATGTGAATGACGCATTCATTCTCAATAGGGTCCATATAGTCCTGCAATACCATATTAACCATCACAGTCTGTATTTCCTCCTGCTTAGGCTTGCCGGCAGGCATCTTGACGTTAGCGAGCAGGGTGTATTTGCCTTCTGTCCAAGGCAGACGCACGTCCATTAACACGTCAACCTTGCATCCCTCTACTACGTAGGCTGCTGGCGACTTATCCTGCTGAATAAAGCCCATCAAAGTGTAAGTGTCATCATATAGGTAGAAATCAATTAGCGCATCTTCAGGCAATGGTTTGCCTGTTTTCATTACTATCTGCAGGTCGCAGGGTTCATACATCACATCCAGATTGTGGCTGTTTGCCGTGGCAAACATGCTGAGTTCAAAATCAAACTTGTTTTCCATCGCTACGTTAGATTGAAAATTGAAAATTAAAGATTGAATAAATAAATAAAAATTGATAGTTAGAGAATGGTGACAATACACTTACACGAGCTGTGTCATAGCCCATGTTTCCGAGGTTGTATCAATAAGTCAAAGAGCGCAGACGTCAGCACACAGAGCATCTCCTCAGGAGAAAATCTGGGCTTGGGTTAAAGGGTTAAACAATAAAGTGAATAATGATTATTTCCTACCTTTCATATTCGGTATTGAATTTGCGGTTGCAAAGTTAAAAAGAATATTGAATATTGAATGTTGAAAGTTGAAAGATTTTTCTTTGCGTTAAGAATAATTAACAGTTGGCGACGGCATGTGCTATACTGGTATGTTTAGCGTAAAGGTACTACCTTTACCTTCTGTTGACTCCACGTCGATTGTGGCATTCATGGCATCGGCTATGAGTTTGCATACATGCAGACCTATGCCTGTTCCCGGCACAAAGGCATTGACCTTCTTAAACAAATCGAAAATCTCATTCTGTTTGTCTTGCGGTATGCCACAGCCTGTGTCCTGGCAATATACCGATAATATTCGCTCGTTCTTATGATAAGTGAATCCCACACGTATAGTGCCCTCATGGGTATTCTTTACAGCATTGTTTACTAATGCATCAAGTATCACCTTTATATGTTCAAAGTCCACCTCCACATCAAGTGCACTCAACGGCGATTCTACAATGTACTCCACCTTTGACGACATAAAATATTTCTTCATTTCATCGGCAGCTTCCACGAAGGCTTTCGCAAAATCTATAAGGTGCAACTTTATCGTTATGCCGTCGGTGTCAATGTTTGAAAGACGCAGAATATTGTCTATGATATTGATGAGCATGGTACAGTTATGCTGCATGATGGCAAAATACTGTTCCTTCTCTTCCTTTGTGGCTCCCACCAGCATCACCTCAGCAAATCCATTGATGAGATTGAGAGGCGTGCGTAACTCGTGGGTCATATTGGCAAGGAATATGGTCTTCTGCTTAGCTGCATCGTTGGCTATCTTTGTCTGTTCCTTGAGCAACTGCTGCACCTGCTGGAATTTATTGTTGAGCGTTTCCATCTCACGCATCACGTATTCCTCTTCCAAATGATAGCGATACAGGTCGTGCCTGTTATGTTCCTCCTTACGGTTTACCACTGAGTCGCGATGATACATCTCCAGTTTTTCACTCAGGTCAAGTGCACAAAGAGAGAATCCCTGATACCTGCCGTCATCGCTCATCACAGGGTTTATTCTCAACTCGAGAGTTACGTGAAGGTTCAGTTCTGGTATGTCAACAGGACAGCAGAACCATGCCTTCTGTCCATGGTCGAGCAACAAGCCGTTGAATATTATCTTCAGATCATCACGAGTGGAAGAACGCAAATACTGCTCACCCTTGCCTACTCCACCTTTGTCGAATATTTGAATCATAGCATTGTTGCAGTTTGCCAAGTTTCCCTTGGCATCGTAATATGCCATACCAAAATCGGTTATCTCGGTGATATGCGAGAACTCACGCAACTGGATATCAAGTAGCTTCTGTTCCTTCAAACGGTCGGTTTCATCGTGCATGGCGAGATAAACATAGATAGGCATACCTCTCTTATCCGACTTTACTGAAGCATCCACCCTCATCTGTCGCCATTCGTATGGTGCAGCGTTGTGTTTCCTCATGCGGAATGAGATGAGCGGCATATTCCTCTCGCCTGCATCTACACGTCTGCATGCCTCCTGTTCTATGTATAGGTCGTCAGGGTGAATCAGTTTCTCGTAGTCTTTCATTGACAATCCGCCCTGCGGCAGGAAGTCGCCCGATACATTATACACCCACTGCCTGCGCACGTTTATGGCAAAGACGTTACAGTCCGTCAGCGTTATCGACAGGTGTGCCACAGCCTTAAACTCGCGCTTCAGGTTGCCCGTATTGCCGCCTCGCATGGTGAACACCAAGGCTATCGTGGCTCCCACAAACAGCAGTATTATGCCCACTATGGCTATGATGTCAAGCAACGCATTGCCCTCGTCGTTCGTATTACCTAATAGCCATTTGTTCAGCAACGGCTGGTAGCGCCCTGAACGCTGCAAGCGCTCAAACTGCGTGTCGAGTTCTTTCAGCAGTGCCTCATCGCTGCTCAGAAAGTGGAAGTTTCCCTCAGGTATGTCTATATCGTCAACTGTTATACGGTCTTGCATGGAGAACATCCTGATGTCGTTCTCTATGCCTGCCTTGCCGCATATATAGTATTTTATCCTACCGTGAAGTATCTCGTCGAGTGCATCATGAGGGTCGCGCCAGCTGACCGTGAACACGGGTGCATTGTTGAAGTATCTCAGCAAGTAGCGGTCTATGTAGTTCCATGTATTTGTATATATGGTGTCGCCACGCTTTATCAACTCTATGCTGTGTAGCGAACGTGTGGTGTTGAGACGCACCACCCCCACTCGGTAGTTTATCAACTCTGCCTTGCCATACTTCACACCATGTATCTCGTCTGGCTTCTTTACGTCCATCATCAGCTGTGCCTCGCCTGAATAGAGCATACGCTTGGCGGTCTTATAGTCCATCATGCGTATCTCGTATGGCACATGCAACTGACTGAATATCTGCTCCACCATTTCTATGAGCAGTCCGTCTGGTTCGCCCTTATCGTTGCGGAAGGTATAAGGCTGGAATATCCAGTCGGCAACCACCACCAGCGGATGTGCCTTGGTATAGCGTATGCCTAACGGCAATGTATTGTCGCCCTCGCGTGTTGCATATTGCGACACCCACGATGATGCTCCTGCTGCTGAGACAGGGGTAATCAGGAGCATGAAGAATGCAAGCAACAACATCCTTCTACACATCAAGTAATATTTCAAACTTTCAACCTTCAACCTTCTTCAATGGTAAATCAATATATATAACGGTGCCATGACCTATGCGAGACTCCACATCTATGCTGCCACCTATCATCTTCACAAAGGCATGACAGATAGGCATCTCCAGACCAGAGAGTATAACACCATTGGCGAACGTACGGTAGTTGGCATTCACGTGTGGCTCGAATATGTTGTCTCGTATATCGGGTGGTATGCCCTGTCCGTTGTCTTCTATTGCCACAGTGAGGTGGTCCTTACGATACATATAGCGCACATTTATTGTTCCGTAGTGTGTGTAGCGGGCAGACAATGCCACCGCCTCCTTCAGTATTCGGCTTACCACACCAGCGTCAAAGTATAGAAATAGCTCGTCATACAGGTTGTCTATTCTGTATGTCACCGTACTTTGCCTATAAGGCTTCAGTCCCTGCTCTATGGCATCCTGATACACCTTCACAAAATCGTTCTTCTCCTGTTCCTGCCTGAACATATCAGCCTCTATGCGCGAAAGGATGAAGATATCGTCAGATAGCGTAGCCAGTCGCTGCGTGCTCATCTTTATTCCATTGACCAGTATATGCTCATTCTCGATGGATTCGTCTTTTTTGAACGATGACAGGTTCTTCTGTATCATCACTAACGGCTGACGCATAGAATAAGATATGTTACGTATGAAGTTCAGCCTCACCTGGTCTGCCTCGCGTGCCTTCTTCTCCTCCAGCATCAGCTGCTTATGCAGGCTTATCTGTGAGGTGACATCCTTACATGAACCGAAGTAATAAAGCACGCTTCCATCGGCGTTTTTAAACGGACACACATGCACCTCCATATGCATACGCTCGCCCTGGGCATTGCGCAACAGCGTACCCACCACTATGTGCACCTCTCTGTCCTCGTAGGCATCAGCACGATAGAACGACTTAAAGACTAACTTCATGTCGCGACTTTGTATCATCTGTATCACCCTCAGCTGCGGTATGCCAACCATGCGCTGCTTGATGTTGTCGTAGTAGAACAGCCTCTTCGCCTCTGGATAATAGCGCAGCATCACTATGTCGGCATTGCGCAATGCCTCGTCGCGTCTCTGACGCAACTGCTGTCCCTCATTCCTCATCTTCATCACGCTGCGCTCCTTCTTCTTTATCTCGCGGTGGTATCTCACATCCTCGGTTATGTCACTGATGAATGCCATGTAGCCCACCAGTTGCGCGTCATCGTCAAAGGTCTTCAGCAGGTGTACGTAGAAGTAATTATCACCCTCCAGCGCAAACGGTGCATAGTCTTCAGGACGGCTGGTGTGTATGCAGAAGCGTATGTCGTGGTCAAATCCCCCTTCCAGATCTATGTCTTCAAGTATCTTTACATCTCTGATATTGAATGGTCTCTGCATCAATGCGTCGATGTCTTTTACGCCCATCCTGTCGCACAGCACCTTGTTCATGCCTATCACGTTGCCGTACGCGTCAAAACGTATTATGCCTCCCAACGCTATGCTGAATGCCGTCTTGTAGCGTTCGTGCAGAACTCTCATACGGTCCAGGTGCGCCTTACTGTCGGTTATGTTGTTCTGCACTCCATATACAAGGTAGATCTTGCCGTAATCATCGGTGATAGCCTGCATACTCACCTCTATATCCACTATCGTCTTCGTTTCCTCGTCTATATAACCGCGAAGCGTCTTGGTGGATATCATCCCAGGGTGGGTTATCAGGTGTGTCACCTCAGTGTGTATTATGTTGAAGTCCTGATCAGGATAGAAGCGTGAGAATTCAAACGAGCTATATTCTTCCTCCACCTTTCCACTCGGCGTCATCCATGCGTATGTACCTGCTATAACGTCATACACCCACACCTTCACACCGTTTGACGAGAGTATCAGCTCCATCTGACTATTCACATCGCCCAACGTGCTGTGTGAGTAGTAGGTGCGGTAATAGCGTATGGCATAGATTATGGCGAGCATCACGGCAAAAGCCCCTACGAATGCAAGCAGCAGATAGAGAAACAGGAAGTCAGCCCCCTCGCGCTCAGGATACATCCAGCGGTTTATCATCTGGTCTATCTTGCCCTCCTGCTGCATCACCAGCAGTACGCTGTCAAGCGCATGCAGCAGCTCTGGGTCGCCCGACATAAACCTGTATTCCCCTGGCGGTATCTCCGTAGCAACGAGAGCATAGCCCTCTACGTGGTATTTCCTGAGCACCCACTTGAGCATCATGGTGTTCCATAGCGCCCCGCCCTCGCCCTTGCTTATCATGTGGAGCACGGCATGAGCCATATGCACCTCAGTGGTTATCATGCTGTCAGGCACACCTATCTCCTGCAGGTAATGATGCGCCCTACTATTGTCGCTCACCATCAACGGCATCCTGCGTAGCATACTGGCAGTGGCAAGGGGCACCGAATCGCGCTTCGGCACCAGCAGACTGTTCTCAAACAGGCATATCGTCACATTACCAAAACTGCCGAATGGCGCATTGTAATTTGCCGCCACACCGAATGACAGGTCAGCACGCTCGTTCTTCAGATCAACGTGCACGCTGTCCTGATGCCTCAGCCTAATCTCGTATGGCAGATTTATGCGCCTCATCACCTCCCTCACCAGCTCCACGTCAAAGCCGTCAGGCTGCCTCTTGTCATTAATAAAGGCATACGGCCATTTCTCCCACGCATCCTCATAGATGAGCGGGTGCTCCGCAGTGTATCTCTCCTTCAGCGTGCTTGCCGCCAATGAACTAATGAAGAATGAAGAATGAAGAATGAAGAATGTGAGTAACCACAACCTTCTAAACGCCTTTCTTGCCAAAATCTTCCTGCAATATTTCAATTCCTCATTCTTCACTCTTCATTCTTCATTTACGTATCATCCTGCAAAGGTAAACATATTTTTTGAAAAAAAAGCACAAGGAAGAGAAAAATGTAAGTTTGGCAGCTAAGCTGCCGCACGCAGTTACTTAGCAAGGACGCGCGGTTACTTAGCATCCGCGTGTGGGTGCTAAGCGTCCGTAAACTGTTTTTCATGGCGGCTATTACGTCTTATCGTCTAATCCGCTATATATATAGGTGGATTAGACGATAAGACAAAATATCTTGTCGCGGGAAACTTTGAAAATCATTGTTTCACCTTCATGTGCTTCGCCTGAGACTTCCACTTGCGATAACCTGCTATGGCTATTATGACGTAGAGCCCGTAGAGCAGAGCCTTGAAGGGGATGCCCTTGTGAACGTAGAGCACACAGCAGACTACATCCACCACTATCCAGAAGAGCCACTGCTCAAGGTATTTCCTTGCCAGCGCCCACAGGCCGACAAAGGAGAGGGCATTGGTGAAGCTGTCGAGCACGGGCACGGTGGAGTCCGTCCACATGATAAGTACGAAATAGGTTGCCGCCCAGGCAAGAAAGAAGAAGACTACCACGGGCAGGTATTGCTTACGCGGCATATAGACTATGGGCAGGGGCGCACGCAACTCCTTAGTGCGACGGAAACGCCAAAAGAGCCAGCCATAGACGGCGGCAAGAGTGTAGTAGCACGCCATGCCTGCATCGCCGTAGAGCCCGTGACGCCAGTAGAGCACCACATCGAGGGCTGGCATGACCACGCCTACGAGCCACAACCATATACTGGCACGATACTCGAGCCAGATATACAGCAGCCCAAGCACAGTGGTGAATATGTCGAGATAGTCAAGCAAGGTACAAAGTACAAAGTTAAAGTCCCCCTGCACAGGGGGATTTAGGGGGTCTAAAACTTCAGCGTTACGTTACCCATCATGGTGAAGCCTGCCATAGGGATGAAGCCTATCTGGTAGTAACGGTTGTCGTTGGGGTGGTCGCCATAGTCCTTGAGAATGGCTGAATATACCCAACCGCTGGAAGCATAACGGCGATTGAAAATGTTGTTGAAGTTCAGACCGAAGATGCACTCTCTAATGTATTTCTTGGGCTTGAGGGTGTAACTCATCTTGACGTTGGTTACGCTGTAGCAAGGCAGTGAACGGTCGTAGTTCTCGGTATTGTCAAGATACTGACGAGAGACGAAGTTGGTGTGCCAGGTGGCGCGTATGTCCTTCCAATGGAAGTTGATGAAGCCGTTGAGTATGGCTGAGGGCGAGAAAGCGAGGGTGGAGTTGTCGTAGTGGATGGTTTCATAGACATCGTCTTTCCAGTCCACATTCACCTTCTCATCGAAGTCCTTAATCTTATTCTTGCTCAGGGCGGCATTACCCTCGATGGAAAGCCACTGAAGGGGTGCCACGCCTGCCTGCAACTCTATGCCCATGCGATAGGAATCCTTGATGTTGGTGGTGAGGTTTTCACCGATGTCGCTCAGCTGTCCTGTCTGCACAAACTGGTCTTTATAGTCCATATAGTAGAGGTTGACGCCTGCGTGCCACTTGCTGGCTGTATAGGTGTAGCCAAGCTCGTAGTCCATGAGTCTCTCTGCCTCTGGTGCAGGGTATTTGCCGTTGTCAGTGAAGTTGTTGCGCTCTGGCTCGCGATGACTCATTGCCATAGAGCCATAGACGCGGTGACCGTCGGCTGTCCATGAGAATCCTGCCTTAGGATTGAAGAAGTCATACTTCTTATTTATGTCAAGCATGTGCTTTTGGGGCTGACCATTGGCATCGGTTATGTATTTATCGTTGTAGCCGTCAGTGCGGTAACCTACGTGGCGATACTGCATATCGGCAAACACCTCCCACTGCTTACTGATTTGATATGCTGCCTTGAGATAGAAGCTGGCATCAAACTTATGGGCATCGCTGTCATAGTATTTGTAGTCGCCGTTTGATAGATACTTCTGACGTACGAAGTCATTGGCAGTATAGGTAATATAACCAAAGTGGTTGCCATCAAAGTTCTGAATAGAGAAGCCTCCTATTACGTCCCAGTTATCCTTCTTGTAGTTAGCATTCCACACAATGCCGTAGGTGTGCTGGGTGAGTCCCTTCTGGCGCACGAAATCGCTTTTCTTTATATTATTGCCATTGTCATCAGTGGCAGTCATGCCAAACTTGTAGAGTTTGTTGTTGTAGCGGAACTCATCATAATATCCGTGTCCGTAGGTATAGTGGAGCGAAGCCGTAGCCACCCAGTAATCGTTGATGTTCCATGATGCAGAGAGGATGTTGTGGTTCTGCCAGAAGTTGTCGGTGGTCTTCTCCCACAGACTGCCGTCTGCCATCTTATAGCGCTCGGTAAGGTAGTTGCCGTTGGCATCTTTCACAAACAGCCCGTCGTCACCCGTCGCCAGTTTTTCGTATAGCGTGTTATATCTGCCCAGCCCTACGTTATACATATCCTTGTAGCCATGGATGCCCGTCTTGGCATTATAGGTCCATGA
>ODAJ012163594.1_pt1 | contig 35386 bp, 56 predicted proteins | sample 1539241 | NCBI WGS metagenome assembly ODAJ01 (sample SAMN02144231, study PRJEB22623) | gut metagenome | biome: sheep rumen | host: Ovis aries | place: New Zealand
TCCCCCTGATATGGGTGCTTGTGCAAGATCAACAACATCACTAATCCAGTCTGTATCTTCAAATAAATTAGTTATGGATTTTAAGAAATCCTCAAATGAAGATACCTGGTTTTTATCATTTTCTTGAATCATTGTATAAGCAATTCTTAATAATATTTCTACAACATCATCATATTTTGATAACAGCACATCTGTTTTTGCATTTTTTAGTTTTGTGATTTCTTTTAAGTCATCTAACAACTTTCTTCCAGTTTCATTTTTATATGCGAATTGAGTATATGCACTGGATTGCATTACATACTCTTTTCCACTTATCTTAACACTTTTTATCATATTATTCTCCTTCTAATCTGCTATTTCTACCAGAGGACCACAATCACATCTGAATTGAACTCCATCTGCTTCTAAGATTGCCACCCCATTTGGAGTATATTTTGTTGGCAACTCAATATCTATTACAGTAAAGACCTTATCACAAATTACATATTCTCCTGGCTCTAAGTCAGCACTGTTATAATCTGCTCTATCTTTATCTGGTTTACATTCTCCCAATGGCCCTGATGGAATCCAGTCATTATCACCTACTGGTGATCCATAACACATATCATATATTCCAACTGCTCCATTTGGATATTTTTCATTCTTTAGGATTATTTCATCTATCTTAAATACTCCATTAATCATAACTTTTGATCCTTTTACTAATATTTGATCTGGACCTACTGGTAAATCTGGTTTACCACCATTATTGATTATGTTAGCTTGTTCAACAATATAATCCATTTTACTTAATAAATATTTTCCAGGACAGCTTGTATCTGTATACATAGAATGCCATGTTACATTTTTACCTTTTACAAGTTTTCCCATACCATTTCTTTTAGCTATATCTGCAACTAGTCTAATTAATGAATTTAGAGCATATTCAGTAACACTTGAATCACTTAGATTTGCTGTTTCAATACTTGCAGATCTACAATTTGATTCCCAGTTAGAATTACACCATGCTATATCATTTTCATCAACATAGCAAGCAATTCTACCATCTGATCCAATTCCATATGTACTTGATCCATTTCTTCCTGGTCTTTGCCAAATAGCTCCTAATGATTCAATAGTTATATCACCACATATATAGTGAATACATATTTCTGAAATCTTATCATGTCCCCATGCTTTTCGGTTTTTTGTATAATTACCTTCATTAGCTGGGATAAATTTACAGGCTAATGGTGAATACATTATTCTTCATCTCCTTTTCCATTTGATAATTCTTTTTCCATTTCTTCTATTAATTCAACTTCTTCTACTTCTTTTGGCTCTTCAATAACTGTCATTTTTATCACTTCCTTTTCTACAAAATAAAAAGAGATTTTTTTAGTCTCTCTAGTTATTATTTTTCTGCATTCTTTAATTCTGGTAAACCAGCTATGCTAGTTAATAAACTTAATATTCCTGCAAGTAAACTAGCACTACCTACCATGATCCAATCTACATCTCCCATAGCTGCACTTGTTCCAATTGTGGCGATTGCTGTTTGAGCAACTGTTTTAACTGCTCTTATTCCTGCTGCTTTCCACCATTTAACATTCATACTTACATCTCCTTTCCAGAAAAATAAGAACTATTTCTAGTCCTTATTACCATCTTTCTAAATATTTATGTTTTAAAAGTAGCTTACCTTTGCTACCTTTATCCCATCTATGTTCATTTTCAAATTGAACTAATAGATATTCAATTAGTTCTCTTTGTTCGGTTGTAGGCTCACATCTCTGCTGATTAATATATTTAAATATTTTATTTAAAGCAGTATATGTCTCTATATCTTTAAATTCAATTAAATGTAAATAATTATGTGCATTAGGCATGAGTAGACAACCATTCTCAATAGTTCTTGCACCATTATCACATCTTTTTTGGATATGATGAAAAGTTACATCTTTTTTTACTAACTTATAGTTCATCCAATCCAAATTAGAATAAGGTACATAAATCTTTAACATTTCACCTGTTATATTTTTCATATGAATGCACCTCAAATAATTTTTTAGTGATAAACACCCTAGAATAGATATGAAATATATCAACTCTAGGCAGCTTATCACTGCCTTCCACTATCTGTTAAGATAAGTGCCATATAAGATATTTAGAAAACAAAAAAGAGAGTTTTTTCTCTCTTGATTATTTTCTACAATATACAATATCACAGAATCAGTGGGATTTGTGGGCAACTTTTTGAAACTTAATAAATTTTCTTAGTTTTCTAGCGGCTGTAGTCCTATCACAACTGATTTCTTCACCTATGGTTGACCAATCCTTCAAGTCAAGAAATCTAAGTCTCATAATGTGTCTAATTTCACTATCTTCGACTGTCTCAATATATCTCTCAATTTCTAAATACTTTTCTAAAGCACTTAATCTGAACTCAATTAGTTGATCTATAAGTTCAACTTTTTTTTCCTGGATAGAATCCACTTTTTTAGTAGATTTAATAGAATCGTTATATTTAATGGCTCCTACTCCAGATCCAAATTCATCTATGCTTTCTTCTAATCTTTTTATTTCTTGTTTTAACCAATAATATTGACTTAATTCTTTTTCACTCATTTGACTCCTTCCTATCCAACAACCCCTATCCTATACTTAACAAAATGAGATAATTCTGTTAAGTTCGTTTTAGTACCAACATTGTGGATATTTTTCTTTTATTTATTAAATGTTTTTCAATATTTTATTCACATCTATTTTTAGTATCTACTTTGTAATTTTCATTTTTTTAATTATATACTTTTAAAAATAAAAATCTTTTCTCGATTTTAATTGATCTTCATCATCCCAGCATATATAAATTAATGTAACCTGTGGACTGGAATGATTTAACATTTTCTGTAATGTAATTAAATCTTTTGTGTCCTCATAGAATGTTCTAGCAAAGCATTTTCTCAATGAATGACATCCTACTAAATAATTTATTCCTAATTCTTTTGTATACTTCTTTATCCTCATCCAAGCATTAGTTGAAGTTATAGGTTTATTAGTACCTACTCTTGATGGAAATAAGTATTCACCATCATATAGATTATTCCTGGATATATAATCCATTACATCCTTATGTAGTTTAGGATTTAATTCCCAATATTGTTCTTTCCTGGTTTTATTCTCTCTGATATACATAATACCTTTAATAAGATTTTCATTTACTTGTATCTTTAATAGATCATTAATCCTAAATGCTGTATTTAATCCTAATTTAACTAATAGGTAATCCCTGTCATACATTCTCTTTAAAATCTCGTTAGATTCATTATCTCTCTTTTTTTGGAGCATTATCATAAGATTTGCAGCATCTTCTTTTTTTAATGGTCTTACTGTAGATCTTCCATATTTAATTGGATAATACTTAGCCATTTAATCACTCCTTTTTATTTACCAAAATATAGCCACCATTTATAAACTGTTTTATTTACTTTATTTTCTTTTAAACTTATGATTTTTTCGTTGTTACTTATATACAAATTCATCTGTTGCTGGATTAATTGATCAGCTTTTAAATCTGGGTATAAGTTTACAAGTTGAATATAACTTTCTGGTTTCAATTCTTTAAAAGTATTCCCTTCATATTCCATATAATTCTTCACTGTTATTTCAATTTTATTTTCTATTTCTTTATTCTGTTTCTCATATAACTCTATTTTTTCATCTATCACTCTTGTATTTACTAGGCACCCAGCACATATTAATAAAGCAATTATTTCTATGCCTAAAATAACAATCATTGCTGCCACTAATTCTTCTATATCTGTAAAACTAAATAAAATTATAAATCCTATTGTAATTACTATTAATAATATTAACATTTTTACCTCCATTCATTGTTTTCAAACACAAAACAATTACCTCTAATTATTAATGAATTAACTTCATATTCGGTTAATTTATCAAACTCAAATTTACTAATATTAATTTGACACCAAAACAAACTAAAAAAATCTTTTTTTAATTGTTCAATATTCCTATATTGTTTTATTTTGTATGTTGGACCCATTCTCTATCACCCCATTAAAACAAATTAAATTATCTATATTATATTTATAAATAATAAAACGCTTCCCCTTTCTTTTTCTTTTAAAAGTATTAACCCTTGATGGCAATAATTTGAATAATCCAACTTTTTGTATATCACCATTTCCATAATCAATACCTAATTGAAATTCATTATCACTTTCAGAATGAATTAAACTATCTAATAAGTTATCTGATTCTAAGTTAAATTCAAAACTAGCATTTAAATTCATATATAATCTATTTTTCCTCCTTATCCCAATTATCTATTTCAACATCAAAGCCATGCTCCTGTAATATTTTTGTAGAATATTCACATTGACTACCATAAAAAGTATGTGTTGATAAATAGACATGATGATCAAAATATTCTTTGCTACTATCTTCTACACAGTTACAAATAAAATCGTGATTATCTGGTACATCACAAATTGGCACTATCCACCCACAACAATCATTTACAATTATTTTATATTTATCATTAGGTGGAAGTTTTGATAATTCTTTCCAATTTCTTATTAACATAATCAATTCCTCGTTTTTACATTAAACCAAGATTCTTTAAAATATTAATGTTTTCTTGTTTGGCCTTGTTTGAAATTTCTATTTTTGATAATTCTTCTTTATACTCTATTCTTGTTTTCATAATTTCAATAAGAAGTTCTAAAGATTTTAATTTATACTCTTCATCAGTTGTATCAATACTACCTCCAAACGCTAAAACTACTGGAGCTGCACTTTGTTTAAAATTAATATGGGATGATAATGTTTCTTTAGCTTCATCTAATAAATCAAAATCTTCTGTAGATAATGCACTAGTAAGTAAATCTATTTGCTGCATTAATGGCTGAATAATATCAGCCAGAATCTGTACACGATTTTTTTTATCCATCATTTTCACCATCCTTAACAATTCCACATAATTCACATACTGGTTTACAAAAATCATCAGTTATTGTTAATGTTTTACCTTGACAAAATTTACAATATGTTGCTTCTTTTGTTTTTCTATGCTCTTTTAAATATTTCCTTTTCATTTTTCTATTGGCCCATAAACCCATAGGCTTTCCATTAAAAATACCTACTCCTTGTTGACTTAGTTGTTCGGCTGTTAATATAATTGGCTCATTCATTATTTGTCTCCACCTACCTTTAAACAACAATATATAAATATAATAATTACTGCTAAAATAATTAATAATAAATATTTCATAGATCTAATTCCTCTACTTCATATCCTTTTAATTTCCAATATAGTTTAAATATTTTAGCAACTATTTTAAATCTATATTCTCTAACCATTCTTAAACTTAGAAATTTAGGATCACAATCTTTTCTAATTATTAGTTTCATTAGATTCCCCTTTTATTATTTCTAATTGTCTGTCTATTTTATATAACATTATCTCGTTAATAGTTTCTGTTTTAATATCATAATGTAATTGAATTTGCTTTAACATGACCATTACATCAGCTAGTTCTCCTGCTATATTTTCTTTTATATTAATTGGCTTTCTATTGTTAATGTAGGCAAATATTGGATCGATGGCAGAGACAATTACATCTAGTGGATTTCTTTTACTTTCTTCGTATTTTATAACAGCTTCATTTAATTCAAACACTTCACTTTGTAAGTATTTCAATTGTTTTGCTATTCCATAATGATTAATTATTTCCCTTAGTTTCTGATTCTTTTTCATATATTTTATTTTTCGCCTCCAATACCATATTTTTTTCTTCTAATTCTAGATAATTTTTATATAAAGAACTATTTTCGGCATTACATTTATTAATTTGATTACCTTGAATATTTACAAATTCACTTAGTTCTTTTACTTGATTATTTAAATTATTTATTTCTAATAACAATCCTGTAAAAATCATTATTAAAGATATACATAGTAATATATATCCTGTTTTAACACATAATATTTTCTTCATAATAACTTCTTCTCCTATTCTATTGCTCCTATTTTATAAAGCGTAATTATTGTATCATCCAATTGACCATCTAATCTGGTAAGATAAACTATTCTAGTATTTGGATCAATTGCATAAAAATTTTTATCATCATCATCATTACACAAATAGATTTTTTTAACATAAAAGCCATCTTCTTCTCTTATCTTAAAGTCTATATTTAATAAGAGACTCATATCAAAGTCTTTTTTTATATAGATTAATTTTGGAGTCAATGAAATTAATTCTTTTTTGTTATCTTTTATTATTTCAATCTTACCTGGATAATATATAGTGGAATCATATCGACCTACAATAACTTTTTCCTCTGAAAAAAAATCTTCACAGTATATTTGGTTTGACTTTAAATAGTAATGATGTCTTGTTTTTGATAATTTTTTTATATCAACAATATCTATATTTTCTTCTTTTTTATTTCTCATATTTCCTCCTTACTTTTCTGGCATTTCATAATAGATAATATTTGAATTTAATGGTTTTATTTCAATGGGTGGAGCTTCTAAAATAAAATCCCCTAAATATTCTTTTGTTAAATGCCTTTTTATTCTCTGCATATCTGATTGTTTTAATAAAGCATTACATTTAACAAGATATTGGCATTTTATTTTACTGTTTATTTCATCAAGTACTTCTAATGCTCTTGCTTCAGAAAAATAAGTACCTGCTATTTCACCATCAACAAATATGCTATATACATCTTTTTTATCTGATTTTTTTTGATCAATATCTATAATTATTACACCTGGTCTGTTTTTTGATATACAAATACTTTTGTTATATTTTATTAAGGACATCTTATTCTGACTTCTTATCAATAATTCCATATTCTATCTCCTAATAAGTAACAGTTTGACTGACTGCTTATTTTTTCGTTGAAATATATATGGTCTACCAATTCTTATTTCTTCTAAAGATAATCTAAAACATCTTTTTAGAACATCTTGTAAAGATGCTAAACTATAAAATATTGCTTTATTGTCATTAATTTTTAATATATACATTTTATTTCCTCCTCTATATCCAATATATTTGTCTTTTTAAATTTGGAATGTTATAGCAAATCCAACAACATCCTTTATTAAAACTGCCTTTTGTATTTAAGAATTTTATTCTTTTTTTAAATATTAATATTGATAATTTATCAACATATTTTTCGTACATCTCTGCTCTAGTTGGTGTTTCTAATGTTGCTAATGGTAATAGTAAACAAAAAGATTTTATTTTTGCCTGTTCAACTAATTCAAATGTTCTTTTAATTATTTCATTTTGTTCACTAAATGGTGGATTACTAATTAATAAATCACAATCTTTAGGTGGCTCTGTTTTAAAAAAATCATTACCTAAATCATCAAAAATATGTGTAGCTTTATATCTAAGTTTTAATTCATCAGCATATAATTTAAAATGTGAATCATAATTATTAAATGGAAACCAAATATTATTAAATGACTCGATTTCAATTAATTTGTAAATGTCTTCAACTACCCATCTAGGAGTAGCTACATGATCTTTGTTTTTTTGTTTATCTATTTCATAAAATATATTTGTTTGTATATTTTCCATAATTAATAATCCTCATACTTTTTACATAACTTTTGGTGATTATTATAAAATTCTGGAGCTGGTTTATTGTAGCAACTATCATATATTTTTAGATCAATACATACTTTTATAAAATAAATAAACGATGCATATGCTGCAATTAAAACAACTATTAGTAATATATCGAAAGTATTCGTTTTATTCATAATAACCACTTCCTAAAATTTTCTTTTAAAAATTGTTACTAAAATATAAAAACACAATACTTTCTTATATCTTTGAATTTTCATTATTGTAAAATCTGGTCCTAATCCAATGTTAGTTAATTTTTTAGTATAATTTATTTCATAATTTTGAGGCTTATTTACATAATTTGTTCTTCCAGAAGCATATGTAACTATATCACCTCGTCTTAAATCACTTAATTCCATATTTCCTCCTATTTTTTGTGTTCCCATGTAAATGGATCAAACACTTCATTAAAATAATCATCTTCCCACATTAAGTTATACATGGGTTTTTGAACTTTTTTATTACAGTAGTCCATTACTGTCTGATACGAAACAAACAAGTCTTTTGCAGCTGTTCTAGCAGATCTCCAATCTCTTATTATTTCATTATCTTTGACTTCAACAACACGTTTTGATTTAGATATGTGTCCTGTTCTTTTACCTAATTCTTCTAAAGATACAATTTCTAAGTTCTTATAATAATTATCAAAATCTAATTTATTTTTGTGATACACTCTATCCTTATTTGTTAGTTTTTGTATAAAAGCATTAGCAACAAGCCTAGCACAATTCATATCTTTATCTTTTATTTTTACCAGGAATAAATTTCCTTTTCTAAATGGTTTTAAATAACGATAACCCTTTGTAATCTTTTTCCTAATTCTTCCAAAATTAGAAACTTGATACCTGGAATCATAATCAATATTTTTCCAAACTTCATTTCCAATAATCATTTTTTTCTATACATTATCCAGAAACAGAAACAAACTGTTCCACATATAATAATTGTTTTTAATAATTCTATATTCATATAGACCTCCTAATCCTTTAAGAAAGAAAACAAATCATCAGAATCATCATCTTTTTGTTGCGATGGTTTTGGTTTTTGTCTGAAATATCCTTCTGAAAAAACTTTGCCTTGAATTATATCTAACAATCTATCTATTTTCATAATGTCATAATTTGTATTATCCCAACGATCATGTGGGTTTGATGATTCAACTCTTTGATTAGTTCTTATTAATTCTTTTAGTTTTTCTAAATAATTAATAAGATCAGAATACTCATAAGTATTTAATTCAATTGTTCTCATTTCTTTCTTCTCCCTCTTTTTCTCTTCTTTTTTTTCTTTAATTGACTTATTTCATTTTTCATATGCTTTTGTTGAGAATACATTATTCTTAAATCATTCTCATGTGTTTCGTGTTCTTCTCGATATTCATCGTATTCTTTTTTTAAATCATAATATTTACTTTTCCAATAGAGTCCAATATGTTCAATAAAATACTGTATCTTATTCATATTTATCGAATAATTGTAGTTTGAAGTATTCTTTTTCTGTGAAATAAGGAATACCTTTATATAATGATGGAGTGTTCTTAAAACATTTAATTAAAATATCACTTGGTTTAATTTGTTCAATAATTAGTACGTCATGTTGTACACAAAACTCTAATTGGATTTTTCCATATGCTTTTTCAAATAGCTTTGGAGTTGGGAGATTAATTGAATATGATCCATCAAGTTTTCCTTTTTTGGATATTCTTGGGATGATTTCAAATCTTAAATAATCATATGTCTGTGGAAAATATTGTCTTAATGCTATAGATGTCTTGTTATAAAGAATTTCATCTTTAACAATAATATTTTCTTCTTTTAGTTCATTATCTAACATATATCTTCCTTATTGTTTAGCACTGCTTCAAAATGTGAGAATAGAAGTAATATGTTGTTATATTGAACTACTGTTATATCTTGTAAGTATTTAACATTACAGATACTTAATATCGTATTATGTGATACTCTAGCTTTTTCTAATGTATTTAATAATTTGTTCATTTGTTCATAATCTATTTTTTCCAAAATATACACCTCACTTTTATTATTCGAATCTCTGATTTAATTTGTTGTATTGATAATGTGTCATTCCTAAAGATCCATTTCGATTTTTTCCTATTAAGAAAGTAATAGGCACTTCATCTTTTGACATATTTTTTTCTTGATTCTCATCATGCATAAGAATTACTGTTGTTGCTGATTGCTCTAGCTCACCTGTGTCTTTTAATTCTGATATCTTAGGTAATTGTTTATTATCAGCACTTCTGTTTAACTGACTAACTAAAATAATAGTACAATCACAATCTAAAGATATTTGTCTTAATTCTTTAACTATTTCTGTTAGATTCTCATATAGTGAAGAATCTTTTTTAGATTTTATAAGGCCTACATGATCAATAAAAACTATCGTATGACCTTGCTTAGATTCTTTTGTTATCTTTTTTCTGATTGTTGCTACTGTTTGACCTTGCGAATATATTTTTATTTTTTTAGATGCTATAGACTCACAAGCTTTCTTAATAGCATCTTTTTGATAATCAGTTGCTGGATTATCTAAATACTTCATATCTATTTTTGAATTAATTGATACTAATCTTTGATATAGCTGTTTTTCAGCTATTTCCATATTGAAATATAAACAGTTATATCTATCAGATAAATCTTCTAAAAGATTTAAACAAAATCCACTTTTTCCTAAACCTGTCCTAGCTGCAATAATTACTAGATCATGTTCCTGGATATTTGCTGTTTCGGATAACTTATTAAACCTAAAATTAATATTTCTATTCTTGGAATTAATTAACTGAAATATTTCATTACTATTTAGTCTGTTATCTTCAAGTTTTATTGATTGTGATTCTAAATTATGTATTTCTTGTAATAACGTTTCCTTATTAATTTGTTGTGATTTAAATTTATTAATGGATTTCATCATCTCATTATCAATGTACTTGTCAAATAATAATTCCTGATAATAATCGTAATGATTTTCCTGTAATAATACTTGAGCCATTATTTCACTAATCTTTGGCATGATAATGTTTGCTGGATTTTTTGTGTTAAATTCACTAAGATAGTTGGTTGTTATTCCGATCAAATCAATACTTTGAATATCATCATATTGTTTTTTTATTAATTTAAATATGAACTTGTTTTGTTCATTTAGAAAATGATTATCAGATATTACTGTTCTTTTAAAAAGATTTGGTTTTAGTAATAAATGACCTAAAATAGTTTCTTCTACATCATTCATTTATAGTTCTTTATAATAGTTATCAGATAAATCTTTTTCTTTTTTTCTAGGTTTAGCTTTATTACTAAATTCTTTTATATATCTTTCAGCATCTTCTAAAGTTTCTACTTTGTTTTGCTTCCAGTTAAATAGAACTCTGTCTATGTATTTAATTGTTTTAGCATTATTTAAAATAGATTCTCTAATAGCTAATTCTATAATTTTAGTATCATAATCCCATTTATTAATAACTTCTATTTCTATAGGACTAAGTACTCTTCCTAAGTTTTTTTCTACTAATTCAAAAATATTACTTTCTTTATTTATTTCTTTATATTCTTCTTCTTTATTATCTTTGACTTTTTTGCATATACCCTCTATGCAAATTTGCATATACCTCTTTTCAATTTCTTTTGTATTTTCTTTATAAACAATCGTTGTTTTTATGTAACCATAATCACATAGATTTTTTATCAATCTGGAAATTGTAGATATATCTACATCATAGAGTTCAGCAAAGTATTTATTACTAGCACTACATTCACCATGTTTATTGGTTAATGCTGCTATTTCACCATATAGCAATTTTGCTTTATCTTTAAGTCTTGTATCGTATCTGACAGTTGCTGGGATAACTGCATAATAATTAGGTTTGTTTTCCATTGCTACCTCCTATTCAATTGACAAATATGATCTTGTATGTTAAAATATAGACGTCATTTTGACAAAGGGAACTTTTCGTGGTAGTTGAGTTCTCTCTTTTTTTTTGGATATTTTACATATCATATTTAGTCTCCTATTTAGTATTTTTAAATATCCAACCTCACCCTAAATTATTTTTCATAATTAAATAAATAATCACAGCATAAATCTAAAATTCCAACACAAACTATAAATGATATAAAACCATACCAAGTCCATGAATAAGTAATTTTTGAAATCCAACTATATACAGATACATAATAAATATCATGTAATATTACTAATGCTGCAATTGAAGCAATAATTAATACTGCTAAATTTTTAAATTTAATTTTTATTCTTTTTTTCATAAATGTCTCCTTAATTTTATTAGTAGTCTTATTCTTCATTTTGATCATCACCCATTTTTTTTAAATGAATATTACTAATATCTTTAGATATTTGTCTTATCATTTTAGCCGCTTTTTCTTTACTGGGTGGATTTACAACAATAACCTTTAAAGATTTACTACTTTTCTTTTCTTTTTTCATAAATCCTCCAAATGTTATTCATAGTTAAAAATTGTATTTGCATCTACACCTAATGCTTTTAAAATACTAAGTGCTTCATCTGCTTCTAATTTTCTTTTTCCATTTAATATCATTGAAAAAGTATTTTCTGGAATATTACTTCTTTTTGCAATCTCATTTTGTTTAATTCCATTATCATCAAGATATTTTTTTATGCGTTCATATATTCTCATTTTTTCACCTCCATCCGACTTCAAGTATCTTGAAGTTAATTCCATTTTATCCATTGTATTTGAAGTTGTCAATGCTTTTTTGAATTTTTCTTCAATTTTCTTGAAGTTTTTACAGTCTATATGATATAATCAAAGCGAGGTGACGTAAAGAATGAGTCTAGGGCTGAATATAAAAAATTCTAGGATTAAAAATAATCTTAGTCAAAAACAATTAGCAGAAAAAATAACCCAACTTGCTAATGAAGAGGGTTTTAAAGATATGAAGTATGGAGATACTGCTATTTCAAATTGGGAAAGAGGAACAAGTAAACCAGATGCAGATACAATTTATCTTCTTTGTAAAATACTAAAAGTAGATGCCAACTATATGCTTGATTGGGAAGAAAAAACAACAGTTTTTGATATTAAGGAGGCATTGCAAAATGTACTAACACATAGTAATTTATTTGAAGATAAAGAACTAACAGAAGAAAACTTGGATAAAATACTAGAATTTATAAAAATGAATAAAGATTTTATTATTAATAAAAAATAAAAAAAGATCTAGAGCGGCTACTCTAGATCCAAAATGAAAAACCCAAAAGACTACTAATCTATAACAAAAATAATGAGACATACACTATAATTGTATATGAGTTTTTCTATACAATTATAGCACATTAAACATAGAAAGGAAAGTGCTATAATGACAGAATTAAATGAAAAGAAAGCAGCAGTTTATATAAGAGTTTCAACAGATGATCAAACTGAATATTCTCCAGATTCACAAATGAAATTATGTATAGCATATGCAAAGGATAATAATATTGATATACTTCCAGAGCATATATATAGGGAAAATGGTATATCTGGAAGAACAGCTGACAAAAGGCCGCAATTTCAAAAAATGATAGCTAATGCCAAGAAAAAGCCAAAACCATTTAATACAATTCTCGTTTATGATTTTTCTAGATTTGCGAGAAATAGAGAAGAGTCTGTAACATATAAAACTCTATTAAGAAAAAAATTAGAAATAGAAATCATATCAATAACTCAACCTATTGATGAAAAGAAAAAAGAATCTGTAATTCTAGAATCTATTTATGAAGCGATGGATGAATATTACTCATTAAATTTATCAGAAAATGTTAAAAGAGGAAAAAAAGAAAAAGCTACACGTGGGGAATTTCAAGGAGTAGCACCATATGGATATAAATATGATAAAAATACACAGCAATTATACATAGATGAAGAAAAAGCCGAAATAGTAAAAATGATATTTAAAAAGTGGATTGAGCCAGATACCACAATTAGAAAACTATGCAAGTTTATGAATGATACAAACTTTAAAACTACTAGAGGACATAAATGGTGTGATAGAAGTATGAAACTAATATTACAAAATATTACATATACTGGTAAAGTACGATTTACAGAAGGTGGAATGAAAAGAAATTATGATCATCCTGATATGATAATTAGTCAAGGAAAACATCCACCAATAATTGATGATGAATTATGGAATTTAGCTCAAAAGAAAATGCAAGAACATAAAGACAAGTGGTATAAATATAAAAAAGAATATTCAAAAAACGAGCATTGGCTAAGAGGCATAATAAAATGTTCTGAATGTGGAGCATCATTATCTCATGTAAATGCAATGAAAGGAAGAAGTGGCCATTTTCAATGTTGTGGATATAATAAAGGAAGATGTTTAAGCAGCCATTATATACGTGACTCTGTAATAATTCCTATTATTTTAGAACAACTAAAAAAAGATTATAGTGAAAGACTAAACATTAATATTGGAGAAAATACTGAAAGTATTGAATTAAGTGAAATAAGTGTATTAAAAAAGCAACTTGATAGATTGAAAATAAAAAGGAAAAGAATAAAAGATGCATATATTAATGGGATTGATACAATAAATGAGTATAAAGAAAATAAAACAGAACTTGATAAAGAAGAATCTAATTTAAAAAAAGAACTAGAAAAACTAAACTATAATCAATCAGTTAAGATGAGAAAAGAAAGAACTTATAAAATATGTGAAGAAGCATATAAAATACTATCTGATGATTCTGTGCCACCTAATATAAAAGATACACTAGCTCACAAATTATTTGAAAAAATAGTATATAATAAACAAGAAGAAACGATTGAAATTACTTATAAATAAAAGATTTTTTTATTGTATACCAAATGGACTTAATTCCAATCAATGTCATTTGGTATACATATATAATATAGAAAGAAAAAACACTAAATAAAATAATTTAGTGCTTCTTTTTGCCTTAATAAAATTTCTATACTGCAATCAAGATATGCAAAATATTTTTTACCTCTTTGCCTTATGTGTATAACCTTATAATCAGTATTGAATTTTTTATTAAAATCTTCTATTTCTTGTTCATTTAGTATTCTTGTTTGGTACATTATAATCCCTCCTTTCGGCGATATAATATAACAATAAAAATATAAGTGCAAATGACCATTTTTTAAAATCCAGATACATTTTATACGCAAAATTGTAAAATAATGCGTGATATTTACGTTTTTTGTGCAAGAATGCGTCTAAAAATGCAAATTTGTACTATTTTTATTTTTTTTGCAAAAAGAAAAAACTAGGGAAAAATCCCTAGTTTGTTACTGACCATGTGTTTACTTCTGCTACTATACGATCAACAAAAGAATTACCTTTTAATTTTTTATAAATAGCATATGAGAGCATAATTGATTCTTTTTCATATAATGATATTTTTTTCTCTTCTTTATGTAATAAATAAAACGATAAAATATCGTTTCTAAGTGAGCATTTTGTGGCTTCACGATAATTTTTTATAAATGCTAAAGAGCTTCCTAATATTCCTGATAAAAATATTATTTGTACCCAATACTCTTTAATGAATTGTAATATTGTCATTTTTTTCTCCCCTATTATTTTATTTTTTATTAATTAGATTTTGTATATTCTATTACAACAAAACTATCTTCATTGAATGTTGTTGTATTTCCTTTTAAAATAGTTATTTGAGACGATGATACTTGAACTCCCATTTGATTGTCTGCACTAGAATTAGATACCTTAGGAATAGGATATTGTGTTGTATTGTTATTATATGTATTGATTCCCATACCATAAATATTAATTACAGTGCCTAGATTAGTAATATCGTGATCTACACTAATATTCCCACTATCGACTGCTCCTATAGAAATAACTTTTCTATAAATGATTTTCCCATCAATCCATGTTCCTATTGGTCTTTCATCTGTTGAATAGGTATTAGAAATATCTACACCATTTACTTCCAAACTATTACTATATTTTGGAAAGCAATTGACTCCGACAGAAGATTTGTTTTTGCTATAAAAAACCAAAGGAATTCCTCTTGCAAGTGTCAAATTATATGTCATACTTCCAATTAAATCTTCAATTAAAACTTGAATATCCCATGAATAATCATTATCCAACGTTAAAACAGATGTTATATTATCACTAAGAATAACATAATTAGAATATGACTGTTCTGATGTCTTTTTATATCTAACTTTTATTGATATCTGGTTTAAACTATCTAAACTAGAATAATTGGCATCAACTGTAATGTCTGTTTGTGAATAGAAATTATCATGCCTAGCCAGAATTATTATACCATTTGGTATTACCCAATCTAAAATATTAATAGTTACAGAATGAGTAGTAGAAAAACCTCTACTATCAGTCAAAATTACTTCTGCTGTTGTATCACTTGAAAGATTTAATGTTCCTGTTTCAATAGATCCTCCTGTACCTCTAAGTGATCCTTCATACTCAACTCCATCAATAATTGCTTTTAAACTGCTTAAAGATGATCCTTTTTTGGAATCTGTATTAGTAACATATATTTGCAAGTGAGAATTATTTCTAATAATTTTTGTATTATCACCTGTTATTGCTACTGTCGTTGGATTAATATCTTGATATGCATGGTTAAATGTAGGATTTGCATTTACAACATTTGCTTTGTATGCACAAGTTTTGGCAGAACTAATATACGACTTAGATCCATTTACCAATTTGTAGGTCCTAACCTTAATATTGTTTTCATAGTATTTTTCATTTGGAATTAATTCATAAATATTATTTGCAATTAATGATGTATCAAAGGTAACATTATCTCTTATCCCATCTCCAACCAAATATTCAACATTATTATAAATAAAATATACTTCATGTAAAAAATCGCTTGATTTACGATTCATATGGATTGTAATTTCATCTTCAAGATTAAAATTAGGAGTATTTTGTGGCCATGTGTTAATTGATGGTTGAGATGCTCTTGGAATAGTTGGTAAAAATATTCTATTACCACTTCCTGATGTAGAAAACCAAAAGTCAATTCCATGATATTTATTATAAACGTGGGCAGATAAACCAATTTCTGCTGTTCCATCGTCATTATGATTTTGCCAAAAACCACCTGATAAAATGGTTTCATTTTCAAAAGTCCAAACACTACCACCTTCATAAGCAGCAGCACCTGTTAATTCAAATTTAAATCCACTTCCTGCACAGGATCCTGAATTTACTACTGATGTCAATCTTGTGTATACAGGTGTTTTATTATTTGAAGTGTCCTGACTACCAATATAAGCATCAATATAAAACGTACATTTAAATCCAGATGACAAAGATATCTGATGAGAAGCAACATTCTGCCAGTTACCATTTAATGTTATATTAGCCATTATACATCACTCCCAACTGGAACAAGCCCCATTCCTACGTTATCAATTTGATTGTTAGAGTCATATGTAGTTATTGGAAGATATCTAAATCTGTTTAACAGTGTTACTTCTTCTTCTACTACTGACTTTTTCTGATGAAATTCATCTCTATCAACCCAATATATTTTGCTATCATTTCTATCATATCCAGCAAAACCAACTTCATTATTAATTTTTATATATGAATTATCTTGACCATACATTTTAAGGCCATTTTTGTTCAATTCAGCAATTAAATTATTTGCTTCATCATATACTTCTAAAATTCCATTTTGATTTAAAGATGATCCTAATTTTAGTGTCCCACCTTTTATTAAATCTGCTGTTAATCCTATGACATTGATTTTATCCATGTTCAATTTGTTATCAATAGTCCAGGCACTTTTGAAAGGCCCATTTATCCCTGATTGTGAAAAGCCTATTCCACCAGAGTTTATCATAAGAACATTGGTAGCTTGCTCTTTAGGTAGAGTATCAACAAATAATAATTTATCTCCTTCAAATATTCCATAACTAGATCCTAATACTGACCATATTTTATTATTTGCTTCTGCTAGTTCATCACTTAAAACGACTTTTAATACATTAGTTGATTCTTCTACCTTATAATCAACTGTTGTAGATATATCATTTCGTAAATTATCTAACTTCTTTTTAAAGTTTCCAAATTCTAATTCTATGTATTTTTTTAAAATAACATCATAATCAAAAGATATTAAATGAGTAATTATATTAATATCTAAACGTTCGTCTATTACTTCAACTGTATCTCCAACATCACTTATCTTTTCTAAGTTAGCTTTTAAAGTATAGTTTATTTTTGGTATATAATGATTATTAACATATATTTGAGCTTGATTTCTCAAATCTATAATCAAAGCTTCTTCGTATGCCTCTTCATTTATATTTCCTTCGGAATCTTTATAATCATCTTCATTTACATTTTGTTCAAAAGACACTTTTTTTGTAAAAGGAATTTGATATTGTACTGTTGAAAAAACATATTTTTCTGGTAATAATAAGCCGTCTTTACCAACTGGCATTAGTTTAGTAACAACATCATCCCAATTTTCTGTAGAAGATATATCTTTTAAATTCTTTTTATATCTAATAGTAACACCATTATCTTGGCCTATAGATGATCTGATTTGTACATCATAGTTATTTCTAACTAAATGTCCTCCCCATCTTTCTAAAACCACATTAAAAGCCTCAAACAAAGAACTTCTTACACACCTATAAGAATTAATTCCAGGAACATTAGATAATGTTGTAAATGGACTTAAATCACTTGTTGCATTATTTAAATGATCTAATGCATCATTACAATTTTTGTCAACAACATATGAATCTTCAATTAAATAATTATTAGAATCATAAAAAACATGATTAGCTCTAATTTTGATTTTATGTTTTGATATTTCTGGATTAATGATACGAAAAGCTTGCTCACCTTGAGGAGTAGGACAGACTAATATCTTGTTTGTTACTAAATCTTCTACATATGACAAGTCTGTTTCTATATCTAAATAAAAAGAGCCATTATCCTCTTTGTGAATAATGGCTTTTTTAGGTCTAATTATTTTATCTCCATTGGAAGAAAAAATATGATCAGTCTCTGAAAAAAGCTTAATCATATTATCACTACCTTTCTTTTAATGCTTCCTCTACAGCAGCTCTCCAAATTGGTGGAACTTGCTCAATAGTTCTTTTTCCTTCTTTAATTAATTTAACGTATATCTGTACCATTAAACCATCCCTCCTAATAGTTCTCCTACTACTTCTCCTAAATCATTTAAAGCAGTTATTACCTGTGTTTCAAATGATGGGATTGTATCATCATAAGTAAGCCAACTTAATGGATCTGCTGCAATCATCTCTTCTGTTATTTCTTTAGAATCTACTCTGAACTCATTTTCATTGTAAACAAAAAGGACCTCTTCGGATCCTTCTTCTGTTTTTCTATGTTCTTCTCGAATAAATTCTCTAATAAAAACAACTGCACTTCCATCAGATTGCAGTTGATACAGATATGGTCCCTGTGCTGTTGGGAACTCTGCTATTCTTTGCTTCATTTGATATTACCTCCTTTGCCACTCTTAATGAGCGACTCATTTTTACTTTTTTTCTATATTTATAACTATCGGTATATTTAAAATATCCATAATAAGAAACCACTTTATGAGCTTCTTCTAATGTCATTGTATCTTTTCCTTTAACTTGATTGAAAACCCTATTAGCTGGCTTAAATATTCTTTTTCTAACAGTTGTATAATCAGAATATATTTTATATCCCATCATATCAATCGGCCTACTATCAATGGGAAATAATTGATAATCTAGTTTTAATTTTAGATCAAAGAATTTATTAAGATACTTTTCAAGCTCAATAGCAGCCTTTTTGACGTGTTTTTTATTACTTCCGATAAGAATTACGTCATCCATATAAAACAAAGCATGGTGAACTAAATTATATCGTTTTCCACGTCTATTTACATATAACATTTCAGTAACATAATGATAAGGATATGACATTATATAATTAGCCATATACTGGCAAAAATATGATCCAATACATAATCCTACATCTCCATATGTATCAATTAATGTATATGCTAAATAAAGTATATCTTTATTTTTGATATCTCTATTTAATAATCTTTTTGCAATCCTGTGATTAACACTAGGATAAAACTGTTTAACATCGCCTTTGAAAAACCATGTACACTTTTTAGGATTAGTCCGAATCCAGGACTCAATAGCTTGTTTTCCAAATAACTGACCTTTGTTTGGAAGACTAGCACATTGATAATGGCCTATTTTAGCATCAAACATCTCTTTTAATGCATTTACTACTACATAATCATAACATTGTTGTTTCATGCTAGCAGAGCCTATTACACGAGTCTTTTTAGAGCCTTTATCAATTATAGTATTATAATTAATTTTTCTTAATCTAATAGATCTATTTTTGATTTCTAAATACATTTCATGAGCAATATAATTGACTAATGGATAAAGCCTTTCTTTATTGTTAATTGCATAATTATATAACCGATATCCAATTGTCTTAATATTAGATACTTCTCTAAAATTATGCTGATATTCCCACTTCATTAAATATTCTGCAAGAAAAAAGATGGTTTTCTTTTCTTTCCATCTTGATTTTCTTGTAGGTGATCCACCTAAACAATCAAAAACAGATTTTCTTACAAACTCTTCTGTTAATTCAAAATTACTTAAATATCTTTTCATATGACACCTCTCAAGATATCAGGGGCTTTCGGACTTTACTACTAACCCCACATTATATCCATTAACATATAACGTCTCTAATCGTTCTCTTGATGTGCTTTGTAGAACTTTCAAGTTGGTGTTTCAATCTTAAATTTTAGCTATGCTAAATGAGATAGATTTACATCTATGTCCTTCTTAGGTACGGCCCAGAAAATTTAACTCATATTAATTATATCTTGAGGTACGAGCGAGGATATTCCAATTACCATTTGATATTCCATTATTCGTATTGAGACAGGACAAGCCAGCAGCACCATTATTATTCAGATTGCCGAGCCACAAGCAAAAAACCTCTTTTTCGGGTCCTCATTTAATATTATAGCATACTTTTAATTAATTAGGGGGGATTCCCCTCTTGGCAAGGCCAATTCACCCCCTTACACCATTTGTTGAGAGACGAGCGAGGATATACCAATAACCAAACGATAGACCACTAACCGCAATGAGACAGGACAAGCCAGCAGCACCATGACCATTCAGATGGCCGAGCCACAAGCATTCTCTTTGACCACTTGCTGCATTATCCACATATAATCCATCTGCAAATCCTGTAGAAGTTCCTGATCCACTTTGACCTGCTTCTGTAGGTACCATTAAACCATTAGTAAGATCATAATCGTATCTAGTTATGTAATTCCATGCGTTTAATGTAGTTGGTTGAATTGATAAAGAAGATTTATTATATGTCGATTTAATTGTTGAAACAGTACCACTTAATTTGGTAGCATTATTCGTAACATAAACCTCTCTCTTTCCTGTATTATCTACAATATCTAATATTGCATTACCAGCAACCTCATAACCTCCTACAGCTATTTCTATACCATTAAATACCATACCATGTTTTCCATTAGTATTACTTATTGGCGATCCATATCTTCCTCTTACAAACTTACTATAACCACTTCTTTCGTGCATTGTAGAAACATAAGTAGTAGAAGTAGTGTTAAAGTTAGCATGATCAAGAATTAAAGCTGTATGATCTGTATCTACAGTTTCTTTAGCTATTACTCTAGCACATTTACAAATATTATGTAGATATTTATTAACTCTATCTGTTCCAGTTTGTGTTCCTCTATCACCAACAGAAACACAACTTAATAAATCGATATTAGCAGCTTGTGCATTAGTTAATACAACTCTATGTACATCAGTTTCAGCAACAGATACAGCATATTGATAGTTGTTTGATGTATTTCCAGCCATAATTGATTGAGTGTTTCTTGTTCCAAACTTTAACCAAAAATCTCTCATAATGAAACCGTATTCAGACATTAAAGCTGCTGAATAATAATTTCCTCTAGTATGGAATATATTAATACAATTAGTATAATTCATATTGTGATCTGCATTCTCATCTCCTGCAGAACTACCAGTTAAATGACACGCTGGATCTAAATCAAATGCACTTCTAACTTTATTGTTACTATCATATCCAGCAACACATTTAGCAATAATACAAAAAGGCTTTTCATTTCCATTTTTGTCTTTAAATAAATCAATTAACTGATATCCTTCTTTTGGAATATCAGTTTGACAAATTTGAAATTTATTATTATCAGGATTAATTCCCCATTTTTCATATCTTGCAAAATGAACAGTTCCTACATCTGGAGTATAAGTTACTCCCTCAATTACAACATCTTGAATTTCGTCTGGAGTCTCTCCATAGTTAGACATTCCTTTTAATGCTGTAACAATATCTTCTCCATTAACATTTATATAATTACAATCTAATGAGTTATAGTAAGCAGGATAATTATTTACTTCTGCTATAGTATCTGTCGCAGGAGTTATAGATAATCCAACATTATCAAGAATCTTTGTACAACTTGAACTATTATTAGTTTCAAAAGGATCCCATTCAATACCTAATTCCTTTCCTGTAGTTAACATTGCCTTCATCATTGTTAGAAAATCTTTTATTTTAGTTGGATTTGTTCCGTCAAACAAAAATCCATTTATGTTGGCAATGTTATTATTTATTTCTGATAAATCAACTATTCCACTTAACACATCCCATGTCGTTCCATTCCAAGCAACATTATCTCCTGCTTTTATGCCATGTGTACTATCAGCATTTTTAATATCATAAACATCTCCTACTGTTAATCCTGTTGTTGGTAAATTGCTATAATTTTGTACAGATCCTTTGTATTTATACACTGACGATACTTTGGCATCAATTTCACTTTTTGTATATACATCCGATGTATTTGCTTTTGCATTTAATAAAGTATTAGCTTCTGATTTAGAATATGTTTCACTTTTATTTGCTTTACTATTTTTTAAATCAATAATATCCTGTTTAACTTCTGAATCATCATATGGAGTCCCAGAACAAAACACTTTGAATTTGTATCTGTTTTGAAGATCATACATTCTTACTTTAAAATTTCCTGCCATTTATTACTCCCCCTCTTCTTCTGGTCTTGTAATATCCCAATCTATTTTTAATAATCCTTTAAAAGGAGTATACACTTGACTTTCACTGAAAGCGATTTGTAAATCATAATAATAAGTCTTATATTCTAAATCCACTGTATCAGATGGATCTACTGTAACTGAATAAGTTCTTGTTCCATCTTCTGCTGTTGAAACTTTAACAATTCCATCACCTAATGATTTTTGAAAAATATATTCATCATCGTTGGGATCTTTTTTGCATGAAAAGAAAGCAGAAGACAAATCAGCTTCGGCACCTTCAACATCAAACTTAAAATCAAGAGTATCTCCTCTATTCATATATATATTATCGTATTCCATTTTATTTCCTCCTCTATATCCATCTTGAATAGTTTTTAATATCTATTTCTGATATTGTTCCAGTCCAAGAAATGGTATTAATTCCTTTTTTTAAATATAAATTTTCATAATTTCCAGTTGCTTTTCGATTCATTAAAACTTTAGTTAATGGATTATAAGCTTCTAATTTATCTGTATCTATCTCTATCGTTTCATTATCTAATGTTAAAACAATCACTTCTTCTTCATTCAAAGATAAATTTATAGTTCCATCACCTGTTATTGTAATAATTGGTTTAGAATAAACATTACCATTGTTTTTAATAGACAATTCATTTTCTGATAAATTATTAAATATCTTCTTTTCTTCAATTGTGGAGAACTTAAAAGGTTGACAATGAAATGTTATTTTTGCTTTTCTAAATTTTAATAGTTCCTCAAAGTCAATTTTATTTAAAAGTGAAAATTTATAATATTTATCTGGCTCGTTAGAAAATGTTATTATTCCATCTTGATTAAAAAAAGTTATTATTTCGTCAAGATCATATAAACCAAATAAACCAATTTCAAGTTCCTTATCATATGCACTATAACCCAGAGTAGTAATAATATCTCCATCTCTGCCATCAATCTCTTCTATCGTTGCTCTTTTACTTGGCTTTGATATGTCTGGAAGTTTACTGATATATAATCCTGTTAATTCTAACGAATTTTTATTATTAATTGTTACATAATATCTCATAAAAACCTCCTAACTATATATTTCATCTGTTACTTTTTTAATAACAAATTTACCAACTGGATCTTCATCTAGTTCCACTGTCATTCCAGCTAGTGCCTCTTTAACTGCTTGGGCTAACATATTGTAATTAGATTCATAAGTTACATTTGGATTAATTACTGGATTAATTGAATTTTTAACACTTGTATTTAATCCTTTCATAGCCATATCAACATTAGATAAAACAGAATCAAATGATAAACCATTTGACATTGTGCTAGATAAATCATCAACTGCACTTTGAACTAAATGGGTACTCTTTTTAATTCCAGATGCTAATCCTTCAACAAAGTCTGGCATCCATTCTTCATAATCTCTCAATGGTCCTACATCTGGCCTAGAGAAGTGTAAGAAATTTTTAATCTTATTAGCTATACCTTTTACAGCATCACCAACTTTTCCAATCATACCTTTTATACCATTAACTAATCCCTGAATCATATCTTTACCCCAATTAACCATTTGACCAGGAAGATTTTTAATTCCATTTATTATAGTTGAAACTACATTTCCGATAGTTGATCCTAGTGTTCCTAGCATAGATGAAATACCTTTAATTAACGTGGCAATTACTTCTCCACCTCTTTCTAGATATTGAGGTAATGCTTTAATTAAACCATTAATTATAGCCATTGTAATTTTAGGAATCATTGCTACTAATTTAGGAAGAGATACTATTAATCCGTTAATTAAAGCAATCATTATTTCAATTGCAGCATTAATAATTAATGGTAAATTTTCTATTAACACTTCTACTATTGTTTCAATAATTGTTGGTAGCATATCTATCAACATAGGGATTGCATCTACTATACCTTGAATTAAACTGATTAATAATTGGATTCCAGCTTCAATAATCTGTGGAAGATTATCTAATAATGTTTGAACAATAGTCATAATGCAATCAATTATCGTTGGAATAAGAGTTGGTATGCTTTCTGCTATTCCTTTAGCAAGTGCTACTATCAAAGTTAATCCTGCTTGAATTATCTTAGGTAGATTAGTAGCTATAAACTCTACAGCTTTATTAATTAACATGGTAATAGTTTGTTGTAAGCCATCAGTATTTTGAGTTAACAAATTTAATAAACTATCAATCATATTAGTGATTGCATCTAACAACTGTGGTATTAACGTAACTAACATTGTTCCTATTTGTGGTACTAGTGTTTCTACTAAAGAAACAATTCCATTTAAAATATTTGGAGCCAATTTAGTTATTGCATCACCTATATTTTTTAAAACATTAGAAATAGATTCTGCAAGTGCTTCTGGACTACCACTGCCATTCAAGAAATTGTCAAATGCTGCTTTCATAGCACTTACTGATCCACTAATTGTTTTTTCTGCTTCTTGAGCAGTTGTACCAGTAACACCTAAATTTTCTTGAATAGCATGAATTGCATTATAAACATCATTAAGATTTGAAATGTCATATTGTACTCCAGTTAATTTTTCTGCATCAGAAAGCAGTCTTTCCATTTCAGATTTTGTTCCACCATATCCTAATTTTAGATTATCTAACATAGTGTAATTTTGCTTAGCAAATCCTTGATATGCATTTTGAATAGACTGCATATCTGTACCAAACTTATTAGCATTATCAGACATATCTTTAAAAGCCATATCTGCTGTTTTAGCTGCTTCTTCTGTATTTCCTCCTACTGATTGTAATAAAGAAGCTGCAAATGATGTAACGCCTTCCATATATTCATTGGCTGATACACCTGCTGTCTTATATGCTTGCTCTGCATTTTGTATTACTATTTTTGCACTATCACCAAAAAGAGTTTCTACACCTCCAATAGATTGTTCTAATGAGGAATAAGACTTGACTCCTGCTGCAACAATTCCAGCTAAAGCACCTCCAACAACTGCACTTACTTCGGCCATTTTTTTTGCTACTGTTGCTGCTACATCTCCAACTTTTTTTAATCCTTCCTTTAAACCATCTAAATTTATTCCTGAAGATGTTTTCAATTCTTTATTTAGCTTATTAAGGGCAGATTCGCTTTTGGCTATTTCTACACTTAAAGCTCGATAGTTTTCTTTTTGTTCATCGGTTAGAGAATTATAGTTTCCCATTTGCCTTTGAGCTTCTTTTAAAGTATTCAATCTTTCAGTAGTTGCTGCAATGTTCTTTTTTAAAACATCTTGTTTTTGTGCCAATAATTCAGTATTTTTAGGATCTAATTTTAATGCTTGATTTAAAGACTTTAATTCAGTATTGGTTTTATATACAACACTGTCTACATCTTTCAAAGCATTTTGTAATTTAGTAGTATTACCACCAATTTCAATAGTAATACCTTTAATATTTTTTGATGCCATATAATCCTCCTTCTTTTGAATACTAAAAAAACTACCCTAATGAGTAGTTTTTGTACTACTCAAAAGAGTAGTTCTTTTTATGCAGATGGAGTTTTTTCGTAAACAGATTCAAAGAATGCATCATATGCAGTCTTATTAGCAACTGTTGGAGCTAATTCTGTCTTAACTTGTCCATCTGTAGGTCTTGCAGATGCAGTTATATTTAAAGTTTCAGTAACAGGCTCTTTTGACTTTTCTCTAGTTTTAGAAGCTACAGAAGGTCTTGAAGCATTAACATTATAATACCAATACTTTCTATTTTCAGCATCTCCATCAATTTGGAATCCTAAAGCAAAATCATTTACTTTATCATCTTTATTTTCAAATAATGCACCATTTGCATCAGTAGTAAGTCCTAGAATTTTTGTTTTAAATTCATCTGGCACTAATGCAAGTTCCAAAGATCCAGAATAACCATCATTGCCTCTATCTTTAAAATAAGATGTATTATCTGCATGAAAATCAACTTCTTCTCCTGATGGATCCAAAGTTAAAGTTACTGCTCCTGGAATAGCAAATACTGTGTCATATGTAATTTCATTATTTGCACCATAAATAATCTTAGCAATATGAACATTACTAAGACCAAACTTTACTTTATTCATAATTTCCTCCTATATTTCATAATAATTGTGATATATTTTTTCATCACTATCCCATACTTCATCACCAATATCGTATGGAATATTGTTAGAATCTAATAGTTCTTCAAGTTTTTTCTGTAATGCAATATCTTTTTTAATGGTTACCATTTCTATTTCAAAACTATAATCTCTATAATAAGTTTTCCCATCTGCTTTGAAAGTATCTTCTGGAATCTCTCTATAAGCAATAAATGGTGGCTCTATATTCTTATTTGTAGCGAAATGATCATATGCTACAGGTATTTCTAATTGACATAATAAATCGTATATTTTTTTATGCATTTTGTATTACCTCTTCTACCTTTCTCTCATATTCATTAATACAAGTATCTTCTACTGGCTTAATATGCACATTAGGTTTAGTGATTCCACCATTCCTGGTTAAATGTGGCTTTTCCAATAGATGTGTTAATTGATAATCAGTTGCATTGTGAATAATAACATTAACTGATCCAAAACTCTTTTCTGTTTTAGTTCTCCATCCTTTGGCATATTTACCTTTATGGGATGTCTTTTTTTTATTAACTGGTGATGTCTTTTTCAGAGTAGAAGCACCTTTTTTAGCTACTTCTACTGCTGAATCTTCTATTCCTTCCTGAATATCTTTAGAATAATCATCCAGAATAGATACGACATCTAAAATGCTATTATTATTCATTTATACCAATTTGTCTTTCACAAACTAAAACAATATCATTTTTGTTTTTAGGATCAACAGTTCTTATTATTTTATATCTCTTATCATTCCAAAATAATTCTTCCTCATCGTGATAATTTAGTCTTTTTATAACAAATTCCACTGATGGAGAAAGCCCTATTTGAGTAGCATTATAAAATTCATTTGTTCTAACACTTTGCTTTTTTGCATAGCATTTAAAACGTGTTTCAAAATTAGATGATATATTATTACCTATATCATCTAATTCAACACTTCTACGCATTAGATAAATAATTTCAGTGTACTCCATCTTCAACCTCACTGATTTCTGGATTAGAATGATATTCATTATAATGTCTCAATGCATCTTTTTGAGATAAATAACTGTTAGCATACATTTCGCTATTACCTACATCTAAGTTAGATAATACATATGTATTAATTGCTTGACGAACTAAAGGATCTACTTCTTTATCTAAAAAGCTATCGGCTATGCCAACAGCTTTTAAATCTTTTTTCGCTGCTGCGATAAGATTTTTTATTGTATCATCAAACTCATCATGGTTAATACCTTGAGCTTTTTTTATATCTTCTAGCATAGCCTACTCATACCTTCTTTCTAACAATTAAGCAGATGGTAAATTAGCAGTTGTACCTTTTTTGAAGTATCCTGGTTTTGGTTTACCATCATAGATAGCATAAGCACCATAAGTTACTTTTCTACCTTTAACAGTTCTTTCTTTATCAAGTCTTACAGGAGTATTTTCATTTAAGATATAATATCTTGCATTTCCTGCAAGGATATCTTTTTCTTTTAAATATGGATCAACTTCTACATTAAATCCACTTACTTTTGGAAGACCAGCTAAATATGGATAATTTCCATTATTATCTTTGTAAGAAATAATGTCTAAATTAACAGCTGATGAAATATATACATTAGCACCAATTTTAGCATCTTCTGATAATGCTCCATATGTATTTAATACACGTGCAATTGAATCATCTCCTGTTTGTACTGGAGTTTCTCCATAGATTGCACCAGTTGGCATATTAGATCCTGTACCATAAATAGTAGCAGTGATTAAAGTTTTAGCCATTTTATTGAATAATTCATCAATGATAAAGTCAATAAATGAATCAACAGCCATTTCCTCTAATTTCCATGTAATAACTACATCTTTAGCTAACTCCCAACCAGTTAATTGAAGGTTTTTATATTCTTGACCTTCGTTCTTAGTTTCAGTTGTTTCAGCATACCAATTAGCATCATCTGCTTCAAATAAGTATGGTAAATCAACATTACCTTGAACAGCTAATTTTCTAATGTCTCTAAAGAATGGTGAAGCCTTTTCCATTAACTCCATTAATTCCATTCTGACACTTGTTGGAATAAATAATCCACCATTATTAATTCCTTGTGTATCTGCATCAGAAGCTACAAATTCTGTTGCAGTTGTAGTAATGGCATCTCCTAAAGCTCTTTTTTCTTCTGCAGTGAATTTATCATCTGATAAACCCATTACTTTTTTAGCCCAAGCAGTACGATACTCTGGACTAGATAAATTATACTTTCTTTCTTCGTTCATATTCTTTTCCTCCATTTTTTTTGCTTTTACTGCTGATTTTTCTTCTACAGCAGAAGCTTCTTTTTCATTTTCATTATGTTCTGAAATTAATTCAGACTCTTCTGTTAGAGCAGTTGCTTCTTGATCTAACGAATCAACTTCTTTTTCTAATTCTTCAACTTTGTTGACATCTTCAACTGTATCCAATTCAGATCTAATTTCAGTCTTACGTTTATCTATTTCAGCCTTACGTTGCTCTATTTCTTGTAATCTATTCATATAGACCTCCTCATATTTTTTAGTTCTTTTTGGCCTCCTAAATTCCATCTAAAAATACTTCTCCAAGTATTTATTAAAACGACTTAGTTAGTCTCCACCAACAAAAAAGGAACTCTCCAGTTCCTTTCCCATAATCGCATTAACCTAATTTTGATATTAGTCTTTCTTTTGCCTTTTTTAAGGCTTCTTTAGCTTCATATTCTTTTCTAAGTTCAGCTCTTCTCTTTAAGAAATCATCAGATATATTTCTAGCAACAGATACATCAGTTCCATTATAAAATGGTTGATCCACTACAGATACATCAAATAATTTACCAATTTTGGTAATTGTTCTTGTATCTGACTCATAATCATACTCATCTTCTTCTACAGTGAAACCAAAACTTTGCTTATCAATCAATTGTGTTTTAATTGCATTAAATATATTTCTATGATCTGATATATCTTCTTGTAAAAATGCATCAATACTTAAACCAGTCCCATCTGTATCAAGTTTTAATGATTTATTTCTTGTTCTTGCCAATATAATAAAACTATCATTATGATTATATCTCAAAACAACATCTGACATATCAGCTTCATCAAAAGCAGTTGGAGCAATAACTTCTGTATATCCATAATAAGTTTCTGGACTATTAAAAACTACTGCATATCCTTTTATTTCCATTTTATTGTCTTCTGCTTCTGATGCTCTTAATTGAATATCTAGTTTTCTAATTTCCTTCTCCTTCATTTTCTTCATCTCCCTCCTCATTTTCATCATTAGAATCATCAATATTATTATTTTGCTGATGATTCTGATCAATTAATATCTTTTGGCCTTCTCCATCTGGAAGAGGAGCCATATTAAACACTTCTCTTAACTCGTCAACATAAAAGATATTACCTCCATATCTTAATATTTCAATTTTTGTCTTATTAGAAGCATATTGTAATCTATTACTCTCAAATATTATTTCATGACCATAATTCTTTTCTGTTGGAGTGAAAATCTTGTCAGTAAATTCTAATGACATTTGAATACCAATTGGCTCTAATACAGACTCATAAAAAGCATTCCATTCATCTTCATTGTATTTTGATTGAATAATGTTTTCATTTAAACCAAAATAAGAAAGTATCTTATTATCAATACTTTTTGCTTGTTCTGCTGTCGCTACTGTCGGCTTTAACTCAACAGGATCGAAAGTTGTTGTTGCATCTAATCCACCGATACCAGTAGTATTATCTGCATCCATAAAATCTTTAACAAATTGGTCTCTCATCTTTTTTACATCTTCTGGTTTTAAAATTGACTTAGTTGATTTTAAAACACCTCTAATGCTTTGAGTAGTTTTTATTGCGTTTATGATACCTTCATCTAAAACGTGTTTAAATGAAAGCACTTTTACCAATGGTCTTTGACTACCTCCGACCAGTCCATCTAAATCATTGAATCTAGTTAAATGAATACAATCTGAATAAGGCACAAATCTTTCTTTATTTCTTCCAAATTTGAATTTAACCCATATTTTACCTTGATGTTCATAAAATTTACCTTCACTAAAATCTAATGGATATAATCCTGTTAGTTTATAGTTTTCATCTCGTTGAACATATATAATAGAATCGTTATAAAAAAACAAATTTGAAACAACTTGATAATAGAATTTATATGCATTTTGTAATTCATTTGGCTTTTTAGCAACATAATTTGAAATTTTATCCTGCTCTCTTCTTTTCTTTCCAGCAAAATCACTTAAATGTACAGGATGCATTTTTGCTGCATTTCTAGCAATCGTATCAACACAAGTTATTACATCTGGATCATTTACAAAATCTCCGTTGTATCTTGTAAAAACTGCTTTTCTACCATCAATAATCTCTATTTCTGTTGAAGTAGAAGGTTGCTTTGTATTAGAATTATTACCAAATATATTCTTAAAAATACTTCTCCATTCCATATTAAACCTCCTCATTAATATAATTTAAAAATTCTTGTTGCTTATTTACATACAGCACATAAGCATCCATTAAACTTGCAGCACCATCAATTCTTTGACGTGCTTTTTCTTTTGATAACATAATATTTTCGTTATCATCAACTTTTACAACAACATTTGATAAATTCCATTTTAGAATCGGATTGTTGTTGTAATTTATTTTTTTATCCATTAAATCTGCTTTCATTTGTTTTAATGGAGCAGATTCTGTTTTATATCCTTGTCTTATTTCTACCATATCAAAACCATTTTCTATCATTTCATCACACCAAAATTGTGCGTTCCACGAATCATATCCTACCCACAATGGTCTTAAATCAAATTCTTGAACTTGCTCCAAAAACCATAGTGTTACATCATGATAGTCGATTTTTGACGTTCCTGATAATCTTACTAATCCTGCTGCTAACCATTTATCATATGGAATTTTATCTTCAATTACTTTTTTTTCTAGTAAATTAGTAGGAATCCAATACATTTGCTTAACTCTTATTTCACCTTTTACTACTCCAAGTATTGTTGCAGAAGTTAAGTCAGTTGTACTGGATAAATCACATCCTCCAATACAATAACTATCTTTCCATTCTTTATATACTTTTTCATTATTAAGATCATCAAAAGTTAGCCATGAATTTAAAGAATTTTGTCTAACATTAAAATCCTTACATAGTAAATTAACTAATTCTATTGGATTGTTTTTTGCTCTTTGTACTTTTTCTCTTAGATTTTTTATTGATTTTATTCTTCCTAAAGATGGGTTTGCTTTAAACCAACATTCTTCATCAGTCCACTCATTTTCGTTATCCAATTCATAAATAACAGGCAATAGTGTTTCATCTTCAATTGTTCCATCTATTACCTGGGAATCATAATCGTATTCTATATCAAATACATTTTCTCTTACAGTTCCCATAGTAGATGTTTCTAAATATATTGGTTGAGTTCTTGCTCCCATTGAATCATAGGTAACATCTAATAAATTCTTATCTTTCCATGCATGGACCTCATCAGCTATTACCAAGTGAGCATTTAATCCATCCAATGAATTAGAATCACTTGATAAAGCTCTAAAACTAGAATCATTATCATCATAATAAATTCCACCGATTAGACATCTTATTCTTTTGGCTAATGCTGGACTCTTTTTAACCATTTTTTTTGATTCTTCCCAAACAATTTTTGCTTGTTCTTTCTTTGTCGCAACAGAATAAATTTCTGCTCCACCTTCTCCATCTTTTGTAAGCATATATAATGCAATACCTGAATCTAAAACAGATTTACCATTTTTTCTAGCTACGAATAATACAGCTTTTTTGTACTTTCTCAAGCCTGTATCTTTATCTACAAATCCAAACAAGGATTGTAAAAATGCTTTTTGAAATAGTTCTAGTTTCAAAGGTTTACCATTCCAAATACCTTTTGATTGGCGACAATACTTTTCAATAAAATGAATACATCTTAGACTTTTTCTTTCATCAAAAATATAAGTATGGGTTTCATTTTCACCTGTCGCCTTATTAAAAAAAGAAACCGTTTTTGGTTTCTTTAAATCCATGACTAGCCTTTGATAAATTGTCTTGACTTTCTTACAGACTTTATTAGGGTTTTTCTCAATCCACTTGTAATATTCTTCTATATATGTCATAGATCATCATTGTCAAAGTCATCAATATTACCTGATCCAGAATCTGGTAATAAGTCATTTACTTGTTTGACTGTGGATTGATAATTTTTAACCAAAGAATTATACTGCACTAAAGCTGGATTAGCTCTTTCAACAAAGTATTTACCTTGATCCATTAGAGTGACTACACCTTTACTTTTAATCTCTTTTTGAAGTTTATTAATTGTTGTTTTCATAAACTCTAATTCTTTGACTAAAGATAATCCTAGCATTCCCTTATCGTCATCCATTTTATTGAAAGTAGTTTTTAATTTTTTAAAATTAACTGGCTTGATTTTATCCATTTTATCCTCCTTTCAGCAAAGATGGGGGGATATGCACGATTATGAGCAATTTTTGAAGGCTCTGGCCTCGGTTTCTCATATGGCACTGTGCTATCTTATATAGCCCCCCTTATCTTAAAATTAAATTACCTTGCTCATCGAAAGTATATTCACTTCTAGTAACTTGATCTTGATGATGTTCAAGTTCATGACATTCTTTGCAAATTCCTTCTAAATTATTTTCATTTAAAGCAATAGCATCATCATAAACGTTCTCATTGTCTAAGTATATTTTATGATGAACTATCCCAGTTCTTCTTTTTTCTTTAGGTAGATAATCACTTAATCCATTTACATACACTGGCTTATGACATCTATTGCATAATAGATGTTGTTTAATCCATATATTATTCTTTACTTGCTTCCATGCTTTGGAATTGTAAAAGCTTTTTCTTACACCATAGCTCATTATTTAACTGCTTTTTCTACTTTTTTTGTAGGCTTTGTTGCTTGTTCTTTCTTCTCTTCTTTAACAACTCCAAGCTCTTCTATTAAGTTAAGTTCTAATAACTTATCTGCACGTTCTCTAGTTATGACTCTCTCATAATTAGGATCTTCTGGATTAGCTCTAATAATAGTACCTAACTCTAAATCAAAGTAATCTCTTATGCATCTAACTTTAACTTTCATATTCTTTTCCTCCTTCCAAGTGCTTTTCCCTGGAGCTAATATCTTGCTCCAATCATCTTCTGGTGGAACGTATTTAAAAGGAGATGCTTTCCTCTCAAACATCTCCTTTACTATTTCATCTACGTTATTCATACCCCAATCACATTCTAATCTCATATTATCATCAATAGGTAATTCCTTACATATGGTTAATGGAGTAGTTACACATGGTACTCCATATGACCATGCTTCATTAATTGTATAACAGTATGTTTCCATATCATTAGATAATTGAATAACATAATCAGCCATTGATATGTATGGTCTTACATCGACTCTAGGAGTCATTAGTGTAACATTTTTTGATTTAATTGTGAAATTAACTGGATTAGAAAATATTAAAAACAGATAATGTCTACCTGTTTTTTCACAATACTTATCTAATGAATCAATTAATTGTAGTGTCCTTTTTCCACCTTTAACCTCATCATCTAATCTTCCAGCACTAACTAATATTAGTACTTTTTCTTTTGGCTCAATTGTCAATGGATTATAACACTTTTTTGTTTTAATATCCATTCCTAGTTTCTTACCATATTCATCTAATTTAGATGCAGCAAAATTAGATACTCCAATAAAATCATCTAATCTTCTATCGGTAATCGGTGGCCTATAACCTATTTCTTCATAATTAGCATGAGAAACAAATGTATTTTTCTTTGAAATAACATCATCCATCATATCAATATTAAAATTATAAAAGGCTTTTTCACATTCCACCACTTCTCCTGGAATATGCTTTTTACATCTTACATATTTTCTCAATCTTGCTAATTGATCAATGTTTGCTTCATCATAGAAAACTGTAATATCCCAATCTTCATATTTTTTAGCTATTTCATAAAGAAATTGTTCTGTTCCACCTATTCTACTAATTTTTTTAAAATAAAATATGTTTTGCATACTAACACTCCTATCAGAAATATTTGTCAATATCTTCTTGAGTTGCTTCCCTAGTATCAGATTCATTATTATCGACACTGCTAATTAAAACATTTAATAAAGAGACAAAAGTCATATCTTTCATCTCTTCTATCGTAATTCCTAATCTTTTTGCTAAAGCGACAACTTCAAATTCATCTATTGGTTTTTCATTATTTGCTTTGTGGGGAAGTTCTTTTATTTCCCCCTGATATGGGTGCTTGTGCAAGATCAACAACATCACTAATCCAGTCTGTATCTTCAAATAAATTAGTTATGGATTTTAAGAAATCCTCAAATGAAGATACCTGGTTTTTATCATTTTCTTGAATCATTGTATAAGCAATTCTTAATAATATTTCTACAACATCATCATATTTTGATAACA
>ODAJ012093990.1_pt1 | contig 35286 bp, 37 predicted proteins | sample 1539241 | NCBI WGS metagenome assembly ODAJ01 (sample SAMN02144231, study PRJEB22623) | gut metagenome | biome: sheep rumen | host: Ovis aries | place: New Zealand
ATCAATCATGAGCTTGGAATCGATCTGTACGAGCTGATCACAAAGGATGGAACACGTCTGGAGAACGTCCCGAGGGATCTGCTCCCCTCAAAAGGGGAGTTTAAGTACAGCGCGGTATGAAAGGCCCAGGGGAGGGGTCTCTTTTAGGCCCCCACCCCCTTTCATCGCGGCCCTCTTCGAAAAATCTCCGGGGGAGTAATTCCAAAATGGGGTCTTACTCTCCCGGATTACTATCAAACTTGCACTAACGCAACCCGAAGGAGTTGGAAGTCTGTGAAGACTACTCGAAAAGTTGCTAAGGAACCTGAGTTTCAGGCTCCGCCAGCATTAACTCCGGCGGGGCGAGAGGCCAGGATGGTAGCATATGCTATGGATTTAGCTGAAGAACAGCTTAGAAACGGCACTGCATCATCTCAGGTAATCACTCACTTCCTTAAGTTGGGAACCGAAAACGCTAAACTGGAGCTCGAGCGGCTCCGCAATGAGAACGCACTCATCCAAGCAAAGGCGGATCAGATCAAATCGCAGAAAGAAAACAAGGAACTGTACGCGGAAGCCCTCAAAGCGATGTCGAGATACAGACCGAACGAGAGCGATGAAGACTAGATGCTATTCAGACCTGTGTTTACTTCCTACATTTGAAGAAAGATTCGAATACCTGAAGCTTGTCGGTGAAGTTGGCAAAGATACCTTCGGATTTGACCGATGGATCAACCAACGATTCTATAAATCCCCTGAATGGAAACAAGTAAGACGCGATGTAATCATCCGTGATGAAGGACGAGACCTCGGAGTTGAAGGTTACGAACTTCAAAATGGAATTTACGTGCATCATATGAACCCAATGATTCCTAAAGACATTGTGGACGCGGCTGAATGGATTCTTAATCCTGAGTATTTAATCTGCGTATCTTTAAATACTCATAATGCAATCCATTACGGCGATAGAAGTTTGTTGCCGAAGCTTATTGAGCGTAGGCCAAACGACACATGTCCATGGAAATAGTCATAGGTCAACACAAGGCCTGAAAAATTTTAGTGAAAGGAGGAGCCTTTATGATTCCGCTTGATTCGTCCAGCATCCTGAACAGTATTAAGAAACTGCTTGGCATTTCTCCGGCAGACACCGGGTTCGATCATGAGATCAAGGATTTGATCAACGCAGAATTTCTGACGCTGCATCAGTTGCATGTTGGACCGGAAGAGGGTTTCTCCATTGAAGGACCCGAAGAAGTGTGGAGCAGTTTTACTGATAATATTCGTTTGCTGGACGCAGTAAGACAGTTTATTTATCTCCGAGTCCGATTGATTTTCGATCCGCCAGTCTCATCGGTAGTGGCTGAACAAATGAACAACAGAATTTCTGAACTCGAGTTCCGGCTCAACGTTCAGGCCGAAGGAGATGCAGAAGAATCATGAGCATGACTTATTATGCGGTTACTGATGATCCTAATGAGCTTGCTCACTTTGGCATCAAAGGCATGAAGTGGGGAGTTCGGCACGATAAACCGCGCCATCCCGGATCTCATAGACCAAGAAGCGCCGCTTATAAGAAAGCACAGAATAAGCTCAGCGCTGCTATGAAGAATGGCATCAAAGCCGTTGAAAGGAAATGGAACACTTATAATTCCCCGATTAATAAACAGATCAGAGCCGAAAGACGCTACGAAAAGCAGACTAATCGAGCACTTGAGAAAGCTCGTAAAGGCAAGTTGAAATACGGCAAGCTTACTGATGATCAGGTGTATCGTATTACAGAAAGACTGGCATTGGAGCGTAATGCTCGTCAGCTTTCTGAAGCTGAGAAAACATGGGGCAAGCGTTTAAGAGAATCTATCGGAGAAGGCGTTATTGCCGGAGTTGGTTCCGGTGTTGGACGCATTGTCTCTGAAAAAGTCAGTCGTAGGTCTACATTGAAGACCGATCGTTTGCGTGCAGAACAACAGAATCAACTTAACAGAGAATTCGAGAGACAAAAAGATCGTTATGAAAATAGTCAAAGACGATTAAAGGAAAAGGCTAGAGATGCAGTAAATGCTGACTATTACAGAACTGCTTATGAAGAGGGAGACTCTTTAAAATATAGGTCTGCTGATAGAAGAGCCAAGTACCTTGCTGATGTTAAGAAACGCAACAAAGATAAAGACTATTCTGCGAACATTCAGAAAATATATGATGAACAAAGCGCTAAAGTTAGAGCGCAGAATGACGCTAAATTGCTTGATGATGATAAGCGTGGAAATCGTAAAAATGTTGTTAAGATGGAGCCAACGCAAGTCAAGTATTTAGATCCGATTACAGGCAAATCAAAAACTGGATCTGCTGTTCAGGCTCTTGATGCTTGGAATACTGCGCATGAGAATGTTAATAAGTACGGAAATGCTTATTATGATTCTATGAACAATTCTCTTGCCAAAATAAAAGCAGATGAGGCTCACAATCGTGAGATTGCTAAAAGAGATAAGGCGTTTAATGAGGCAATGAGAAGCAAACAGCAGCAAGATGCCCAAAGAGAATCTGCTAGAATTCAGAGAGAACAAGAGCGCCAGGCAAGAATTTCTGGAAGTCGTCGTAGAAGAGACAGAAACGGAAGGCGCTAATTGAGACTGTCAAACACAGCCACGCCAAAATATTATGGTCAGTTTCGTGAGGCGGTAAAAAGAGGAGAGATTCCCGTTTGCCGCGAGATATCCATGGAGATGAACCGGATTGACGCATTGATTGCCAATCCAGGTGTTTATTATGATCCGGAGCCTGTTGAAGGATTCATTGCATTCTGTGAGGGAGAGCTCACCTTAACAGACGGCAGCGACCTGAAACTTCTGGATTCATTTAAACTGTGGGCTGAGCAGGTATTCGGTTGGTATTACTATGTCAAACGAAGCGTTCCTGTAAAAGGCCAGGACGGAATCTCTGTTCATTACGAACAAAGAACAATCCGTAAACGACTGACCACTAAACAATTTCTGATCGTAGGACGAGGCGCCGCAAAGTCGGTTTATGCAAGTTGCATACAGAATTATTTTCTGAACATCGATCCGAGTACAACGGATCAGATCGTTACAGCCCCCACGATCAGGCAGGCTGAAGAAACTTTGGCTCCGATCAGGACCTCAATCACGAGATCCCGCGGGCCTTTGTTTAAATTCCTTACAGAAGGGTCTCTCCAGAACACGACGGGGTCCAAGGCAGACCGCTGTAAGCTAGCATCCACGAAAATGGGTATCCAAAACTTTATTACTGGATCCATCGTGGAAACTCGCCCCATGTCCATCGACAAACTTCAGGGCCTTCGCTGTAAAGTGGCAACCCTTGACGAATGGCTGTCCGGAGATATCCGTGAAGACGTCATCGGCGCCATCGAGCAAGGTGCTTCCAAACTGGACGATTATCTGATCGTCTGCACCAGTTCCGAAGGCGTTGTCCGAAATTCTATCGGCGACACAATCAAAATGGAACTGATGAGCATCCTGAAAGGCGAGTACAACAACCCGCATGTTTCCATCTGGTATTACAAACTGGATGATGTTAAAGAGGTAAACAATCCCAGCATGTGGGTAAAGGCCAATCCGAATCTTGGCAAAACCGTCACTTATGAAGCTTACCAGCTAGATGTCGAAAGAGCAGAGAAAGCGCCGTCGACGAGAAACGATACGCTGGCTAAGAGATTCGGCATACCATGCGAGGGTTTCACTTATTTCTTTACTTACAAGGAAACTCTCCCTCATCGCAAAAGAGATTTCTGGAATATGCGCTGTTCCATGGGCGTCGACCTTTCGAGAGGCGACGACTTCTGCGCATTCACATTTCTGTTCCCGATCGGCGATGGGTCATTTGGTGTAAAGACGAGATGCTATATTACCTCGTCTACGTTTGCAAACCTGCCTTTGGCAATGCGGCAGAAGTATGAAGAATTCATCAATGAAGGCACCCTTGTAATTATGGAAGGGACCATGCTCGACATCCTTGAGGTGTATGACGAGCTGCAAACGTTTATAGACAATTCTCGATATCAGGTGGAGTCGGTTGGTTACGACCCATACTATGCAAAAGATTTTATCGAGAAATGGGAACAGAATAACGGGCCGTTTGGCATTGTCAAGGTTCCGCAGGGAGCGAGAACCGAGTCCGTACCATTGGGCGAAATTAAGAAGCTGGCGGAGGATCGTATGCTGATATTCGACCAGCAAATGATGTCATTCACCATGGGTAACGCGATTACCCTGGAAGATACAAACGGTAACCGGAAATTAATGAAGAAGCGACATGAGCAAAAGATTGACTCTGTTGCAGCGTTAATGGACGCGCTGGTCGCTTATAAACTTTATCGAGACGCATTTGAATGACATGGAGGTACAGAGAAATGTACGAGAACGAATACATGTATGCCATCGAGCGCAATGGCGATTATCTTGCGCACTACGGCATCAAAGGAATGAAGTGGGGTGTCCGCAAAGCAATTGAACGCGGAAACTCCAGGGCTCTGAGCCGGCAGTATGCCAAAGCTCAGAAGAAGTTGGCGAAGCTTGAAAAGCGTGCGGCCAATGGTAAAAAGTATGCTAAACGAGCTGCTGCTCTTGGTGCAGGAGCTGCGGCTGCTGGTGGACTCGCTGCCGTAGGCACAGCTGGTGTTGCTAATGCCAGTCGTTTTGTTGGTAGAGCAGGGCACGGAGCAATGGACGCAGCCGGTCGCGGAATGCTAGCCGTCGGCAACAAAATGAAGCAGCTTGGTATTCGTGGTGGTGGAAGAGTTGCTGCGGCAGGTCTTGCTACACGTAATGCATCAACCGGTGTTGGCCTTGCTGGAAGAAATGCCGGGCGCGCAATTGAAAACTGGGGTAAAAGCAACAGCTTAGCTTCTGATGCGGTGAGAAAATATGGGACTCTCGGTCTTGGAAAAGCGTCCAATGCAGCTGAAGCAGCTTCTCAGGCTGCTAAATATAGCGATAGAGTTAAAAAGGCCGGAGGTATTACTAACAACACTATCGCCCGTATCGGTGCTGGCGCTGTTGGTGCCGGTCTTGCTGCTGGTGCTGGTTACAATGCTTATCGTGCTGCTACGACTAAGCGTGCTGCCCGCAAGGCTGCTGAATTCCGTAAGGCTATGAATGAGTCCTTCAGAGGTACTCAGTATGCTAACGGTGCTCCGAGGCAGGGAAACCGCAAAAAGCGCCGTCGTTAACTGCGTGATATGAAGTAATCAAAAATGAGGTGATTGGATGCCCTCATTAGGTCAGAGGCTTGCACACGCGTGGAACGCCTTTAAAAACAAGTCAGACCCTTTTGAGTCTGTTAATCCGCTGACCGTCGGATACAGTAGTGCCAATCGCCCCGATCGAGTGCGACTGACGCGAGGAAATGAACGGTCCATTGTAACAGCGGCCTACACCCGGATTGCCGTGGACGTATCCAATGTGGATATTCGGCACGTGCGCACAGACGGGAAAGGTCGACTTACAGAAATTTTACACTCACCGTTGAATGACTGCCTGTCTTTGTCTGCCAATACGGATCAGACCGGACGGCAGTTTATTCGTGATGTGGTGGTGTCCATGTTCGATGAAGGTTGCGTAGCCATTGTTCCGGTCGATACGGATGTGAGCCCGAAGATTACCGGAGGGTTTGATATCCTGAGCATGCGCACAGGAAAGATTACCCAGTGGTATCCCGAAGATGTTAAGGTTCTTCTCTTTAATGAGCAGAAAGGCATCAAGGAAGAGATCATCGTGCCTAAGAAGATGTGCGCGATCGTTGAGAATCCTTTCTACAGCGTCATGAACGAACCGAACTCCACCCTTCAGCGCGTGATCCGCAAACTGAACCTGTTGGACTTTACGGATGAGCAGAACAGCTCCGGGAAGCTCGACATTGTTGTTCAGTTACCGTACACGATCCGTACAGAACAGCGCATGGTTGAGGCGGAGAGACGGCGCAAGAAGCTGGAGGATCAGCTGGCAAAATCGAAATACGGCGTTGCCTATCTCGATGCTACCGAAAAGGTAACACAGCTGAACCGTGCAGTGGAGAACAACTTCAAAGAACAGGTGGAATGGTTTACTACGTTCCTTTACGGTCAGCTCGGTATTCCCATGGAAGTGTTCTATGGAACCGCCGATGAGAAGACGATGCTGCGCTACCAGAATGGAACGCTGGAAACCATCCTGAACGCCATCTGTGACGAAATGTCCCGAAAGTTCCTGACCAAAACGGCAAGAACTCAGGGGCAGACCATCATGTACTTCCAGGATCACTTTAAGCTTGTGCCTGCCGAGAAGATGGCAGACCTTGGCGATAAGTTCATCCGGAATGAAATCATGACGGCTAACGAAGTACGGGCGAAGCTTGGACTGCCTCCCGCGGATGATCCGAAGGCGGACGAACTGCGCAATCCGAATATGCCCGAACAGGAGGATTCCGGCATCGAAGAAGAGCCGGTTGATCCCGAGGAGCTGGAAGAAGCAAGGGAGACCCTGCTGAATGCCGGCCTGGAAGAGGCAGATCTGAAAGATTTGTCCGACAACGAAATTGTGGATCTGGCAGAAGAGTACAACAGTCAAAATGGTGAGAAAGAACCTGAAGAGGCTGTTCCCAAACGCTCGACTGCGTGATCACAGGAGGTAAAAGCACATGCCACAAAATCGCCTGTATGATTTTGCGGGGTGGGCCACCGTAAACAATGTAAAGTGCACAGACGGACGAACGATCCGTAAGAATGCTTTTATTGAAAACGACGGCGAAACTGTACCGCTCGTATTTCAGCATCAGCATAGCGATCCGGAAAACGTACTGGGGCATTGCCTTCTGGAGAATCGTGATGAAGGCGTTTACTGTTACGGCTGGTTCAACAGAAACCCCAAAGCACAGGCCACCAAGGAAGCTCTTGGAAACGGCGATCTCGACGCGCTGAGCATTTATGCCAATCAGTTGGTTCAGCACGGTGGAGACGTGGTCCATGGGCAGATCCGGGAGGTCAGTGTTGTACTCACCGGGGCAAACAAGATGGCCAGGATCGAAAACCTGACGTTTGCTCACAGTGACGGAACATATGATACCGATGATGAAGAAGCCCTGATCTGTATGGGCGAAGACAGCATTGTCGAGCTTTATCACGGTGAATCTGATGAGGAGGATGCAGATATGGATTTTGATGAGATCCTCGAGAGTATGACTGATGAACAGCGTGCTCTTGTTGAGGCCGCTTATGAACAGGGCCAGGCGGATGTCATTGACGATCTGAGTGACGAAATGGACGACGAGGAAGCCGATGAAGACGAACTCGAAGACGAGGACGATTACGAAGACGAAGAAGATGACGACGAAGAATTTGACCCTGAAGACTACGAAGACGACGAGGAGTACGAGGACGATGAAGAGTACGACCTGGCTCTCGCGCAGTCTATGTTTGGAGGTAACGATATGAAGCGCAATATTTTCGAAGGCGATGAAAGCGTCGCCACGGGCAACACCCTTTCCCATGCGGAAACCGAAGCGATTTTCTCTGATGCGAAGAAGAGCGGCAGCCTGAAGGAGTCCGTTCTGGCCCATACCGCTGAGTATGGTATCGATCAGATTGACTGGCTGTTCCCGGATTACAAAAATTTAAATAATCCGCCTGAGTTTATCAAGCGGGATACCGGCTGGGTTGCTGGCGTGATGGGCGCTGTGCATCACACTCCCTTCAGCCGCATTAAGAGCATGTTCGCGGATATTACCGAAGACGAAGCTCGTGCGCTTGGTTATATCAAGGGCAACCGGAAGAAGGAAGAAGTCTTCACGCTGCTTAAGCGGACGACCGATCCTCAGACCATTTACAAGAAGCAGAAGCTCGACCGCGATGATGTGATCGACATCACTGACTTCGACGTTGTTGCCTGGATCAAGGGCGAAATGCGGATGATGCTGGACGAGGAAATCGCCCGTGCTATCCTGATCGGTGATGGCCGGAATCCCTCCAGCGATGACAAGATTTCTGACAGCCATATTCGTTCCATCTGGAAGGATGACGATCTGTTCTCCATCAAGGTGAAGGTGACCGCCGAGACTGGTGTTGCTCATGCCAAGAGCCTGATCAAGAAGATCATCAAGGCCCGTGCGCAGTATCGTGGCTCCGGCAACCCGAACTTCTACACTACCGAGAGTGTTCTGACCGAAATGCTGCTGCTTGAAGACGGCATCGGTCATTTCCTCTATCCCACCAAGCAGGCCCTGGCGACCGCTCTGCGCGTGAACGATATCATCACCGTACCCGTGTTTGAGCAGGCTGGTACCCGCAGCGAAACTGTTGGCAGCACCACGACTGAATATGACCTGCTGGGCATCATCGTGAACCTGAAGGACTACAACGTCGGCGCCGACAAGGGTGGCTCTGTGAACATGTTCGATGACTTCGACATCGACTACAACCAGCAGAAGTATCTGATCGAAACCCGTTGCAGCGGTGCTCTTGTGAAGCCCTTCTCTGCTCTTGTTATCGAAGCCGAACATACCACTCCTGCGTTCCTGGATATTGAGCCTTCCATGAAGCCGAAGCCCTGGGCTAAGGCCGGTGGATCTGTGCAGCCTCAGCCGGTAAACCCTTAATTAGCGTCGCACTTGCACCGGAGAGTGCTGACGCGGAGGCATTTGGTGTTGAAGCTACTGACATACAGAGCAATCTGGCAGTTAGCGGAAATGCCTTCACCGGTACACTGAAAAACATCAGTGACGGCACAGTTTGGGATTCTGGTACATGGAGCGCTGAAGAATCCACTGGACATTTTATGTTTGTAAAAGCAACTGGTGTTCCTGAAGGAGCCGTTGCCACAGTCGAACTGTATAATGGTGTTCACCCCGCTGTAACTCTTGATAGTGATATGAATGTTGTTGTGCGCGTAACCAATAAGGATACGCAGAAACTCGTTCTGACTGTAAAGAGTAATAGTGTGGTTGAAACCAAGACTTATAGCCTGAAGGGCCTGACCCTGGCTTCCTAAGGAGTGGTTGCAATGGCCCGATTTCACGGGGAAGTCGGCTTCATCCGAACGGTGGAGTACGACCCGATCAATCATCCCAGCGTATGGCGTGAGGAAGCTTCCGAAAGGGAGTATTACGGAGACGTAATGCGCAACACTCGTCGCTGGGATCAAAATGGAAGCGGAACCAATGAAAATCTGGTCATTAACAACACCATCAGTATTGTTGCCGATTCGTTTGCGAACGAGAACATCGGCGCAATGAGATATGTGAGATGGCATGGGGATCTCTGGAGCATCACTAATATTGAGATCCAGAGACCCCGTATCATCCTCACGATTGGAGGATTGTACAATGGCCCGGACGCGAGTGGAGCTTGACAGGATTCTGAGGAAAACACTTGGCTCGAGCAATGTGTACTTTGATCCTCCGGAATCCTTTAAGCTTAAGTACCCCTGTATCATTTACAGCCTGGGAGGCCATTCCGAAACATTTGCCGATAACGCACAATATTACGGAATGAAGCGATACAGTCTTCTCTATGTTACCCAGAACGCGGATGATCCGATGGCGGAAACGCTGGATGAGCTTCAGTATTGCCGCCTCACAAGACCGTACACTTCGGACGGTCTTTTTCATTACGCGTATGAGATCTATTTTTAACGGAGGTACAAACCTATGAGTAAAATGAAATGGCATCAGGCCGGTGAACGTAGGATTGAGGCCGGCGTAAGCGATGTTGCTCTGTACACCATGGGCACTAGCGGTTATGACACCGGCGTTGCCTGGAATGGTGTTACTGCCATTAATGAGAACCCCAGCGGCGCTGACGTTACCGACCTGTATGCTGATAACATCAAGTATGCCAGCATGCGGGCTGCCGAGAAGTTTGGCTACACTGTGGAAGCCTTCACCTACCCGGACGAGTGGGCGGAGTGCGACGGTAGTGCGCAGGCTCTGAGCGGCGTATACCTTGGTCAGCAGCCCCGTAAGGCTTTCGGTCTAGTTTACAAGAGCAATATCGGTGATGAAGCGCATCCTGGTATGGACACCGGCTTCAAGCTTCACATCATCTACAACAGCACCTGCTCTCCTTCCAGCCGCGGTTATACCACGATCAATGATAACCCCGACGCTATCAGCTTCAGCTGGGAAGCGAACAGCACCCCTGTTGATGTAACCGGCTATAAGGCCACCAGTGAGATTACCATTGACAGCACGAAGTTCATTGATTCTTCAACTCATGCGATCAATGCCAAACTGCAGCTGCTGCTGGACACCCTGTATGGCCGTGATGCCGACCAAAGCGCTAGCATCACCGCTCTGACCCCGACTCTGGTGGATCCGAACACGGTTCTTTATATTCTTGATCATGGCACCATGCCGAGCACCTAATACGAACTTTTGAGGAGAGCACTTCTGAGCACGGAGGTGCTCTCCTTATTTTCAATGACTATTTTTTATGACCCCGAGAAGAGAAAGGAAGGACAATACTATGCTTAAGAAACTGATTAAATACACAGATTACAACGGAAATGAACGCCAGGAAAATTTTTATTTCAACCTGAATAAGGCTGAACTGATGGAAATGGAAACAGAAGTAACTGGTGGTATGCGCCAGCTGCTTGAATCCATTATGGAAAAGCAGGATATTCCGAAGATCATGAGCGCCTTCAAGACGATTATTCTGAAATCGTATGGCGAGAAATCTCCGGATGGCAGACTGTTCAACAAGAGCCCCGAGCTTTCCAACGCGTTTACTCATACCGAAGCTTACAACGTACTGTATATAGAACTTCTCTCCGATGCGAAGAAGGCTGCGGCGTTTATTACTGCCCTGATGCCGGAAGACATGCGTGGCGACAGGGAAGAGAATACGCTGACACCCATCGGAAAGGAAGAGCCGGTGAAGCAGGAGGATGACGGCAACGCTCGCCTGCTGAACGTTGTGAAGTAAGGAGACGGATGAGAGGATGCTTATTCTGAAAATCCCAGAACAGGAGTATTACAGCAATGAAACAGGCGAGTTTTCCTATTGCAGAGCTGTTACGCTGAAACTGGAGCATTCTCTGGTTTCCATCTCCAAATGGGAATCAAAATGGAAGAAACCTTTTCTGACGATGGAAGCCAAGACACCAGAAGAATTTATCGACTATATCCGTTGCATGACGATCAATCAGGATGTACCGGATGAAGTGTATGAACTGCTTGGCTATGACAACGTCAGAAAGATCGAAGAATATATCATGGATCCTGCTACGGCCACAACGGTAAAAGACCGGAGAACCGGAAGAGGATCCGCAGAAATACCGACCTCGGAACTGATTTATTACTGGATGATTTCGAATGGAATTCCTTTCGAATGTGAGAAGTGGAGACTGAATCGTTTGCTTACACTGATTAAAGTGTGTAATGCCAAGGGGAATCCGCAGCAAATGAGCAGGCAGGAGATTTACGCCATGAACGCAGCATTGAACAGTTCAAGGAGGGCGGCGACAGGAAGCAGAGGATAACGGAGGCGAGACACATGAAGATTAACTTTGAGCATCGCGGTAACTTTAACCGCTTTGAGAGATTTCTCGTCAAGTCTCTTCATGTGTCTCCTCTGATTGTCCCCATCCTGGAGAAGTACGGAAGACAGGGTGTGGAAGCACTGAAGGAAGCCACGCCTAAAGATACCGGGAAGACTTCAGAAAGCTGGACCTACAAGATTGTTAAGAATGACAAAAACAGATACGAGATTGTGTGGTCCAACACAAACGTACAGAACAACGTAAATATTGCAATCCTTTTGCAGTATGGTCACGCCACGAGAAGTGGCGGATTTGTAAAGGGAACAGACTATATCAACCCCGCGATCGAAAAGGTGTTCAAGGGGATGGCTGACGAAGCGTGGAAGGAGGTACAGCATGCCACAAACGGTTGATGAGCGGATTGTAGCTGCAAAATTTGACGCATCAGACTTTGAAAAAGGCGTCGACAAAACAGTTAAAAAGCTGGATGAGCTGAAGAAAAGTCTTGATCTGAAAGATGCTACAAAATCCGTCAAAGAGCTTGCTGAGAAGACAAAAGTCTCCACGGACTCGATGAGCAAATCCCTTGATACACTGACGAATCGATTTACTACCTTTACGGGGATGATTAAACAGAGAATCCTCGGAGGCCTCGCAGATGAGGTTGCCGGGGTTTTTCTCAAAATGGAACAAAGCGTCGTTGGCTTTATTAAGAGCATTAGTAGTGATCAAGTTGCTTATGGCATGAGTAAATATGAGCAGATGCTTACTTCTGTTCGTATTATGATGAGTGCCGGAGAAACGGAAGGATCTGCTTACGAAGCAATTGGACAGCTTCGAGATTATTCTGACCAAACTTCTTATAGTCTCAGTCAAATGACTGACGCGCTAAGTAAGCTTAGAGCAGCTGGTGTTGATCTTGATACAGCTACAAAAAGCGTAGAAGGTATTGCCAACGCATGTGCAAACGCAGGTATTAACGCGACAGATGCACAAAGAGCCTTTTTTAATCTGTCTCAGGCATATTCCAGCGGTGTGTTGAAATATACAGATTATCGCAGTCTGGAATTGCTTAACATGACAACGGCAGATTTTAAAAAGCAGATTCTGGAAGCAGCTGTTGCGGCAGGAACTCTTGAAAAGACAAGCGATGGCGTTTATAAAACAATCAGCAAGAATAACAAAAAAGTAACAGCTGGAAAGAAAGTAACAGAGAAAAATCTGCAGGATATGCTGCGGTATAATTTTGTTACTTCCGACGTAATGAACGAACTGTTTGGCGGGAAGTTTTTCTTTGATGAAGCCAAGTTCAGAGAATATAAAAGAAAATATAATTCTTTGGACGAAGCTGTTGCTGCTGCAAAGAAAGACTATGGCGAGACTGCTGTTAATGCGTATCTGGCGGCTCGTGAAGCAAGAAGCTTTACAGATGTTGTAAATACTCTGAAAGACGTTGTGTCAACAGGATGGAGTACAAGTTTTGAGCATCTATTCGGTAAGCTTGAACAAGCAAAGAACTTTTTCACACAGCTTGCTGAAGGCGAATTAGCCGATGTTGTATATAAGATCGGTGAATATCGAAACGCAATCTTGGGTTATTGGAATGCTGTGGACGATGGAAGTGCCGGCGGCGGAGAAGTATTCAGACAGACGATTCTGAATATTGCTGAAGCTCTTGGCACATTGTTAAAATCTTTTCTTCAGATTCTTCCTGGATTTGACGAGCTTGATAACGAAGAAGGACAAGCGCAGACTCAGCTTCAGAAGTTGGGCGATCGTATGTTCATGTTCAGTATGAAAGTTCGTGATATGTCTGTTAAGATTAAACAGGCAGCCAACGATTTTAATACTTTAATGAACAGTCCAATCATGGGAAGAGAAGGTCCAACCAGAATTGAAGTCATTAGAAAAACGTTAAGTAATTTGTTGAATGTGTTTGCAATTGCCGGAAGAGTTGTTGCGATTGCAATGAATGGAATTAACAAGGCGTTTTATGTTTTGGCTCCTGTTATCGATGGTATTAGTATCCTTCTCAACAAGATTACTGAGCCCATTACAAATCTGAAGGACAATGAAAGCTTCTTCAGAGGCATTGAAGACAGCATCGATAATATCCTAACAATTCTTACGCCAATCGCAAATGTTATTGGCGAAGTCGTTGTATTCCTTGGAGATATTGCAGCGTTCTTTGTACAGATGTCTTTGGATACTGTGACGACGAACATTACATTCTTCTCTGATGCACTTGGTTTCTTTATGGAACTGTTTACCGGAAACTCTGCGCAGAAGATGAAAGATGGCGAGGGCGTTCTTGATAAGATTCGTAACGACTTTGAAGGCATCAAGAATGCGTGTAGAGAAGGTTTGACTGCTGTCGGAAATTTCTTTACTGCGCTGCTTGGCGACATAAAGAAGCTTCTCGGACTTACCGAAGGTGAGAATGCTGAAGCTGGTCAAAATGGTGGAATTTTCTCAGGAGTTATCAATTTCTTCAATACGAACGAATTTGTGCAAAACGCAAAGAACTGGGTAAACCAGGCAATCGTTGATGTAGGTAACTTCATCAAGAGTATTCCCGGCAGAGTAAAACAGTTCGGTGCGAATATTTACCAGACACTGAGAGGACTGTTCTTTGAAGAGCAGGTTGTTTATAACGGCAAGCAGTGGGAATCCACAACTGTATTGACTCCTCTTGGACGTTGGCTGGATGGAATTATTAAGAGTATTAAAGATTTCGTGATCGATATTCCAAACAAGATCGTCTCTGCTGTAGGAACGATCGGAAGCTGGATCGATAGTCTATTTGATGCGTGGTTTGGCGGAAGTGGCAACGTTGCTGCATCGACCGATAAATCAGTCATCGCTGCTATGAATCGTAAGGGGATTGCGCCGATCGTTGATGAGAAGGTAGCCGGCGGATTCGAAACCTTCATGCAAACTGTCACCACGTCGATCAAGGAATGGTTTGATGATCTGCCTAACAAGATCCAGACTGCGCTGAAGAGTATCGGAGATTTTGCGACTCGTCTATGGAATGCGCTGGATGATTTCCTGTTCGGTAAGAAAGTCGCAGGAACTAAGACGATCCGTGGTAAAGACGGGAAGATGAAAACCGTCAGCTTTACAAACAGGTATAAGAGCGGATTCAGCAAATGGCTTGATGGCGTAATCAAGGATGTTAAGAAGTTTATTCAGAACATCCCTACTTACATTGCCGCTGGAATAAAAGGTGCTGGAGACATCATCAGCAATATTGTGAATGCCCTCTTCGGTGGTAAAGAAGGCGACGAAGCTGATCATACTACTATTGAAGAACGCTTAGAGAAGCCGTTCCTCGGAATTGACCTTTCCGGTGTTCTTAACGATATCAAGATGATCGGCACAACGATTCTGAACCAGATTGCCAGGATCTTTACCGGATCTGATGACATCGAAGTAAACCAGGAATGGTTCTCGACAACGATTGCGAACGGTATTGAATGGATTCGTACGAAGGCAGAAGCTGCTTTGAAATGGGTGCTTGAGTTCTTTGGTTCTTTGCCGACACAGATTGCTAATCTCTTTAAAGGTGAGAATGCAGAGAACAAGAACGAAAGTGGTCCGATCGGAAAAGCGATTTCTGGATTCGCAGAAACTGTAGGCGGATTTATTGCCGGAATTCCGAGTGCTGTAGTTAATTTCTTTACAGATGCCATTACAGAATTTGGAAAGCTTTGGGACAGCCTTTATAATGCAATTATCGGAAATGCTGAAGAAAAGACTGTTAAAGAAAACGATCAAAGTGTTCTAGCAATGATGGAGAAGAAGGGTATTGCGCCCGAATTCGATGTTGCTGAACAAAAATCAAAATGGGATGAATTTGTAGAGTCTCTTGGTAAACTTATTGCCACGGCTTTTGAGAAACTTCCTGTATGGATTTCTGAGGGAATTAATGCTGCGCTTATTGGCGTTCAGAGTTTGTTTGGAACGATTACCAATTGGTTTAATACTGTTGATATCGAGACGGAAGCAAAGAAAGCAACAGAAGAAATGTCCGAAGGCACCGGTACAATAGCAGAAGGCGCTGAGGCTGCTGCTGAAAAGGTCGAATCCAAAGAGAGTCCTTTGTGGACAGCTATTAAGAACATTGGCCTGAATATTTATAAGCTTATTACAGAAACTATTCCTTCGTTTATTTCTGCTGCATGGAAATGGATTGGAACGCAGACTTCTGAAATTTGGAGCGGTTTGTCGTCTATTTTTACTGGAGATGTTCCAGAAACCGAAATCGCTAAAGCTGTAAACGAGGCTGGAACAAAGGTTAAGAATTTTATTACAGCAGATTTACCTGCAAAGATTTCAGCTATATGGACGTCTGTTTCAAGTTTTGCTTCTGATTTATGGGCTGGTGTAAGTTCAATTTTTACAGGCGTGATCCCTGAAACCGAACGAGGAAAAGCGATTGCAAACATCGTAGAATCTGTAAAGAATTTCATTCTTGTGAATCTTCCTGCTGCTATTTCAAAGCTTTGGAATACAGTATTTGCAGGAAACGATGCTGGTACAGACAAATCGGTTCTTGCTGCGATGCAGAAGAAGGGCATTGAACCGATTGTTGATGCTGTTGAGGAAGAGACGAAGAAAGCAGATGAAAAGCTTACCGCAGAAGGCGAGAAACCTGGATTCTGGGGCTTCGTTGAAAGTTTGAAAAATAGTTTGCTAGAAGCTTTTGAAAAAGTTGGTCCTGCAATTCTAAACGGTCTTTCCACAGCAATGGATTGGATTGGTAAAATTGCCACGTTTATTATGGATGCTCTTACTGGTAAAGCGTCTGTAGCAGATCAGATCGAAACGGCTTACGGTGAAAAGAAACCGGAATTGCGTGCTGCTTTGAAGCGTATTGGCGAAAGTCTAAAGAATTTCTTCCTTGAAACAATTCCGAAATTAATCGGATCAGCTATCGGTGCGCTAACAAGAGACGCTCCTAAATGGTTTGCAAATTTGTTTGGAGCTATGAGCGGCGCAGCAGAAGAAGAAGCCGAAAAAGCCGGTGAAAAAGTTGATGAAGGCGGAGGAGTAGAAAAAGCATTCCAAAGCGCAACTGGCGTATTAGGCTTTGTAAAGGATATGCTGACCAGCCTGAAAAACTGGGTTGGAGAAAATGGAACAATTTTAGAGATTATCGGTATACTAATCGCTTTGAGCATGGTTTTATCAAAATTAGGCGAAGTATTTGGTCTCGCAGACGAACTTGAAGCAGGAGAAGGTCTCGTTAAGTGGGCTGCGATAACAATAGCGATATCCGCCATAGCAGGTATTTTCTCATTTATATCAAGATTAGTTGATTCTGGAGATGCAACAAAGATTGGTCAATTCAATAGCATTCTTGATAAACTTGCTAATCTTTTCGAGAAAATCATATGGATAGTGGGCCTGTTGTCTGTTGGAAAAATAGCAGACATGGCTAGTGATATCTGGGGCGGAGATGATACTGCTGCAGGTTCAAGCACAAGTTTCACAGGAAAATTGTTAAATGGTATAACAGGTGCATTTAGTAGTCTTATGAAAACAATATCTGTTGGTGTTGGTGTTGATGTTGGAGCAAAAATTGCATCTACATCGATTGACGATTTCGTTTCGAATGTTGGAGAAAGCTTTATAGGTATGACTTCCAGCATAGACGAAATGATCAAGCTTGTTGCGCCGTTTGTGGATGATCTTATAACTCTTGATGACAAACTTGAAAAAGCGATTTCTGCTGTTACAAAGATGGCCGATTTGTTTACTACATTGTATACCATGTTTGGTGATGTATATTCTAAAGCTACTGGCGGAACCGTAGAACGTGAAGAGGGAACAAATCTTTGGGTTGCTAGCGGTGGTGGAGGAAGAACACATATCAATACATATAAAGCTCCAACGAGTATTGAAGCTTTTATGGAGTCATTGAAACAGCGTCTTGATGTATTTATTCAACTTGCTGAATTTATAAATTATTTAACAAACGCTTTAAGCAAGATCGATAATGTTAAAGATCTTAAAAGAAAAATGGAAGCTGCCAGAGCTGTGTTGTTAGATCCTAATGTCAACTTCAAAGATTTTATGAAAGATCTTCTGAATCTTTTGAAAGAAGCTGTTGATGATTCGGAAATTTCTCCGGATAAATTTGGGTCTACACAATATATGGTTATGAGAAATTCTGGCATGGCTCTTGCGTTAGACATGCTTGGACAGGCTTTATCGATTTTTGCAAACGGAATTTCCGGGCTGGATGAAACAACTGTTCAGGGATTCAAAGATACTCTCAAGGTATTTTCAGAGCTTTATTCTTCGTTTGGAGATTTAAAAGTCGAAGAAAATTCGTTATACAAGGCGTTCCTCGGCGATAATAGCCTTAGCAAAGTAGGCGAAGAGATTAAACTGTTCGGTTTGCATATGCAGTCTTTCTATGATTATATCAAGAATATTCCTGGTTTTACAGATGGCGAAGTAGAATCCACGAATGCTAAAGTTAAATCCATTACAGAACTTGCTAGAGGAATGGCTGAGACAATGAAGGTTACTGTAAGTTCAGGATCGAGCTTGCAGCTTTTGAAGGATCTTGAAACAGAGCTTCCAACTTTTGCTGACGCTGTTGCTCAATTCTTTACAAATTTGAATACGGCTATTCCGACTGATATTACTGTAGAACGAATGGAAGTTCTGCATACTGCTACCGACACGATGAGTCTTATGATGACATCTTTGAAAGATCTTGCTGATCTGCTGATCAGTTACAGTAACATGGATCTTTCGTCCATCATGGACAAAGTATTCGACGGTATGAATGTAAACATCAACAGCGCTAGATTTGCTGCATTGATCAAAGTGTTCGATGATGCTATCGGGACCGCTTTGGATTCTGGTGACTTAGGAGAATACAGTGACATAGGTAAATCAATTGCCAAAAAGATGTTTGCAGGCATCCAGGCAGCTTTCACAGAAGACCCTGAACTGAGACCTACTATTACTCCTGTTCTTAATATGGATCAGGCGAAGAAGGATCTACAGGCATTCTTCGGAGTAGATCAGATCGGTCCCGTTGATATGAAGAAACTTGCCATAACCGCTACAGGAATTAATCAACAGACTGACGCAGATCGCGTAACATGGACTAACTTAAAGGTCGAGCTCGGACTTATTTCCGAAGCTATTAAGGCAGGACCTGCAAATGCAGCCACTGTTGCTGATGTTACAACAGCCTTCGCAGGCATGAAAATTATAACAGACACTGGCGTATTGGCTGCTGAAATGACGCCGACGATTGACAAATTGATCGGCGAAAGAATCTGGCAAATCCAGAGAAATCTTACCCCGAGGGACTTCTAACCCTCAAAAATTCAAAATGGAAGGAAAAGGAGGAGGGAAGCACATGTATCAGGCAAACGGAACGTATTACACAGAGAAGCATTCGGTATCTTTCGGAGATCTGGTTAGAAATTCTTCTCAAGGACAAGACGTTTGGACATTTAGTGAAAAGGCGAATACCTGGAAAACCTGGCATTTGATTCCCTCCTCTCAGCCTTCTGTTGCACATCCTAACCCAATTACGAAGATAATCGAAATTCCTGGAGTTGATGGAGTATTGGATCTGTCAGAATATTTGACAGGACGTATTACTTATGGTCAGCGCCAGGGATCGTTAAATTTTTATATAGCAAATGATCTTGAAACACGAGAAAGCATTAGAATGGATATGGTAAGAACTCTTCATGGTAAAACAATGAAGATGCAATTAGATGATGACAAAGAGTTTTATTATGAAGGTCGTTTTACTGTAGGAAATTTGGAGAGCGGTCCAAGCTATTCTGCAATTTCTATCGGATACAATCTGGCTCCTTATAAGCTTAGATTATCGGCCGAAGGAATGGATGCAGAGCATGCAAAATGGGATCCTTTCAACTTCGATACAGATTATGATTATTATACTGCACTTAATATATTAGACCCTGTTAATCATAATTATTTGGAAGCAGGCACATATCATCTTTTTATGGATAGTATGCCTGTTACCCTTAGCATATCTTTGTTAACAGGAAGCATGACAGCAGAATTTGGCGGTGTTTCAAAATTCTTAAACGGTACAGGAGCAAGTGCAACTCTTGGATTAAGTACGCCTGGGGATAACGTATTAAAACTAACAGGAAACACCGGAAAAGCGCGAATTTTCTGGAGGAGGGGAGCGCTGTAAATGTTTAGTGCGTATATCAAAAACTTTAAACGTAACGGCGCTATCATCACAAACGAAGAGCAAATGTTCACCGTTCCCTCCGCAAACGGTTTTCCAATCAAGAGACCCATGGTAAAATGCAGCGAAGATTCTGCTGATAACTTCTCATTCACCATGGATATGAACAGCCCATATTACGATGCTTTGCTACAGTTAAAAACGATCATTCGCGTTGAGTATGATGGAGATGTCATTTTTAATGGGCGTGTATTATCAATCGCAACATCTACAGTATTTCATACTAAAAATGTAACGTGTGAGGGATTTTACGCCTATACGAACGACACGTATTATGAAGGTAAGCAGGAAAAGCTAAGAGAAAAAATCAAAGTAAGCAGTTATTTGGATAAAATCATTGCCAACCATAATGCTTCTATTGGTTCGGACAAACAATTTACAAAAGGTACCGTTGACGGGAAACTTGAAATTCCTGACAAGAAAGATAAATACGAGCCAACATCCTGGAGTCAAACATCAAATCTGCTAAGTGGTCTTACCGGAGACTTTGGTGGGCATATGCGCATCAGATTTCAAAATGGTGCTCCAAAATTAGACTGGTATAAATATTATGCTCATGATGCAGGAGATAATCATCGACCGAAAGTTGAAGTATTAAAAAACGTACTGGATCTTTCTTCTGACGATGAAGTAGATATTATCTTCACTCGTGTTATTCCGATAGGTGATACTAATAATGATGGTAAAACAACTTATATTGATGGATATAAATACAAAGATAAAAACAACAACGAACATACACATTCTGGCAAACATATATCCGTTACAAAAATCAGAGAACTATATTCCGATCAGCAATTAACCGATGAATTTCACAACGCTTCTGATTATCAGTACGCAGAGCAAAACTACGGAATTATATACAAAACGATTCAGTTTGGAAATGCTGACACTCAGGAGAAACTTTGGGACGAAACAAAGAAATGGATTAAAAACTGTTTCTTTGGCTTGGCTTCCTCGTTTACTGTGAAAGCCATTGATCTTCATATTATAGATCCAAACGGAGGAGACCCAAAGATCCTTCTTGGGGAATGCGTTGATGTAAAGTATTATATCAAGAAAGACGGGTCAAATTCGCCTGTTTGGGAAACTAAGAAACTAGTATGCAAAAGCGTTCAGTTTGATCTATTCAACCCAGAGAATAATAGCTACACGTTTGGTATTCCGACAGACATGCTGGAGAACAATAAGAATAACAGCTCTAACAAACGCGCTGCCAGTGAACAGACTCCTCCGAAGAAGACTCCTCCAAAACAGGGAGACGGAACAAATCTTACTTGGCGTGGTGTTTGGCAGATGATCGGCACATTGGATAGCGATCCTGATTACGAAGGAACAGCAGCTGCAATGTCTTTTTATAGTCATGGCGAATTAACAGGAACTGTGACTTGCTACGATCCGAATGAAGTTATTGACGCTGATGGGCATGTTATTGACGGACATCCTGAGAACTATAAAAATTGTTGGTTTACGGCAAGATTGGTTGGAAAGATTGGACCGACTACACAATCAGGCCCTGTTGCTAAGCAGGTGGCTGTTTCTGCTGACAGAGGTGTGTTTGCATATATTCATGGAGCCTATCCAAACGCCGTAACTCACTGGTATTCTCAGCGAAAAGGTTATATTTATCAGGGCGGAGATTCTGGAATTTCTTCTGAAGATCGTATAGCAGAATTTATTGCTAAAGACGCAAGCGATGCTTACGGTGGACAAGCTCGTGCTGATTCGTTTAAAGCCATGGGCCGTCTAAAGGGCGATGTGACGATCTATGATTGGTCTCAAACTCCTGCTGTAAAATTCACAGGAGAAATTGTTGGTAAGTTTAAGACCGCCAATGATCCTAAGACGGTATATGTTGCAATGTCGAAGGAATATGGCATATTTGCTTACGATTATACCGATTATCCCATTTATGTTAAACACTGGTATACACGCGCAACAGGGTTGACTTATGACAATATTGGTGGATTTATTGCAACCGACAATCCTCCATTAGTGTTTACAACCGATACAGGGACTCCTGAAGGAACTAAAACTGTTTTAATTGAAGGCCAAGAGCCGACGTATCCGGATTATTCAAATAAAAACACTTATAAAAACGGCGATTTTGTGAAGTATAATAATAAACTTTACATCTGTATAGTTGATATTAATACACCAGAATCATTTAATCCGGAACATTGGTTTTTATATGGCGACGTACCAACAGGATCTACCGGAAGGGTGTTTGCCGGGAGAGATCTTACAGGAACAGGAGACACATGGAAGGTTAAGCTTAATGAACCGATTTTGTACACTGATGAAGACGGTAATATCAAAGTAGCAGACGGCTTTGTAAGTGCAAGCGATTTTCATGTCAGAACTATACCAAGCTTTAAGACGAAGATGGGTATATTTGACATTGTTATCGCCGGTAAGGTTGATGCTGAGCAGATTCATGCAGACTTAGCAGAATTACGCAAATTAGTTAGCGAACAAATTCAAGCAAACACCGGTATCTGGGCGTCTAAAGGTTATTTTACTAGCGTTGTTGTTGGTGGCACACCTACAGGCGCAAATCTTCAGCCTGGTGTGTATTCCAATAACGTTTATTATGCAGAGCAAAGTATGACGCCAATAAATGTTATGAATCATATTTATGCTGCTTATCAAATGAGCGAAACAAGTGGAACAGTTAAGCTGCAAGGTAAGCGTATGACAAATCAATCCGGAGCATGGGTGGATTTAGCGTCTTTTAATATGGCCGCTACTACATTTTATCAAGATGCGGTAGCGGCCGCATGGACAACTGCAGGTCAAACTTCTCGTTTTGGCTTGACAAATACAAATACTTTAAATCCTGGCGATTCTACAACAATACAAGCATATTATACAGAATATGACAGTGGACGAGAAATTGCTAGTGAATATTCATCAACTGGAAGATATTCTACTTATACAGTTTCAGCCAGATCTTTGCGTCTAAGAACACCTCAAGCCGCAGTAACACCGGGAACTTCTAATCAAACAATTACTCCAGGAAGCGATAGTGGTGGAACTCCGTATGATGGATTGGCGCAAGTTGTAGTTGAAGGAGACGCTGATCTTGTTGTTGAGAATATTAGAAATGGTAAAACAATTTTTGGAAAAACAGGAACTTATAGAGGGTATCTACGAACCCCGCAAAGCGCAGTAACACCGGGAACTTCTAATCAAACAATTACTCCAGGAAGCGATAGTGGTGGAACGCCGTATGATGGTTTAACGCAAGTGGTTGTCAAAGGAGACGTTGATCTTATTCCAGAAAATATTAGAAAAGATATTCAGATATTTGGTGTAACAGGATCGTATGAAGGTGAAGGCGGTGAAATAAATTTGGAATGGCTCACTGAAAAGAGCTATGCAACAGAATTTACTGATCCTACCGCCACAGATGATCAAGGGCAGCCACATGCATGTACTAGAATTAAAAATCTCGGGACTATCACTTCGGCGCATAAGAGTATAAGAGTAATTTTTAAAATTAATGGTGTTCAGTATTATTACTACTTCGCAATTAACAGATGAGATTCCAAGAAAGGATGGAAACTTTATGGAACAGAACAGGATTGTGTTGTATGACGGAACCACAATTAAGGATGGTTTCGCCTCAAGATCTTCGCGGAATCAGCTGATGGTTCGCGTACCTGGCAGCGACATTGCCGGCGCCGTGATCCTCTTCGGTGATCCGGAGAAGACCCAAGAAATTGTCTGCTACTACGGTATTCACAAGACGACTTATATCGGCTACACCAACATGTATTCGGCGCAATACTTTGCAGACGAGCATTATGTCGAGCTGTGGCTGCAACCCCCGGAAGACGGAAAGACCTCGATGGAGCATGAGATTACGGTTCCTAAGGAGTATGTGCCGGCGGAGAAGGGAGCTGATACCGATGCCTGAGAATATGCCTACGTTGGAGAAGATTGAGACCTGCCGCAGAATGTTGGACAAGCTTACAGACGCACAGGGACGAGCTAAATGCGGGTACATTTACATCATTGACGAGTTCTTGAACGGCATTCAGAACGACGTGCTTGTGATAGAAGAGAAACTGAAAGACAAGACTGAAGATGTTCAAAATGGTGGAGAAATTGAAGGAGGGAACTGATATGGTAACAGGGAAGCAGTATGCGGAGGAGGCTCTGAAGATTTACAGGCTGAAACCGCAGGCGGGCTATATCTGGGGGACGGCCGGTGTGCTGTGGACCCAGAAGCGGCAGGACAACCTGAACAAGACTACCGACTCAGACCGAGAGATGGGACGCAAGTACGGTAAGAAGTGGATCGGTCATCAGGTTTGGGATTGCAGCGGACTTACCTATGACTGTGGTAAGAAGCTAGGCCTGAAGTTTTACCATGGATCTAACAGCAGCTGGAATAAAGACTGTGCCGAAAAAGGCAAACTGACTAAGGATACAGATCTCCCGATCGGAGCCTGGGTATATACCGGAACTGATGCTAAGAAGCCCCATATCGGCGTATACACCGGTGATGGTATGGTAACAGAAGCTGCCGGCACGATTCAGGGTGTTATTCAGACCAAACTGCATGGCGGTAAGTGGAAATATTGGGGACTTGGTAAAGGTATTAAGTTCGACTTTATTCCCGGTAAGGAAGCAGCAAAACCCGAGAAGCCTGCTAAAGAAGAGACGACCGGCTACGTAGCGTCTAAGTATCCGACGATCCGTAGAGGAGCCAAAGGAGAAATCGTTGTACAGCTTCAGGATCTGCTGAGCAAAGCCGGCTACAATCTCGCTATTGATGGAATCTTTGGACCCGGAACGCAGAGTTGTGTACGTGCTTATCAGAAGAAGCATGGACTGGTTGTGGATGGCATCGTTGGCCCCAAAACCTGGGGTGAACTGTTGAAAACCAAGTAAGGGGGAGCACATATGCCAACGGTAGAAGGATTTACGCCTCAGATTGCGTGGTATACGCTATATGGGCTGTTTGCTATGGCGCTTTTGTTTCTGATCGGTTTCCGCGTATATGAAGCGATCCATACCATGGCAGAAAGGAGACGGCAGAAGAAGGAAAGCGAGAAGCCAGATTTTGCCGACAAAGTTTCCAAACGGGTGATCAAGGAACTTGGGCCAAGGCTTGAGGAAATCGAGTCGAATCTAGCCAAAGACAAGAAGCGACTTGAGACTCACGAACAATTGATAACAGGTATGCAGGCAGGTCAGAAGGAAATCCATGACGGCCTGTCTGCAATTGCTAAGTTTATGCTTGTGATCACAACATACGGAAACGTAGGAAAGAACGAAAAAGTAGATGAGGCATCAATGGAACTGCAGAAATTTCTGGCAGAGAAACTTTGATGCCAAAACATTCAAAATGGTACAGAAAGTTTGGAGGAAGGAACATGAAAGTGAACTGGAAGGTACGGTTTAAGAATAAGACTTGGTTGACGATGTTTCTCAGCCTGATTGTTGGTTTTGTGTTCAACATTCTGAAACTGTTTGACATTGTTCCGGTATTTACCGAGAACATGGTGATGAATATTATTGGCCAGGTTCTTACGTTCCTTGGTCTGCTTGGTGTTATTGTTGACCCGACAACTGCCGGATTCAGCGACAGTAACCGAGCGATGAACTATGATGAACCGTGGAACGACAAGACAGATCCGAATGAATAAATGTGGATTTATGCGAATCCGAATCCGTTGAACCAACAGGTTCCGGATTGTGTTATCAGGGCTGTATGTATTGCCCTGAATAAACCATGGCTCGAAGTATCCGATGAGCTTTACGCCATCGCCAGAGAAAGATTCAGCGTTACTTGTGATGATCACATCTGGGGACGCTATCTATATTCTCTGGGCTTCGAGCCTTTTCTATTGCCGTTTTCCTGTCCTGAGTGTGTAACGATTGATACGTTTACCAAGTATTACCCCTTCGGAACATATATTATCGGGACAGGAAAGCATGCAGTAACAGTAATAGATGGGAATTATTATGACAGCTGGGACTCCGGAAGGGAAGTACCCAGCTTCTTTTGGAGAATAACGCGCGGCGTATAAGATGAGAAAGGAAGGATTCTGACTATGCCGAATTATTACAATCCTTACATGAATGCGTATCCGTTTAACTATAGCGGTGCCGTTGTTAATACGGGGAACTATCCAATTCAGACTGTTCCTCAGCAGGTTCAGCAGCCTCAGTATATGATCAACGTGGACGGTGAGAACTCTGCCAAAGCCTGGCAGCCGTCAGCTCCTCCGCAACCGAACACGATCATTCCGTTGTTTGATTCTGACGGGCAGCATGTGTACTTTAAGACGTTTGACGCGTATGGCAGGATGAACCCGATACGTAAAGGCCGTATTGTGTTTGACGACGAAATCCGAATGAGTGAGGAGCCGGCGCCTGTAAACACCGATTATGCCAAGGCTGACGAATTCATGAGACTTGAGCAGGAAGTGGCTGAACTTAAGGCGGCGCTCCAGAAGCAAAACAATCAAAATGGAAGTAATAATCGGGGCGGTGAGCGTCGATGAATAACTGGTATAACCGTATTAATAACCAGCCGATGCAGCAAAGGCAAACATTTCAGAATCCTTTTCAGCAGGCGCAGTATATTATGAACGCCATGAGGAATCCCGCGGCGTTTGTAAAAGAACAGTTTCCGGACGTCCCGGAGAACATCAGAAATAACCCAGATGCTGTGCTGCAATATCTGCAACAGACTAGAGGAGCAAGGTTTACGCAGATGATGCAACAGGTTTCCGGGATGAACGGAGGAAGATGAGATGTCAAGAATCTCTGACATTGTAACACAAATCAGAACTGCGGTTTACGGCAGGGATGTCAGAACAAATATCGCTGATGGTATTGAAATCTGTTATTCGAACGTACAGGAAGGCAAGACGATAGCTGAGAATGCGGCTGAGCAAGCGGAAGGCAGGATAACCACCGCTATTGATAATGCTAATACCGCAGCAACAAACGCAAATACCGCAGCAACAAATGCAAACAATGCTGCTGAACATGCAGAAGAAGTTATTGAACAGGCAGTTTTAAAAACGGATATTGTAAACGATCTTAATCAAACTGCCGCTGGAAAAGTTTTAGATGCCAGGCAAGGCAAAGTTTTAGATACAAAACTTAGAGATCAGATTGATGATTTAAGAAGTGATGTTAAAAATGCAATAACAGAAACGGATTTAATGGCATATAGTCATACAGATGACAGCAAATTATTGGTTGTAAATAGCAATCCAGCATATTTTGTTAATAATCCGTATCAAACTACGTATGGTATGATTTATACGACCGTTAGCAATGTTTATAAAAAGATAAAGATAAGTAACTTTCCAGAAGCAATGACAACATACGGATATGGATTTCTTGATTCCAATGGAAATGTTTTATCGTATGGTCCTATGTCTGCTGGAGAAAACATATTTAATGTTCCTAATAATGCTGTTCAGTTTGCCGTATCTATAAAAAAAAGCAGTTATGCGTCTGTTAGCATTGTAAGCATTACTGATTGGGTAAATAAGGACGTAAAAATCAGGAATGTTATAGCAAAAACAGATATAAAATCAGAAAGCTATACAGATGATAGCAAATTGGTTGTTGTCAACGACGGCCCTCCATATTTTATCAATAATCAGTATTCAGCCACGTATGGTGCAATTTATGTACCACTTAGTGAAGAATGGCATAGGATAATTATCGAGGATTATCCTGAAAACATGGTATCATTTGGATACGCTTTTTTAAATGAATCAAACTCGATTATTTCAGGAGCTGCTCCTAAAAAAGGAATAAACGAGATTGATGTGCCAAATGGCGCCAAAAAAATGGTCTTATGTATTAAAAAAACCAGCTATGAAAGTGTAGTTATCGAATGGGATACAGATTGGACTAAGAAAAACGCCAGAATAAAAACTATAATGTCTTCAACAAATTTAATGTTGGATAGTTATACAGATGACAGCAAGTTATTGGTTGTTGATAGTAATCCGGCATATTTTGTTAATAATCCGTATCAAGCTACCTATGGCGGAATAAGAGTAACAATATCCGATGTATATGATAAAATTATAATAACAGATTTTCCTGAAGCGATGTCGACTTATGGGTATGGATTTCTTGATTCTAACGGAAATGTTTTATCATATGGCGCTCCTTCGGAAGGAACAAATTTATTAAATGTGCCTAAAGGTGCTGTGCAGCTGTTCATTAGTATAAAAAAATCGGCATATAATACAGTGCATGTCGAATGGAACACAGATTGGTCAAGAAGGCTCAGAGCTATTGAAGAGTCTTTAGATGGCGGACGGATTAAAGAGGACGTTATAATTATTGGCGATAGTTGGTCGGACACTGATCCAACGCATACCGTGTATACTAAATGGCCTGTATATTTTGAAAAGTGGTATTCATGTAATCTTCATAACTATGCAAAGAATGGTTCACGCATTACAGGAGCGGATGATTATGCACTTAATGGAACACATGGCGGTCAAATAGCAACCGCTATTTCCGATTTGACGTTCGATCATAATAACGTATCTCTTGTCATTATTGAGGGCGGAATTAATGATTATAATCATGATGTTACCGCTTCTAACGTAATAAGTGCGATAGAAAGCCATTCTATAAGAATTCATACAGCTTTCCCAAATGCTAAAATTATTGTTGTTTTAAATCATTCATTATATACTACAAGAAAACAATGGGATTACATGCAGACAATAAAAAACGAAGTCAGAAGAAATCTTGGAATTCCTTCATATACATCATTTGGATGGCTTAATTCGACAGATTATATTGATGATAAAGTTCATCCTGATGATAATGGGTACAGGCCCTTTGCAGCGAATGTGTTGTCTGTATGCTTTGGTGGCTCTCCATGCTTTGTTGCAAATAAAAAAACGAGCACAAACACCGTATCGGGAACAACTATTGCGACAACTATTACTGAGTCTTTTGACAATGATTCGGTAACAAGAAAAATCGAACTCGATATTTCAGATGCTTCTCAATCAGGAAGCTTGAATTTGGTTTTTGATTCGAATTCCAAATTTATAACAAACATGCCATTCAGTGTTATTTTGAATAGTGATGTATCTGATTTGGATATAACATCAATACATCATGGGATTGCCAGAGGTGTATCGAGCGAGAGCGATCAATGGAGTAATTCGTTTGCAGTCGATATTGGTTATGGTAATTATGACGGAAAATATATAGGTGAAGTAATAACGTTTTAAGATCTTTACATTCTGGGCATGCACAGAGTGGTTATAAAGATAAATGTCACCGTTTACAATTAACGACAATTATAATATTCCAGAAGGAGATCGATTTGTTATGACTGAAGGAACTGGAACTCCTTTTAACATGCCTGTGGTACCCGCCGGTATGGGTGGTGGCTATGGTGCAGACGGTTTCGGTGGAGCCTGGTGGATCATTATTATTCTGGCTCTTATGGGCTGGGGTAATGGTTTTGGCGGATATGGCGGAGGCAATGGTCTGAATGGCGATCTGCAACGCGGCTTTGACCAGAGTGCGCTTGTGAATGGCCAGCAGAATATTCTTACCGCCATCAACAACAATCAGATGGCGAGCATGAATCAGGCGTTCAGCATGCAGAGTGCTTTCCAGAACTGTTGCTGTGAGAACCGTCTCGGAACTGCGGACCTGAAGTATACCGTTGCCAACGAGGGCAATGCGACCAGGACTGCGATGGCTGATTCCACTCAGCGTATTCTTGACCAGATGTGCCAGGATAAGATCGATGCCAAGAATGAGAAGATCGCGGATCTGGAACGCCAGCTTACGATGGCTAATCTTGCTGCTTCTCAGAATGCCCAGACTGCGGCGATCATGGCTCATAACGAAGCGCAGACGGTAGCGATTGAACGCTATCTTGCGCCGACTCCTGTGCCCGCCTACGTTGTACAGAACCCCAATTGCTGTCAGCAGAACTGGGGATGCGGCTGCGGAACTGTATAATCTAATGTAATCATATTGGAGCGGTTGTCCCATTAACGCTAGTTGGGATAGTAATAGGCCCGGTTACGCCTTCCGCTCCTATTACGTTCTCTTGAACGTTATTGATTGGAGGAATGTCTCATGGCGGAGTTTATTTACAACGATATTCAGCTGGTTCAGCCTGGTGCTGATGCTCTGCTGGATACGGCGATCGGATGTCCTCAGGGAATGGTTCTGCATCGCCCTGGAAGTGGTATTCTGACCCTTCGCGGCGCAAGTAGAAATCCCAGCGCCAGATTTACGCGATACCGTGTTGCTTATGACGGAAACATTGCTGTTCCGGAAGGAGGAACCGCCGGTGAAATCCAGCTGGCTCTCACAATCGATGGAGAAATTGTATCTACCAGTATTGCTGCCGCGACGCCGACCGCCGTAGATGCTTATTGGAATGTTTCAGGGTTTGCAATTATCGACGTGCCGATCTGTTGCTGCTATACGGTTAGTGTGGAGAACGCATCCGTAAGCCCGACGCCGGCAACTACTCCGGCTCCTGCACTGAATTTACGGAACCTGAACGTCGAAGTAACGAGACTGGCATAAGGAGGCGGCAAATATGAACGAACATGAAATTCATGAAACTGTTATGAAGCAGGTTTGCCGGGAAATCTCCATGATTGCCGAACAGATCCAGAAAACCAACACAATGAGTGAGAAAGATGTTGAGCGGCTGGATAAGCTCTATCACATCAAAAAAGACATGCTGACCACGCAGGCCATGCAGGATGCCGAAGGATATTCTGACGGTGTAAGCGGTATGCGTGGAAGAAGCCCGATGACAGGACGTTATGTAAGCCGTGATTCGGGAAGCTACGAAGACGGATATTCCAAGGGATATTCGGAAGCAATGAACCAGATGAGCCAGAACCAGGGCGGAGGAAACTCCGGGCACTGGCCGATGCCGAATCCGTATTATACGGAACAGCGGCGTTGGTAAGCTGAAACCTATGGGCCGTCTCATCAAACGGGGCGGCCCTAAACTATATTTGAAGCGGGTGATCAGATGATTACAATCAGTGGTTTTACAATTAGACTCCACAAAGGTAATGCCGCTGGGTTTCAGCTTAAACTTACAGGAGAAGAACTGCCTGCAGACGGAACGATTGTCCGCTTCAGGGTTCGTAAAAACGAGAACTATAAGAATCCTGTAATTGAGAAACTGATTCCCATTGAGGATGGAATCGTGGATGTGGATATTATTCCGGAAGACACAAACGAACTTATTCCGGGAGAATATTTTTGGAATTTGGCGATTCTTTATGACGAAGGATCTCAGCCGTGGACATTGTTTGAAACGGCGCCTTCGTTTATTTTGCTGCCGGAAGATGGAAGGTGTGGTGGCTGATGATTGACGTAGAAATCACAGCAAAACGGCCTGTAATCAGTATAGATCTGTCCGGCGGAGGTCAGAAAGAGATTGATGTGGATGTTGGTCCTGGTCATTCAGGAGCGGTATATCCTGTATATGATGGACCGACAACAATTAAGCCGGAAGCGTATGAGATGCAGATATTGCCAACAGAGAAGAAGACTTTGTTGGAGAATATTGTAACGCTTCCGATTCCATATTATGAAACGAGCAATCCGCAGGGCGGAATGACAGTATATATTGGGGAGTGACGAAAGATGGCGAGCAATCCTTACGTTAATAAAATAATTTTTGCTGGCGAAGTAAAGATGGATCTTACCGGGGACGATGTAACAGCCTCTGACGTGTTGTCCGGCATAAAATTTCATCTTCCGAGTGGTGCTCAGGGTACTGGTAGCTGTACATATGATGCTGATACGAGCGATGCCGATGCTGTTGCAGCTGAAATCCTGGTGAATAAGACGGCATATAAGAATGGTAGCAAACTTACAGGTACGATGCCTAACCGCGGCGCTCAGACAGGATCTATCAGCACCGTATCCGGATCTGTAACGATACAGAACGGGTATCATGACGGTAGCGGATCAGTATCTATTGATTCTACAGAGCAAGCCAAGATCATTGCTTCAAATATTAAAGATGGCGTGGAGATTCTTGGTGTCACAGGATCTTATACCGGTGAAGGCGTTACAGCTCAGAGTAAAACAGCTACACCAACAAATGCTCAGCAGGTTATTACGCCTGATTCAGGGTATGATTATTTGTCTCAGGTGACGGTAAATGCCATCGCATATACTGAAACAGATAACAGTGCAGGCGGAAAGACTGTATCTATCGGGACCGCTGCCTGATCGGGAGTGATGAAAGATGGCGAGTAATCCTTATGTTAATAAAGTAGAATACGCCGGTCAAACGGTAATGGATTTGACAGGAGATACGGTTACTCCTTCTGATGTTCTGAATGGTGTTACCTTTCATGACAGAAGTGGAGCATCGCAAACAGGAAGTATGATTACGCATAATGTTTATGATGGATTGGATAGTACAAGTACCGATGATGCTTTGAGTGCAAATCAAGGTAAAGTTTTAAATGATAAAATCCAGAAGTCACAATGGGTTAATACAAGTCTTTCCGGAATTACATGTAGAAAATGTGGAAATTTGGTGCAAGTTTATTTTAATGTTGCTGTATCATTGAATACCACATATAAATCAATAGCAACGTTACCTACTGGATACAGACCAGATGTAAATGTATATGCTAAATGCAGTGGTTCTGGTGGCGCTGGAGTTATAGGACTTCTGATTGAAAAGAGTGGAAATATACAAGCAAATTCAAATTCAGGAACAGAAAGTGCGATAAATGGCCTTATTACGTTTTAATTTGTGAATGATTAAAAGAAAGGATATTCCTATCAGCGTGCGTTCCAATTGGTAGGGCGGTACCGCGTCGCTTTGACCGTCTTTCCATCCTTTCTCCGGTCAACACGATGTTGCTTAGTACGATCCGGGTTCGATCCCCGGCGCTGATATTTCAAAGGTTAAGAGCTGCAAATGAGCAGAGGGATTATAACTCAATTGGCGTGGATTGGGAATTGAAGAGGTGAATATTTTGGGCGATTTTCTAATGCACTATGGTGTAAAAGGTATGCATTGGGGTGTCAGAAGAACCTCAGAAGAACTTGGCCATAACAGATCACCAAAAGAATTATCAAAGTCATTAAAATCCTTAAAGTATAAAGAATTCACAAAATTAATGTCACCTAAGGCTGTTGAAAATACAAAAAGAGGTTCTTGTCATGATCAGGTAATGTTCGAAATGTCTGAACTTCGTAAAATGGGCATCAAACCAAAGGCTACGTTTGTGATGGAAGTTTCAGATAATGGACAAGGTGGAATGACGCATTCTTTTGTCCATTATAAGAAAGGCAATAAGACTGTTTGGTTAGAAAATGCATGGTCTGACAGGGCCGGAAGACACGAATACGACAGCCTTAAAGATATTAAGAAGGAATTCAGAAGATCACATAAGGCAGGAGAATTTGGAAACAATAGAGCATATAAAAACCTTATATTTGGGGAATTTGATGACCGCAAGCATAGACCAGGAGAAACGTTGCAGGAACTTGTAAATAAATGTCTTAGATAATGGTGGTAATTGTTATGAAAAGTATATATAATAAACTCGAGCACCTTGAAAACCTGATCATAGCGATGAATGATAACAAGATGAAGCGTATACGTTTACCAATCCCAGCAGAATACGGCGGAGGTTATGCCACAGGAGATACGCTGGAAGACGTTGTACGAAACCTTATTAAGAGACTGGAGTCGACTAAAAAAGACCATAGTCCGTTATTTTCTGACTATTACGATGACTGGATCGCGCTTAAAAATGATGAGGGCTTGTCTCCTGTTACGATTGGAGACTACGACGGTATTGCCAAACGATATTTGATACCGTTCTTTGGTAACATGAGGATTGGCGAGATTACTCCTGATGATATCCAGCGATATTTCAACGGTGTAATCCACATGTCAAAGTCCACAAGTGTTCAGAGCAGGGCCATATTGTCCGGGATATTTGACAGAGCAGCCAGGAACAAGATAATCCGCGACAATCCCATGTGGTATAAGTATAAGTCGTCCAACAAACAAGGCGAGAAGGTCGTGTTGCAGGACGAGGATCTTATTGAAATCATCAAGGATCTGGATAAGGTTTCTGTGATCCGAGACTATATTTACGCCTGTTTCCTGTGCTTTACAGCAATGCGGAGAGAAGAGATCCTGGGGCTCAAATGGTGTGATCTGGACTTCGAAGGCCATAATATTCTGATCCGAAGCGCTGTTAAGTTCCCAAACGGAGCTAACGACCCATTTGTTGATATTCCCAAGGATAATTCTGTTGGCGTGATGCGGATGCCCAGGATGCTTGAAGACCGTATTCAGAGATTTGCCGGGAATCTGGATGAGTATGTGATTCCATATTCTGAGGAGGAGCCGGCAAAACCCATTACCAAGAGCATGTTTACCAAGATGTGGAGGAGGCTCAAGAAGGATCTGAATCTAAAAGGTGCTACTTCGCACTCCTTCAGAGCCTCCTACGCATCGATGGTTGTTGCTCACTGTAATGCCGACCCTAAGACGTTGCAGAAACTCCTTAGGCACAAGACTCCGGACCTGGCTATGCGTGTATATGCAAAAAGCAACGAGAACAAAATTCGGAGCACGGAAGAGGCCTACGACGATTATATTTCAAGGCTTGTAGAAGAAAGCGGTGCACAAAACATTGCACAAAGTGTCTGAATAAGCAATGAAAAAGGGCCTGAGAAATTCTCAGAACCCCTGTACACCATTAGGGACTCGAACCCTAGACACCCTGATTAAGAGTTGAATAATTATGCATAATGTGTATAAAAAGTGAAAAAGAAGGAGGTTTATTCATCGTTTATGCATCAGGTACAAGGGCCCTAAAAATTTGTCCCGCATTAGGAACACCTCCTATTATGCAGAGAAATCTGACAATAGTATTAGGAGGGATCAACATGGAAGGATTTCCGGATTGGTTTGAAAGCTTTGAGGTTAAGGCACAAAGAATGATGGTAGAAGAGAAAGTTAATGAGAAACTGAAAACAAATGATGAGTACAAGGATAAGGTACGAGAAATTGACATTCAGATTAAATTACTCAGAGACAAAATCGGCGATCTAAATTACGAAAAGCAGAAACTTAAAGTTGAATACGGAAACAAAGAACTGGAAAACATGGGATCTAAATACAGAATGAAACTAAAGAAAAAAGACGACCCGTTTATGGGAATGGGTTTGTTTGACTAAAGGTATGAGGCCTTACAATGGCCTCTCTTTTTTATTCCGCATTCCAAACAATCCCTGTTATGGAGCGAAAGCTACTATATAATCAGGAGGTTATAGGAACATGACTAAGAGAGAAGGAATCTATTTTGGATTAGGTTGTCTTAGGGAATTTGAAGAGCAGAAGAAAGACTATAAACTGTTTAGACTTGAAGAGTTATTTGGTGAAAAGTATGCACGATATGCTCTCGGTATATTTACCGGGAATGTTGTGGTGTTTGATACGATAACACCGAAGGTTGAAGGGAGTATTAGACGGAGAGTTATTTCTGTGCCGGAGGATTTTGA